>Ga0070717_10004187_pt1 | contig 10396 bp, 11 predicted proteins | sample LARL113metaG_FD_71366 | JGI IMG/M metagenome (GOLD analysis project Ga0070717, IMG submission 71366) | Corn, switchgrass and miscanthus rhizosphere microbial communities from Kellogg Biological Station, Michigan, USA - LAR L11-3 metaG | ecosystem: Host-associated > Plants > Roots > Rhizosphere ... | reverse complement strand
GGCCGGCCGACCAGGTGCGAGCGGAGAGGTCGAAGACCCAGACGTCGGCAGTGGGTAGGTTCGTCGCGCCGAGGAAGCCGCCGATCACGTAGAGCCTCGTTCCGAGCGCAACGGCGACAGGCGCGTTGACGATCCCGCCGGGGAGGTGCGTCTCGAGTGACCACGTGTGCCCGTCGAAGCGATCGACGCGATCCCCTCCCGGGCCGCCGAGGACGTGAATCGCTCCGGCCGCGACGACGACTGCGTGCGCGGAGCGCGGTGTGGGCAGCCGCGGCGCTTTTCCCCACGTGCCGGATGCGCCGGCCGTCGTCAGCGCGACGCACGCGGTGGAGGCGAGAAGTGCATAGATCCTCACTCGGAGACTCTGACTCGCCCGAGCGACAATCGTTAGGCGGTCCGGTTCAGGCGAGCGGGAGCACGAGGCGGAAGGTCGATCCGACGCCGGGGGTGCTGTCGAGCTGGATGGTGCCGGCGTGGGCTTCGGCGATGACCCGTGAGATCGCCAGTCCGAGGCCGCTGCCCGGAATCGCCTTCTCGATCGCGTTCGTGCCGCGGAAGAACCGGTTGAAGAGGTCCGACTGCTCCGCGTGCGGGATGCCGAGCCCGGTGTCCGTCACCTCGAGGACTGCACTGTCGCCCTCGTGGCGCGCTGCCAGGCGCACGGTGCCGCCGTCCGGCGTGAACTTGACCGCGTTGGCGACGAGGTTGTCGACGACACGGAGGAGCTGCGGACGGTCGGCGGCCACCGCCGGCAGCGGGTCTCCCGTGACCACGAGAGAGATGTTCTTCGTCGACGCGGCGGGCCGGGCCGTCTCGACTGCTTCGTTGAGGATCCCTTCGAGATCGACGGGGTGCCGGTCGAGCTCGAGCGGATGCGAGTCGGCGCGCGCGAGGAAGAGGAGTTGGTCGACGAGGGCGGTGAGCCGGTTGGCATTTCGCTGGACGATCCTGAGGTGGCTCTCGCGAGTCGGGGAGAGCGGCCCCTCGGCCGGGTCGAGCGACATCTCGAGGTAGCCGCTGAGCGAGGTGAGCGGAGTCCTCAGCTCGTGCGAGGCCGTCGCCACGAACTCGTCCTTGAGCTGGTCGAGCTCGAGCAGGCGTTCGTTCTGGGCGGCCAGCTGGGCGGAGGCGCGGGTGAGCCAGTCGGTCTGCTCCTGCAGAAGGCTGGTGCGGCGGCGCGAGTCTGCGCTGAGTCGCTGCACCATCAGGCCGGTGACCGCGGCTACGGTCGTGAGAACGAACGCGCCTCGCCAGCCGGAGCCCGGGTACTCCGGCGAGCCGACTAGCACGAGCGGAATGGCCTGCGCCGTTGCCATCGCGACGAGGATCACGGTGAGCTCTCGGCGCCCGGTGGTCAGAGCGAGCCACAGAACGGGAAGCAGGAAGAGCCCGCCGAAGCCGGAAGTCGATCCGCCAGCGGCTTCCCGGAGGACGGCGGCGAGCACGATGTACCCGACCGGGATTCCCAGCGTGGCGAGCCGCGGAACGGTCGACCAGAACAGCGTCAGCGCGAGCAGCGCGGCACTAAGCGCCGCCGCCACAAGAACGACTCTGTAGTCGAGCCCACTCCCGGTAGGCAGGAACAGCAGACCGTACGCAGTGACGACCGCGATCAGCGTGAAGGTGAGCGCGTGCTCCGGCGGCTGGCTCTTCGCGCTTGGCTGAGAGCGTTTACGCTCGAAGCTGGCTACGAACTCGGCGGTCGATGCTGTCATTTCCGTTGTAGATCGGCCAAAGCGCAGGAGTCCTGGACCTCTCGGTGGAACTGACACGTAATGGCGGCCTCCCGGATCCTCGTCGTCGACGACGACGACGACATTCGCGGGCTCGTGCGAACGCTGCTCGAGCGGGCTGGACATGAGGTTTCCGACGCTTCGGACGGGCGCGAGGGCCTGCGCGAGCTCTATGCGCGCCCCGCCGATCTGGTGATCCTCGACGTCGCGATGCCGGGCCTCGACGGCTGGGCCACGCTCGAGCGGATCCGGGAAGTGTCGGACGTACCAGTCCTGATGCTGACAGCTCGAGACGCAGAACTCGAACGCGTACGCGGCCTCAGGGGTGGAGCGGACGACTACGTCGTCAAGCCGTTTGGACGCCAGGAGCTCGTGGCGCGAGTCGATGTGCTCCTTCGCCGGCCACGCGGCGGCGGCGCGCGAGACACGTACGCCGACGGGCGGCTCAGCATCTCCTTCGCCCAGCGCGCAGTGCGCTACGACGACCGTGAGGTCGCCTTGACACGTCTCGAATACGGGCTGCTGTCCGCGTTCATCCGGCACCCGAATCAGGTGCTGAGCAACGAACAGCTCCGCGAGCTCGTCTGGGGGGACACGTCGGCCACCTCCCGTGACGAGGTGAAGCTCTACGTCGGCTATCTGCGGCGGAAGCTCGATCCGGACGCACCGGGGAGTACCCCGATCGAGACGGTCCGCGGCTTTGGTTACCGCTACAAAACGCCCATTTAGCAGCGGGTTCCCGGCCACTCCCCGCTTCCGGCCCTCCTCATGGCGGTTTCAGACCCAGGAGGCCGATCCAGGCGGTGCCAAAAACCTCCCAGGACAGGACACGTACCTGGAGCTGCCGGGTCGGCACCGGCTGACTACAGTCGCCGTATGGCGACCTTCCGCTTCGTCATCGCAGACGTCTTCACCGACGAGCCCTTCGCGGGCAACCAGCTCGCCGTCTTCACCGACGCGCGCGAGATTCCCGAGGCGCGGCTGCAGCAGCTTGCCCGCGAGATCAACTTCTCGGAGACGGTCTTCGTCTATCCCGCTGCCGGCGACGGGCACGCGCGGATCCGGATCTTCACGCCGACGCTCGAGCTGCCGTTCGCGGGACATCCCGTGCTCGGGACGGCGTTCGTGCTCGGCGGGCCGCTGCAGCTGTACGAGCTCTGGCTCGAGACCGGCGCAGGCGTCGTGCCGGTCCGGCTCGAGCGCGACGGGTCGCGGATCGGGTTCGGCTGGATGCGGCAGCCGCCGGTGGCAGCGGAGGAGTACGGGCAGGCCGACGAGCTGCTCGCGCTACTCGGCGTGGAGAAGAGCGGCCTGCCGGTCGAGCTCTACCGGCAGGGGCCCGGCCACGTCTATGTCGAGCTCGACTCGCCGGAGGCCGTCGCTGCGTTGCAGCCCGACTCGGGCTCGCTGCTCGACCTCAGTCCCTACGGCACGTTCTGCTTCGCGCGCGACGGCGAGAGCTGGAAGGCGCGCGCCTTCGTCCCCGCCCACGGCGTGCTCGAGGATCCTGCGACCGGCTCGGCCGCGGGGCCGCTCGCCCTCCATCTCGCCCGGCACGAACGGATCGGCCTCGGCGACGAGATCGAGATCCACCAGGGCGTCGAGCTCGGGCGGCCTTCGACGCTGTACGCGGTCGCCCGCTCGCCGGAGGAGGCGGAGGTCGGCGGCTCGGCCGTCGTCGTCGGGCGCGGCGAGTTCCGGCTGTGACGCGCATTGTCGTCATCGGCCCCAGCGGCAGCGGCAAGACGCGTCTGGCCGGCCGGCTCGCCGAGCTTCTGCACGCCCGTCATGTCGAGATCGACGCCTTGTGGCACGGTCCGAACTGGGAGAGCTGCGGAGCCGAGGAGCTGCACCGCCGTGTCTCGGCCGCGACGGAGGGCGACGACTGGGTCTGCGACGGCACCTACCACTCGGTCATCGGCGATCTCGTTCTCGAGCGCGCCGAGACGGTCGCCTGGCTCGACCTGCCTGTCCCGCTCGTGCTGGGACGGCTCGTACGGCGGAGCTGGGTGCGCAAGCGCGGCAAGGTCGTGCTCTGGAACGGGAACGTCGAGGACGACTGGCTCAACCAGATCCGCTGGCTCCTCTGGCCCGCGCTCAAGCGTGGCTTCGAGAACCGGCGCCGCCTACCGAAGCATTTCGCGCGCCATCAGCAGCTCGAGGTGCATCGGCTCCGCTCGGACGCCGAGGTCGAGGCGTTCGTTCAGTCGATCCAGCCGACCGAATCGATGTCCGGCAGCTCGAACGGCAGGGAGCTCCAGAAGACGCCGCCGTTGGCCGAGACGTAGAGCCGGTTGCGCGCGGCGTAGAGCATCCGGTCGGGATCGTCCTCCGCGATCGCCACCGCGAAGCCCGGCGGGAGCCCGCCGCCTGCTTCACGCCAGGTCGCGCCGCCGTCGTTCGAGAGCATCAGCGGTGGCCGCCGCTCGACGACCACGACCACGGTCGAGCCGGATTGTGCGGCCGCAACGACGCGTGGGAGCGAGACCTCCGGCCGCTCGTCCGCGGGCACCTCGGTGCCTTCGCCGAGCAGGTCCTCGGCCTCGACGTCGACGAGAAACACTCCCGCCACCGTGCCGACGGCGGCGATCATCGCGCTCCCGCCGTGAGCAGGGCCGAGACGAGAGCGCTGGCGCGCCGAGCCGCCGAGACCGGCCTGTGCCCGCCCGCCCGCGCGCTCAGGTAGGCGACCGAGAATGCGTCGCCCGCCCCGGTCGGGTCGCCGCGCGCGGGCCTGGCGGCCACCCGCACGGAGGCATCGCGGGTGAGCACGAGCGACCCGCCGGCGCCGAACGTCACCACCACCTCCGGGACGCCGAGCTCGCGCAGCTCCTCGAGCTCGCCCCCGCCGAGGATCGCCCCAGCCTCCTCCTCCGAGAGCTTGAGGATCGAGACGTGGCGGAGGAGCTCGCGGTCGAAGTCCCCGTCGAGGGCGAGCGGGCCGAGCTCGCGCGCGCGGACAAGTCCGTGGCCGTCGAGCAGCACACGCCGGCGACGCGCGATCCGTTCGAGCGTCTCGAGCGGGAAGTCGCCGCGCAGCAGCGGCGCGACATGCACCCACTCGACCCGGCGCAGCGCGCGCTCCGGCTCGTCGCCCTCGCTCCAGGGCTCTCCGATGGCGTCGACGCGCATCTCCCGGTTCCCGTCAACGTTGTAGCGGAACGAAAACGACGTGGTTTCGCCGGACGCGGCCAGCGACACCGGCAGTCCGAGTGCGGCGAGGCTCCGCAGGTAGGAGCGTCGCTCGGCCTCGCCGCACTTCGCGACCACCATCGCCTCCTGCTGCATGGCCCGCAGGGCGCGAGCGGCGTACCACGGCGGGCCGCCGATGCGCTCGGCGTGGCCGTCGACGAGGTCACGCGACAGAGGGCCGATCACGGCGAGCGCTCGCACGACCCGCAAGCGTAAGGCCGAGCGACAGGATGAAGGCGAGGGCGAAGCTGGGCAGCGAGCCGCCGATCGCTCCCTGGCCCGGATGCGTGTGGTCGACGAGCCGGATCCACGAGCTCGGGCCGACCGGCGCGAGCCACTGGTAGAGGCAGAAGCCGGCGAGCCAGGCGACGATCTGTCCAGGGCGGAACGCCGGCGCGGCGAACGGGTCCCGCTCGCCCGCGATCCACTGCGCGAGGAGTACGCCGAAGAGCGGCACGAAGAACGAGCCCAGCAGCAGGAGGAAGCCCTCGTAGTTGACGAGGTCGATCACGAACGTGCCTCCGGTCGCGATCGCCGCGACGCCGAGGATGAGCAGGCGCTGCGGCACCCGCGGCACCACGTTCTGCAGCGAGACGGCCGCCGAGTAGATGTTCGCGAACGGCTCCTTCGTCTCGTCGATGCCGAGCGCGACGAGCGCGAGCGCAGCCCCCAGGCCGCCGGTGGCGATCGCGGTGATCACCGCCGGCGCGTCTGCCAGGCCGCGCGACAGCAGCAGGATCGCCCCGAGCGCGTAGAGCCACACGTTCGGGATGAAGTAGCCGACCGCAGACCCCCAGAACGCGCCGCGAGGGCTCCGCGAGAAGCGCGAGTAGTCGGCGGCGAGCGGCAGCCACGAGACCGGCATCGCCACGACGAGGTCGACTCCCTGCCAGAAGCTGAGGCCGCCCTGACCGTGCTGCGACCAGATGGCGCCGAGGTGGGCGTCGTTCAGTGTCCACCAGGTCAGGTACGCGAGCGAGGCGAGGACGACCCAGAGCGCGACGCGCTTCACCCACACGCGGACGAATCCGATCGGGCCGACGAGCGCGAGGATCGTCGCGGCCGCCGCGGCCGCGATCTTCCAGACCCAGAGCGGCCCGTGCACGAGCGCCTGCCCGGCGGTGGCGATGACGAGCACCTCGAAGATCGTCCAGCCGATGTTCTGGAGGACGTTGAGCCCGGTCGGGAGGTACGAGCCCGCGCGGCCGAGCGGCGCGCGCAGCAGGACCATCGCCGGCACACCCGCCTCCGCCCCGATCGCCGCCGCGCCGCCGAGCAGCGCGTTGCCGAAGATCGCGCCGACGAGGATCGCGAGGAGCGCCTCTGGCAGCGAGAGCGCCGGGACGAGCAGCGTGCCCGCGACGAGGACGAGCAGGCTGAGGCCGAGGCTGCTCCACAGCATCCCGTTCTCGACGCCGCCGAGCGTGCGCAGGCGCTCCGGAACCGGCGTGATGCCCCAGCTCGGTGTGCGCTCGCTCATCTCCCTCCCTTCGCCGGCATGACCCGGATCAGGTTCGACGGGTGTGATCTCAGCCGCTTCCCGCGGCACCCCGGTCCTCCGAGTGTACGAACCAGGGGCCTGGGCGCGCCGCTCCAGCTAGACAGCCGCGACGGCGAGTGACAGAGTCGCGGCGATGCGCGGGCAGCCATGAGCGACGGTTTGGGTCTTGGCCTCGGAGCTCGACCTCGAGGCCGGCCATGTACCCGTACGCTGCAAGCCCCTCCAACGGGCCGAAGATCCGTACGCCGTCGACGCCCCGCGGCTGCCGCAGGCGGCCGACACCGGCGCCTGGGAGATGGCCGAGTACTTCGAGATGTTCTAGGAGGTCGAGAGCCCGGCTTGAGTTGCACAGCAGCGACCGTTCGTGGGAGCATCGGGTCGATGCGCACGCTCTCGGCCGGACTGGTACTCGCCGCGGTTCTCTTCGCTGCCGGTTGTGGCGGTAGCAGCGGCGGTGGTGGCAGCGGCGGCAGCAGCCAGGCGTCCGGTCTGGCCACGGAGTCTGCGAACGCGGTCCTGCGGGACGCCTCGAAGGCTGCGCAGGACGCGAGCTCGTTCCACATGTCGGGGACGATCCATTCCTCCTCGGGCACGTTCGGCTCGACCGGGGTCGGGGTCGACCTGTCCGTCGTGCACGGCAAGGGCGCGACGGGATCGCTCACGGTCGGCGGGTCCAAGGTCGACCTCATCGTCGCGGGGAACAGCGGCTACATGCGTGCAAGCTCTGCGTTCTGGAAGAAGTTCGCCGCGAAGCAGGGCGGAGGCGCGGCGGCGTCGTTCGCCGCGTCGTTGTTCGGCGGCAAGTGGCTCAAGTTCCCCGCGAACAACAAGAGCTTCCAGGCGCTCACCAGCCCGACGAGGGCCAATTCGATCTTCAAGAGCCTGAATTTCCACCACGGAAAGCTCGAAAACCAGGGTGAGAAGACGTTCAAGGGCCAGAGCGTCGTAGCGATCACCGACACCACCAAGGGCGGCACGCTCTACGTGGCTGCGACCGGGACGCCCTATCCCGTCGCGCTCACCAAGGCCGGCGGGAAGAGCGGCGGAGCGATCACGTTCGGCGACTGGAACCAGCCGGTCACGGTGACCGCGCCGAAGGGCGCGCTCGATCTGTCGCAGTTCGGCGGCTAAGTACGGTCGGCAAGCCTGGGCGCGAGAGTCGATCTCGTCGTCAGCCAGGGCAAGCGGTGACTAGCCGATCCGGTGGCGTTGCGATCGCTGGGCGGTCGTACCCTTTCGCTCATCGTGGGACGCGGAGCCCGTGTCGTAGTCGCCCTCGCGGTCGTCGTCGGAACGGCGGCGGTACTGAGCCTGGGGCAAGCGTCGGCCGATCCACTTCGCTCGACCTCGACCTCGCTCAGCTGCCCTGTCACGAGGCTGATGTTTCAGACGGAGCCCTGCACCGCGAGCGTGGCGGACACCGACACCGGTTCTGCGACGACTCCGACCGGCGTCGTCGAGTTCCACGCGCCTTCCGGTCACGGATTCGCCCTGCGTGCCAGATGCACACTCTCCGAAGGCTCCTGCCAGGTGACGTACGCTGGCGAAGGCGGCCCGCTCGGTTTGCAGACGATCACCGCCACGTACGAAGGCGACTCCACTCACGCGGGCAGCTTCACTACGCAGCAGGTCATCCTCACCGCGCCGATCGGGCCAGGCCCGACGCCGCGCTGCCGCGTGCCCAACGTGAAAAGGGTGAGACTCGCCCTTGCAAAGACGTTCCTGAAAGAGCGGGGCTGCAGCGTTGGCAGGATCGACAGAGCTTTCAGCCGGCGCTTCCGGAAGGGTCAGGTGATCTCTGCGAAGCCGGGCCCCGGGAAGCAGTTGCGGTGGCACGCGAAAGTCGAGCTCCTGGTCAGCAAGGGCAAGCGTCACGCCCGGCCGTAGCGGGCCGAGCCGCCCCCGAGGGCTAGTGCAAGTCGGCCGGAAGGACAGGGTCGACCTCCTGGGCAAAGGCGTACCCTGACGTCATGAAGCGGTTGGCAGGCGTGTGCTTGCTCGTCGCGACCACGCTTGCACTGTCGGTCTCGCTCGGCACCGGGTGGGCGAGCGCGGGCGGATCCCGACCGATGACGGCTCCTCACCTCATGGAGTCGGCCCCACCGAGGATCGCGAGGTCGAGCCGACTCGTCCTCCACGGTCGCGTGCGCTGTACGGCCACCGCTGCGGGAGTGGTGCAGGCAGGGCAGGCGGCCCGCATCAAGATGGTGCTGCGGAATGTCTCCAAGCGGTCGGTCAAGTTCTCCCTTTGGGTGAACACGCAAGCCGTGGTCAAAGCAGCCGACGGCACCACCTATGACTCGGGCGCGTACCTCGCAGGATTACCTGGGATCCCGCCCCCGATCCCCGCCGAGCTTCGGCGCGGAGCGACCAAGCGGCTCGGCTCGGTCGTGATCCCCGTGAGGTGGACTGGTCCACTGCAGATTACGCCGGAATGTCTCGGGGCTCCGCTGCCGGTCCTGCGCGTACGGGTGGCGGCGCCGGGCCCGCCCTCGGACGAAGGCACCGCGATCGACGAAGTCGTGGCTGCCTCGGGTCACCTGCTCGAACAGTGCCGCCCACAGACGCCAGGTTTCCCGGTTTCCGGGCAGATCGATCCGCCGAGCGGGAGCGCTCCGCCCATGAATGCCCAGTGCTCGGTCGCGTTCAGCCCGGAAGGGAGGTTCTGGTCGGCGCAGGTTCTCGTGCTGATCCCCCCAAGCCTGTCGGGCGTGCAGATCTTCCAGCCCTACGAGCTCCTCTGGCCGCTCGGGCACTTCGCTGGGCTGGCAGACAGCGCTCCATACGAGGCGATCGCCTGGGAGTTCGTGGTGACCAAGGACAAGGCGACTCCGGTGGCGGCGTCGACGCTGAGTGCCAGCAACTCCTCCAGTGCGGAAGCCCCGTTTTTCACCTGGCGTGGCTCGGGCTGGCACGAGGACGGCTCGGGCACGTGCGGCGGTACCGGATTTGCCTTCGGGGGAATCGGCCCGAGCATCGAGTTCATCTCGGCCTGCCCGTAAGTCAGGCCCGGCCGTAGCGGGCCGCGCGCGCGGCGACAGCAGGCGCCACTCCTGCATCGACAAGCTGCTGCCGCTCCTCGCTCTCCCGTAGCACCCTGAGCAGCACCCACACAAGCGCCGGGAGCATCGTGAACATGCTCTCGACGAGCATCACGCCGCCGCCGGCCCGTTGGTCGCCGAGCCCGTAGCGGATGTAGAACGGATGCCCCGACCAGATGAAGACCTGGGAGAGGACGAGCATCACGAGCCACATCCCGAGGACGTAGGGGATCTTCCACGGCGCGGTGAACCACGCCGGCCCCGGCAGCGGCTCGATCAGGGCCGCCCACATCAGCATCCCGAACGCCACGAAGAGCGTGTGCTGAAGCGCGTGGACCGCGTCGTGCCGCAGGGCCGCGTCGAACAGCACCGGCAGGTGCCAGACGACGAAGTTCAGTGCCCAGAGGGGAAGCGCGACGAGCGGATGCGCGAGAAACCGCAGGCGCTGGACGAGGCGAAAGCGCAGCACCGGCCGCAGCAGCGGTCCGCTCAGGCCGAGCACGAGCAGCAGCGCGCCGATGTCGCCCAGCAGCAGGTGCTGGACCATGTGCACCGAGAAGAGCCGCTCCTCGCCGATCGTGTCGATCGGCGACGCAAGCGCGACGAGGAGCGTCAGTAGTCCCGCTCCGAAGGCCGCGCGGCGGGGACGGGGCACCGCGCGGCCCGTCCGCGCGAGCGTCCGAGCGCGCCGCCAGTAGAGCGCGCCGGCGAGCGCGAGCACCGAGATCTCGAGCGGATCGAAGCTCCAGCCGTTCATCGCGGGGTCACGGTTTTTCGCCGCATGGGGTCGGGTACCCGTTGGCCGACTTGGCGACCCGGGGGACGAAGCGGCGCAGAGAAATCGCGGCGACTGCGTTGCTCCTGCCGTGCCTGCTCGCGGGCTGCGGCGGCACGCAGAACGCGCTCAACCCGCACAGTCACCCTGCGGC
>Ga0070717_10004185_pt1 | contig 10399 bp, 10 predicted proteins | sample LARL113metaG_FD_71366 | JGI IMG/M metagenome (GOLD analysis project Ga0070717, IMG submission 71366) | Corn, switchgrass and miscanthus rhizosphere microbial communities from Kellogg Biological Station, Michigan, USA - LAR L11-3 metaG | ecosystem: Host-associated > Plants > Roots > Rhizosphere ... | reverse complement strand
AGGATCGGCATCGGACCCGCCGTCCCAGGCTTGAGCCTGGCGATTCGAGCCTTGATCCGTGGCACCGCTTGCCTGAGCATGCGCAGCCGATCGCGCACCTCGCCGAACGCGTAGCCGTACTCGCGGTAGTCGCGCTCGAACCAGCCCGCGCCGAGGCCCAGGACGAAACGCCCGCCCGACAGCTGGTCGATCGTGCCGGCCATGTACGCGATGAGGTCGGGGTTGCGGTAGCCGATCGCGCTCACCATCGGTCCGATCTGCGGGGCGTGGGTGTCCATCGCGACCGCGGCGAGCAGCGACCAGCACTCGAACTGATTGCCTTCCGGATTCCCGTACAGGGGATAGAAGTGATCCCAGAACCAGATGCTGTCCACACCGAGCTCGTCGACGCGCCGCCACGCGTTGCGCAGCTCGGCGATGGTGCACTGCTGCGGATGGATCGTGACGCCGACCTTGAACCGCCGGCCCCCGGCAGGCGGTGTGGGAGGATGGGATTCAGCCATGGTCAAGGATCTGGTACCTGCGCTCGTCGACGTGAATTCCGCCTCTGCCGATTTCTGGCGGCGCTATCACGCGTTCCGCACGGCGCGCCATATCGAGACTCGCCCCGACGACCCGATCCTGCCGGACGAGGTCGAGGAGAGGGTCCTGCGCAGCGATCGCAACTTCGAGATCATCTATCGCTACGAGATCGCACGCGATGACGAGATGCTGAGCTGGTTCGGCTGCAGCACGATCAAGCCGGGCGCCCCAGGCTATGACCAGAATCGCCACCTGATGTCGGCGTCCTGCGCCGTGCGGCGGGAGCGTCGCCGGCAGGGAATCGGGCGCTCCTGGCTGCCCCTCGTGCTCGAGCTGATGGACCGCCACGGCTGCACGGTCCTCACCGTTGGCACCGACGAGGACTCCGGCCATGCCTTCCTCCGCTGGCTCGGCGCCGAGGCCAGGTTCAACGATGTCGAGAACCGCCTTCAGCTCGCCGACGTGGACTGGGCGATGGTTGATCGCTGGGTCGCCGAAGGTGCCGTCAGGAATCCCCAAACGACGCTCGAGTTCTACGCCGAGCCCCTACCCGAGGCGATGTGGGACGAGTACTCGACCCAGCTCTCGCTGTTGATGAACACCATCCCGTTCGAGGAGCTCGACATGGGCGAGAGCGTGGTCACGCCTCCGCAAGTCCGCGAGTGGTACGAGCGGATGGCTGCGGTGCAGGAGCAGTCGCACTCGGTGATGGCTCGCGAGCCGGACGGGTCCCTGTCGGGATTGACAGAGGTTGTATGGTCCCCCCACGCGCCGCAGGTCATCGACCAGCGGTTCACGGGAGTGAGGACGGACGCCCGCGGACGGGGCATCGGCAAGTGGATCAAGGCCGCCATGCTCCAGCACGTCCGCGAGCTCCACCCGGAGGCTCGCTGGGTCTCGACCTACAACGCGGGGTCGAACGAGCCGATGCTGGCCATCAACCGCCAGCTCGGCTTTCGCCGGCACCGCGTGGGCAAGACCTACCAGATGACGCGAGACCGGCTCGCGGCCCGGGTGGCCGCTCGCGCCGCGCCGCACCAGCTCTAGGTCAGACGCTCCGGCCGCGCTGGAAGCTTCGCGCCAGCAGGGTCACGCCGATCACGATCAGCAGGACGGGGAGCGCCGCCCGGCCGAAGATCCCGTAGTCGATGCCGCTGATGTTGAGGATCGACTCGAACAGGACGAACCCGATCATGAAGATCAGCACTCCCCAGAACATGAGGGTGCGTGCCTGCTTGAGCTGCCTGGGGTCCCGGTCGCGGAGCCCCTGCAGCAGCACGCCGACGCCGACGCCGAAGGGGATCACCAGCGCCCACGCATACGACCAGCTGGCCCAATCGCCCGTGCTGTTTTGATATGCCAGCACCAGGCCGGTCATGGTGATGATCCCGCCTGGGATGGTGCCGCCGCTGCCCAGGCTGACGAAGCCGACCACCAGCAGGGTCAGACCCGGAATGATCACGTAGAGCGGCCAGCCGTAGCTGCTGAGGTCGATGTTGAACAGCCTCATCACGAGGAAGAACAGTCCCACCACCACGAGCACGATCCCGACGGCGAGGCTGGATCCCGAGCGTGGAGCTGCCGCCGCGGTCGAGCTGGGGCGCATGGCGGCCGGCGGCTGGCTTGGCGGCGGCACCCAGGGCGACGTCGCTGGCTCGGCGACCGCGGACGGTTCTGAAGCAGGAGCGGCGACGTCTGCCTCCGGGGCTTCAGCTGCCGGAGGCTCCTGGAGGTGGCTTTCGAGCTCAGGCGGCTCGTCGCCCGCGGGTGCGGGCAGCTCGGCCGGCGCCTCGGCCTCGGGCGCGGGCAGCTCGTCCAGCTCCTTCGCGGAGGCGGGTGGCTCGGCCATCGCCGCCCGGATCTGGTCCAGCTGTGAAGGTCTGGGGGAGGCGCCTTCGTCGTCTTCCGGCGAGGTGTCCGCGGCGGGCGCGGCGGCCGATTCGTCGGGGGTAGCACCCGCTCGCGGCTTCCTGGCCCGTGGCATCGTCACAGCTTAAACGGCGGCCTGCCGGGAAGGTTGCGTTGGGGCCCCCTACGCGGTGCCGCCGAACATCGGGTTCACGGGACCGTGGCCATGCCCGAGCTCGAGCGAGAACTCGATGGCGTTGGTGATGAACTGCTTGGCGTCGCGGACAGCGTCCACGGCCAGGCGGCCGGCGGCGAGGCGGGCGGCGATGGCCGCGGAGAAGACGCAGCCGCTGCCGTGAGTGTTGGCTGTTTCGATGCGGTTCGCGATCAGCTCGACCAGCTCGCTGCCGTCCCAGTAGACGTCGACCGCGGCACCCTCCGCGTGGCCGCCCTTCACGACCACGGCGCGCGGCCCGAGCGCCAGCAGCTCGCGCGCGGCCTCGCGCCTCTCGTCGAGGCTCCTGACCGGATGGCCGAGCAGCACCTCCGCCTCCGGAATGTTGGGTGTGAGGACCGCCGCGAGCGGCAGCAGGCGTGAGCGCAGGGCGCCGACTGCGTCGTCGCGAAGCAGCCTTGCGCCGCCTTTGGCGACCATCACGGGATCGACCACCAGCTTCGTGATCGCGTGCGCCTCGACCGCGGCGGCAACGGCCTCGATGATCTCAGCGGACGAGAGCATCCCCGTCTTGGCGGCGTCCACCCCAAGGTCGCTGACGACGGCGTCGATCTGTGCTCGGACGAGCCGGGGCGGAAGCTCGAACACGTCCGTCACGTCGACCGTGTTCTGCGCGGTGATCGCGGTGATGGCCGACGCTCCGTGCGCGCCGAGCGCCGCGAACGTCTTCAGGTCGGCCTGGATGCCGGCGCCGCCGCCCGAGTCCGAGCCCGCAATCGTGAGCGCGATCGGCAGCTTCACGCGGCTTGCATCCTCCGTCCGAACCAGTAGACCCCGGCGGCCACGACCACGCTGACGAGCCCGCTGACGTCCGCGCCGTGCAGGGCCGCGATCAAGGCGTCATTGAAGAAGGAAGGGCGCGAGACCACGTTGCCGAAAAGGTTCTCGTAGTTGACGAAGACGAGGCTGAGCGCCGTGCCGGCAACCCACGCGGCGATCGCCAGCCGCGGCCGGGCCCTACCCTCGAAGACGAATACGCTCAACAGCACCACCGCCGCCCACGCCGGCGCCCACAGATATGTGAGGATCAAGAAGTCCTCATACGCCGCGTGAAAATCGGTGACCAGCACCGCGTAGGCAGCTAGCAAGGTGCCGAGGATCCCGCAGCCGAGCGCGCTCTGCCAGCGCTCCACCCGCACGCCCATCGTCAGCAGGACGAGACCCGCGGTGTACACGTCGAGGTAGTTGGCCCAGATCTCCCCGACCACCACGAAGAGGAAGAACGGCACCGCCACCCAGCCCGGCGCGTGCGCGCTGATCACCGCCAGCACACCTTGCTGGGCGGCAAGCTGAGAGTCGATCGTGGGGAGGAGCAGGCCGAACAGCCCGAGCAGGATCATCGGCGCCGCGATGCCCAGGACCGGCCACAGCGTGACGGCGCGCGTCGAGCTCGACGCGGGGAGATAGCGCGAGTAATCGCTCGCGAACGGGTACCAGGATGCGACCAGCGCGAAGCAGGTCATGAACCCGAGCACGAAGGCGGCCGGGTAGTCCGCGCCCGACGCCGACGGGCCCTGGCCCCAGTGGAACTGCGGCGCGAGGAACAGGAAGAGCGCGACCGACAGCGCGGCGAAGATGAGCGCGCCCCACTTCTCCAGCACCTTGATCGTCTGGTGGCCGAACACCGCGACCGCGACGCTGACCGCCGCGATCAGGATCACCAGGGCGAACGTGACGATGCGGTTACCGCCGCCGAACAGCTGAGCCCCCGCCTGGGCGGCGATCACGCAGTCGACGGCGAACCACCCGACGGCGAGGAAGAGCGTCAGCGCCGCGCCGAGATAGGAGCCCCGCCGTCCAAAGATGCCGCGGGTGAAGATGATCTGCGGCAGCCCTGAGCGCGGTCCGGTATTGCTGAGCAGGCCGAGGATCACCGCCGCCGCGAGCGTGCCCAGCACCGTGGCGGCCAGGCCGTCCCAGACTCCCAGGCCGTAGTAGGTCGTCAGGAGGCTCGCGGTGAAGAGGCTCGCGTAGTTGACGAACGCGCCCGCCCAGAAGAAGGCGAGCTCGCGGGGCGCTCCATGCCGCTCGGCGGCCGGGACCGGCTCGATGCCGCGGATCTCCACCTGGCCGAAAGCGTCGGCGCTGACGGCCGGTGCCGATATGTCACCCATGGCGCCTCCCTCCGCTGGCATTACCCAGTTCAGGTTCATGCGGTCGGCGCTCATTGCGCCCTCTCAGCCCGGAGTTGTCCGTGGCTCCCGCGTACGCGTTGATCGTACGGCCTAGTGATGCCTCCAGGGGGCCGGGAGCAGGTGGGCGAGGATTCGATAGACCTCGGGGTTGAGCGCCAGGCCGACGTGGCTCCCCTTGACCTCGATCGCATTGATGTCGCCGCGCAGGCACGCCTTCCAGTTCACGACGCCGTCGGAGCGCGAGTAGATCGACGTGGTGGGCACCTTGGGCGGGGCGGCGAGGTCGCGCAGGAAGCGCATCTCCACCGAGGCCGGGTGGCCGTAGCGGACCACGTTGTAGAGGTGGGCGGCTCGAACTCCGGCCATGGTCAGGGGGTGGACGTCGAACGGGTCGTTGAGCGGCGAGCCGAGCGTGATGACCTGCTCGACCAGCTCGGGCTTGCGGTGCGCGAGCACCATGGCGAGCACACCACCGCGGCTGTGGCCCACCAGCGACACGCGCGCCGCGGTTCGTTTGTGGAGGGCCATGAGCGAATCGATCAGCGGTCGCAGCATCACCTCGGAGTACATGACGTTGAACGCGACGCCGGCCATCCGCGGCCGGTAGCCCATGCGCCGCAGCCACTGAAAGGGCGTGCGCAGCGTCCAGTCGCCCGCGAGAAAACCCGGGATCAGGATGACCGGCCGGCCGAGGCCGGGAGGCACCTCGACACCGCGATACACGGGGTCGCGGATGAGGCGGAGGTACTCGATGTAGATCCGGCCCTCGAGCCACATCGGAGGGACCGGGTCCCAGCGACCGAGGTGGTGGAGGTCGGGGAGGACGGAGGACGCGATCTCCTCCCAGCGGGTCCGCCTTCTCAGATGTGGGGGTTCGGAGGCTGTTGCCACGTGAGTGTGTGTTGGATGCTGCTCCGTTAAGGGATCGCGGCGGGTGCGGGTGCGATTCTATACGCCGTCCAACGGCTGAAAACGTTTATGAAGACTTCTGGCGCTTCCATCATCGGGACATGGCCGACGCCATCGATGACTTCGAGCGTCCAGCCTGGCACGCGCGCGACGAGCTCGCGCGCCGCGGCCAGCGGGATCACCTGGTCCAGCTCTCCGTGAATCACGAGCGTCGGCGCTTTGACCTGCCTCGCCCGCAGCCAGAAGCGCGGGTCGGCCATGCGTAGGCCGATGGACCGCGTGGCCTGGAGCAGGGCTCGGTAGTTCTGGCCGCCGAGGTTGGCGCGCTCGGAAGTCAGGCGCACGTGAGCCTCGACGACCTCAGCGTTCACGTGCGACGGGTCCGCGCAGACCACGGCCAGCGTCTCTTTGACGAGCCCTTCGGGTCCGAGCATCCTGGCCCGCCGGTCGAGGAGGATCTCGGCCAGGCCGGGCACCGACAGGGCGGCCATCACACCGAGCATCGCCGGCTCGGGACGGCGCACGTGCACGCCAGGCACCGCGGGGTCGACCAGCACGAGGCGGTCGACCTTCTCGGGGTGGTCGGCCGCAACCAAGATCGAGATATGGCCGCCCATCGAGTTCCCCATCAGCGTCACCGGCTCGTCGAAGACCTGGTCGATGAAGTGGCGGACCAGGTCCGCGTTCGCGCCGACCGCGGCCGACCGCTTGAAGAGGGGAGTCTGGCCGAAACCGGCAAGGTCGATGGCCAGCGCGTGATATTGCTTGGCAAGCTCGGGACCGACCGCCATCCAGTTGAGGGCGTTGCCACCTAGCCCGTGGACCATCAGCAGCGGGCTGCCCTCGCCCCCGAAGTCGATGTAGTGCACCGGACCGTCGAGGTCGACGACTTTATGCCGCATTGCGTCAAGCCTACCAGGGGTATGACGCCGGAGCGGCGAGGACCGAGCCCGCCATCCGGATGAGGATCTCGGCCGTCGCGGCGGCCGACCGGCGGCCGTCCTGGTGCAGCCCGTCGAACGCCGCGAAGGAGGTGACCAGGCGGATCACGTCCTCGGTCTCTCGGAGCGAGCAGCCGGGCCGCAGCTGATCCTCGGCCGCCAGCCGCTCGGCGAGGGCGCGGCTGTCGTCGGGTGTCGCGGGCTCGGTGGCGGCGGGCAGCCTGCGGAAAAGGGCGGGATCGGTTGCCCACCGCTCGCAGGTGGCTCGGATGCGGTCGCGAAGCTGCTCGGCAGCGCTGGCATCGCTCCCCAGGGCACGGATCGCGGGGCGGGACTCGGCGGCGAGCGCGCTGAGCAGTCCCGCGTGCGAGCCGAAGTGGTGATACACGCTCAGGCGCGAAACGCCGGCGCGGCCGGCCACCGCGCCGACGGTGGGCGGCTCGGCCGAGGTGCGCATCAGGCTTCGAGCTGCGCCCATGATCGCGGACCGGGTCCGAGCCGCCCGAACCGCGTGTCCGGCGCGCACTCCCACAACATTAACATACAGTATGTAAAGAGCGATCGGGAACCTGGACAGTGGGAAACGTGTACCGTCCGGTGGTGCCGAAAAAGAAGGCCGCACGCCTCGAAAGAGAGGCGAAGGCGCCTCCGCCTGACCGCCGCCTGGCCTATGCAACGCTCCCGCTGCGCTTCTTCCTCGGCGTCACCTTTGTCTACGCCGGGCTGCAGAAGATCGCCGATCCAGGTTTCCTCCGCCCGGGCGCCTCGACCTACATCGGCACCCAGCTCCAGGCCTTCGCCGCCCACTCGCCGATCGGCTTCCTGATCGAGTCGATCGCGCTGCCCGCGCCCCAGCTGGCCGGTGTCGGGGTGATAGCGGCGGAGCTACTGATCGGTGTGGCCGTGATGCTGGGCGTGGCCACCCGCTGGGCCGCGGCGGCCGGCGCGTTCGTCAACTTCATCCTCTTTTTGACCGCGAGCTGGACCGTCCAGCCGTACTTCCTTGGCTCCGACGGCATCTACACGGTCGCCTGGATCACCCTCGCCCTGGTCGGCGACCAGGGCGTCTACACAGCCGGCCCGTACCTCGTCAAGGAGCTCGGCTTCACCGAGGCGACCGCTGGGCGCACCTCCGCGTTCGATCCGGGCCGCAGGCGCCTCATTGTGCAGGCCGGGGCGGCGGCCGTCGCCATCGTCTGGATCCTGTCCGTGCTCCCGCGAACGCGGGCCGCGCCGCAGGCCGCGGTCACGCCATCGCCCAGCCCGGGCGCGACGCCCTCGGCGTCATCGTCTCCGACGGGCACGAAGATTGGCTCGCTCGCCAACCTCCAGTCGGCGGGCAGCCTGCCCTTCAACGATCCCGCCACTGGCGACCCGGCCCTCGCAGTGCAGCTCAACGGCGGTGTCGTCGTGGCCTTCGATGCGGTCTGCACGCACGCAGGCTGCCAGGTGGGCTACGACACAGGCCAGAAGCTGTTCGTCTGCCCCTGCCACGGCGCCGAGTTCGACCCGTCGCGCGGGGCGGCCGTGGTCGCCGGCCCCGCGCCCACACCGCTCGCCTCGATCAAGGTCCAGGTCGGCTCGGACGGCAGCGTCTACACCGCCTGATGACTACAGCCCGAGCGTGAGCCTGGCGAGCCGGTCGCGCACCTCCGTCGGCAGCAGCTTCGAGTAGATGTCGATCGCCCGCGCGTCGTAGCCGACCAGGTATCGCGGCTTGGGGCTCTTGGCGGTCATCACGCTGGCGATCACTCGTGCGACGTCGATGGGGTCGCCCATCAGCCGCTGGATGGCCTTGATCCCGCCCTCGACACGGCGGTAGGCGGTGAAGTAGTCCGAGTCGAGCCTTTGCTGCAGCTCGTTGCTCGTGCTATCCCAGATGTTGGAGCGAAACGCGCCGGGCTCGATCAGCACGACGGCGATACCGGCCGAAGCGACCTCGATGCGGAGCGCGTCCGACAGCGCCTCGAGCGCGTGCTTCGCGGCCTGGTACCAACCGGTGAGCGGCGTGGTCATCAGGCCGTAGACCGACGAGATGTTGACGATGCGGCCGCCCTGCTGCTCGCGCATGTGCGGGATCGCCAGCCGGGCCAGGCGCGTCGGCGCGAGGACCATGGTCTCGAACGCGAGCCTGGCGTCGTCGTCGCTCACGTCCTCGATCGCGCCCCTCGCGGCCACCCCCGCGTTGTTGACGAGCCCGTAGGGCTTGAGCTCTTCGATGACCCGCTCGCACTGGGCGGCGTTGGTGACGTCGAGCGTGACCGTGCGCACCTTCACCCCGGCCTTGCGCGCGGCGCGAGAGACGGAGCGAGCCTTGGCCGCCGAGCGCACCCCGCCTACCGCGCTGAAGCCGCGGCGCGCGAGCTCGATGATGCTGGCCAGCCCGATCCCGGAGCCGGCGCCCGTGACGAGCACGGTCTTCTCCATGGGTTGACCAAACTACCATCCCAGGCGATGCCGCTCTGGGATCCACTTGCCCTCCGCGAGATGACAGCGCTGCTCCGCGACCCCGTGATGCGCGGGCGCGGCGTGAAGCGCGGCGACGGCCGGCCGGTGCTGCTGGTCCCAGGATTCCTCTCCGGCGACTGGTCGCTGCGCGTGCTTCACAACTGGCTCCAGCGGATCGGCTACGCGTCTCACCTGTCGGGCATCCAGTTCAACGTCCAGCACTCAGAGCACCTGGTCGCGAGCCTGCGCACGCGCGTGGTCGCGATCCGCAAGAAGTCCGGGTCTCGGGTCAGCCTCATCGGCCACAGCCGGGGCGGCGTTCTCTCCAAGGTCGTCTCGTCACGCGAGCCCGATGCCGTCGAGCAGGTGATCGGCCTGGGGGCGCCTTTCGCCGACCAGATGGACATCGCCGCCCTCACCAACGTGGCCGTGGGTGTCGTGCGTACGGCGAACGAGCTCCGATGGGGCCGCAGCTTTCACTCCGAGGGGCGCTTCGCGCACGAGCTCCGGATGCCGCCCGCCGTGCCGACGACCTCGATCTACACGCGGTCAGACGACGTGGTGAACTTTCGCAGCTGCCTTCGACCGGATATTCCGGCCATTTCCGTTTGGGGAAGCCACAACGGCCTTGTCGTCAACCCCGAGGTCTACCGCATTCTTGGCCGGCTGCTTGCGCGACCTCGGCGCGCGCCGTGATCGTCTGACCGCGGCCGGTTTGGCCGAGGCCGCGTCGCGATAGTCGGCGATCGACTGCTCGAGGTGGCGCGCGAAATCGGCGAGGTCGGGCACCAGGTCGCGATCCGCGAGCAGGCCGAAGAAGACGCTGCCGTTGTACGAGACGATCGCGATGTTCAGCCCGAGCGAGTGGTAGATCGACACGAACGGCCAGATGTCGATGAGCTCCGCGCCCCCGGTGTAAAACGGAAACTGCGGGCCCGGAATGTTGGTCGCGACGATGTTCACGACCGATTGCGGTGACCACTGCATCTGCGAGGTCATGAGCCGCCCCGCCAGGCCCTGGATGGTGGCCGGCGCCCAGTTGGCAAGCTGTGTCAGCGTATGCGCTGCGACAGCGGCCCGTGATCGCTTGAGATCTCCCGTCGTCGACGTGACGAGATTGACCCGATCCTTTGGCATCATCGGGGCGAGGGGCACCTCGACCATCATCGCGCTGACCAGGTTGCCCAGCTTGTAGCGCTGGCTGTCGTCGCGCACGCTGACCGGCGCGAAAACGCGCATCGACTCGGGAACCGAGTCGCCGCGTTCGTAGAGCCAGCGCGACATCCCCTCCGCGATGACCGCGAGCACGACGTCGTTGACCGTCCCGCCGAACGCGGTCTTGACGTCCTTCAGCCACTGCA
>Ga0070717_10004181_pt1 | contig 10403 bp, 10 predicted proteins | sample LARL113metaG_FD_71366 | JGI IMG/M metagenome (GOLD analysis project Ga0070717, IMG submission 71366) | Corn, switchgrass and miscanthus rhizosphere microbial communities from Kellogg Biological Station, Michigan, USA - LAR L11-3 metaG | ecosystem: Host-associated > Plants > Roots > Rhizosphere ... | reverse complement strand
CAACGACCACATGTACGCCAGCCAGGGCGCTGCGGACGCGACCCAGAACCCTGACGCGGCGGCGACCATCGCCAAGTACAAGGCCGCCTGCACGCAGGACACCTGCTACGGCGCCTACACGTACGCCACGTACGACTGCGCCGCGATCCTGATCGACGCCATCGGACGCGCGATCCAGGCCAACGGCGGCAACAAGCCGACCCGCGAGCAGGTCATCACCGCACTCGCTCAGACCTCCAACTTCAAGGGCCTGACCGGCGTCATCACCCTGAACAACCTCGGCGACCCCACCTCCCCGGTCCTGCAGATCCAGCAGAACAAGGGCGGCACGTGGACGTTCCTCAAGCAGTTCGGTCTTTCGAGCTAAGTCGTCACTTAGCGCAAGAGCGAAAAAGGGAGGGGCCGCAAGGCCCCTCTCTTCGTTCACACTAATGCGCTGATGCTCGAGCGCATCCGGTCGACGACAAGGGGGCGAATACTCGGTCTGGCGCCCCTCGACCTCATCGGGCTGTTGGTCCTGGCCGCCGCCATCATCTTCGTGATCCCGCGAGTCGCGGACCGCGGCGCCGGCTACCTTGCTCAGGTCATCGTGTTCGGAATCGCCCTGGGCGCCATCTATGCCCTGGTCGCGTTGGGCTACACGATGGTGTACGGCATCGTCGAGCTGATCAACTTCGCGCACGGCGACGTCTTCACACTCGGGGCGTTCATCTCGCTGCCGCTCCTGGGTGCGTTCGGTCTGGTCGAAGACAAGTCGCACGGCATCGGCCTGCTGCTGGGCCTGATCCCCGTCTTCCTGATCACGATGGCGCTGTGCGCCCTGGTCAACGTGGCCATCGAACGCGTGGCCTATCGCCCGCTGCGAAACGCTCCAAGGCTCGCACCGCTGATCACCGCGATCGGGATGTCGTCGATCCTCGAGGGCGCCATGTTCCTGTGGCGCGGGCCCTTCAACATCCACTACCCGGACCTCCTTCCCGCGAATCAGATCCCTATCGGTGGAGGCGTCACCGTCTCTGCCAAGTCGGTGATCATCGTCGGGGTCGCGATCGTCCTGGTCCTGGCGCTGAGCCTTTTCATCAACCGCTCGACGCTCGGCAAAGCTATGCGCGCGACCGCCCAGGACCGTGACGCCGCGCAGCTCATGGGCATCAACATCAACGCGACCATCGCCACCACCTTCTTCATCGGCGCCGCGCTGGCCGGTGCGGGGGGGATCATCTACGGCCTGTACTTCGGCACGCTGACCGCCTTCCTGGGATTCACGGTCGGCCTGTACGCATTCACCGCCGCCGTCTTCGGCGGCATCGGCAACATCCCTGGCGCCGCGCTCGGCGGACTCCTGATCGGCATGTTCTCGCAGTTCAGCGATGCCTACGTCGACACCGCCTGGACTCAGGTGCTCATCTTCGCCCTGCTGATCCTGGTGCTCGTATTCAGGCCATCCGGACTCCTCGGCATGAGGGTGCCAGAGAAATGAATCGACTTCTCGCGCTTGCACGCGCCAACTCGCGCAATCCAAACGCGATCGCCTATGCCGCCATGCTCATCGTCGCGCTTCTCTATCCCGAGGTCGCGCAGTTCATCACCGGGGGCAACGGCGACGCTCTGGTGGGCCTGGCCGCCGACGCGGGCGTCTTCGTTCTCCTTGCCATCGGGCTCAACGTGGTGGTCGGTTTTGCGGGTCTGCTCGACCTTGGCTATGCGGCATTCTTCGCGATCGGCGCGTACACGTACGCGATGATCGCCTCGAACGAGCTGGCGACCAGTCCCCTCCATCAGGCCATCCACGTTCCGTTCTGGATCGCGCTGTTCGTCGGCCTCTTCGTAGCCGCGCTGGCCGGCGCCCTCCTCGGCGCGCCAACGCTTCGCCTGCGAGGTGACTACCTCGCGATTGTCACCCTGGGCTTCGGCGAGATCGTGCCGCGGGTATACCGGAACCTGAATGTCTGGACCGGGGGCGTCTTCGGCATCAGCGCCATCGACCCGCCGACCGTGCCCCGATGGCTGGGCGGCCCGTGGTCCGGAGATCCGTTTGGATTCCTCACGGACCTGCAGCTGACGTCGGCCAACTTGACCGGCTTCTACATCGTGATCGTGGTCATCATCATCGGCGTCGTCATCCTGGTCAACAACCTCCAGCGGTCGCGGCTCGGCCGCGCCTGGATGGCGGTCCGAGAGGACGAGACCGCGGCCGCCGCGACCGGCGTCAACACCGTGAACATCAAGCTCCTGGCCTTCGCCATCGGGGCCTCGACCAGTGGCTTCGCGGGCGCGTTCTACGGAGCCAAGCTGTCCGTGGTCAACTCGGACCAGTTCAGCTTCACCATCTCGATCACGGTCCTGTCGATGGTGGTGCTGGGCGGCATGGGCAACATCCCTGGCGCGATGATCGGAGGGATCCTCCTGTACTTCATCCTCTACAAGTTCCTTCCCGACGCGCCGAACCAGGTGGCCTCGTTGTTTCAGTCGGTCGGGCTCGGTTGGCTCAACAACACGAACCCGAACGGCTGGCCGGGAATCGGCGAGGAGGTGAACCGACTCAAATTCATAATCTTTGGGTTGATCCTTGTCTTGATCATGCTTTACAGGCCTCAGGGCCTGCTGCCGAGCCGCGCCCGCCGCCAGGAGCTGACGCACGATGAGGTCGCCGGGATCGGCGCGCCACGTGAGCTGCAGAGCTAGGCGATGGACTCGATCCTCTCCGTCCAGGGCCTGACCAAGCGCTTCGGGGGCCTGGTCGCCGTCGACAACGTGTCGTTCGACGTCAATCGGGGCGAGGTGTTCGCGCTCATCGGACCCAACGGAGCGGGAAAGACCACGCTGTTCAACTGCGTCACCGGGTTCTTCGCGCCGAGCTTCGGCGAGGTCACATTCGACGGACACGACATCACCGGGCGAAAGCCACACCAGACGGTGAAGGCCGGCATTGCTCGGACCTTCCAGAACATTCGCCTCTTCGACTTCATGTCGGTCCTCGACAACGTGCGTCTCGGCTTTCACAGCCGCATGCACTCGCAGGTCTGGGACTCGCTGCTCAAGACCCCTCTAGAGCGCAAAGAGGAGGCCGACGTCACGGAGCGGGCCATGGAGCTTCTCCGTTTCGTAGGGCTCGAGCGACGGCGCGAGGACCAGGCGCGCAACCTGGCTTACGGCCAGCAGCGCCGGCTCGAGATCGCGCGGGCGATGGCGACCCAGCCCAAGCTCCTACTGCTGGACGAGCCGGCCGCCGGCTTCACGCCTCAGGAGAAGGTAGACCTGATGAAGCTCGTTCACCAGATCCTGGACAAGAACATCACCGTCTTCCTGATCGAGCACGACATGCGACTGGTCATGGGCATCTCGCAGAAGATCGTCGTCCTCGACCACGGGGAGAAGATCGCGGAGGGGAACCCCGCCGAGGTGCGCTCCAATCCGCGCGTCATCGAGGCGTACCTGGGGAAGTCGGCCTAGCTTGAGCCTGTTAGAGGTGCGTCACGTCGACGCCCATTACGGCCGCGTCCAGGCACTGCGCGACGTGACCGTCGACCTCGGGGCGGGTGAGGTCGTGGCGTTAATCGGAGCCAACGGCGCCGGCAAGACGACGACCCTTCGCACCATCTCAGGCCTCATGCACCCCAGCAAGGGGACGATCGCCTTCGGCGGCCAGGACATCACGCGCATGCAGGCGGCCAAGATCGTGACCCTCGGCCTCTGTCAGTCGCCTGAGGGCCGGCGCCTCTTCCCTCGGCTGACGGTGCGCGACAACCTGTTCATGGGCGCATACACGCGCCGCGATCGGGCTGGAATCGCGACCGACCTCGAGCGCGTGTACACGCTGTTCCCGCGGGTCAAGGAGCGCCAGCGGCAGATCGCCGGAACCTTGTCAGGCGGCGAGCAGCAGATGCTGGCGATGGGCCGGGCGCTCATGGCCCGCCCCAAGGCCCTGATGCTGGACGAGCCCTCCCTCGGCCTCTCCCCGCTGCTGGTCGAGACGATCTTCAGCATCATCCGCGAGATCAACTCGCAAGGCACGCCGGTGCTTCTGGTGGAGCAGAACGCGAACAAGGCGCTCGAGGTCGCCCACCGGGGCTATGTCCTCGAGACGGGCGTCATCGTGCAGACCGGAACGGGCAAGGAACTGCTTGCATCAGAAGAGGTGCAGAAAGCCTACCTGGGGATGTAGCCCGGGCTCTTCCAGGGAATTAGCGGCCCGGCTGGTAGGAGCTCACGAACAGGTATACGAGCACCGCCGCGAACGCCAGGTATTCCAGCACCACGTGGCGCGTGAAGCTGTCCTCGACCGTGTGTCGCACCAGGCCCCGGTTGATGTACCAGGCGAACAGAAGGATGACCGCGAAGGTCCCCTCGTTGAGGATCAGAAAGCTCTCCAGGGCGGTGACCGCCCAGGCCAGGAAGGTGACGACCTGGGCGACGAAGACCGCGAAGATGAACGCGCGGCTTGGCGCGATCGACGATCCGTTGATACGGAAGCTGCGGTACGACGCGAGAAAGGTGATGGTCAGGATCCACAGCAGCCGCAGGATCGGATTGAACGGCAGCGTCACCACCACCAGGTAGGCGCCGGCCAGGACGCAGACCAGGATCGCCTCCTGCAGCACCACATGCCCGCGCTTCTCCGAGTTGCGCAGGCGCAGGTAGTCGAGCCGGCCCGAGATCACGAACCCGACCCCGAACATGACCGTCAGCAGCGCGAACTTCCAGAGCTCCGGGACCAGGACCGCGAGCCCGGCCAGCGTGATCGCCCCGAGCGCCACCGGGATGTAGTGCTCGATCGCGGGGGGCTCCTCGGCGCTCCGGAGGTAGGCGAGGATCGCGGGAGCGGCGACGACGATCAGGCCGAGGCCGAGCACCCACACCTGGTTCTGGGCCAGGAGCTCTGACTTGAAGCCGAGCGCGATCGCCACGAGCACGATCCCCGCGAAAACGAGAAAGCGGCGGTCGCGCTCACCCTGGACGACGGTGATCACGCGAACGGGTGTTTCGCGCTGGCCCGGCGGGGTTTTCATGCGGTGTTGGAGTCTAGCTTCCGGCGCGGCCGTAACGATCTTCCAGGCGCACCACGTCGTCGAGCTCCGGAGTCGACACCTCGTAGATGTCCGTGTCCTCGATCGCGGTCAGGCGGTGCCGGGTTCCGGGCGTCAGATGGACTGAGTCGCCCTCGCGCATGCGGTGGGTCTTCAGCGCCCCGTCATGGCCGCCGAGCTCGGTGTCGACGCAGCCCCGGACCACCAGCAATGTCTCGTCCTTGCGCTCGTGGTACTGGAGCGACAGCGCTTCGCCTTTTCGAACGTGGAGGATCTTGCCGAGGTAGCGGTCGGTGATGGCCCAACGCACCTCGTATCCCCACGGCTTCTCGACCAGCGTCTCCTCGGCCCTCTTCACGGCCGGCAGCTCAGACATGCGCACGGGCGCTCAGGCCGACGATGTCCTCGATCGCGCCCAAGCGGGCCTCGACCGCGGCCGGATCGCGCGCCTCGGAGTAGATCCTGACGAGCGGCTCGGTGCCGCTCGTGCGGAACAGCACCCAGCTGCCGTCCTCCAGATAGAACTTGAAGCCGTCGTCGGAGCGCACGCGCGCCACGTTCACGCCGGCTATCTCCTTGGGCTGATGCGAGGCGAGCTGGTCGGTGATGCGCTTGCGGTCGCGCTCGTACGTGTCGCGCTCGAGGTGGATGTCATGCCGCGCGTATGCGTGCGGGCCCACGCGCTGCTCCAGGTCGGCCAGGATCTGCGACAGGGGCTTGCCCCGGCGCACGATCATGTCGGCGAACAGCAGCCCGACCAGGATGCCGTCTCGCTCCGGGATGTGGCCACGGATGCCGAAGCCGCCAGACTCCTCGCCCCCGATGACGGCGTTGGTCTCCATCATCTTCGGCGCCACGTACTTGAACCCGACCTGCACTTCGTAGATCTCAGTCCCGAACTGGGCCGCGAGCGCGTCGGCCATCGCGGTCATGTTCACGGTCTTGACGATCGGCCCGCGCATCCCCATCACGTCGAACAGATGGAGGATGAGCAGGGCAAACACCTGCAGCTGGTTGATGAACCGGCCCGTCTCGTCGATGATGCCCACCCGGTCGGCGTCGCCGTCGGTCAGGATGCAGAGGTCGTGACCGCCGGCCTTCATGGTCGCGATCGCATCGTCGATGTTCGGCGGGATCGGCTCCGGGTTCAGGCCGCCGAAAAACGGGTTGCGGTCGGGGTGGAGCTCGGTGACAGTGGTGCGACCGCCTCCGACGAGGTCAGACACGTAGCCGAAGCCGGACCCGTGCATGCACTCGTGGACGATGCGCAGCCCGGCGTTGCGAATGCGGTCGAGGTCGAGCATCCGGCCCACCTGCGTGTAGTACGCGTGGCGCGGGTCGTAGACGGTCACCAGCGAGCCGACCTTCTCGCGGTCGGGACGATCGACCTCGCCAAGTGCGTTGATTCGCTTCTCGAGCTCGGTGATAACCTCGGTCGGCGCCGAGCTCCCCGTCTCAGGCTTGTACTTCACTCCGTTGAACAGGTAGGGGTTGTGGCTCGCCGTGATGACCGTCGCGCCGATCGCCTTGCGGTCGATCACCGTCCATGAAGCGACCTGGGTCGGCGACGGCCGATCGAAGATCAGGCTGCGCACGCCGTTGGCGGCGAACACGTCGGCGACGGTGCGCGCGAACTCCTCGGAGGCGAACCGGCAGTCGTAGCCGACGACCGCCAGGGGATCGCTCGCTCGCGACAGCATGTACTCGGCGATGCCCTGCGAGACGCGCCGGACGCTCGCGTAGGTGGAGTCGTCGGCGGTCACACCGCGCCAGCCGTCGGTGCCGAATTTGATCTCAGGCAGGGGCATGCCGACTAAAGGTAGCGCGTTTTGCCGGAGCGCCTGAGGGCCTCGACGACGAGCTTGACGTCCTGCGCTCGCGACCGCGGACACACCAGCAGGGCGTCCTCCGTGTCGACGATGATCATGTCCTCGAGCCCGATAGCGGCGATGACGCGCCGCTCGCCCAGCACCATGCTGTCACGGGTGTCGATCAGGACCGACTCGCCCTCCACCGAGTTGCCTCGCGCGTCCGCGCGCACGCGCGCGCCCAGCTCGGCCCAGCTGCCGATGTCGGCCCAGTCGAAGTTCGCGGGGACGAGCAGCAGCTTGTCCGTCTTCTCGAGCACGCTGCGGTCGACGACCTCGACCGGCAGACGGGCGTAGAGCGCAGCGGCCGTGTCCTCGTCCCCGGCCAGCCGCGCCTTCACGACCTTGCGCAGCCCGGTCAGGTGCTTCGGAGCGTGGAGCTGCAGCTCTTCCAGGAACACGTCGACGCGCCAGGCAAACCACGCCAGGTTCCAGTAGTAGCCGCCGGACTTCAGGAAGCGCTTGGCCGTGCGCAGATCGGGCTTCTCGGTGAATCCCTCCACGCGCAGGGTGGCGTCGGGTCCGCGCCGTATGGCGTGTATGTAGCCAAGCCCCGTCGACGGGAACGTGGGCTTCAAACCGAACGCGACCAGGCTGCCGGTGGTCGCCGCCGCCCGCACCGCGGCCCTCACCGCCCGCCGTACAGCGGTGCGGCCGCGCACCACGTGGTCTGACGCCATGGCCAGCATCACGGCGTCGGGGCTCTCCTCGGCGATGGTCAGCGCGGCCAGGCCGTAGGCGTTGGTGGTGCCCCGGGCGGTGGGCTCGATGATCAGGTGCCTGGCATCGACCTCGGGAAGGACTGACGAGATGATCTCCCGCTGGCGTTCTTCGGTGACGACGTAGACCTCGTCCGAGAGGGCGCTGACGCGGTCATAGGTGTCGCGGAGCAGGGGCCGTCCGCCTCCGCCGAGCGGCAGCGCGTGCTTGGGAGTGGAACGTCGCGAGCGCGGCCACAGCCGCGTGCCCGCGCCGCCCGCCGGTATGACCGCGATCGTTCGCGTCAAGCAAGCTCCGCGGCCAGGTCTTTCGCGCGCGCCGTCGACTCCCACGGCGCGTCGATGTCCGTGCGGCCGAAGTGGCCGTAGACCGCGGTTTGCCGGTAGAGCGGTCGCCGCAGGTTCAGCTCTTTGATGATGCCGAGCGGACTGAGGTCGAACAGCCTGGTCACGGCGCTCGCGATTGTCGCGTCGGGCACCTTGCCGGTGCCGAAGGTGTCCACCCGTACGGCCACGGGCTTGACCACCCCGATCGCGTACGAGACCTGCACCTCGCATCTGCGGGCGAGGCCCGCGGCCACCACGTTCTTGGCCACGTACCGGGCTCCGTACGCGCCGGCGCGGTCGACCTTCGTCGGATCCTTGCCCGAGAAGCAGCCACCGCCGTGGCGCGCGTAGCCCCCGTACGTGTCGACCATGATCTTCCTGCCGGTCAGCCCGGCGTCGGCGACGGGGCCGCCGATCACGAACCTGCCGGTCGGGTTGATGAATGCCTTCACCCCGCCGTCCTTGAGCTCGGCCGGGATGACGGCGTCGATCACGTGCTCCGTGATGTCGGCGCGAAGCTGCTCGGTGTCCACCTCGTCGTGGTGCTGCGCAGCGATCACGACGTTGTCCACGCCTTGCGGGCGCCCGTCGTCGCCGTAGCGGACCGTCACCTGTACCTTGCCGTCGGGGCGCAGGTAGTTCAAAGCCTTCGTCCGGCGGACGTCCGCGAGCTTGCGCGCCAGGCGGTGCGCCAGGCTGATCGGGAGCGGCATCAGCTCCGGCGTCTCGTCGCACGCGAAGCCGAACATCATTCCCGAGTCGCCCGCACCGCCCACGTCCACGCCCTGCGCGATGTCGGGCGACTGCTCGTCGATGCTGGTCACGACGCCGCACGTCTCGGCGTCGAAGCCGTACTTGGCGCGCGTGTAGCCCACCTCGCGCACGGTCTGGCGAAGGATGCGCGGGATGTCGACGTAGCAATCGGTCGTGATCTCGCCCACAACGAGGGCGAGGCCTGTGGTGACGATCGCCTCGCAGGCGACGCGGGCCAGCGGGTCCTTGGCGAGGATGGCGTCGAGGATGGCGTCGGAGATCTGGTCGGCGACCTTGTCCGGGTGGCCTTCCGTGACCGACTCGGACGTGAAGACGCTAGGCACTGCGGTCCTCCTTTGAATCGCCCACGCCGGCAAGGACGCGGCATCCGTTCGTGCCCGTCCCCAAGCGCCAGGCTCTTACCTCTTGGGACCGGTAAATCCTAGCCTGGGCGCCTCAAGGCAGGTTCAGGTAGTGGATGCCCGAGTGGCGGAACAGCTTGGAGCCCCGCTGGGCCAGCAGGGCCACTGTCGCCTCGCGCGACGATTCCATCACGGCCTCGAGATGCTGTCGCCGCATCTCCCACGTCGCCGTCGGCGACGTGACGGGGCAGAGGACGACCATGCGCCCGCGATCGCGCAGGCGCTCGTACTCGCTGAGCATCTGGTGGTGGAGCGTCAGCTGCAGCGTCCGCGCTATCAGCTCCGGCCACGTGGTGGGTACGGACTCGTGCTCGCCGCCCGCCATCAGGCTGATGGCAAGGACGTCGCGCGCGCCGTCGTCGATCGCAATGTCGAGGGGAGTGTTGTCGACGACGCCTCCATCCATGTGCTGGCGGCCTCCGATGACGACCGAAGGAAACACGCCCGGGATCGCGGTCGTCGCGAGCAGCGCGGGCGTCAGCTGGCCTGAACGGAACACAGCGCGCTTGCCGGAGTTGAAGTCGGTGGCCACGACCGCCAGGGGCAGGCGCAGCTGTTCGAAGGTCCCAAACCCGGTCAGCGCTTCCGCGCGTTCGACCAGGCGCCGCACGTTGTCCTGCGGCAGCGCGCTCAGCTCCTGGCGGCGAAGGCCGGACAGGATCACGCCCAGGGGATGCGCGCGAAAGACGGCCAGGGCCTGGGGCGAGACCCACAGCTCGCGCAGCATCATCACACCGGCGAGCGACGGATAGGCGGCGATCGCGCTGCCGTTCAGCGCGCCGACGCTGACGGCGACGATGGCGACCGGCGGCTCGACTCCGGTCTCGAAAAGACCCTGCAGCACCCCGACCTGGGCGGCGCCCCGTGCGCCGCCTCCACCCAGCACCCAGGTGCGCCGAGTTGGGCCGAAGATCACGTTGCCGCGGCTAGGTGCCCTCTTCCCAGGACGTGAGGTAGCGCTTCTGCTCGTCGGTCAGGGTGTCGATCGCAACCCCCATCGAGCGGAGCTTCAGCCGCGCGACCTCGGCGTCGATGTCATCCGGCACGTCGTAAACGCGCGGCTCGAGCTTGCCCGCGTTCCTGGCCATGTACTCGGCGCACATGGCCTGGTTGGCGAAGCTCATGTCCATGACCGCGGCCGGGTGTCCCTCGGCCGCCGCGAGGTTGATGAGCCTGCCCTCGGCGAGCACGTGCAGCCGGCGCCCGTCGCTCGTCTTGTACTCCTGCACGCCCGGCCGCACCTGCCGCACGCCGGCCGCGATGTCGTCGAGCGCCTTGAGGTTGATC
>Ga0070717_10004179_pt1 | contig 10406 bp, 12 predicted proteins | sample LARL113metaG_FD_71366 | JGI IMG/M metagenome (GOLD analysis project Ga0070717, IMG submission 71366) | Corn, switchgrass and miscanthus rhizosphere microbial communities from Kellogg Biological Station, Michigan, USA - LAR L11-3 metaG | ecosystem: Host-associated > Plants > Roots > Rhizosphere ... | reverse complement strand
TGCCCGGCCCGCATCCGGACCGTGGCGTCACCCGGGCTGGTCACCGCCGGGCGGTGGCGGGCTGGTTCCGGACTGGCTGGCGGCGGGTGGCCGCCCGCGGGGCCGCATCGGCCCGGCGCGGCCGGGCAGCCGCCCGGCGTCGGCGAGCGCGCGGCGGAGCAGGAACTCGATCTGGGCGTTGGTGCTGCGCAGCTCGTCGCCGGCCCATCGGGCCAGGGCGTCGTGGACGGCGGGGTCCAGCCGCAGCAGGACGCTCTTGCGCTCGCTCACCGCGGTTCCGTGCTGGCAGTCACGGGCAGAGCCGTCATTGGTACAGGGTGCCGGTGTTGACCACGGGCTGGGTGGCCTGCTCGCTGCACAACACCACCAGCAGGTTGGAGACCATCGTGGCCTTGCGCTCCTCATCCAGCTCGACGACGTCCTCGTCCTGGAGCCGCTGCAGGGCCAGCTGGACCATGCCGACCGCGCCTTCCACGATCCGCTGCCGCGCGCCGACCACCGCGCTGGCCTGCTGCTGGCGCAGCATGGCCTGGGCGATCTCGGGGGCATACGACAGCCGGGTAAGTCGCGACTCGATGATGTGCACCCCGGCCGGTGCGACCCGCGCGGCGATCTCGGCGGAGAGCCTGCCGGTGATCTCGTCGGCGTTGTCGCGCAGCGACAGCTCGCCTTCGCGGTGGCTGGTGTAGGGGTAGCTGGAGGCGATGTGCCGGACGGCGGTCTCGGTCTGGATGGTGACGAACTGCATGTAGTCGTCGACGGAGTAGATCGCGCTGGCGGTGTCGGCGACCTGCCAGACGACCACGGCCGCGATCTCGATCGGGTTGCCGTCGGCGTCGTTGACCTTGGCCTGCGCCGATTCCTGGTTGCGGATCCGGGTGGAGACCGCGATCCGGCGGGTGAACGGGTTCACCCACTGCAAGCCCGAGTCGCGGATGGTGCCGCGGTAGCGGCCGAATAGCTGCACGACGCGTGCCTGCCCGGGGACCACCGGGGTCAGACCCGCCAGCACAAGGGAGCTGGCAAGAAAGATCAGCACGCAGAGCAGGACCAGGGTCACGGCGGCGCCGTGACCCTGTCGGCTTGCCACCACGGCAAGCGCCACCCCGGCCAGCAGTCCGGCGATGCCCAGCACCAGCATGCGCAGGCCGGCCAAGGACCGGGCCTCCTGCTCGGTCACCTGCCGGTCAGGCGGTTGCGGACCTGCGGCGGCTGCGGTCTGGGTAGCCATCTGGCGCTCCTCTAATTGGCAAGTCTGATATCAGACTCTAATCCTAATGATATCGGTTTTCTCAGGCAAGACGCCACGCCCGAAGTGGTGAGACAGCGCAGATGATCGGACAGGTCGTCACCCAGCGTACGGCCGTGCAGTCACGCGCGAGGACCACGGCAGAGCAGCAGGCCCGCGATTATGTTCGCGATCGCCGAGCCGTCGCCACTGATGAGATTCCGTCCCCTGCCCCTAGGCCCAGAGCGGGTCGCGGACATTGAACGGCTGGCCGAGCGGCACCTGGCCGCCCGTGGCGGCCGCCGCTGCCTCTAGATAGTTAGGAGATCGCGATCCTGTGGGCGCGAAGCGCGCGGTAGAACGGCTCGTGGTGAGCGCTGTAACGTGCCAGCATCGCGTTGTTGGCCGTCGTGATCTCATAGCAGGTAGCGGACTGCGTGAACCCGGTGCTCTCGCTCACCCGCGCGTGCCAGCGGGCGCTCAGCCGCCACTCATCGCGGTCACCGGGTGCCCAGCGCAAGGCCGGCCTGCTGAACGGGACGCCGACGGCGGCGCAGTAGGCCGCCACGGTCGCGACCGGGTCGGCGATCAGGTCGGCCGAGTCCACGACGACCGGGGGAGCGCCGCCGGCCGCGAGAATGGCCTGGTAGAGATCGTAAGCGTGCTCAAGCCCGATCTCAGACAGGGTCAGTCTCTGGCCTTGGAGCGCGTAGCAGGACGCGGCGATCTCGGCGGGCGCGCGGATGAGGAACGTGTGCGTTGCCTCGGTGAGGAACCGCTGGTCTGCAAGCACTGCGTGGTGGCGGCGGTCGGTGGTTTCCTTGAAGAACACGGTCGTGGTCCCGGCGAGGCCGCGCAGCGTCGTGATCAGCTCCGCGGGATCAGATACCGGGTGCCCGTTTACCGCGGTTGAGCCGTGGTCGGCGATGTTGTCGAACGGCTCGTGGAGCGCGAGGAGGCCGCCGTGCTCCAGCATGTACCGGAAGAACGCGGTTGAGCGTGAGCGCGGCGCTGCCCACATCGCGATGAGGCCAGGCCTGGCCAGCCCCGATGAGCCGCCAGCCGCCGTCATCGGCACTCCTCCCTCGGCTCGCTAGCCTATTCGCCGGGCGCGCGGTGTCGTCGGGATGGCACACGCCGCGTCCGATGCAGTAGGCCAATCCAGCTTGAAACCGCTGAGTTGTACCCGCTGCGTGCCCGGTCCGGCGCGCGACCGCGGGTAATAGCGGTCACTTACGGCCAGAGCGCGCTGTTGGTGGTCCATGGCAGCAAGCCAGGCCCGATCGGCCTACGAGACGACCAAATGAGGATGCGTCAGATGTTCACAGCTGACAGCCGCCCGGGCGACGACTTGCCCGGGCCATAGACGAGGCGCCGTTGACACGCATCACCACCAGCCAAAAGCCCTGGTCGGCTTCTCATCCGGGTCGGCGGCAGCGCTTGAAAAAGAGACTCTTAGGGAACTACGGCGACCTCAATAACGGGGCAGCTGCCGCGAATCTCGCGGTTACCGGAGAGGCACCCTGTCTGGTACCACCACGGCTTGCTGCTCGCATGCAGCAGACCACAGGAAGCCAGCAGGGCAGTAGCCACCGCCGCGAACGCGGCCACGGCCGAGCAACGTAGACAAGGCACCCTCACGGCGAATAGACGTCGTAGGGCAGCTGCTCCGTTCCGCCCATACCGAAGAATCACTCAACCAAGCGGCGTGCCACGGAAGTCACCGGTCTCTCACGGCCTTCTCGCAGACTGGCGGGACTGAACCCGCCGACGCAGACCAGGTCGCCAGGGATGCGCCTCGGCATTACCGGCATGGCGCTCCGTGAGTCCACGTTCCGGCGGACCCTGCAGGCCCTGGACGCTGATGCCCCGGCGGGCTCAGCCTTGGGAGGCCCGCCCGCCGCGCGCCGCCCCGCACGCCGTACGTGACACGACTACAGTTGGCTCACATCGGCAGACGAGACCTAGGCTCAGCCGTCTTCCTTGGCTCTTGATTGTCCAGGTCGCGGCCACCGCGTCTAAGGGCGGCCTTACGAAGCCGCCACGAAGTGACGGCTTCGCCACGCAAACCCGGCGTCCACTCGTTAGGAAATCGGCGCCTGCGACGAGGACGGAGGAGATCAGGACGGGCTGGGTGGCGCTGGCGTAAGGGGCCTGGCCGAAAGTTCAGGCGGCGCGAGACGACATCGCCACCACAGCGGCAGCGCATCAGGCACCTCGCCGCGGTCACGTCGGGCGGTCACAGTAACGAGCACGGACGGAGGCCAACGGATGACACGACTGCCAGCATCTACTGCACGTCGTTACGGCAAGGTTTTTGATGAGATTGCGGCCGAGTACGACCGCCACCGTCCGGCTTATCCTGACGAACTCGTCGACCAAGCTTGTCAGGTCGCAGGGATCGGGCGTGGTGATCAGGTGCTTGAGGTCGGGTGTGGGAGCGGCCAGCTGACGCGCGGCCTTCTCGCTCGGGGCCTGCACGTCACGGCACTCGAACCCGGCAAGAGCCTTATAGCACTAGCCAAGCGGAACCTGGAGGGTGCTGGTGCGGTGGAATTTGTGAACGCTCAGTTTGAGGATGCGTTGCTTCCCCGCGAGCAGTTTCAGGCCGTGTTCTCTGCGTCCGCGTTTCACTGGGTTGACCCTAAGGTTAGTTGGCGGAAGACCGCTGACGTGCTTGTTCCCGGTGGAACGCTCGCCCTCGTGCAATACTGCGGACTTGAGGAGCCGCGTAGCAAGCGAGATCAGGAGGCAGTACTCGCTGCCATGAGAAAGGTCGCCCCGGATATTGCCGCTAATTGGCCGGCCTACAGGGATCTCGAAGCCACGCTCGCTGGGATGGAGCAACGCCGTGGTAACGTCTCAGCGGCATGGGCGTGGCTCGGCAGCCACGACATAGGGCAAGACTATGCCGGCCGCCTGTTCGGTGATGCTCAGGTGGCAGTCATGCCAGAGCTGATCGAGCACACTCCTGGAGAACTCAATGCTGTCGTTCGTACGATGTCGTTTTACGCTCGGCTTTCATCGGACCAACGTCAAGCCCTTGAGCGTGAATACGAGGCCATTTATGAACGACTCGGGCGACCAATTCGCGCCAGCGTGATCGCGGCTCTCGTCACGGCACGGCGCAGCACCGAGAGAGATGATCAGCGCTAATCAGCGCCGAGCCGGCTGCTGGAGCCACGCTGGGAGCCACCCGAGCGAACGACCCTCCGTCAAGGCCGAACGAACCTGGACAGCACGTCGGCCCGATACCAAGCGTGCGAACGGTATGAACGAATCCGCAGTCCCTGCTAATGCCCACGGATCATAGGTCGCTCATGCGCCGCTCACGTCCTCCCAAGTAGCAGATCAGGCCCTGCTTGCCTCGCACCAGATCATTACGGCCTGCACCGCTGGGTGCAACAGAACGTCATCCTGGAGGGTCCGCGACCAGATATCAGGCGGCCAGTCCCACCGCGCTCCCTGCTTGGTACCGCGAGACATCCAGGTCACGTCCACGCCGAAGTGACTGGAAACATAGCGGCAGCGATTCGGCGCGTCATCGGGCTCAACCGACGCCAGCACAGTCAGATCAGGCATGAGCGTGGCCACCCAGATACCATCCCGAATCCTGAGAGGGGCAATCGCCGGCTCGCCCTGCAGCGGCAGCTCTCGATCCAGGCTGGTCAGCGCCTGGCCGAGGATGGCGCGGGCCTCAGCCTCGCTGGCCGCCTCGATGGCAAACCGCACCAATAGCCCCCAGCGCGCCTCTCGCTCGGCCGGGGTCGTGGTGCCCGCGGACTGGCCAGGCGGGATCCCTGGGCTCACGGTCACCTCCTCCGAGCTGTCGTGGATCGCAGCCTACCGGCGGGGTTGGGCGCCGCGGGAGCCACGCCCGCCGGCGACGCAGACAGATCCCGACTTGCCGAATTCCCCGCATCAGGGGTTCAGGTAGGTGTCGGTGTGCTCATCCCATACCGGCAGGTGTCCGCCGTCTATTTGCCTGCCGCGGTGGAGGGCCATCGGACCTGGCGGTAGGTGGCGGCGATGACCTCGCGGAGTTCGGCGCGGTCGGTGACCTTCGGCTGCTGCTCCCCGGCGGCTGCGACCGGGTCGATGACGGGTGAGGCGCGCCGTTGACCCCGGAGTACGTTCCTCCGCAAAGCCGCGCCCACGCCCGGTGAGTTCCGCCTCGCCGCGTCGTCTGCATGCTGGGAACGTCCCCCTTCCGTGCCTGCGGGAGGCCCGAGATGAGATGACAAGGAGCGTGCACACCATGGACCAGGAGAACGTGAGCGCCACCCTGACAGTCGCCGCGCCCGCCGCCAGGGTGTTCGCGGTGCTGGCGGACCCGGCGGCCCATTCTGCGATCGACGGCACGGGCTGGGTTCAGGAAGCTGCCGACCGGGCGCCGCTGACCGAGGTAGGGCAGATTTTCCGGATGGACATGTATCACCCCGGCCGTCCAGACGGTGACTACCAGACGGCCAACAAGGTCCACGTGCTCGACCCGCCGCGCGCCATCGGCTGGCTGACGGGGTACGACCCCAAGGGCGACGGTCACCTGGAGTTCGGCGGCTGGTTCTGGCGCTACGACCTGGCGCCGCTCGGTCCGTCCGAGACAGAGGTCACGCTCACCTACGACTGGTCGGCGGTGCCGCAGTCCATCCGGGAGTACATCCAGTTCCCGCCGTTCGGCCCTGAGCATCTCACCAACTCGCTGCACCACCTGGCCGAGCTTGCCGCACCGACGTCCCGGGCCTGGACGCCCGGCGGCTAGACACCTGCCGGGCGGCCGTGTGGTGCGCAGGTCCAGTCACCAGGAACCAGGAACCCACAGGTCAAAGCGGTGGACCAGCCGAGAATCCTTGATCGTGAGCCAAGACAGGTATTTGCCTGCCGCGGTGGAGGGCCATCGGACCTGGCGGTAGGTGGCGGCGATGACCTCGCGGAGTTCGGCGCGGTCGGTGACCTTCGGTGCTGCGGTCAGGTTCCGCCTCGCGAAGCTGGCAGCCTGCGCAGGTGGCTGGTCACTTCCGGCCAGGGCCAAGCACGGTGAACAGCACCAAACCGAGGGTGGTGACGGCCAAGATGCCGTGGGCGATGACGACCGGCAGCGGGAAGTTCCGTTCCGCGGGGACAGCAATGCTCCTGGTAAGCGACGGGCCGGGGGCAACGAAAGCGCGGTACACGCGGATCCAGCGCGCCGCCATGATCAGGCCTAGGACGGCTACGGTGCCCAGGACGGCGACCGTGGCCCAGGCCAGCCGCTCCTGACCTAGCAAAAGGTAGCTGATCCACAACATCAGGCCCCCCACGGCCAGCAGCGCGTGAGCGGAAATTACCGGTACGGGCAAGCGGGTCGCAGCCGCGCTCTGGAACTCATGGTCGTACTCGATGATCCAGATAACCAAAAGAATGAGGCCAGCGAGAATGGTGATCATCCAGGTGAACAAGGCGACGACGCTCATATGGATCTCATCTCTGACGCTCTCTAACGCTCCGGATCTCATCTCTGGCGTCTGGGCGCGCGTACCGGGGTTTTCAGCCCGCATTTGGCCGACTGCGTGCTGCTAGTTGAGTGACCGGGGAGCGGGGTCGAACCGCCGGCCTTCCGCTTCAGCGGGAGCGATGACCAGACGACCCTGCTCATGGCGCAGACAAGTTTAGCCGACATGCTTTCCCGATCTCGGACCGGGGGATGCGGACCACGCCGTAGTCTGCGCAGCTAGCGGCGTCAAGGATCTACCGCCTCCGGGTCCGCGAGCTCCACTGTCAACTACGCCGGCCGCGAACGCATGGGGCGCCGCGAAGACGCCCCTCGACATCGCGATCGCGTCGGTAAGAAACGCCTCGGCGGCGACCCAGTCGCCATTCTCGAACAGGACCCGGCCGTAATAGGTGCGGCACTCCGCGTACAAGAACGGGCACCCGTATCGGTCGATGAAGCCCTCCAGCGACTGAACCCACTGGGTGGCACGCTCCAGATCGAGACAGCTGCCGCACACGACCATCGTCATGCAGCTGATCTGCGCGACCGTCATCGGATCGCTGCCTTCGCCGCCGATCACGCCGGCCATCGCCTCATCGAGCAGCAACATGCCTTCCTCGGTCCGGCCCTGCTGCACCAGGGCCTGCCCGACGGCGTGCATCGCCATCAGCTCCAGATCGGAGTTGCCATTCGCGCGACCGATCTCGGCCGCCTGTCGCGCCAGCGCCTCGCTCCGCACCGGGTCATCGGTGACGTAGGCGGTGGCCCCGAGAAGTTCGCCGCTCAACTCGGGAACCTCGTTCTCGATGATCCGTGCCGCACGTGACAGCCATCCGCGGGCCGCAGCCGTATTGCCGAGGTGATCGGCGAGGCGAGCGGGAAAGGCGTCCTCCGCGCCATTCATCAGAAATATAGCCCCACGGCATATGAAGCCATGATCATGCCCATCCTCCTCCAGATCGGACGGCAAGCACCGATCCGGTCATCCTGGCGGTCAACGGTCAGACCGGGAAGCGAGGATGATCCGCTCACCGCTAGGACCTGGCCGCCTAGCCCTCAAGCCGGCACTTCAGGCAGCAACGGGCCGAGACAGTGACATGCTTGACCACGAGCGGGTGAAAAGGAGGTCACGTTGGCCCGGGTGGATGTCGACGGGGTGGGTATCGAGTACGAGGTCACGGGGGAGGGGCCGCCGGTCGTGCTGCTGCACGGTTTTCCCGACTCCGGTCGGCTCTGGCGGCATCAGGTACCGGCCCTCGCAGACGCAGGACTCCAGGTCATTGTGCCCGACCTACGCGGGTACGGACGCTCTGACAAGCCCGAAGCCGTTGAGGCCTACTCGCTGATGCGCCTAGCCGGGGACGTCATGGCGATCCTGGCAGACCTGCAGATCACCAAGGCCAACGTGGTAGGCCACGACTGGGGTGCCGCGCTGGCCTGGGCGCTCGCATCCCTTGTGCCCGGGCAGGTCGACCATCTGGTCACGCTCTCGGTCGGCCACCCGGCTACCTTCCGCCGCACGCTGCAGCAGCGCGAGAAGTCCTGGTACATGCTGCTGTTCCAGTTCCCCGGCCTTGCCGAGCGCTGGCTGACCGAGGACAACTGGAACAACTTCCGGCGCTGGGGCGGGCATCCCGACGCCGACCAGGTGATTTCCGAGCTGGAGACGACAGGCTCGCTGACGCCGGGCCTTAACTGGTATCGGGCTAACGTCCCGCCCGAATCGTGGGTCGGCCCGCCGATGCAGCTCCCGCCGGTACAAGCCCCCACCATGGGCGTCTGGAGCACGGGAGATCCCGCCCTCACGGAGGTCCAGATGACCGACTCCGCCGAGAACGTGGCGGGCCCGTGGCGGTACGAGCGCCTGGAGGGTCCGGGCCACTGGATGCAGCTTGAGGCACCGGATCAGGTGAATGCGCTGCTGACGGACTTCCTGCCCCGCTGACGCCCGCTACCAGGGCTGGCCCCGGCTGACCGCCACCTTCGTGGGTTACCTGACCGTCGGACGGCGGAAATAACGGGGTATGGCATGCTGGTCTAGTCGAGAGGCGCTGCGACGGGCCCATGTCCGCCACGCTCGACACTCTTCATCGGCAAGGGCGCCTCCGAGCCGATGGAGACGGTCATGACCGTGGTAGGTCGCGTCGCCGCGCTGTGGCGGTACCCGGTGAAATCCATGGCGGCCGAGGAACTGGACGGCGCCGAGGTTTCGTGGCACGGCCTAGCGGGCGATCGCCGGTGGGCGTTCATCCGCGACGGGCAGGTGCGCAGCGGCTTTCCCTGGCTGACGATCAGGGAACGGCCCGAGCTGGCCCACTACCGGCCCTTTTTTACCGAACGGATGCGGCCTAACGCCTCCCCGACGCTGGTTCGTACACCCTCCGGCGCCGAACTCGACGTGGCCGACCCCGCGCTCGCGGCCGAGCTCGGGCCGGGGGTGCGCGTCATCAAGCAGGACCGCGGGGTCTTCGACACGATGCCGCTGTCACTGCTGACCACGCAGACCCTGGCCGCCCTGGCCCGGCTGGCCGGCGCCGGCCTGGCGCCCGGGCGGTTCCGGCCCAACTTCTTGGTGGATGCCACCGGAGGCGACTTCCCCGAGGACGCCTGGGTCGGCCGGATCCTGCGCATCGGCGGGCTGCGGATGCGGGTGGACCAGCGCGACAAGCGGTGCGTGATGGTCACCATAGATCCGGTGACGCTGCGCCGGGACCCGGCGATCCTGCGCGCCATAGCGCGGGAACGCGACGCCCGGCTCGGCGTCTATGGCTCGACCGTGGAACCGGGTCAGGTCGCGGTCGGCGACCCGGTCGAACTCGAACCCTGAGGCGCCCGGCGGCTGGCCGGCGTGTCAGTCGGCGATGGGGCTCGCGTAGGAACGCCGGAGGGCGGCGATGCCATCGGCGGCGGCTCGTCGCGCGGCGTCGGCGCTGCCGCCAAGGATGGCGGCGACTTCGGCGTAAGGCAGCCCGGCGAGGTAGTGGTAGGCGATGGCTTGTTTCTGCTTGGCGGGCAGCTTGGCGAGTGCCTGGGTCAGTTCGGCGGCGGCGTCCGGCTCGGCGTCGCCGGCGGCGGGGGACGTTGCGGTATCCGGTGTCTCGGCGACGGGAATCGCGCGGCGGGCGGCCGCGCGGGTGACGTCGATGGCCTTGCGGTGGGCGATGGTCACGAGCCACGCTTCGACGTTGGCCTCGGCAGGAAGATCGGGGTAGGCCTTCATCGCGGACAGGAACGTTTCCGACCAGGCGTCGTCGGCATCCGCGGGGCCAAGGACGGCCCGGCAGACCCGCAGTACGGTGCTTCCGTGCGCGGAGACGATGGCCTCGAACGGCTGCTTGCCTGTCATGTTCTGGAGACGTCCATGGTCTAGGTTTCGTGAGGTCGCCTGCGGCCGATTCTTGTCTTGGTCATGGCCGGCCTGCCCACCCGGGCGCGGCCGCCGCGCAGTGGTAACGGCGGCCGCATGATGCCCATTGTGGTCAGGCTTCGGTGATCAGCCCCAGCTGCCGCAGGACGGTGACGCCGTCGTCCAGGCCGACTTCCTCGGTGAGAAGGCCGTTCTCGACCTTCAGGACCGTGATGCCAGTGAAGTGCATCGTCTTGCCTGTCCCGGCCGGCAGGGAGCCGATCGGCATGTCGTCGAACGCGTCGCCGGTCTGGGTGCCGCCGCCCTCCCACTGGCCGACCACGTAGTCGCCCTCGGCG
>Ga0070717_10004177_pt1 | contig 10408 bp, 12 predicted proteins | sample LARL113metaG_FD_71366 | JGI IMG/M metagenome (GOLD analysis project Ga0070717, IMG submission 71366) | Corn, switchgrass and miscanthus rhizosphere microbial communities from Kellogg Biological Station, Michigan, USA - LAR L11-3 metaG | ecosystem: Host-associated > Plants > Roots > Rhizosphere ... | reverse complement strand
GTGACTGCCGCGCGTATCGACGCTGATGATCCGCTGGCCGGACTGGCGGTGGGGGAGCGGCCCGACCCGGTATCCAGTGACGGGTGGGTCACGGTCGCGGTGAAGGCGGCCGCGTTGAATCATCACGACGTGTGGACGCTGCGCGGGGTGGGTATCTCCGCGGACCGGCTGCCGATCGTGCTCGGGTGTGACGCGGCAGGCCTGGATCCGGACGGGAACGAGGTCATCGTGCACGCGGTGATCGGTGATCCGGACGCAGGCGGCGGGGATGAGACCCTCGACCCCCGCAGGTCCCTGCTGTCGGAGCGCCACGATGGGACCTTCGCCCAGCAGGTCGCCGTGCCTCGCCGCAACCTGGTGCCCAAACCCGCCGCGTTGTCCTTCGAGGAGGCGGCGTGCCTGCCGACGGCATACCTGACCGCGTACCGGATGCTGTTCGAGCGGTCCGGGGCCCAGCCCGGCGCGACCGTCTTGGTGCAGGGCGCGGGGGGCGAGTGGCGACCGCGCTGATCGTGCCGGGCCGGGCGGCCGGGTACCGCGTCTTGGCCACCAGCCGGAGTGAAGCCAAGCGCGAGCGTGCCCTCAAGCTCGGTGCCGATCAGGCGTTCGCGGCCGGGGCCAGACTGCCCGAGCGGGTCGACGTCGTAACTGACCCGGATCTTCTTCACCCAGTTGTCGGTGGCCGGGTCAACCATGGGGACCCGGGATCAGCTTGGCCGGCTGTCCCGGTTCCTCGAGCAGACCGGGATCCGCCCGGTGGTCGACCGGGTGCTACCGCTGGCCTGCGCTCGCGACGGCTTCGCCGCCATGATGACCGGCGACCTGTTCGGCAAGATCGTCCTCGTCCCATAGCGCGCCGTGCCTGAACCGCGTAAGAATCCCGGCGCCCTGCTCGTCAGCTTCGACATCGACGGCACGCTCGAAGCGGGCGATCCGCCAGGCCCGGTCACATTCGCCCTCGTGGCGGAGGCACGGGCGCGCGGATACGTCATCGGGAGCGCATCAGACCGCACGCTGTCCGAGCAGCGCGCCATCTGGCAGCAGGCCGGCATCCGGCCCGATTTCACGTGTCACAAGCACCGCCTCAAGGAGAGCACCGCACACTTCGGCTGCCAGCGCATGCTCCATATCGGCGACACCTCGCTGGATGAGTACTACGCCCGCCTGGCCGGCTTCGAATTCCGCTACGCCACCGACCTATCCCGAGTCCTTGGCTCCTGGCTAGCTCCCTGATCGAAAATTTGACTCATGTGAAAAGTCGCCTAATGGTCAGTGCAGCGTCTACCGGGTGGCCGCCAGGTTCCTTCCGTAGGGCGAGTAGTCAAAGACGTTCAGCAGCCCGTAGCCGCCGTCGACCATCAGGTCCTGCCCGGTGATCCAGCGCGCCTCATCGCTGGCCAGGAACGCCACGGCGTTGGCCACATCCCACCCGTCACCTTCAATGCCGAGCGCGGTCAGCTCCGCCGTGCGGCCCTTCCGGTAGTCCTCCATGCTCGACCCAGGCGCCTGGCGGTCCTGCACCAGCTGGGTGACGGCGTTCCAGACATAGCCGACGCTGACGCAGTTCACCCGGATCCCCTGCGGCGCGTACTGGGCCGCGAGCGTCGGCGTCAGGACCAGGGACACGGCACGCTTGCTGATCGCGTACCCGCCAGGTATCGGGTCGGTCGCGCCGAATACCGAACCCACGTTCACGATCGCGCTGCCGCGCGGCATGTGCGGGACCGCGTACTTGGCCATCAGCACCTCGCCCCTGAAGTTGACCGCCATAAGGCGATCGAGCTCTTCAACGGATCCTGGCTCGCAGCCGGGCGCGGTACCTGCTCCCACGTTGTTGATCAGGATGTCGAGCTGGCTGTAGCGGGCGATCACCTCGTCGACCGCCCGCTCGCAGTCGGCGTCGGCCGCGGTGTCGGCGACGATCTTGAACGCGTCGCCGCCCTCTTTCAGGAGGGGTGCCAGCGTCCGCTCAGCATTCGCGTCCTCGATGTCGAGCACCGCCACGCGAACGCCCTCACGCGACAGGTGCTGGCAGATCGCGCCGCCGATGCCGATGGCGTAATCGTCCGGCCCGCTCCAGCCGCCGCCGACTACGAGGGCGACCTTCCCGGACAGCCGGTCCGCCGCGTGAGTCCTTGTTCCAGCCATCCTCTGCGTACCTCCGCGCCATGAGTCATGTGAGCAATGAAATTTTACTCATGAGTAGAGGAGGATATCCAGTGCGGCTGGCATTCCCTGCTGCACCCGCACGTGAGCCGCGGCCTGGCGGCGGTTCCAGAGGGGGTGTCTAGCTGGCGTCGCGGGGGTCGCCGGGGATGGCGGCGGTGGTGAACCGGAAGGGCGCGCCGAACGTGGTGTCCGGATCGGCGAGCAGCGTGCTGTCGTCGCGATCCAGGATGCGGACTCCCTTGCTGGTCAGGTGCTGTTCGGCCCGGTCAAGGTCGGCGACCTGGAAGGCGATCGCGTGCATGATGTCGCCGTTCTTGGCCAGCTCGCTCCCCGCCAGGGTGCCGGCCTCGAACGGCTGCGCCAGCTCGACGATGGTGTGGTCGCCGACGGCCACGTAAGCGTTCTTGGTCATGGTGAGCGCGGAGTCCTGCTCGGCCAGGAGCTTGCCGTTCAGGGCGTCGACATAGACGCCCTTGCCCTTGTCCAGGTCGCTGACGACGACAGTGATGTAAGCCAGGCGCCGCAATCCGAGCGGGTGCTCCCGTTCCCAGTAGCCGGAGTCGTAGCCGGGCTGGAAGCGCGGGTCGGTGAGTCCGTCCCGCGGGCCCCGCATGATCTCCAGCGCGCCGCACGAGTCCTTCGGATGAGTGAAGATCGCCTCGTCGGGACTGGGCTCCCGAGCGGAGTCGGCACCGCCGCCGTTGAAGAAGAAGCGGATGTTGCGGTCCTTCAAGTCCCGGTACAGTGCCAGGGTGTCGTCGACGTACCAGGCGATCGAGTGCCAGTGACGGCCGAACTTGTTGTAGAACCGGCCGACCGGCATCTTTTCCCAGCCGTCGATGAACCTCGACGGCGACATCGGCTCGAAAGTGACGTCGGCCACCGTGATCAGCGAGGCATCCCGCAGCTCGACCATCCAGGTCGGGAAGCTGCCGCCAGGGGCGCTGGTGCGCATGTTCTTGGTGAACTCGACCGCTCCGAAGACCTCCGTGTACCAGTCGTTGAGCGCCCAGAAGTCGTCGGACATGTGGATCAGGTGGAAAACGGGGCCGATCTTGAACGTCATGGTGGTGCTCCTTTCGCTGGCTCGCCGGGTTACCGCATCTTCCATTGGGGCTTGCGTTTTTCCGCGAAGGCCTTGGGGCCTTCGAGCGCATCCTCGGTCCGGCCGAGGGTGTAGGCGAACATCTCCGCGAACTTCCAGTGGTGGTCCACCGTCATGTCGCGGCCGTCCTTGACGATGCGCTTGAGGAACTGCACGGCCAGCGGCGAGTTCTCGCTGATCTTGTCGGCCATCTCGTCCGCGGCGGCCTCGAGAGCGGCCCGGTCCTCATAGACGCCCTGGATCAGGCCGATCTGGTAGGCGCGCTCGGCGTCGACAGGATCACCGGTCAGTTCGATCCGCATCGCCTCGCCCAGGGGAATCATCCGGGACAGGTGGACGAAAGCCGGCCCGGACAGCAGGTTCCGCTTGGGCTCTGGCATCGCGAACGACGACTGCCGGGTGGCCAGCCGGATGTCGCAGTACAGCGCGATCTCCATGCCGCCCGCCATGCAGTACCCGTCGATGGCCGCGATGACCGGCTTGCTGCACATGTTGACGTCGTCGAAGCCTGGCATGAAGCCGCCCCGGGCTACCTGGGGCCGGGCGGTCATCGGCGGCGTCGCCTGCCCGGCGCTGCTGTCCTTCTCGGATTGCATCCGGGAAGCCATGTCTTTCAGGTCCGCGCCGGCGGAGAACGCCCGGCCGCCCGCGCCGCTCAGGATGACGGTAAAGACGTTCTCGTCGGCGCCGGCCTCCTGGAACGCCTCTTTCAGCGCGCCCAGGAGTTCCTGGCTCAGCGCGTTCATCCGGTGCGGGCGGTTCAGGGTGATATAGGCCTTGCGGTCTTTTACCTGGTAGATGAGCACGTCCGTGGTTTCCACTGCTGCCTCCCCTGCGTCTGCCGGAATCCGCGCACAGCACGGCTTCCGCTACACTTGCAACAGGATATGTATCATTTGTTTCATAGTTGTGCAAGGGTTGATCCAGTACGGTGGAGCCACGCCGCCGGTGACAGAGGTCGGAGAGTTCGTTGAGTACCAGCTCGGCTGAACGGGGAGAAATCGACCCCGCGGCGAATGCGACGATCCGGGCGATTCTCGAGGCGGGTGCGCTCTGCCTGGCCCGTTTCGGGCAGGACAGGACCAGCATGCAGGTCATTGCCGACGCCGCCGGGCTGAACCGGACCACGGTCTACCGGTATTTTGGCGACCGCAATCAGTTGTTCAGCGCGATCAGCGACTACGAACGTGACAGGCAGCGCGCCGAGCTCGCCGAGCGCGTTCCCGACGGTGCCACCCTGGAGGATGCGCTGGCCGCGACCGCCGAAGTGCTCGCCTCCTCCGCCGCTGACTACCACATTCCCGAGCACCTGCGCAGGCACGACCGTGGCCTGGGCCAGTACTACGGGTTGCACGGCCGCGACCGTCATGAGTGGATCAGCAGCCTGGTCCGGCCCCACATAGCCCGCGCGGCCAAGGCCGGCGAGCTGGCCCAGGGTCTCACGGAAGCCGAGGCTGTCGAGTGGGCCGCGCTCGCCCTCATGGTCATCGAGACGCTGCCCGCCTCGGTCAGCCTGGACATCAAGGATCCTGGCGAGGTCGGGCGCGTATTCGCGCGCCGGATCTGCCGCGGCATCGGCCGTGGGTGATCATTCGGCAGCTACCTCGATCAGCACGCCGTGCGTGGTAGCCGGGTGAACGAAGGTCTGGTTCGAGTCTGTGCTGGCGATAAGCCTCGCTCCGTTTCGCCGCAGGTTCTCCAGCGTCCGGGACCGGTCACTGGTAATCAGGCTCACGGCGTACACGCCCTCGCCGCGCCGGCCCAGGAAGCGCCGGAGCGCGCCCGCGTCGGTCCCGGCGGCGGTGAACCCGAACCAGGCGGCGCCGACAGGTACGTGATGAGCGTGCTCGCGGCCGCCCATCGAATGCGCTGGCCAGGAGCCGAAGGCCCGGGCCCAGTTCCGCAGGGCGGCGTCATCGTCTTCGACGGCCACGACGACATGCCTGATCCGCGTGAACGGGCCTGTTGAGTGCCGCGGCGGGTCCGCCGCGGCACTCCTGAGCTCCAGCGCGACACCGTTCAGGTCACGGCCGGGCAGCACTATGGTGCCGTCCGCGGCCAGGTCGCCGCGGTAGCCGGCAGACTGGATGCGCCGGGCGGCAGCCTCGGTGTCATCGACCGTGACCGCGACCGCGGTGACTCCGGGCGGCTGGCCCGCGACCGCGGGCACCATGTCCATGACAGCGCCGTCCAGCGGGTAGCTCGCCCCGTCAGCAGACACGGTCTCCGGGCGCCAGCCGAGCTGCTCCCGCCAGGCAGATACCGCGGCGTCGAGATCGCTGACGGCGATCCGGATCGCGGCGAAGCTCAGGAATGTCACTCTGGGCTCGGTCACATCGGCTACTTCAGCATTCCCCTGACGTCCCCCACCTGGAAGCCGAGCATCCGCAGGAACGATCCGTTCCTGCGGATATAAGTCGGGTCGGCCTTCTCGCACTCCTCGCATACCGCGAACAGCTCCGTGTCGCCCACCCGCATGGCGTCAACCGCCCGCCGCCCGGAGGAACAGACAGTGCAAGACACAGGGGCAGGCGTGATCAGGTGGTCCACGGCTAGCTCCCGAAGGACGGCGGGCACACCGTGCTGAACGCCTCGGGGTCGAAGCCGAACAGCTCGACCGCCGTGCCGCCGACCACGGCCCGCGCGTCGGCTTCCGGCAGGCCATCGCACATCTCGCGGACGACCTTGCGGGAGTGCGGGTAGGTGCCTTCGCCGTGCGGGTAGTCCGATCCCCACATGACCGGCGCCGCCCCGGTCAGCGGGATGTTGTTGATGCCGGTGAAGTCCTTCTGGAACGTGCCGTGGATCTGGCGCTTGATGTAGAAGCTGGGCTTCTCCTTCAAGATCGGCTTGACCCAGCCCGGATTCAACTGGAAGGCGTCGTAGTACCAGTCCAGGGTGTCCATTGCCCACGAGATCCAGCCCGCGTTGGTCTCTACGAGGACGAACTGCAGGCCGGGATGGTTTTCCAGCACGCCGGACATGGCCAGCAGGCCTGCCGTCCTTGGCGCCATGGACTGCGTCGCGAGCAGGTTCGCTACCGCGGCTCCTGGGCCCCGGTAGAAGAGCATGTCGTGGCCCGTCCCCTGGTGCATGACGACGGGCATGCCCTCTTCCTCGATGGCGTCCCACAGCGGTTCCCAGTAGCGGTGGTTGTACTCGTACGGCATGCCGCGCAGCGGGAGCATCGGCGCCCCGAGCCCGAGGGCCTTGATCCGGCGCAGCTCGGCCAGCGCGGCCTCGATCGTCCAGGTCGGGATGATCCCCGCGCAACGGTGCCGGGGCGACTTGGACTCGATGGTGTCGGCGATCCAGTCGTTGTAGACCTCGCAGCAGGCACGGCCCAGCTCCGGGTCTTCCAGGTCCCACACGTACAGGCCGATGGTCGGGAAGACGCACTCGCCGGCGATGCCGTCGTCGTGCATGATCTTGTACCGGTAGTTGAGGTCGTTGGCCTGGTTGCGGGCCTGTTCCTCGGCCAGGTCTTTCTGCGCCTGGGTGGGGGTCGTCTGTTCGTGTTTCCACATCGAGTACGACCCGTCGTTGTCCGGCACGATCCGCGCGGGGGCCTTGTCGCGCATCGAGATGGGCAGGCCGTCCCACCACAGCTTCCGGGGCTCGTTAACGTGCGAGTCGGCTGAAACCAGCGGAAACGTCGAGGCGTCCACGCCAGGCCTCCTTCTGAACCCGGGTACGCTGCATCTGCAACATTGCTACAAAACATGTATCAGTTGTTGTATCCCTGTGCAAGGCTCGGGCCCTAGCCCTATCCGCACGGTCATGTCGCCCGAAGCCGCCTGGCCCGTCGCCGAGCAGACTGGAACGGCCATCCCGATGCATATTTTCAAAGTTTTAGTTTCTTGATAGCGTGAGCCTGCTCAGATACAGCCCAGGCAGGGAGGCATACAGAGTGCTCGCGCTCCTGACAGAAGAACAGGTCATGCTCCAGGACATGGCTAGGGACCTGGGCCGGAAGCTGGGACTGGCCAACCCCGCGGATCTTGGCACTGCGGACCCGGTCGCCTGCTGGCAGGAGCTGGCCCGGGCCGGCCTGCTCGGCTTCCGGGTCCGGGAGGAGTCCGGCCAGCCGACGGCCAGCGGGGTCGAGGTGGCGGTGGTGAGCGAGGCGATGGGAGCCGCGCTCGTGCCCGTCGCTTACGTGATCTCCGGAGTCCTCGTCCCTGAGCTGCTGGCGGCTGCGGCCGCTCCAGCCTCGCTGCAGGCGGACGTTGCCGAGGGACGCACCATCATCGGCCTGGCCTTGCGCTCCGACCTGACCGACGTGGCTTCTTCCGAGGACCTTTCCGAGGCCGTCCTGGTCGGGACGCCCGGGTACCGGGCGGTCCTGGCCCGCGCCGCCGGGTCAGGTGAGATCATCAGCGTGGCGGTCGACGATGACAATCTCGAGCGCCTGGATGGGGCCGAGTTGTCCTTGCCGCTTTACCGCTGGCGTGACATCGGGGGACTCACGTCGGCTAGCGTAGGCAGCGCGCCGTCGCCGGATGCCATGGACCGGTGGCTGGCCCTGGGGCTGAGCGCGCTTTCGGCCGAAATGGTCGGCGCCGCCGAGGCGGGCCTGCGCGGGGCCATCGAGTACAGCAAGACACGCGAGGCGTTTGGCGTTCCCATCGGGACGTTCCAGGCCTTGCAGCACATGGCCGCCGACGCGTACGTGGCCTGCGAGGGACTGCGCAGCACGAACAACCATGCGTCCTGGTCGGTCGATGAAGAAGAGGCACCCGAGGCGCTGCTGTCCGCCCGGGTAGTCAAGGCGTACGCGGGCCGTCAGATGGTGAGCGTCACCGAGACCGCGATGCAGATGTACGGCGGAATCGGCAACACATGGGAACACATCGCGCACTTCTACGCCCGCCGGGTGCTGCTGAACCGGTACCTGCTCGGCGATACGCGACTCCAGCTAGCGGCCATCGCCGACCGGCGGCTGGCCCGCTTGGCGTCAGCCGCTTCATAGCCCGTCAACGCCAGGAATCAGGGAGAGACGATGGATTTCCGCGACACCCCGGAAGAGGCGGAATACCGGGCCAAGACGCGAGCGTGGCTGCAGGAGCACTGCCCGGTGCCGTTCCCGCGCACCGGGCTGCTCACCGGCGGTCCCCTGGAGGAGATCGACGAGTCGCCAGAAACGCGCCAGCGTCATAAGGAATGGCGTCGGCTGCTCTATGACTCGGGGTACACGCTCCAGTCCTGGCCGAAGGAGTGGGGCGGACGCGGCATGCGCCCCATCTATGACGCGATCTTCAACGACGAAGCGGCCGCGGTCGGCGCGCCCGGCCTGGGCGTGGCTCATCTCGAGCGGGTCGTGATGATGGCCGGCACTCCCGAGCAGCGCGAAAAGTTCGTCGTACCGACCATGCGCGGTGATCTGCAGTGGTGCCAGGGCTTCAGCGAGCCCAGCGGCGGTTCAGACCTGGCCGCGCTGAAGACCAGGGCGGTCCTCGACGGCGACCACTACGTCGTCAACGGGGCCAAGCTGTGGACCAGCGGAGCGGACCACGCCGACTGGTGCTTCCTGCTCGCGCGCACCGAACCTGACGCGCCGAAGCACCGGGGCATCACCATCCTGCTCGTCGACATGAAGACCCCCGGGGTCCGGCCCGGCGGGGTCAAGACCACCGATGCCGGGACGCACACTGCCGAGGTCGGGTTCGACGACGTCATCGTCCCGGTCGGAAACCGGATCGGCGAGCCGGGGGCGGGCTGGCAGTTGGCCATGGGAGCGCTTGCCTACGAACGCGGGCCGGGCGACGTCGGGGTTCTGCCCGGCTACCGATCCGAGCTGTTGATGCTCGAGGACGTCGCCGCCGAGCGCGGCCTGGTCAACGACCCGGTCATCCGCGAGCGGCTGGCCTGGGCCTACGTCATGGGCGAGGTGCTGCAATACGACGTGGTGAAGCAGATGTCGCTGCGCGAGTCCGACCGCCCGCCAGGCATGGAGGGATCGGTCACCAAGCTGCTGTGGCCGGCCGCCGTCCAGGAGATCGAGCACGTCGCCTTGGACGTGGTGGGTCCGGATGCGGTGACCGGCCTGCGCGAGGGCTGGTGGTCCAGCTACTTCAGGTCACGTCCGGCCAGCGTGTACGGCGGCACGGAACAGATCCAGCGCAACATCGTGGCCACGCGCCTGCTCGGGATGCCCCGCGCTCGCTAAACGAGTGGATGACGATGCACACCTTCCATGTCGGTGACCGCGCGATCCGCTACCGCCGGACCGGAAGGGGTACACCTGTCGTTTTGACGCCGGGCGGGCGCCTAGGGTCCGCCTCGCTGGCCTCGCTGGCCAGCGCGCTCGAAGATCACGTGCAGCTCATCCAGTGGGACCGCAGCAACACCGGTTCTTCCGATCTGTACCTCGATGATCCACCGGAACAGTACCGGTGGGCCGACGATGCGGCACTGCTCGTCGAGCACCTGGGCCTGGGCAGCGCCATCTTCATCGGCGGCTCGGCTGGCGCCCGGCTGGCCTACCTGACAGCCATCAGGCACCCGCGCGTCGTCGATGGGCTCATCCTGTGGTCCGTGTCGGGCGGCGACTACAGTTCCCAGCTGCTCGGCTATCAAAATCACACGCCCTACATCGAGGCCGCCGTACGCGGGGGCATGGCTGAAGTAGCCGAAACTCCGCACTTCAGGGAGCTAATCCGGGCGAATCCGGGGAACGCGGGGCGCCTGCTGGGCATGGACGCCAGCACGTTCATCGCCGTTATGAGGTCGTGGAACGGCGCCTTCTACCCCAGGACGGCAGTCCCAGTGATCGCCGCCACGGTCGCAGAGCTCCGGACAGTGACCGCGCCGACGCTCATTTTCAACGGCAACGACGACTTCCATCCGGCCTCCGCGGCGGAGGCACTGCACGAGGCGATCGGTAACTCACGCCTCCTGCCCTGCGGGTGGACTCGCGACGAGTGGATGTTCCGCTACGTCGGCCGAATTCCCGGGAGCGTCCTTGAACTCTACCCGCGCATGTCCGAGACGATCCTCGGCTACATCCGCGAGATCGAGCAGACCTCCTCTGACGTGCCATTTCCCGGTGGAGCTGAGGGGATTTGAACCCCTGACCCCCTCGATGCGAACGAGGTGCGCTACCGGACTGCGCTACAGCCCCGAGAACCTGAG
>Ga0070717_10004176_pt1 | contig 10412 bp, 9 predicted proteins | sample LARL113metaG_FD_71366 | JGI IMG/M metagenome (GOLD analysis project Ga0070717, IMG submission 71366) | Corn, switchgrass and miscanthus rhizosphere microbial communities from Kellogg Biological Station, Michigan, USA - LAR L11-3 metaG | ecosystem: Host-associated > Plants > Roots > Rhizosphere ... | reverse complement strand
TCGAAAGCCAACAACCTCACCGCCGCGCTGGCAGACGGCCGGCTGCGCGCCGTCCAGAGCGTCGCACGAGCGGTCTGAGACTTGCCGCCATCCGTTCCGCCGCGGACCATAGGAACGCGCCCGCGCCATCGGGTTGTGGGGCGCAGTCGCGGGCGTGGCCATCGCGATGGGGCCGATCGCGGGAGGCTGGCTGCTCGAGCACTTCCGCTGGGCGGCCATCTTCATCGCCATGGCGCCGGTCGCGGCGGCGGCCGCGATCGGTGTGGCGCTGGCGGTTCCCACGTCGAAAGACCCGGACGCGGCCGCCCCGGACATCCCCGGCCTGGTGCTGTCGTCAGCGACCATGGCGCTGCTGGTGTTCACCATCATCGAGGCACCCGCCTACGGGTGGGCCGCGGCGCGCAGCGTGGCCGGGTTCGCCGGCTCGGCGGTCCTGCTCGCCGCGTTCATCGTGCGCGAGCGGCGGGCCGCGCACCCGATGCTCGACGTGGCCCTGTTCCGCAACCTGCGGTTCAGCGCGGCCAGCGGCGCGGTCACGGTGTCGTTTTTCACCCTGTTCGGGTTCATCTTCCTGATCACCCAGTACTTCCAGTTCGTCCGCGGCTACGCCCCGCTGTCCACCGGCGTCCGGCTGCTCCCGGTCGCGCTGTCGGTCGGTATCGGATCGGTCGCCGGCACCCAGCTGGCCGTGCGGGCCGGGACCAAGCTGGTCGTCACCACCGGGCTGGTCGCGGTGGCCGGGTTCTACGGCTGGGTCGCGGCGACCACCAGCGCCACGCTCAGCTACGGAACCATCGCCGCGCAGATGGTGGTCTACGGGCTCGGCTTGGGCCTGACCTCGGCGCCGGCCACCGAGTCCATCATGGGCGCCATCTCCCGGGCCAAGGCCGGCGTCGGCTCGGCCGTCAACGACTCCACCCGGCTGATCGGCGGCACCCTCGGCGTCGCCGTGATCGGCAGCGTGTACGCGTCGGTCTACGGGTCACGGCTGTCCGCGACCCTGCCGGCCAGCGTGCCGGGGCGGGTGGCGGCGGCCGCCCACCAGTCCGTCGGCGCCGCGTACGCGGCCGCCGGCCAGATCACCGCCCTGGGCCACCCGGCGCTCGGGCAGGCGCTGCAGCACGCGTCCACCAACGCCTTCCTGCGCGGCCTCACCGTCGGCGCCCTCGTCGCCGGCGGCGTGGCCGCCGCGGGAGCCCTCCTCGCCGTCCTGTTCCTGCCCGCCCAGCCCGCTGTGACCGCTCAGCCGGCCGAGCTGGCCCGGCCAGCCAGCCCGGCGGCCAGTGCAGCCGCGATACTCGCCGGCGCGCACGAAACCCGGGCCGAAGCCGACCCCGCCCCGGCGCCTCGCCCCGCCCCGGGCAACGGATCACGACCTTGACCAGCAACGACTGTGCCGGCCACGACCATGCCGGCGACGGCGCATCCGCGAACAGCGACGGCAGCACATCTCAGGAGGCATTCATGTCCAACCTTCGCCCGCTCCTCGACCGCAACCGCACCTTCGCCGCCAGCGGCGCCCATACCGGGCTGGAGATCATGCCCCGCCAGCCGGTGTTCCTCGTCACATGCCTGGATCCGCGCGTCGACCCCGCCGAGTTCCTGGGAGTCGAGCTCGGGGACGCACCCGTGATCCGCAACGCCGGCGGCCGGGTCACCGAGGAAGTGATCAACGACATCGCGTTCATCAGCTACCTCGCCAGGATGATGATCCCCGACGGACCGCTCTTCGAGGTGGCCGTGATCCATCACACCGGCTGTGCCACGGGATTCCTCGCCGACGCCGGGTTCCGGTCCGACTTTGCCGCGCGCACCGGCCTGGACGAGGCCGAGCTCGCCGCGAAACCGGTCATCGACCCGGAGGTCACCGTCCGCGCCGACGTGCAGCGGCTCTTGTCTTCGCCGAAGGTGCAGCCGCAGATCAGCGTCTCGGGTCACGTCTACGACCTCGATACCGGACTGGTCACGACCGTCGTCGACCCAGCTCAGCCGCAGCCGGCCCAGCGTCCGTCAGCCGGTGAAAGGCTCAAGGCCGACTTCTAGCCCTGGCCGCAGGCCGCGCGCGGCGCGGCGCTGGACGCCAGGCGGCCCCGCGCGGTGCCCCGGGACCGCCTGGCGCAACTCGGTTCCGCGCGCCGCCGCGGGGGGAATACTGTGACAGGGCCCCGGGGGGAAGGACCTGCAATGACCGCAGCCGCGCATGACACCGTGGTGGACCAGATCGGCCAGACTCAGGCGCCACTGCCGACCTCCATCGTCGTTCTCCTCGGCCTGGCCGTGTTCGCGGTGATCATGTTGCCCACGTGGCTGCTGTTACGACATGCGACCACGATGGCGCATGAGGGCGCGCACGCGCTGGTCGGCTGGGTCTTCGGCGGGAAGATCAAGAGCGTGACCCTGCAGCCAGACGGCAGTGGGCTGACGAAGGCGTCCATTACCAGCAACGCGGGTGATCTCCTTTCCTCCCTCGCGGGCTACATCGGCCCAAGCGTCTTCGGCCTCGCCGCGGCCAAGCTGATCTCGATCGGGCACATCGTCGCGGTCCTGTGGCTGACCCTGTTGCTGCTCGTCGCCCTGCTGATCACGGTCCGCAACTTCTTCGCCCTCTGTGTCGTCCTGGTCACCGGCTTGCTGCTGTACCTGTGCGCCCGCCAAGCGAGCGTCGGCGCGCAGACAGTGCTGGCCTACGTCATCACGTGGTTCCTGCTGCTGTCCGGCCTGCGGGTTGTGCTCAGGTACAACGGGCAGGAAGGTGACGCGCGCGACATGGCTAAGAGCACTCACCTGCCCTCTTGGTTGTGGGTTGGGGTCTGGCAGCTGGGCGCGGCGGTCGCCCTGGTGGCCGGGGCCAGGCTGCTGCTTTGACCGCTGCCGGCGTCCGGCCCGGCGGCCGCGTATCGGCATCTCAGCCCGGCAGGCGATTTGGCTCCGCGGTGCTGGCCCCGGAGTGTCAGCTTGCAGATAACCAGGCATGAACTATCCTGGTAATTTGCTACGGTCAGCTATATAGGCACAGGGATGTGAACTGAGTGGACTTCCTGAAAACCCTTTTCAGCGCCAAGGGTCTTCTCATCGCGATCTACATTTTGATCGGGGTTTTTACAAATACCGCATCTCCTCATTTGCCGACCACAGCCGGCAGCCTATCGTCACTGCACAGCTGGGCTCAGTACATCATTTCCGTCCTTGTCTGGCCCTTGGCTCTGTGGCACCCCACCTTCACGGTGGGTAAGTGGATTCCCTGAGCGCTCATCGCACTGATCGTCTCCGCGCGGCCACGGGGACAGCGGCCAGGACCGTAGCTCCGGCCCTTACCCGTTCCTGAACTGAAAAGACCCGAGGCTAGTGCCTGACGTAGCCGGCCAGGGCAGCCAGGTAGCGGGGGTTGAAGCCAGCCAGCCCCGCCCTGAGCTCATCGCTGGGATCGCCGTAAACGCTCATTCGGGTAGGAGTGCACATACCGAGAAAGCGAGAGGCGAAGTTGTCGACGAACCGCTGTACGTGGAACATGCCCGCGGCTGAGTCCCGGTAACGCTCGTAGATGTGTACGTCGTTGCCGTCGATGAACCATTCGAAACCCAGCTGACCGGGCTCAGCCGACTTATTATCGGCGCTTGTCTCGCGGGCCAGGCACTGAAATCGTTCAGCGAGTCCGGCTTGACCGCCGCTTCAAACACCCATGAAATTTCTGTACTTATGGTTTAATCCCTTTGTTCGTCCTGCTTGGCCCGGGAACTTCGGGCACGCGACCGCAGCCTGGTCCAGGCGATCGGCATCTAGCCAGGTCAGACGGCATCTGCGCCGCGCGGCAACCGCGATCTCCGGGTCTTCCTCCCGGGTCAGCGCCGGGTCGCGGCGCATGCACATCCGCGGCGCGCACCGGTTCATTCTGCCGCGGCGCCGCCGTCGAGCGGGTGATGGCAGGCGGCCAGGTGGCCTCCGGTGCCGTGCTCAACCAGCGGCGGCTCCTGCTGGGTGCAGATCTCGGTCGCGTACCGGCAGCGCGGGTGGAAGCGGCAGCCCGAGGGCGGCGTGATCGGGCTCGGCACGTCGCCCTCGAGCACGATCTGCTGCCGTTCGGTGGCGAGATCCGGATCCGGGATCGGAACCGCCGACAGCAGCGCCTCGGTATAGGGATGGATGGGCCGTTTGTAGAGTTCTTCCCCCGGCGACACCTCGACGATCTTGCCCAGGTACATGACCGCGATCCGGTCCGACACGTGCCGCACCACGCCCAGGTCGTGGGCGATGAAGATGTAGGTGAGGTGCAGTTCGTCCTGCAGGTCGTCGAGCAAGTTGATCACCTGCGCGCGGATCGAGACATCGAGAGCGGAGACCGGCTCGTCGGCGATGATCAGCCTCGGCCGCAGGGCCAGCGCCCGGGCGACGCCGATCCGCTGCCGCTGCCCGCCGGAGAACTCATGCGGGTAGCGGTTGATGTGCTCCGGCGACAACCCGACCAGTTCCAGCAGTTCGGCCACGCGCTGCTTGATCTGTTTGCGGTTGCCGCGCCTATGGATACGCAGCGGGTTGGAGATGATCGCGCCTACCCGCTTGCGCGGGTTGAGCGACGCATACGGATCCTGGAATACCATCTGCAGTTCACGCCGGACCGGCCGCAGCTTGCGCCGGGACAGGCGGGAGATGTCCTGGCCCTCGAACACCACGGTTCCGCTGGTCAGCGGGTACAGCCGGGCGATGCACCGGGCCAGCGTGGACTTGCCGCAGCCCGATTCCCCGACCAGCCCGAGCGTCTCCCCGGCGCGCAGTTCGATGCTGACGTCATCCACCGCGTGCACCCGCGCGACCTCGCGCTGCAGCAGGACCCCCTTCCTGACCGGAAAGTACTTTGTCACGTGCTCGGCGCGCAGCAGCAGCTCTCCGTCCAGCATCCCCTCTCCGTTCGCGCCGGACGTGGCGGCCGCCGTAACGGGGGACGTGGCGGTGGCAGCGGACGAGGTGGCCGAGGGCGAACCATCCGCGGGCAGGTCAGCCGCCGGCGGCCCGGCGGATCCGGTCATTTCGCTTCCTCGATCAGCTCCGGGTGGATGGTGGTCTCACGCAGTTCCTTCTTCCTCTCGATGTCCAGGTGGCACGCGTCCAGGTGACCCTCGCCGACCTTGGCCAGCAGCGCGGGCCGCTCGTCGCACCGGTCGAACCGGTGCGCGCAGCGCGGGCCGAACGCGCACCCCTCGGGCAGCCGGAGCAGCGAGGGTGGCAGCCCGGGGATCGTCGAGAGCCGTCTGGGCTTGGGCCGGTCCAGCCGGGCGATGGAACCGAGCAGCCCCCAGGTGTAGGGATGCTGGGCGTCGTAGAAGACGTCGCGCCGGTCGCCCTGCTCGACGATCCGGCCCGCGTACATCACCGCGATCCGGTCGGCCAGGTCGGCCACCACCCCCATGTCGTGCGTGATCAGCACGACGGCGGTGCCGAAGTCGTCCCTCAGCTTCCTGATCAGGCTGAGGATCTGGGCCTGGATCGTCACGTCCAGCGCGGTCGTCGGCTCGTCCGCGATCAGGATGTCCGGGTGGCAAGAGATCGCCATGGCGATCATCACGCGCTGCCGCATGCCGCCGGAAAACTGGTGCGGGTAGTCGTTGACCCGCTGGGCGGCGTGCGGTATGCCGACCGCGGTCAGCAGCTCGATCGCGCGGGCGTGCGCGGCCTGCTTGGAGATCGGCTCGTGGGCCCGGATCTGCTCGGCGATCTGCCAGCCGATCCGGTACACGGGGTTGAGCGAGGTCATCGGGTCCTGGAAGATCATGGCGATCCCGGAGCCCCGGATCTCGCGGATCTGGTCGCGGGTCAGCTTCATCAGGTCGCGACCCTTGTAGACCACCTCGCCCTCGAAGTGCGCGTTCGGGTCGTTGATCAGCCGCATCACCGACATCATCGTCACGCTCTTGCCGGACCCGGATTCGCCCACGATGCCTAGCGTCTCGCCTTCGGACAGGGACAGGGACACGCCGTCCACGGCCGGGATCACGCCGTCCTCGGTCCGGAAACTGACCTTGAGGTCGCGCACCTCGAGCAGCGGTTCCGCGCTCATGTGGGCCGGATCCTCGGGTCGAGCCAGGCGTAGGCGATGTCGACCAGGGCGTTGACCAGCACGATGAAGAACGCCCCGTACACCACGGTCGCCATGATCGTCGGCAGGTCGAGGTTGGTCAACGCCTGGTAGGTGAGGTAACCCACCCCGTGGATGCCGAACACCACCTCGGTGAGCAGAGCCCCGCCGGCCACCAGCGCGCCGAAGTCGAGCCCGAACAGGCTCACGAACGTGATCATGGACGTCCGCACGTTATGCCGCATCAGCACCCGCCGCTCGGTGAGCCCCTTCGCGCGGGCGGTCCGGATGAAGTCCTCGCTCTGCGTCTCGATGAGGTTGGCCCGCAGCACGCGGCCGTAGAACCCGATGTACAGGATCGACAGCGTGATCCACGGGAGCACCAGGCCCCTGAACCACAGCGCCGGGCTCTGGGTGAACGGGGTATACCCGAGCGGGGGCACCCAGCTGAACAGGAACGTACTGTGCAGGCCGCCCTGGCTAACCATGTTGACGATCTGGCCCACCCAGAACACCGGCGCGGAGACGCCGATCAGGGCCACGACCATCAGCAGCGGATCGAAGATCGTGCCCCTGGTCAGGGCAGCAGCGATCCCGACCGCGATCGCAAATATCACCCAGAGCACGGCGGCGCCGAAGACGAGCGACAGGGTCGCGGGGGTGGCCGCGAAGACCTCCTGGACGACCTTCACGCCCTGGTTGGAGTAGGACACCAGGTCCCGGCTGATGAACAGGCTCTTCATCATCAGGCCGTACTGGACCGGAAGCGGCCGGTTGAGCCCGAACTGCGCCCGGATCTCCGCTATGGTCTGCGCGCTCGGGTTGCGGCCCGCGATGGCACGGGCCGGGTCGACGCCCGGGGTCTTGAAGAACAGCAGGAACACGACCACCGTGATCACGAACATGACCAGCACGGACCACAGCAGCCGCCGGACGATGAACGTCAGCACGAGCGCCGGCCCGCCACTTAGCCCTCCACCCGCAGCTTGGCCCGCGGGTCCAGGGCGTCCCGTACGCCGTCGCCCAGCACGTTCAGCGACAGCACCGTGAGCAGGATCATGATCCCGGGAGCGATCGTCACCCACGGCCGGGTGTACACCAAGCCGGTGCCGTCCTGGATGATCGTTCCCCAGCTGACGTTCGGCGGCTGGACGCCGATGGACAGGAACGAAAGCGCCGACTCGGTCAGGATCGTGGTGGCGATCATCAGCGGGAGCAACACGATCACCGTGGACACCACGTTGGGCAGGATCTCGGAGAAGATCAGCCGCAGGTTGGACGATCCCTGGGAGACCGCCGCCTCGACGAACTCCTTGTTGACCACCGAGAGCACCTGGCCGCGCACTGGACGGTACACGTACGGAATGTAGATGAACGCGATGATGAGGGTGGGCACCCACAGGCTCGTCGCACTGACGTGCACCGGACCGAACTGGAACCCGTTGTTGTGGGTGAGCAACTCGGTCGAGATCGATATCGCCAGCAGGTACACCGGGAAGGCCCAGATCACGTCCATGAGGCGGGACAGCAGGGCGTCCGTGGTGCCGCCGAAGAACCCGGCGATCAGGGCGACCACGGTGGCCGCGATGCAGCATAGGACCGCGGAGCCGACCCCGATCAGCAGGGAACTCCGCCCGCCATAGAGCAGCAGCGCGGCGACGTCCCGGCCGGTGCTGTCCGCGCCGAGGAAGTAGTGGCTCAGATCCCAGGTGGGCCCGATCGGCGTTTCGCCCAGTCGCAGGGCCCCGCCGCCCTGCTGCATCACGGGTACCACCTTGCCGTTCACGACCGTGTGGCCGTTCAGGTTCGGCACGAACGGGTTCACGTGCGCCACGTCGTGCGCGTACAGCGGCGCGGCCAGGCACAGCACCACGATCAGCAGGAACAACACCAGCGAGGCCATCGCGATGCGGTTGCGCCACAGCCGCCGGGCCGCCAGCGCCCACGGGTTGCGTCCGGCGATCGCCGGACGCAACTCGGTGTCAACCTCAACCTGCTCAAGCAGAGTGGCCATGTGGCTCCTCGACCAGGCTCCGGCTTACTCGGAGCCTACCCTTGCCACAGCCTGTCGATGAGGATGTTCCACTCCGGATTCCACTGGTAACCGTGCACGTTGCTCGACAGCACGTCGATCTGCTTCGGGTTGAACAGGTCGACCCAGGGCGCCGCGTTGGTGTCCTCGTGGTCGACCTGGGTCCAGAGCCTGGCGGCCTCGGACGGGTTGGTGGCCCCGGCCGACTCGGCCTGATTGATCTGTGACTGGATGTTCTTCTGGCAGAACGCGGCGATGTTCGGGCTGGCGTCGCTGTTGGGGTGGATGCTGCCGCAGCCGAGCAGCACGTTCAGGAAGTCCGAAGCCGCCGGGTAGTCCTGGTACCAGCTCGAGTAGGCGACGTTCCACTTGCCGGAGTTGGAGGAGTTCTGGACGAACGGGTACTGGATGCTGGACGACAGCAGCTGGGGTGTGGCCTTGTAGCCGATCGCGTTCAGGTCCGACACCATCTGCTCAACGAACGCCTTGTCGACCTGGTCAGTAAGCCCGTTGACGACCACCTTCATCCCGGCCGTGCCCGACTGCTGCACCAGTTGCTTCGCCTTGGCCAGGTCGGGGCCGGTCCACTTCGTGTGGCTGGAGCCCGCGGTGTACGGGCAGTACGCCGCGTAGGAGGGGAAGTTGGGCGGCAGGACCTGGCAGGTCGGCACCGCGAGCGACGGACCGCCAAAGATCTTGACGTAGGCGGTGCGGTTGGCCGCGTAGTTGATCGCCTGCCTGGCCTGCAGGTTGTTGAAGGGGGGCCGTTTGGTGTTCAGGGCGAAGTAGAAATCGGCGGTCAGCGTGTTCACGTGCACCTGGCCCGCGTACTTCGGGCTGTTCAGCGTGCTCAGCTGGTCGGACGGAATCGAGTCGCCGTCATACACCTCGTTGGCCTGGCCGTTCAGCACCTGGGTCACCTCGTCGGAGACCTGCAGCCCGTACTTCTCGACGATCTTGTTCGGGTACCCGGCGGGCTGGGCCAGCGCGTTCCACACGTGGAAGTGCGGGTTGCGCACCAGCACGGTCTCGGTGTTCGGGTTGTACGACTTGAACATGTACGGCCCGGTGCCGGGCGGGACGTTGTTGCCGGTCAGCTTCGGCGACGTGCTGGCCGGCACCGCGAACGCGAACGGCACCGCGAGCTGGTCCATCAACTCGGGGTCGGGTGCGGTCAGGTTGAGCGTCAGCGTGTAGGCCGAGTCGTTGGCGACCACGCCCTTGCTGAGGTTGCAGCCCTTGGTGCTGCACTTGCTCGCGCCGACGAGGCCGGAGTAGAACGAGGTCGGCCCGGGCACGGTGAACTGCCGCTCGAAGGTCTTGACGAAGTCGGTGGGCTTGAGCGTCTGGCCGTTGGAGAACTTGATCCCCCGGCGAATGTGGAAGACGTAGGTCTTGCCGCCGTTGGTCGGCTTGGGGATGGACGTGGCCAGGTCAGGCACGATCTGGTTGCCGGCGAGGCCGTTCACCTTCGCGAACGCCGTCAGGCCGTCGTGGGTGTCGATGAGCAGCTGCCACTCCTCCAGCGTGTAGTTCTGCGCCGGGTCGGCGGTGCCGTAGGCGGAGTTGGCCAGGATCGTCCACGTCCCGCCGGGGTGCCCCGCGGCCTGCGCGGTGCTGGGGCTGGAACTGGAACTGGACGGCTTGCCGGAGCTGCCGCATCCCGCGATGGCCAGGGCCAGCGCGCCCAGCACCGCGGCGCCGGCCGACCATCGGGGGAAACTGCGTGCTGGATAGCGCGGCCGGGAACGGACGTCACGGACGATGGAAGCTGGCGAGCGTTTCATGGCGGGCCTCCTTGGCCGTAGCTTCGCACCGGTCCAGTGGGCAAACGATTGCTTCTCGGCGCCAGAGAGATAACGCTTTCATAACGGCGAGATAACGCAGTCCCGGGTCATGATCCGGGCCGTCTCGGGCGAGAAATCCAAGGTTGGGTCTTGACAAGTTAATGGCAGGGTAAAGGCTAGCGTCGGACCGGAACAGTTCGCGGGTGATCAGGCGATCACTACCGCGGTTTCTGGAAGGAGTGCTAGTCACATGCGTTCTCGCTCTGGGCTTCGCCTGCTGGGGCTCTTAACCGCTGCCGGCATGCTCCCGCTGGCTGTGAGCGGCACGGCAGCGGCTGCCCGTTCGCCGGGGCATGCCGTCTTCAAGGGCACGCGCTCCGCGCTCACGAAGGCGCAGGTCGAGCGCCTGGCCGCGGACGCGACCCACCGCTCGATCATCATCTTCAAGGACCAGCTATCGAGCCTGCCCGCGAGAGGCGTGACGGCGGGCCTGCGGATCCGGGCGGCCAACGCCGCTCAGGCAGGC
>Ga0070717_10004175_pt1 | contig 10413 bp, 10 predicted proteins | sample LARL113metaG_FD_71366 | JGI IMG/M metagenome (GOLD analysis project Ga0070717, IMG submission 71366) | Corn, switchgrass and miscanthus rhizosphere microbial communities from Kellogg Biological Station, Michigan, USA - LAR L11-3 metaG | ecosystem: Host-associated > Plants > Roots > Rhizosphere ... | reverse complement strand
GCCGTCCCAGGTAGCGCAGCAGGTCGAGGGAGGCCCCATCGACCCACTGCAGGTCATCCAGCAGGAACACCAGTGGCGCCTGCTGGTCCAAGGCGTCCATCAAGCGCGCCACCGCTTCAAACAGCCGCAGCCTGGCAGTCAGCTCATCCTGGGTAGGAGCAGGCAGATCAGGGTAGCGCACCCGCAACTCGGGCAGCAGGCGCGACAGCTCGGCCAGCCACAGGTCGTCCAGCAGGTCATCCGGCGCGTTTTCCTCCTCCAGCCGCTGGCGCAGGGCCTCGACCAGCGACTGATAGGAGAGTCGTCCTCCCATCTCGAAGGCTTGCCCGCTCAGCACATCGGCACCCTGGGCCCGGGCCCAGACCCCAAAATCGTGAGCCAGCCGCGTTTTGCCAATGCCAGCCTCGCCCTCCACCAGCACGGCCTGTGACCGCCCCTGCCGCGCCTGCTGAAAGCTCCCGACCAACTGCGTGAAAGCCGCGGCCCGTCCGACCAGCGGGGCCACCAGTTCGCTTGAGTGTAGAGTCTCCACCGTGCTGGGGGAGGAACGAGCCGGGCGATTCCCACGGCTGTCCGCCGCGGTGGCGCGAACGTGCTCAGCCAGGGCCACGGTATCCGCCGAGGGTGTGGCCTGCAACTCCTCGGCTAGGCGCGCCCGGAGGGTGGCATAGACCTGCAAGGCGGCGACCGCATCACTCCGCGCCAGGTGTACCCGCATCAAGCGCCGAGAGGCCTCCTCCGAGAGTGGATCGAGCGCCAGCCAGCGGGTGAGGGTGGCCCTGGCCTGCTCCAGCTCGAAGGCTTCCTCCTGCCAGGATGAGAGCCGCTCGAAGAGCTGGAACAGGCGCACCTGCCACTGGTGCTGCTGTTGCTGGACCCATGCGTCAAAGCCGGTCTCCTCGCGCAGCCAGAAGCCGTCGAGGAAGGGGCCACGCACCAAGGAGAGGGCGTGCTGGAACAGGGCGACCAGGGCGGCGCGCTGCTGCTCAGAAGGGACTGCGGAGAGCCGCAGGGCCTGGTAGGCCTGCTGCACCACGTCCAGATCCAGCTCCAACGGGGTACGCGGGTTCAGCCCGAGCAGCTCATGCTCACTGAGCAGATGACTGTGCTGGGAAGGCGAGGCGTCGGAGTCAGCGAGCAGCTTACGTAGCAGCGTAAGGGTGGTACGTAAGCCTGTACGAGCAGCGTGGGGCTCACTGTCGGGCCATAGGAAGGCAGCCAGCTTGCTGCGGGAATGCATGCCTCCTTCGACCGCCAGGTAGAGCAGCAAGGCCTGCGCCTTGCGCAAGGAAAAGGTGAGGCGGCTGCCGTCATGAAGCACTTCGGGTGTGCCGAGCACGGCCAGACGTAACAGACTCATGGCATGTTCTCTTCATAATAGGATGCGACGAACAGTTCCTCACAAGCTCAGCCTCGCCTCCATACATATATACATGTATGCGTTGCGGTCGTGCTGTCAGGCGATCAAGCGCCCTGCTAAGCAAGAGGAAAATCCGTTGTTCACTGTTCCTGACCGCCGTAGAGCTATCGTACCATGTGAGATTGTTCCAGGTCAAATTAAAACCACTGCTTCACGGAACCTCTTGCTCTAGCAGCAATTTGCCCTGCTGTGGAAGGGCTTCCCGTACTTGACGCTGCTCTTCACGTTTTCTTGACGCTTCTTGGTCATACTAGCATCAGAGAGGACGAGAGACAGCCGATTGTGGAACGCGTCGAATCAGGCGAGATGGACGCAGAGAGCAAATAAAGGAGTGTCGCTTTATGGCGCAGCTACAGATCGTCTACCTCCTGCGACCGGGAACCCAGGAGCAGTGGCGACGCCTGTACCAGGAGATAGCGGAATCACGCAGAGAGGAGTTCGAAGCGTCCTGTCGACGCATGGGGATTACCCAGGTGCTGGTCAGGCTGGTGCAACTGCTCCACGGTGACCTGATGATTGTGACCCTACACACGCAGGAGCTGCAACAGACCTTGCAGGAACTGGCGACCGCAGAGCGTCCAGTGGAGCGCTGGCTGCGAGCACAACTTCAGGGCTTGCTTGGATGGAATGTGCAGGATGTAGTGAGTGGGCTGCCTGACCCGCCAAGTGACCTGATCTTCACCTGGGATCCATAGCCTACGGGAGGCGATTGCGACCTGTGACGAGCAACGTGACTCAGCCACCAGCAATGTGTTGCAGGAGATCCTCGACGAGACGGAACGCCGCAAGTGGTTCCTGTTCGAGGTCATGCAAGGAGAAGCAAACACATGAGATTTCTTCAATCCTCGTGCTCTCGAGTGTTACAGGGGAAGAGAAGGCATCTGAGGTGAATAGAGCAGAGCGAAAAAGAAGGAGCACGCATGCACTTACGCAACGGTGAACATTTTCCAACGATCACCGCTTCCCGTGCTGGAGGCGGTGAGATGACCATTCCCCAGGACCTGAAAGGTCGGTGGGCAGCGCTGTTGTTCTATAGAGGCCATTGGTGCCCGTATTGCCGCCAGCAGTTACTGGACTTTCAACGAGCGAAAGCGCAATTGAACGAGCTGGGAGCCGAGGTCGTCGCGCTCTCTGTCGATTCCCTTGAGCAGGCGCAGCAGACCGTCGAACGGCACAGACTCACTTTCCCAGTGCTGTACGGCCTTGACGCTCGTGCAGTGGCAAAGATGATTGGAGCCTACATTAACGAAGACCCGCTCTACCTGCAAGCAGCCGGGTTTGTACTTCGACCCAATGGGACGGTTGCTGTAGCGGTCTACTCGAGCAGCGCGATTGGCCGCCTGGTTGCCGCCGATACCATCAATTACCTGAAGTATTTGCAGAAAACGCAGTCATCAACTTGAGATGTGTTCACTTCCACACGATAGCATCTTGTCTTACATCATTGTTCTTGATAGCGCAAAGGAGGAACGCAAACCATGTCAGAAGCATTTGAGTACGTATCACATGCCCTTCTCCTGTATAAAGACGGCTACCGTAATGCCTATCTCGGTGAAGTAGCCACGCCCGTCGTGTACGGCGTCCAAGGGAAACTGCGCGAGTATTATGGGACCAAAGAGGGTCCTCCCATTGCATCGACGTTAGATCACATTGTAGCTGCCGTCGCGGGCTGAATGTATGGCACGCTTGCCGGCGCCCTGTCAGGGCGCAAGATTCCTTTTGACCGTCAACTGTACACGGCCACCGTCGATGGACGCATTGTTGGGATTGGCAGGACCATCCGCATCGAGTCGATCGCGGTCCACTACGACCTGACCGTTCCGCCCGACGCTCGCGCTGCGACTGAACGCGCCCTGCACGTCCACCCCGAAGGGTGCCCTGCTCACCAGAGCGTGAAGGCGGCTATCAGGATCACGTGGGATGCGACGCTCCATGTCGGTGAAGAGATAGTCCGCTTGAGTAGCGAGGCTCCCCTCGCAGAAGATGTAACCTTGTAACGTTGGGTACTTCGAGGAGACTAAGAAGAGTTGGCGTACATGCGTTGCAGCCGGCAAGTGAAAAGCCTCTACATTTCACCCCTGGAGGATGCTGATGACCACCAATTTACAGGTCAATGACCAGTTCCCCGACATAGAACTGCCCAATCACCAGAACGAGTTGACGCGACTCTCACAGTTCACGAAACCCAGTCTCCTCGACCAACACCTGGGGTTCCTGGACGGCTATCCGCTGATCCTGGTCTTCTTTCGCGGGTTCTTCTGCCCGCGTGACCAGCAGCAGATGCGGCAACTGGTCGAGTTACAGCACGAAATGGCCGTGAATTACGGCAAGCTCGTGGCGGTGAGCGCAGATCCGCCGCTCGTGCAGGCGGCCTTCCGTGCTGGCCTGGGAGCGCAGTGGACGTTCTTAGCTGATGAGCAGCGGGCCGTCATCAAGCAGCTCAACATTCTTGATGAGACTGAGGGGGAGTACGCCTATCGAGCGCAAACCGTACACCTTTGTCTTGCGCGTGGATTTGCGCATCTTCAGGATCTATAACGGGTGGTACTTTGTGGGACGTCCGACCAACGAGGATTTGCGACACGACTTGCGAGCCATCATGGAAAGCCGTGCTGATTACCGCTACGAAGCGTACACGACATCCGAAGTGCGGGAGATTCGCATCCCCCAACAGGAATGGGCTGGTGGTGCTCCACCAGTAGGTGCAAACGGTTTGCCAGTTGCACACGGAGTGGTGCGCTGGTTCGATCTCAATGCAGGTATTGGCATAATCGCCAGAGATGGAACAGGCGACGAGGTGTTCTTCCACTTTACGGCGCTTCCTGGACAGGGCTATCGCACGCTGCGCGCTGGGACTCCCGTGAAGTTTGAGCTGGTTGAGAGCAGTCATGGGCTCACTGCTCGAAATATTCAGCCCAAGTCTGTGCCATAAGTGGTGTTCAATGTAGTAGAGGATGGCTATTACCAAAAATGAGCGTTCTCTCAAAGGAGAAGAAATGTTGTGTTGGCTATCTGGCATATCCGTTCCGAGATCGTGAGAGAAACAGCCACACGAGCAACGTTCTCGCCACTGATTTGGTGTGGAGATGGTGAAGAAACGGAATAAGTGAACCATCATTGAGGCTCTCTTTGGAGCGGATCTCTCAGGGAGCTAGGACAGACCTCAAACACGATGCAGTGTACAAGGAAAAGGGTAGGAGCGTCATTCATGGAATTGTGTGGAGAACATGTGGTGCTCACGAGTACCACCAGCGAGGAAGCGTTTGTCTTGTTGCCAGCTTTCAATGGAGATGAGCGGTTTAACCAATGGAGCGGGCACGCTTCTGCTCTGACACTTGCCCAGGTGCATGCCGATATGCTTGCAACGCTCAACCAGCCCGGTGGAGTGGTTTGGCGTCTTGCTGACCGGACAGGGGTGCTCGTCGGTGTCGCCAAGACAGCCCTGCTCCCCTCACTGGATACCGCCTGGATTGATCTGCTGATCATTCGACGTGCATTTCAGGGGCGCGGCTATGGTTCGGAGGCAGCTACCTTGCTGGAAACCCATCTCTTCTCTTCTCCTGAGATCAGGCAAATAGCACTTGCTGTTATGATCCAGAATACCCTGGCCATAGCTTTCTGGGAGAAGCGAGGCTACGTGCGCGGAGTACGCTATCTCGACAACGAAGGTGATGATGTCTACGCGTATCTTCTTTCCCGTCCTACATAGGAAAACTACTGTGTGAGCATGAGGTAGTAGCTCGCCAAGCACCTCGTTCAATTTACTATGGAAGCAGCATTCGACCTCTAGGCGCTGGGGAAAGTAGAGGTCGCAGCCACCCCGCTCGAAAAACCCAAAATGGAATCCGGCTGTGTTGGCGATCGCTTGGATGTGGTCCTTAGTGGATAAGTCGGCATCGTTTCCGGGAATCGCCGGAAACTGCCTTGTACTCAACCCCGGATGGCTTGAGCGAACGTATCAATGAAATCGGGATTTTTGGTGCAGCTGCAGTAGTGCGTCCACCAACTGGTATCCACAGTAAGCTGCATAAGGTTGGTGAGCCGTCCAATTTGCTGAGCATCGGTCGCTTTACTGCTGGGCAAGGTGCGAAACTTATCCAGATTGCGGGATCCGCACCCTTGGAAGCCAGGTAGCGTTGTGGAACGCCATGTGGCTGAACTCATCCTCAATATTGTCGTGGATATATGCATTGCCTCACCAAAAATCTTCCCCGGCGGCTTGTTCATATGGCGGCGGTCAGGAACTCCTGGCTGGATTCTCTGCTGACGAAACTGGCGGGGGGCGACGATCCACCGATCACTTCCTCTTGCCATTGCTCCTCAAGGGTTTCCAGGAGATGGGCTCGTATTTTCCGCATCCCTCGTTGGAGTGTGCGGATTTGCAGGGGCTGATAGCGTCCGGGGGAGCGGCGTTGTAACTCCCGGAATATGTCACCGCTGCTCCGTTCGGGGTTGGCCATCACCCAAGAGGTGATCTGCTCCCACTCCCCTGCAAAAGGATCTTTGTGGGTATGCCGCCAGCCCAGGACCCGTTTTCTGCGCACCTGCTCTCGGTACAAGGCGTGGAACGTCGCTGGCGGATCGGGGACGCTCTCTTCGACGAGAAGCTTCCCCGTCATACAGCGTTCTACTGAAAAGAAGCGGATCAGGGCAGGGGGGATGCTTGAAACAAAAGGAGGACAACTGATAGCACAACGAAAGACGGCTTTTTGCAACAGCTCTATTTGTTGGAAGAGGCGGATCGGGTCGAGCGCGTGTGCTACCTCGAGCAGTTCCTGTTGCTTCTGGGCAGATAGGCCTCCTGACAGGAGCAGCCGCTGGAGTGGCGTCTTGGCTGGATCGTAGACGTAGCGCACTTTTTTCCCGTTCCGTTGCTTCGATAGCAGCAACACCCTCGGCTGAAAGCAGTTGACATACAGACGCAGTGCCCGGTAGAGTTCGGTGAGTTGCTGATAGGCATGTTCTCCAACGAAGCGATCGTAGCCCACCAGCCTTTCGCACAATCGCTCGATTCTTCTGCTCAACAAAGCACTGATCTCTTTTCTGATAAGGTCGTCCTCGGGTAAAGGTGATCTGTTCTTGTTCACAATACGCTACGATTATCTCATTGATGAATTCTCCACCATTATCGGTATCGATCCCCAGGATCGGAAAAGGGAAGAGCTTTTGTGTGCATTGGAAAGCTGCCAGCACTGTCTCCCGGCTGCGGTAGAGGAGCGGGAGGCATTCGGTCCAACCCGTGGTAATGTCGGTAAGGGTCAAGGTATACAAGTAGCCTCCCTCCGCTTGGATGCCACAATGGGCAACTAGATCTGCCTCCAGAAAGCCAGGCTCCGTTTCATTCCAATCCTGGAAGGTGCGTATGGGAATCTGATGTTTGAGCAGGGTTCCCGCCCGTGTAGTGGATACACCGTGTGTCGCCTGTTGCCGAGAGGAGCGCAGGATGCGATCGGCCGTCGTGGCGCTCATTGAGAGCAGTTGTTTGCGGTACTCCTCGATGAGATGCAGATGTCCATGCCGCTCAAGGGCTTCGATGAGGGTGGGCAGGAAAGGGATCAGCCGTTTGGCACAGATCTGATTGGCCGCTTTCCAGGCTAGGAAGAGTGCTTGTTGGACTTCTGGTCCGTAGTGGGGGAGACGTACCTGCCGGCTTCGTGGTTTCGGTTCCTCTGGATGATTGGGCAGCTGAATGGCGTATTTGCGCACATAGCCGGTGAGGGCAACGAATTCATCGAGCAGAACGCTTTTGCGTGCTCGTGATGCCTCCTGATAGCGGGGTGCCATCTGCCGGACCAATTCCCGCCTTGATTGATAGCTCAATTTTGATATCACTGAATCCTCCCTCGTGTAAGTGATGGGGCTACATTTCTGGATGAGGTAATTTACCATCGCTTACCTCACGAAACATCTTACTTTACAAATGGGTACTCAACAATGGAGATTTCCAGGAAAAAGAGGCCAGCGCATGAGGTTTTCTGGAGGAATGGCATCGGGTTAGCGAAACGCTGAGTAAGATTTTTGGTGGAGCAATGCACTCTAAAAAAGGCGCGCGTGGACCACTTATCCCAGCAGCTGCTGAACGGTGGCAACAATGTGTTCCGGGCTGGGGATGTAGAACTGTTCGAGCGGCGGGCTGAACGGCACAGGCGTGTGTGGCGCTGTGGCCAGTTTGATCGGCGCGTCCAGTTCCGTAAAGGCCTTATCTGCGACCAGCGCCGCGATATCGGTGGCGGTGCCGCAGCGCGGGTTGTCCTCGTCCACGATGACGAGCCGGTGCGTTTTCGCGACGGAACTCAAGATGGTCTCCTCGTCCAGCGGCGAGAGCGTGCGCGGGTCAACGATCTCCACCGAGATGCCATCGGCCGCGAGCGCCTCGGCGGCTGCCAGCGCCTGGTGAACCATGCGCGAGATGGCAACGATGGTCACGTCGCTGCCCTGGCGTTTGATATCGGCCTTGCCCAGCGGGAGAACGTATTCGCCTTCCGGTACCTCGCCCGAGACGCCGTAGAGCATCTTGTTCTCGAAGACGACCACCAGGTCATCGTCGCGAATGGCTGCGGCCAGCAGGCCCTTCGCATCCGCCGGGGTGGAGGGCACGACGGTCTTGATGCCGGGCATGTGCGTGAAGACGGAGTAGTGACAGCCGGAGTGCTGACCGGCCGCCCCCATGCCCGCGCCGATCATGGTGCGAATGACGAGCGGGCAATTTGCCTTGCCGCCGAACATATAGCGCAGCTTGGCCCCCTGGTCGAAGATCATATCCCAGTAGACGCCAAAGAAATCCACGAACATCAATTCGGCCATAGGGCGCAGACCCGTTGCCGCGGCGCCGACCGCTGCTCCGATGAACCCGGCCTCGGTGATCGGCGTATCGAGGATGCGGTTGCGCCCGAATTCCTGCACCAGCCCCTTTGTGACGCCAAGCACACCGCCCCAGGCCTCGTCGTCCGCGAGATGGTCGATTGTCGCGCCCCCGGCCACATCTTCGCCCATTAAAATAACACGCGGGTCGCGGCGCATCTCCAGGCGAATTGCCTCGTTAATGGCCTGGGCGTAGGTCAGTTGACGAATTGCGACAGCCCTGCTCTTCCTCCTTTATGGGTATTTCACGTAGACATCGGTCAGCGCCTCTTCCGGCGCGGGATAGGGCGCGGCTTCAGCGTACTGCCAGGCGAGATCGATGGAGTTCTGCACCTGGGCATCGATGGCGTCCAGTTCCGCGTCCGTGGCAACCTGACGCTTGATGATGGAGTTGCGCAGGGACGTAATCGCATCGCGCGCCCGATAGGACTCCTCCTCTTGCTTGGTGCGGTAGGTGATAGCATCGCCTTCAAAGTGCCCGTAGTAGCGATACGTTTTGCATTCGATGAGGCTGGGGCCTTCGCCGCGCCGTGCCCGCGCCACCGCCTCGCCAGCCGCTTCGTATACCGCGAAGACATCCAGGCCATCGACGGTGACGCCAGGCATATTGTAACCCGCCGCCCGGTCGGCGATATCGCGGCAGCTCATGTGGTAGGTAACAGGGGTGGATTCGGCGTAGCCGTTATTCTCGGCGACAAATATCACGGGGAGCTTCCAGATGCCCGCGAGGTTCAGCCCTTCGTGGAACGTGCCCTGGTTGGCCGCGCCGTCACCGAAGAAGCATACCACCACCTGGCCTTTCCCATTGTATTTTGCGGTGAGACCAGCGCCTGACGCCAGGGGGAACCCTCCACCGACGATGCCGTTTGCGCCGAGCATACCCTTGTTCACGTCGGCAATGTGCATCGAGCCGCCTTTGCCGCGGCACGCGCCCGCCTCACGTCCCAGGAGTTCGGCAACCATTTCACGCACGCTTACCCCTTTGGCGATACAATGGCCATGCCCACGGTGGTGGCTGGTGATGAAGTCGTCGTCCGTCAGGTGGGAGCAGACACCGACCGCCACTGCTTCCTCGCCAGCATAGAGATGCACGAAGCCCGGAACTTTGCCCGAGGCGAACTCTTTACCCGCGCGCTCCTCAAAAACGCGGATGGTTTTCATCTGCTCGTACATGCGGAGCAGAGCTGATTTGTCCAGCGCATGCGCGCTGGGAGCGGCATCTTTGACCGTCATAATCATAACCTCCTCAAGGTTGTTGCCGGCACATACCGCTAGCGCTGCATATACCCGGCACGCGCCGCCGTTTCCAGGGCGGCTGCTACATCAACAACAAAAGGTCCATCAGCACAAAGTCGTACTTCGACGCGCGTTGTCGGGGCAAGTTCGATCTCGCGTTCGCCATCGAGCGCGACCGTACCAATTCCAGGCTGGCAACGAACGCTATCGTCCGCCGCCAGCCGGCGGTGTTCGCAGATTCCTACCCAGGTGACAAGGCCTGGAGCCAGCGCTACCTGGATTTCTGGGCCTTCATTTCCCGGCACAATATGCATACCGGAAATGCCGTGAGCATCTGGCTGACTATCCAGCAAGGCGCCTCCCAGGGCGGAGAGACCGATCGTAGCGGGGGCGGCGCGTGAGAGGATGACTTCGCGCACCGTTGAGAAATCCCAGAGCGCGCGCGAGCCGATGAAGGGGAGCGAAGAGACCACCACATCAATCAATGCGCTCTCCGTGGGCGTGTCGTTGAGCGAGACTTCCAGGCGTGGGGCGCGGTATATGGCGCGGGTGGCTGTGCGCTTCAGCGCGACCAGACCTGCCGCCATACCTGCAAGAGTTCCCTCGATGAACAGAGGAAAAACGTTGTTCGTTCCCGTGGAGATGGGAACAAGCGGGACGTTTGCGCATCCCCTGGCAACGGCCCGGTTGGTGCCATCGCCGCCCAGCGTGAGAATGCAGCCCGCGCCCATCTCCACCAGCAGGCGCGCGGCGCGTGTCGAATCGGTACCAGTTCCCAGAACCGGCATTGCTAATGGCTCAGCGGTGAGGCGTAAAGGCGAGGTCGCCCCAGGATTACGCAGACCATCGAGGGCGCGCGGTACAATGCCGAAATCGTTCTCCGGCATGTACGCTAC
>Ga0070717_10004174_pt1 | contig 10416 bp, 10 predicted proteins | sample LARL113metaG_FD_71366 | JGI IMG/M metagenome (GOLD analysis project Ga0070717, IMG submission 71366) | Corn, switchgrass and miscanthus rhizosphere microbial communities from Kellogg Biological Station, Michigan, USA - LAR L11-3 metaG | ecosystem: Host-associated > Plants > Roots > Rhizosphere ... | reverse complement strand
CGTCCCGGACAAGCGGGGGAGTTCTGGAAGAGGGGGCCTGCCCCCTCTTGCTCTTCACGCGGGCAGCCCCACCGCCCGGGCGGCGACCTGCCGGGCCGCCGCCCCGGCCCCGGCCACGAAGCGGCACAGCGGCCCGAAGTGGTGCTCCGCCAGCGCGCCCACGAAGTGCAGCCCGGGCACCGACGACTCGAACCAGCGGTCGAGCACCGGGGCCGGGCCCGCCACCCGCAGCCGGCGCAGCAGGTCCGGGGCCAGGAAGTCCAGCCCCCGCACGTCCGGCCGGTAGCCCGTGCCCAGCACCAGCCGGTCCACGTAGCGGACGCTCTCGTCGCTGAGCTGGAGGCGCAGGCCGTGCTTCGCCACCCGGGTGTCCACGACCGCCGTGTGCGGCGTCAGCCGCACCGCGTGCTCGACCCGCGCCCGCAGCCAGTGGGCGCCGGCCGGCCGGACCGCGCGGACGGTGGCGGCCAGGCGGAGACGGCGGGGCAGCCGGCGCACCAGCAGCGGGCGGTCCACCAGCCGGCTGATGCCGGCCGGCCCGACGTCGCTGGGCGCGTACAGCAGGTCGCGCAGCGCCGGGTGGAGCCGGTGCAGGCTGCGGTCGATCCACGAGATTGGGCCGCGGGCGATGACCTCGGTCCGGGCGCCGGCCTCATGGAGCAGCGCCGCCGCCTCCAGCGCGCTCTGGCCGGCGCCGATGACGGCCACGTCGGCCCCGGCCAGGCCCGCGAAGTCGCGCTGCGCAACCGTGTGCGTGACCAGGTCCGGGGGCAGCTCGCCGAACAGCTCCGGCACGTGGGGGAACCGCTCGAGGCCGACGGCGACGACGACCCGCCCCGCCTCCAGGGCCCGGCCGTCGGCGAGCTGGAGGCGGAACCCGCCGTCGGTGAGGTCGCGGAGCGAGCACACGCGGCCGGTGTCCACCTCGGGCACGGCCTGGTGCCGGAACCACGCGCAGTACTCCAGGAAGTAGGGGAGGGGGATCGGCTCGACGCGGGGCATGCCGGTGTCGGCGACGAATCGGTCGAGCGTGTTCAGGCCGTCGGGATCGGACAGGCTCGACGCCGACCACGGGGACTCGAGCAGCATGCCGGCGGGCATCCGCTCCCAGGACTCCATCGGCCGGCCGAGCACCGTGACGGGCAGACCATGCCCCCAGAGGTGCGCGGCGGCGGACAGCCCGTACGGGCCGGCGCCGACCACGACGGCGGTTTGCACGTTGGTCACACCTGGTCCTACGCACGCCGCGACTGCTGAGAGTGTCCGATGGCGGCCCGGGTGCGTACCCCGGGAGGACTTTGCAGTCAACGACCGAGTCACCGACGTACCAGAGCTGCTCCGCCGCCTTCTGGTGGAAGCGCCCGTTCGACCTCGCGGTCGGCGGAACCCTGCTGGTGCTCCTGCTGCCGCTGCTCGCGGCGCTGGTGCTGCTCGTCCGGCTGGACAGCACCGGCCCCGGCATCTTCCGGCAGCGGCGCGTGGGCCGCGACGGCCGGCCGTTCGACATCTGGAAGCTGCGCACGATGGTCACCCCGTGCGACCAGTCGCTGCACCGGGCCACGGCCGCCGACTGGTTCCACGGTCGCGACCGCCAGGGCCGCTTCAAGACGCTCGCGGATCCGCGCCTCACCCGGATGGGCCGGTTGCTGCGGCGGTGCAACGTGGACGAGCTGCCCCAGCTGGTCAACGTGGTCCGGGGCGAGATGAGCCTGGTCGGGCCGCGCCCGGCCATCCCCTACGAGCTGGAGCACTACCAGCCCTGGTACTACGAGCGGCTGCGGGCCGCCCCGGGCATCACCGGGCTGTGGCAGGTGTCGCGCCGGGAGTGCCGGTCCGCCGCCGAGATGATGGAGCTGGACCGCCGGTACGTCCGCGAGGCCACCCTCCGGCTGGACCTGTGGATCCTGCTCTGGACGGCCCCGGCGCTGCTGCAGGGCCTGCGGGAGGCGGCGTGAACCCCCTCGGGCCGGCCGGCGGCGTGCGGCTGCCGGGATGAGCACGGGCCCGCCCGTCGTCGTCGCGTGGGCGCGCTTCCAGCCGCGCAGCGTCGAGCTGGCGCGGGAGCTCGGCGGCGAAGTCTGCTTCGTGGACCGTCCTGGCCCGGCGCCGCTGCGCTACGCCGCCGCGGCCGCCCGCACCTGGCGGCTCCTGCGCGAGCGCCGGCCGCGGCTGGTCGTCGCGATCACGCCGCCGGTGTTCGCCCCGCTCGTGGCCTGGCTCTGGTGCCTGCTCCACGGCGGCGAGCTGGTCGTGGACTGCCACGCGCCGGGCAGCCTGGACGCCCACCGCTGGCGGTGGGCCCGCCCGCTCCACCGGCTGCTGCTGCCGCGCTGCCGGGTCGCCCTGGTCCGCACCCGGCCCAACGAGGCGATGCTCGTCGCCTGGGGGGCGCCGGCCCTGCTCCTCACGGACGACGTGCCCCAGATCCCGACCCCGCCGGTGCCCGGAGACGGCGCGCACGTCCTGGTCGCCGGCAGCCTGGACGCCAGCGAGCCGGTCGCCACGGCCCTGACCGCGGCCGCGCTGCTGCCCGACCTGCGCTTCGCGTTCACCGGCGACACCTCCCGGCTGCCCGACGGCGTGGTGGCGTCGGCGCCGCCGAACGTGACGTTCACCGGGTACCTGCCGTACCGCGAGTTCCTGGCCGCGGTGGCGGACTCGGCGGTGGTCGCCGTGTTCACCGACGACCCCGACGTGCACACGCCCCGGGCCGCGTTCGAGGCCGTGGGCGCGGGCCGGCCGCTGGTGCTGCTCGACTACCCGGGGCCCCGGAGCACGTTCGGCTCGGCGGCCGTCTTCGCCCGCTGCGAGCCGGGGGCGATGGCCGGGGCCGTGGCCCGGGCGGTGGCCGAGCACGAGGTGCTGGCCTCGCGCAGCCGGGCGCTGGCGGCCCGGCTGCGGGAGCAGCGCGCCGACGGGCTGGCGCGGCTCCGCACGGTGCTGTCCCCGCCGGCGGCTCCCGGCGAACGCGTGCTCGTCCTGACCCAGCACTCGCTCGAGCGCCACTGCATCGCCCGGCGCAACGTGGGCGAGCTGCTGGGCCGCGGCTATGACGTGGACGTGGTCTGCACGGAGGACCAGTCGGCGCCGCCCGAACGGGGCGAGGGCGGGGGCCGCCTGCGCACGTTCGTGATCCCGGTCGCGCACCGCCGCGGCGGCCTCGCCGGCCACCTGCTGGAGTACGCCGCCTTCTTCGCCGGCGCGCTGGCGGTGGTCTCGTGGCTGGGCCTGCGCAACCGGTACGTGCTGGCCCTGTCGGACAACCTGCCCGACTCGCTGGTGTTCGCGGCCGCCCTGCCGCGCCTGCGGGGCGCCCGGGTCGTCCTCAACCTGTTCGAGCTGACGCCGGAGATGATCGACGCCGCCCTGCCCGGCCGGGTGGGCCGCCTGGCCGGGCGGGTCGCGCGGCGGATCGAGGCGGGCGCGGTGGCCTGGGCGGACCGGGTGATCGTGGTCAGCGAGGCGTGCCACGAGGCGCTGCGGTCGCGCGGCGCGCCCGAGGCCAAGCTCGCGATCGTGGTCAACACGACGTCGTGGACCGGGCTGCCGTCCGGCCCGGCCGCGGATGACGGCAGCGGCGGGGGCTACCTGGTCACGCACGGCACGCTGGTCGAGCGCCACGGCACCCACCTGATCCTGGAGGCGCTGGCGCGCCTGCCGGGGCGCGGGGCGCGGCTCCGCGTCGTCGGCGCGGGCGGGCAGCTGCCGGCGCTGATCGACCAGGCCCACGCGCTGGGCATCGCCGGCCGCGTCCAGTTCACCGGCCATCTGCCGTGGGGCGAGGCGCTGGCGGTGGTGCGGCAGGCGGCGGTCGGCATCGTCGCAACGCTCGAGGACGGCTACGGCCAGCTGCTGCTGCCCACCAGGCTGCTGGAGTACGCGCGGCTCGGCGTACCGGCCGTCTGCCCGCGACTGGCCGCGATCGAGGCGTACTTCCCGCCCGACACGGTCGCGTACTTCCAGCCCGGCGACGCCGCCGACCTGGCGGCCCAGGTGGAGCGACTGATCGGGGATCCCGAGCTGGCCGCCGTCCAGGCGGCGCGGGCCCGGGAGGTCGTGGAGACGCTGAGCTGGGAGCGGATGCGCGACCGCTACGTCGAGGCCCTGGGCCTGGCGTGATCCTGTGAGAGGTGAAAGGAGCCGTGATGAGATCCACGATGGAGGCCGTGCCCCTGGCGCGCCCGACGTTCGGGCCCGAGGAGGAGGCGGCCGTGCTGGACGTGATGCGCTCGGGCCGCTTCGCCCAGGGTGAGCGCGTCCGGGCGTTCGAGGCGGCCTTCGCGGTCGTCACGGGGGCCCAGCACGCGGTCGCCACGTCGAGCGGGACGACCGCGCTGTTCCTGGCCCTCGCCTGCCACGGCATCCGCGCCGGCGACGAGGTCATCACGAGCCCGCTGACGCACATCGCGACGGCCAACGCGATCGTGCACGCCGGCGCCCGGCCGGTGTTCGCCGAGGTGGACGACACGCTCTGCCTGGACCCAGAGTCGGTCGCGGCGCTGATCGGGCCGCGGACGCGGGCGATCGTGCCGGTGCACCTGCACGGCAGCCCGGCCAACATGCTGGCCCTGGCCCACCTGGCGGCGGAGCGCGGCCTGGCGCTGATCCAGGACGCCTGCCAGGCGGTGGGCGCGCGGGTGGGCGGCCGGTCGCTGGGCGCGTACGGCACGGCCGTCTACTCGCTGTACGCGACGAAGAACATCACGACCGGCGAGGGCGGGATGGTGACGACCGACGACCTGGCGGTGGCCGACCGCTGCGCGCGGCTGCGGCACCAGGCGTACACGGACCAGCCGTACGTCCACGACGCCACCGGCTTCAACTTCCGCATGACCGAGCTCGCGGCGGCGATCGGGCTGGTCCAGCTCGGCAAGCTCGACACGATCACCGACCGGCGCCGCCAGGTGGCCGCGTACTACGACGAGACGATCCGGGCCGAGGGCCTGTTCCGGCCGCGCACGCTGGAGGGCGCCGAGCACGTCTACCACCAGTACACGCTGCGGACCCGCGACGGCGGCCGGGACCCGCTGCGCGACGCGCTGCACGACCTGGGCGTGACCACCGGCGTGTACTACCCGGTGCCGGTGCACTGGCAGCCGACGTACCGGGCGATGGGCGATATCAGCCGCCCGGCCGCCGAGCGGGCCGCCCTCGACATGCTGTCGATCCCGGTCCACCACGCGCTGACCGACGCCGAGGTCGAGCACGTGGCCGGCGCGGTGGCCGGCGCGGCCGGGGCGGTGCTGGCGGGCCGGTGAGGCCGCGGGTCGGGGTGGTCAGTCCCAGCCCGGCGGGCGCTGGAAGCCGAACCCCTCGGCCCGCTCCAGCTGCTCCGCCAGGTCCAGCAGCGGCCACTCGCCCAGGGGCCGGCCCACGAGCTGCACGCCCACCGGCAGGCCGCCGGCCAGGCCGGCCGGCACGCTGACCGCGGGCAGGCCCGCGAAGCTGACCGGCAGCACGAACTGCGTGTACGCGCACCAGGCCTCGCCGAGGAACGGCGGCACCTCGGCGATCGGCATGGGCAGCCGGCCGAGCGTCGGGGTGAGGATCGCGTCGTGGTCCTCCAGCGCGCGGTGCAGCGGGCGGGCGGCGTCCAGGCCGGTCCGGAGCGCCTCCAGGTACTCGCGGACGCCGAGCCGGCGACCCGCCGCGATCAGCTGGCCCGCGGCCTCGCCATACTCGGCCGGCTCGCCCGGCATGATCGCGACGCTGGCCGGCCGGACCGTCTGGTACGCGCGGGCCACTGGCATCGGGTCCCAGGCGACCTCGTGGAGCGTGTGGCCGGCGGCCTCCAGCGCGCGCTCCGCCCGCTCCCGGGCCGCCTCGCAGGCCGGGTCGCTGGCGACCGGGCTGGCGCGCACGACGGCCACCCGGAGCCCGCGCGGCTGGCCCGCGCCGGTGGGCTCCCGGCCGGTCATCACGGCGAGCGCGAGGCGCAGGTCCGCGACGGCGCGGGCGAGCGGACCGCGGCAGCTCAGGCCGACCGGGTCGGGCAGCTCCACCGGCACGAGCCCGTGGGTCGGGCGCAGGCCCGCGACGCCGCAGCACGACGAGGGGATGCGGATGGAGCCGCCCATGTCGTCGCCGAACGCGATGGTGCACAGGCCCGCGGCCACCGCCGCCGCGCTGCCGCCGCTGGAGCCGCCCGGCGTGCAGCCCTCGCGCCAGGGGTTCTGCGTGGCCGGGAAGAGCTCGTTCACCGTGCTGACCGAGGCGGCCAGCTCGGGCGTGTTCGTCTTGCCCAGAACGGCCGCGCCGGCGGCGCGGGCCCGCGCGACGGGGATCGCGTCCGCCTCGGCGACCCGGTCGCGCCACTTCCGCGAGCCGAACGTCCAGGGCATGCCGGCCACCGGCTGGGTGTCCTTGACGGCGAGCCCCACGCCCGCCAGGGGGCCGGCGGCGGCGCTCTCGGCGGCCGTGGCCACGTGCACGAACGCGCCCGCGCGGGCGTTCAGGCGGGCGATGCGGTCCCGGTGCTGGCGTGGCGCCGCCTGGACGTCCAGGTCACCGGAACGAATGGCCCGGATGATCTGCTGAACGGTCGACCAGGCGGGGTCATTCATCCGTGGCTTATTGTGCGGGTATGCCGATCACCTGGACAGGCCGGCCCGACGCCGACCGCCTCCTGGAGACCGATCCCCTGGCGCTGCTGATCGGGCTCGTGCTCGACCAGCAGGTCAAGATGGAGAAGGCCTTCAGCGGACCGTACGACCTCAAGCAGCGGCTGGGCCACCTCGACGCGGGCCAGATCGCGCGCATGGAACCGGAGCGCCTCGACGCGGTCTTCCGGGAGCGGCCGGCGCTGCATCGCTTCCCGGGCAACATGGCCCGCCGCGTCCAGCAGCTCTGCCAGGTGATCTCCGCCGAGTACGGCGGCGACGCGGCGGCGATCTGGCGGGACGCGCGCGACGGCGCCGAGCTGTCGCGACGCATCTCCGCCCTGCCGGGCTTCGGCGAGCAGAAGACCCAGATCACGGTGGCGGTCCTGGCCAAGAAGTGGGGCGTCCAGCCCCCCGGCTGGGAGCGCTACGCGGCCCAGTGGCACACGGTGGCCGACGTGGACTCGCCGGAGTCGATGCAGGAGGCGCGCGACGTCAAGCGCCGGATGAAGGCCGAAGGCAAGGCATAGGCGCCGGGGAGCTACGCACTCGTACCAATGCGTAGCTCCCGCGCTGCGGGGGCGCCGCATTCGTACAAATGCGGCGTTGCCGCAGGCAGGCCCTCGACAAGGACGAACTGTCCCTTGCCGGCGGCGGCCGGGGGCGCCCACAGTGGTCGCCATGGTCACGCTCGACTCCCCCGCCTTCCGGCCGCCCTCCGGCCGGGAGGGCGACGACCGCTTCGTCCCCCTCGCCGCCGAGCTCGGCGCCCGGTTCGCCCCCACAGCCGCCGCGCACGACCGCGACAACACGTTCGTGGCCGAGCACTACGACGCCCTGCGCGAGTCCGGATACACCCTGCTGCCCATCCCCGAGGAGCTGGGCGGCATGGGCGCCAGCCTGCGCCAGCTCTGCTTCGCCGAGGCGGAGCTCGCCCGCCACTCCGCGGCGACGGCCCTGGCGATCGCGATGCACCTGCACCCCGTCGCCAGCACCGCGTTCCGCTGGCGGCGCGGCGCGCCCGGCGCCGAGGCGCTGCTGCGCCGCATCGCCGCCGGCCGGCTGATCGTCTGCTCCAGCGGCGCATCCGACTTCACGCACCCCACCGGCACCGCCGAGGCGCGCGAGGGCGGCTATGCGGTGAGCGGGCGCAAGGTGTTCTGCAGCCAGGCGCCGGCCGGCGACCTGCTGGCGTCAGCGGCCGTGCTGGACGGCGAGGTCCTCGTCTTCGTGGTGCCGATGCGCGACCCGGGCGTGCGGGTGCTCGACACCTGGGACACGCTCGGCATGCGGGCCACGGCCAGCCACGACGTCGTCCTGGAGGACGTGCGCGTGCCGGACGAGCTGGTCGTGAGCCGGCGGCCGCTGGGCAAGCTGGACGCCACGCTGCGGGCCAACTACCTGCACGCCATCCCGATCATCACGGCCGTGTACCTGGGCGTCGCGGCCGGCGCCCGCGACGAGGCCGTGCGGCTGGCGATGAAGCGGGGCCGCGCCGAGGACCGGCTCGTCCAGCGCCAGGTCGGCGAGATGGACGTGCGCCTGCGCACGGGGTGGTGGTCGCTCCTGGGGGCGCTCGACGAGTTCCGCGACGACCCGTCGCCGGAGGCGATGAACGCGGTCTGGACCGCCAAGCACCACGCCACGCTGGGCGCGGTCGAGGTGGTGGACCGGGCCATGGAGCTGGCCGGCGGCGCCTCGTTCTATCGGGCCTCGCCGCTGGAGCGCGCGTACCGCGACGTCCGGGCCGGGAAGTACCACCCGCTGACGCCCGAGCTGACGCTCGTCTACGCGGGCCGTCTGGGCCTGGGCCTGCCCGGAGACGAGGTGTAGCCAGGCCACACGACACAGGGCTAAGCTTAGCTAAGCTCATGGTCGTGAACATGCACGAAGCCAAGACGCGGCTGTCGGAGCTGGTCGAGCTGGCGCGGAGCGGGCAGCGCGTCACCATCGCCCGCGCCGGCGTGCCGGTGGCCGACCTCGTCCCCCACCGCGATCGCGCCGAGCGGCGGTCCGGCGGCCAGTGGCGCGGCCGGGCCCGGATCGCGCGCGACTTCGACGCCCCGATGCCGGACGTGGAGGAGCTGTTCGGGACGTGAACGTCCTGCTCGACACGCACGTCGCCCTCTGGTGGCTGGTCGATCCGGACGAGCTGTCCGAGGAGGCCCAGGAGGCGATCGCCGACGGCGGCAACCGCGTGCTCCTCAGCGCCGCCAGCGTCTGGGAGGCGGCGATCAAGGCGGCCGCCGGCAAGCTCGGCATGCCTTCGTCGTTCGACGAGGCCGCGTTCGCGGTCGGGATGGAGGAGCTGCCGGTGTACGCTCGGCACACGCGACGGGCAGCCGCCCTGCCGCCCCTGCACCGGGACCCCTTCGACCGCATGCTGGTCGGCCAGGCGCTGGAGGAGGGCCTGGTCATCGTCACCCGCGACGCGCAGGTGCGCCAGTACCCGGTGGCGACGCTGCCCGCCTGAGCCCGGTCAGCGGAGCAGGAACCCGGTCCCCAGCGGGTCTCCGGGCTCCAGCACGAACTCGTGCCGCCCGGTCAGGTGGGCGCTGCCCTCGACCTCGGTGACCACGGCCGGGATGCCGGCCACCTCGGCCTCGCCCACCACGCGGCCCGCGAACTCGGTGCCCACGATCCCGCAGTGGCGCAGCACGTGGCCGCGCGGCAGCTCGCCCGTCGCGTCGAGCAGCGCCAGCCGTGCGGACGTGCCGCTGCCGCAGGGCGAGCGGTCCACCTCGCCGTCCGCGAACACGGTGACGTTGCGGTCGCCGTCCGTCCAGATCACGCCGTAGACGTCGCGCAGCTCGGGCTCCAGCGGGTGCGCGATGTCACCAGCACGGTTCAGCGCCTCCTTCACCGCCCGGCCCCGGGCGATCAGCTCGGGCAGGCCCGCCCGGTCGATGGGGGCTGGGGCCGGCGCGATGGCGTAGAACGCGCCCCCGTACGCCACGTCCACGACGCACCCGGCCGCCGCCACCCCGCGCCGGAGCACGAACGCCGGCACGTTGCGGAAGCGCACCGCGGTCACGTCGCCGCCGCGCACCACGGCCCACGTCTCCAGCCGGCCCGACGGCGCCTCCACCGCGACGGCCACCTCGCCGTCCGGCGCGGGCAGCCGGCCGCTCTCCAGGGCCCACGTGACCAGCGCGATCGTGCCGTGGCCGCAGGCGGTCGAGTAGCCCTCGTTGTGGAAGAACACGACGCCCAGGTCCGCCACCGCCGACCCGGTCACGAAGCAGCCGTACATGTCGGCGTGGCCGCGGGGCTCGTTGACCAGCAGCCGGCGGACGTGGTCCAGGTGCGCGGCGGCCCAGCGCCGCCGCTCCAGGGCCGTGCCGCCCTCGAGCGGCGGGACGCCGCCGACCACGATCCGGAACGGCTCCCCGGCCGTGTGGTAGTCGACGGTCGCGACGGGGTTCACGCCTGCCATCGTGCCATCGTCAGGCTCCTGCTAGACTCGGCGCCGTCTGAGCCGGATTCCACCGACGGAGGCGGACGTGGCGCCGAGTCGCTGACTGTTCGGTGGAATCCGGCTGAGCCGCAGCCAGGACGAGAAGAGCCGAGATGAGTGGAACCACGCTGGTCAAGATCTGTGGGATCTGCGACGCCGGGGCGGCGCGCGCGGCGGCGGACGCCGGCGCGGACCTGCTCGGGTTCCACTTCTGCTCCAGCCTCCGCCGGGTCACCCCGGAGGAGGCCCGGGCCATGGTGGACGGGCTGGACCGGCGCCCCGGCCTGGTCGGGGTCTTCATCGACCAGCCGGAGGCCGAGGTCGCGCAGGTCGCGGACTTCGTCGGCCTGGACTGGGTCC
>Ga0070717_10004173_pt1 | contig 10417 bp, 7 predicted proteins | sample LARL113metaG_FD_71366 | JGI IMG/M metagenome (GOLD analysis project Ga0070717, IMG submission 71366) | Corn, switchgrass and miscanthus rhizosphere microbial communities from Kellogg Biological Station, Michigan, USA - LAR L11-3 metaG | ecosystem: Host-associated > Plants > Roots > Rhizosphere ... | reverse complement strand
CGGCAAATGGGCATCAAGGTGCTGGCGATTTCCTGCGTCACCAACATGGCGGCGGGAACAACGGACGCGCCCATCAATCACGAAGAAGTTCTGGAGATCGGCAGAAAGATTGCCGGGCAGTTCAAAGCGCTCTTGCGCGACGTGATCCCCGTCATAGCGCGGGATGCGGAGAAGGGATGAAAGTAAATTGGCGGTTTTTGCGATTCGCAGAATCAATCGAATTACCAAGAGCCACAATTTTTCTTAAGACTTAACGGCATTGAGTTGGATCTTGAAACTCATGGGCGTTGGTTCGGCCTGGAGAAACATTCAATGAAAACTTCATACTTGCACGTGTGCTTGTCTGCCTTCCTGGCGATAGCGGCAACCGGCTGTGGCGGCAACGCCGTGTCAGCAGCGCCGGCACCCACACCAACTCCTGTACCTACCTTTGCTTATGTAGGAAACACTTTCAGCAATTCAGTCGCCATGTACAGCGTAAATTCCAACACTGGGATGTGGTTCCCAATGTCCCCGGCCACCATCCCCACAGTCACGGACCCGCAAGCGATGGCTGTGGCCCCCCAGGGAAGGTTCTTATATGTAGCCAGCTTCCGCGACAATGCAGTGGGCATGTTCAAGATCGACGCCATTACCGGGGCCCTAAGGCCAAACAGCCCGCCGACGGCTCCTGGATTTCCATCGGAAGGCATTGCGGTGGACCCTACCGGTAGCTTCGTTTACCTGGCAGACGAGCTCAATAGTGCGGTTGCCATGTATACGATTGACGCTGCCACCGGCCTTTTGACACCCACAACTCCTTCAACTGTGCCGGCAGGACTCAATCCAAAGGGCGTAACGGTACATCCTTCCGGCAAATTCGTTTACTGCATCAATAACGACGGAACCATTTCCATGTATACCGTGAATACCATCACGGGAAACCTTACACCCTTAACGCCTGCGACAATCCTGGTAGGCGGTCGGCCATTGCAAATTGCTATCGATCCTTCCGGCCGTTTCGCCTATGTGAACGACCTAACCAGCAACCGAGTCTCACAGTTTTCCGTCAATCTGACGACGGGCGCCCTGACACCGTTGTCGCCTTCAGTGGTACTCTCCGGGCAGGACAGCAGTTCAGTGGCGGTGGACCCATCAGGGAAATTTGCCTTCGCCGTGAATCGCGGTGATAACGCTGTTTCCATGTTCAAGATTGATCAGACTACCGGTGCATTGACATTGAATACCCCTGCCACGGTCGCAACCGGAATTCTGCCGTTTTACATTACCGTCGATCCGTCCGGCCGGTTCGCCTACGTTACCAATGATCGCGACTCCAAGGTCACCATTTACAGCCTCAACAGCCAGGGGATCCTGGGTTTCATCGGAGCAGTGTCAACAGGAATCTTACCGTCCACTATAGCGATTGTGGCCAGATAGCAAAAAGAAGTGCAACACAGCCGCGCGTGATTTTTCACTTCACGTCTCAGTCGATGTCCCCAACCACGCGATGGACCAGAGGCACTGCCTGCAGCGGCGCGGCGGTCCCGATCGTGTAGCTTTTTTCGATGAGAGGCGCAGCGGCGGCAAATCGCTCCTCCGAGTTGTAGTACACGGTGCAAAGCGCCTCGCCCGCGGAAACCGCGTCCCCAATTTTCTTGTGGACCATGATTCCAACGGCGGGATCGACCGAGTCTTCTTTTCTTGCGCGACCGCCGCCCAGCAGAACTCCCGCGGTGCCAATCTGCTCGCACATGATCGCGGTCACAAAACCCGCGGCCGGACTCTTGACGACAGCTTGCTGCTTGGCCTGCGGCAACAGACCAGGATTGTCCATCACTCCGGCATTTCCGCCCTGGAGGCGAATCATCTCTCTGAATTTTTCCCGGGCCTTGCCGCTGGAAATCATTTCCCCAGCGAGCGCCCGGCCTTCGGCAACGCTGCGAACGCGCTTGCCCAGAAGAAACATTGAAGCCGAAAGTACCAGGCTAAGCTCGCGAAGATCGTCCGGGCCTTTCCCGTTCAGCACATCGATGCACTCGGCAACCTCCAGGGCGTTGCCCACAGCGCGGCCCAGGGGCTGGTTCATGTCCGTGATCAGGGCAGATACGCGCTTGCCCAGGCGCTGCCCGGTTTCAACCATCAACTCAGCCAGAAAGACCGCGTCTTTTTCTGATTTCATGAAGGCGCCGCTGCCGGTCTTTACGTCCAGCACCAGGGCGTCTATGCCTTCAGCCAGCTTCTTGCTCATGATGGACGCGCAAATCAGGTACGGGCTTTCCACCGTGCCGGTAACATCGCGCAGCGCGTAAAGCTTCTTGTCGGCGGGAGCGATCTCGGCGGTCTGGCCAATCAGTCCCGCGCCGCACTGTGCCAGCACGCGGCGAAAGTCCGTAACGGAAAGATTTACGTTGAAGCCGGGAATGGATTCCAGCTTGTCCAGCGTGCCGCCGGTATGTCCCAGGCCGCGGCCGCTGATCATGGGCACAAACAGGCCGCCTGCGGCGACGATCGGCGCAATAATCAGCGACGTCTTGTCGCCGACCCCGCCGGTGGAATGCTTGTCGGTTTTGGCCGCCGGAAGCTCAGAGAAGTCGAGCACCTGCCCGGAGTTGAGCATGGTCTCCGTCAGCGCGGCCAGTTCGGCGCGCGACATGCCGCGCAGCAGCACGGCCATCAGCCACGCCGACATCTGGTAGTCGGGAATCTCGTCGCGAGTGTAGCCGTTGACGAGAAACTCGATTTCATTGCGCTGGAGTTCTACGCCATCGCGCTTACGGCGGATCAGGTCTGTGACTAACATAAAACGTCAAACCTCACCGCTGATAACACTGATAACGCTGATTTACACGGATCAAAACATTCCATAGGCGAATTTTTGTATATCAATTTCATCCCTGTTCATCCGTGGTGAGATTGCTTTTTTGTAAGCAGCCCTTATGGCACGGTTAAAACCGTGTGACACTTGTCTGGCACGATGGAACATTTTTCTGAGCTGCAAATTATCAGGTGAGGCGGAAAGTTTCCGGCAGCATGTCCGCGATGCTCATCTCTATATAGTCGGTCTGGCCGCGAAAGACGACGGCCGTGTGGGCGCCAAATTCGGCAATCACCTGGCGGCACGCGCCGCAGGGCGAGCATGGCACATCGTTTTCAGTAACCACGGCAATGCCCCGCAGCTTCAGCTTGCCCTGGGTCTGGTGAACGGCATTAAAAATCGCCGCGCGCTCGGCGCAGATCGTCAGCCCATACGATGCGTTTTCCACGTTGCTTCCGGTATAGAGGTGGCCGTCGTCGGTAATCACGGTGGCCCCGACGCGAAACCTGGAATACGGCGCATAAGCATGTTGCAGCGCGGCCGTGGCCATCCCCAGCATCATGGCGCGCTCCTTGTCAGTAAGTGAGATCGGTGGCATCAAATAGCTCCAGTCTTAATAAGGAATACGTTTTAGAAAAATCAATACATTTTAGGAATGAATACACTAACACCTGCGTGGCAAATGTCGCCTCGTGCAATGTTGCAGTATAGCGGTTTTCTCTAAGCGAAGCAATAGCGAAATTGAGTCCAAGAAAAGGAAGGACTTTGCCGTAGATTTTACTGTCGCCGGGCCAAAGCCAGCGCGGATAGGCGCCGCCCGCCTGACGATGCGTTAGTAACTTCCCTCGGAGCCGCTGCCGCTGCTGAAGCCGCCACCACCGCCGCCTGAATCACCGCCGCTGAAAAATCCGCCGGATGAACTGGAGCTACTGCCTCCGCTGAACCAGCTGCTGCTGGATCTGCTGCCGCTTGAGCTTGAATCATCATCCAGGGAGGAGAATGCCGGAGCCGGAGCTGCCTGCGACCGATAAACTGCCTGCTGCATCTGGCTACGAGAGTTGCTCAGCATTTGATTGATGATCAGCCAATCCACAACGGACATTGAGCTGCCCTGGCGGGCCTGCTCATAATCCTGGCGGCTCTGTAACAAAAGGCGGTTGACTTCATCTGTCCTGGAGCTGTCGCAAACGTTCGTGATCTCAAATGTTTCGCGGGAAAGCTTCTCCATCATGGCCTGGCTCTGCGCCTTCGCTTCTTTGATCCTGGCAATGCTCTCTTTTGTGCTTTCCAACAGGTTGCGTTCGGCCTCAGAGTTGGTCCGGACGCGGACCATCTCATCATAGGACTCCAGCTTCGCAGGATCAATGCACTGTGCGTCCACTTTGATTTTCAAAATCCGGTCCGGCTGCCCGGCCAGGCTCTCGCGCAGCTTGCCGATGTCCTGCTCGGGCATCTCTCGGGCACAATCATCCAGAATGCGCTGGACTTCCGGCGCATTTTTTTCCGCGGCGCTCAGATTCTCTGCGATCGTTGTAACCGCTTGTGTCATCTCCGCGAATTTTTTCTTGCGGCGACGCGACCGCCGAATGACCAGCACGAGTAGAACGCCCAGGACAAGCACGCTGACTTCTATGAACCCGGTCCGGGTGTCACTTTGCAGCTGTCTTTCCTGCTCGGCCTGCCTTGCTTCCGCCTCGCGTCGCTGCACTTCAGCCTGCCACGCCTCCTCCGCGTGCCGCTTGCGGTCGAGCGTTTCCTGCTCCGGATCCGGCTGGCGCGCCTTGATCCGCGCTTCCCATGTCTTGTTGCCGAGATGATCCATGGTTGCCAGGACAGTTGCCTTCAGCCCGGCGTAAAAGTTGTCCCGCTTAAAGCTTGGCAGCAGGCTTTGCCGGGTTATCTGCGTCGCGTCGGAATCCGTGAGGTCCGCCGACAGGCCTTCGGCGACCCTGAGCGCATAAGCCCGTTCATTGGGGGCCCACAACAGCACAACGCCGTTGTTCCTGCCGGCTTTGCCTATCTTCCAGAAATCTCCAATGCCTGTGGCATAGTTTCTGGCAGAGAGTCCGTCAAGGCTATTGACCACCACCACCACAAATTCGATGGAAGTTTCCCGCTCGTAGTCTTTCAGCAGGCCTGAAAGTTCATTGATCTGGGCTTCATCCAGCTTCCCGGCATAGTCGCTCACTACGCCCTTCATGGCGGGAAAACTGGTGGCAGGCTGCGCTAAAACGCCAATGCTGAAGGTAAGCAGCAGCAGCATTGTGAGTCGTTTCGCCATGGTTCCTCCAGATCGGATCTAAAGGCGCAAAACCAGACACCCTCAATAAACTGGTGACAAATCTTACATACGCGTTTCATTCTTGCAGAGTTCATTTATCTGATACTTGCATTTGCGCTGGGGAAACATTAAAAAAAATTAACACTACAATCCCGATTTATCCCTCTGATACTAAATCGGTTATCTTCCTCCCATTCTGGAACCCACGCTGCCCGAGTTTGGAACCTTAGCCGTGACAACCAGAAGCTCTGCTCATCGGTTCCAATTCCGCAAGTTGCAATTGGGAGTGTTCCATGAGATCGAATTCGTTTCTGTATTTTGTCGCTTCAACTTTCATGTTGTTTTTGCTTTCATCCTATGCCGCTGGAGAATCTTTCCAGAAAAACCACACACCAACGTGGACGCGGGCGGAGAGCTTTGGAGGCAGTGGGCCAGACAGCGGCTCCGCCGTTAAAGTCGATACGCGCGGCGACCGATACGTGACCGGCGGTTTTTCCTTAACTGCAAAATTTGGTAATAAGACACTCGATTCGGCTGGTGGCACTGACATCTTTCTTGCGAAATTTGGGCGTTCCGGTGAACTGCGCTGGCTGATCCAGGCTGGCGGCCCCGGAGATGATGTGGGGAACGATATTGCTTTGGACCGCGAGCAGAATATTTATGTGGCCGGCTCGTTTACTGACAGCGCGACCTTTCCTTCCGTCCACGGCCCATCCAAGACCGTGACCGGCGCAGGCGAGACCATTTTTCTGGCGAAGTACAGCCCCTCAGGCAAACTCGCGTGGGTGCAAACGGGTGTCTCATTTTTCGGCGGCCAAAACGAGGCCTTTGGCGTGGCTGTAAACCCGGCGACTGGAACGGTGTTTATCACCGGCAGGACCCAGGGAGATACGACACTCTCGTCGTCTGACGGCACCGAACACACAGTTCCGGGAGTAGGTTTCTGGCATATGTTCCTGGCCAAGTACGATCGTGACGGCAACTTTCAATGGGGCCAAACGAACGAAGCCGAAGTGAATACCGTCCCGCACAAGGTTGCCGCAGACGCACACGACAACGCTTATGTAACCGGCTGGATGGAGGGCACAACCACGTTTCACAGCAATAATGGCCACGACGTGACCATTGACGGCTTCAGTCCATTTCAAAGTTCTTCCGACTTTCCCGATGACGCTTTCATCGCTAAATATGACGCCGCAGGCAACGCAAAGTGGGCCAATCATATTGGCGGCTACAAAGGCATCGCGATTGACATCGCCGTCAGCGATCGCAGCGAGATCAGTATCACTGGCTTTATCGGAAACTTCGCCGGCTCGCCTGAGGAAGCCGAGACGATTGCCACGTCGCAGCCGGGTGGAAAGGACATCAATCTCGGTGGCGGCCACTTGACGAACCCTTTTAACACCGACGCATTCATTGCAACTTACTCGAGCGCTGGAGTGTTGCTCAAAGCGCGCCGGATTGGCGGGGCCCAGGAAGAAGGCGGCGGTGGGATAACCTACGACCACAAAGGCAATTTATACGTGACTGGGACTTTTCAAAACGGGATCGTCGTCGATGGTCGATCTCTGACCGGAAAAAAGCCCTTCAATCTTTTTGTGCTCAAGTTCAAGTCTGGGACCGGTGGACTGGACTGGGCCAAGAAAGCAGATGGAGCCGGCCAGGACGAGTTTGAGGCGAATCCCCGAATGATTGCCGTGACGCAAACAGGCGAAGTCCTGGTAACCGGCACTTACCAGGGTACTGCCATTTTCGACGCGATCACATTACACAGCACCCAGGGAGACATCTTCCTTGCGGAGCTGAATGCCGTTCCTGATCACGACGACAAGTGCGAGGGCTCGCGCTGCGGCGAGCAAGATGGTGACGACCGCTAGGGAGCAGAGGATAGCGATTACGGGCGAAGAACACACCGCGGAGACGCGGAGGCGCGGAGAAGAAGCGTTTACCGCGGATCAATGCGGATGAGCGCGGATTGGGTCATGTCTATTCAGCGGAAACTCATGGCTTCCACGCGGGAGAAATGCTTCCGGCGTTGGAAAGTGAACACTACGCAGAGAGGTGAAAGAGGGGCGAAAAAAATACCTGTTCCATCCGGGTACTTACCTTTGTCTCATCTGTTGTAAGGGAAAGGACCCTGTGGCAGCGCAATCGACAACAGTGGCTTCGATGTATCCGGCAGGAGCGGAAACGGTCCCCAACCGGCTCTCAAGTTCCGGCGCCACGGAACGCAGTCCCCGCAAACCAGAGTTGACGCTGGTACCCTGCATTGCCCCGCAAAGGGGAAAATCAGCCGAAGCAGCCGGAAACGAAGCAGTTGCTATAATCCCGCAAATGGGCTGGCAAGAGCTTACGGATGAAGCGCTGATTGCCCGCTATCGCGCGGAAGGCGGTGAGGCCTCAGCCGAGCAATACCTGAATGAGCTCTTCCGTCGCCACCACGTGAAGGTGGCGCGCTGGTGCTTGTCGGTCACGGGAGACCGCGAGTCGGCGGCCGACCTGGCGCAGGAAATCTGCGTAAAGGCCTACCAGAACCTCTCTTACTTCAAAGGTCAATCCAAGTTTTCCACCTGGCTTTATTCGATTACCCGCAATCATTGTCTTAACGCAGTCAGATCCAGAGCGAGCGCCCCGCAAATGGACTCTGACGAATTGGTGATGAACACGCTGCCCGACGTCTCGGACAGCCCGCTGGCAGAGGTGGAGCGGAAGCAACAGGCGGACATTGCACGCCAACTAATAAATGAAACCCTGGAAGAAACCGAGAAAGCCGTTTTTACCATGCACTTTGGGGAAGAGCTTCCGCTGGATGTGATCACGCGCATGCTCAACCTGACAAATGCCAGCGGAGCGAAAGCTTATCTGGTAAGCGCTAAAAGAAAACTGGATCGCGCAGCAAAACGCTGGAAGGCAAGAGCTTAAGGGAACCGCTGAGGAGATTTGTCATGGCCGACAACACAAAAACCGCAAAGATGTGGCAGGAAGCAGCTTCCGCCACCGCAGAATGTCTCCCGCTGGAAGTGCTGGAGCGGATGACGGAGAACGCTTCCGCCGACTCCAAGTCCGCAGCCCACCTGGCCGGATGCGCCCACTGCCAGACTGAGCTTGCCATGCTAAAGAACTTTGAGCAGTCCACGCCCTCAGCCGACGAAGGCGCAGCCGTGGCCTGGATTGCCGCCCAGTTGGAGCGCCGCCAGAGCGCTCCGGTTGCCCAGCAGAAAATCGCCCGCGTTCCCTTCTGGCGCACGATGTTCCGCATTCCTTATCTGGCCGGAGCAGCCGCGCTGGCCGCAGTATTGATTTTCGGAATCTCTCTTTACCACGGAAATTCAGATGGCCCCAGCAAGATCAATCCGGGCCTGGGCAACGGACAATTCCGCAGCGGCGCCATCCATCTTGTGAGCCCGGTCACAGACCAGAATAGCGCCCCAAGGGAATTTCGCTGGGACGCAGTACAGGGCGCGAGCAGCTACACAGTGGAGTTGAAAGACGTTGCCGGAATCACGCTGGCCACCGCGAACTCGACTCAGAACGCTTTGCCCGTTTCCCCGGAGATGAAAGCAAATATGATTTCCGGCAAGCCGCTCAAATGGCAAGTAACCGCGAAAGACGCAAATGGTAAAGAGATTGCCAATTCAAGCGCGGAACAGTTCAAGATCAAGTAAGCGTGGAGAAAAAAGAAAAATCTACCACGGAGGCACGGAGACACGGAGGAAATTCAAAGCAACAGTTAGAGTCAAAATCGCGCCACGACTCGATGAGCTGAAGAAAAAATCGGAATGCGAAAGGGCTTAAAAGGAAAAGTTTTCGCGAGTTGGTCAGAATCTGATTTTTGGCAATGCAAAGCGCTTTGGTTGAGTTTTCCTCGAGATCAGGCAGTTTGAGAAACGAGTTTTTTCTTTCGCCGCGCGCGAAAGAAGAGGAACACGGCCAGAGCGATGATCGGAACGGGAATTGCCAGGACCTGCCAGGGAATGAAACGCGGAACCGGCTCAGTACCGTCGCCATTGAGGACGAAGGCGGCCCAGTAACGCGGATGGCTGAGCTCCGTCCCCGAGTGCAGAAACTCCAGCTTGGTCAGGCGCAGCGCTTCCGCTTTCGATTGATGCTTCTTGAGCAGGTAGAAATAAAAGTGCTGCATGAATTCTGAAGTTGGCTGGTCTGGGACGCGCCACAGCGTGGTCAGGGCCGAGCGCGATCCGGCAGCCAGCAGCGCGCGGCTGAAAGCCTGAATGCCTTCGCCGGGGACGAGCTGTCCGCGCTCTGTATCGCAGGCGGAAAGCGTGGCCAGGCTCATGCCGCGAAGATCAAGATCGTAAAGCTCTTTGAGAAACAGATAGTTGTTGGGCTGGCCCGGCTCGTCCGGCGAAAACAGAAGGCGTGAACGCTCGGGGTCGTCCATATCGGCCACGGCGTGTGTGCTCACGTGCAGCAACGCGGCCCCTGAACGCGCAGAGCTAAAGAAAGTCTGCTTGCGGTCGTCGGGACCAAGAAAGAGTTTTGTCCGCCCGGCGCTCATGCGCGCAATGCCGCGGATTTCTTCGCCCGATGCCGGCAGCGAGCCGGCAAACTCTCCGCGCGGCGCGCTGGTAAGCGAGCTTTCTCCGCCACCGATCACCGCGGGATCGCCAAAGCCGACGAGCTGTTGCTGCCACGGCAGCCGGGTGGCGGAAGCATTTTGCAAAGCTCCGCGCAGCAGCAAGACGGCGCTGGGCATGTACGTAACATCATGGTTCTCAAGCAGCGGCCGGCCTGAAGCCGTGGGCAAAAGCTCAAACGGTATCAGGCTGAGAAATCCGTCAGGCACAATCAGCACGTGCGGAAGGCTGTCCTGCGTGAGAGGCACGATATCCTTCGCCAGGATATTGCCGATCTTGCGAAAGTCCTTTTGCCAGTCGTTGCCGAGAATGTCAGGGAACTGGGAAGCGACCTGCGCAAACGCTTCCATTTCCGCTGGAGAAAAGCGGCTTTGCGAGATGCCAGCCGAGTGGCGCGTTACCCATACCGCGGCCACGCCATCGGAGCCGGCCCAGAATTCAATGAGCGCGGTCCGCGGGTCAAGGCGCGCCTGAATGGAATGGAGCGAAAGAGAGCCGGGCGCAAGCTGGCCGCCAAAGAATCGATCCTGGAAAACGCGTGCGCGGCTGCGCTCCATGAATTCAAAGGCCCCGGCAGCATCGTTGCGCTCCAGCAACAGCTTGATCAGCGCGTCGTAGACATCGCGCTTGTCGGCAAGAAAGTCCGCCTTCAGCCGCGAGAGCTGCAATTGCGAGCGCATGCTTTCAATCCGCTGGATGGCATCGCGGAATTTCGCTTCGGCAATCTCGCGCTGGCCTTTG
>Ga0070717_10004172_pt1 | contig 10418 bp, 13 predicted proteins | sample LARL113metaG_FD_71366 | JGI IMG/M metagenome (GOLD analysis project Ga0070717, IMG submission 71366) | Corn, switchgrass and miscanthus rhizosphere microbial communities from Kellogg Biological Station, Michigan, USA - LAR L11-3 metaG | ecosystem: Host-associated > Plants > Roots > Rhizosphere ... | reverse complement strand
GCTCGCTCATGAGCCCAGGGTCGCCGGGTCGTGGGGAGCGGGTCGAAATGCCCTCGGCGGGGTCGCAACGGGTGCGGGGGACCTTCACGCAGTAAAGGGTAGGATTTCGGCGCCGATTCCCGGGTCGGCTTGCGTTGGACGCTCGGTTGGCGTAGGGTCGTCCAAGTATTCGTTAATGATAACAAATAGTTACGTCGCAGAACATCGGTTATGTCAACTCGGACGATCAGCGGCTGAATGCCGGGAGCTAGCCTGAACGATGCCGAACGGCCCGATCCCCACAGACCCCGCGGCCCAGCAAATCGTCGACATCTTGGCGCCGCTCAAGCCCGCGGATCAAGCGCGCGCGCTGCGCGAGGTGATGGACCACCTCGGCGTGGAGGTCCGCCCGAACTCGCAGCGCGGCCTCGGCAGCACGGGACTCAAACCGAAGCCGCCGCGGCGGTAGTCGCCCGCTCATCGAAAGATCCTTCCCACAGCTCGCCCCACGCTCACACGCTCGATGCATGCCCCGAGTAAACTTCTACATCGACCGCGCGCGGCTCGCCGACGTCGAGTCCAAGATCACGCCTGGCGTGCGGCAGTTGCAGGCCGTCGGCGGCGGCCGCTACCTCCCCGGCCGCTCGACGGCCCCGACGATCGCGATCACGTTCGGCTACGACGTGCTCCTGCGTGTGATTGCCGCACAAAAGGACAACGACGAGCTCTCGATCGTCACCGAGGACAATGCGGTCTATCGGCTCCTGACGCCGGAGGTCGACGACAACGTTCTAAGCGCCGAGCTCGAGTTCCTCGAGTTCCTCGAGGTCGCCGCGCCGAGACCGGGCTGACGCGCTTCGAGCTCCACGCGACCGCCAAAGACCCGGGGCTCGCGGCGCCCGAGCCCGAGCCACCAGCTCGGCGCCGGCGAACGCCGCGGCCGAGCTCGCGCACGCGCACGCGGGTGGTACCCTCGCGATTTGACGCCCACATCAGCAAGCTGATGTCAACCGATCGTTCCGCAAAGACTTCGGCCTATTGCCAGTGGCAACGCCAAGTTCACTCGGTGAATGAGTCCTGCTCGCGCTTCGCGCAATCGGCGACGGTGCAGCTTCACGATCCTACCGGGAAGAGATGATCCTCAGCCTCCTCTTTTCGCGAACGAAAGCTCCGTGCTTTCGTATTACAAAATGCGGGAGATGCACCTCGACGCGAAAGTTGGCGCGAACGTTGTCAACGACTGCGCGAAGCGCATTTTCGAGGGGGTCGGGTCCAAATGGGTTCGGCCCCTTCATCTTTAAACCAGCCGTGCTCCTTCGTGTTCCGAACGCTCAACCTCTGGCGAGAGGTGAACAACGGCACGCGAAACCTCGGCACATGGGCACTACAAAGCGACCAGTGGGCACTACAAACTGATCCAGCGAGATCCCTGGGCACTACAATAATCCCAGCCTGAACACGCCGAACTTGCGGCACTCCTGTGACATCGCGCATCCTCCCTATGACGCGAACTGTCAGGGGTGTATCTCCCGCAAGTGGTCCTCCCAGTCAGCCGTCGTCATCAACCTCAAGACGATTGGATGACAACATGGAAGGAACTGTTCTGGTAGCGCTGGTAGCGCTGGTGGTGCTGGGTATGCTCGGGGTCGTCGCCCTCGCGAAGAAGGGTCGCGTCCACTGGGAGTCGAACGCCGCCGACCACAGCATCAAGGTCGAAGTTCAAGGGGGCGAGCGACAGAAGCGTTCATCGTAGGCGCTGGCGTCGACATGAACGCCGCGAAAATCCTGCTACGTCTCCGCGCGCCGCAAGGCCTGTCACGGACGGTCAAAGCGTACATCAATGTGCGCGACAGCCGCACGCAACATCCCAAGCAACTACATCTGTGCTACTTCGGGGCGGACGGGGGGCTGGAGCCGATCAAAGACCGCCTGCTTCAGGTGCTCACTGAAAAGTGGCCACGCAACCGGAAGCCCAAAGCGATCGATTGGGAGGATGCCGAGCACAAGCTCGGAAGGATCAGGCTTGCGTTGCAGCAGCTTCGCAGGCTCGACGTGCCATCCACGAGGTTGCCGCTGGGTCCGACAGGACCCGGTCTACCGGTATCGAGTTTGCCAGAACAGAGGCTTTCGCTGGCCTCCGAAGCAGTGTCGGACGAACCACCGAAGTGGGAGTCGATCCAAGAAGCTCAGACCGCGAAGCAGTCTGCCCGCGGCGACTCGTATGGCACCTCCAGAGCCGCGCCAAAAATTACACAAGCAATCGTGCAAGCGAGACCGATCCTCGAGAGGGTGGCGGCTCATCTGACCCGTAGCCGCGACGATGCGGAGGATCTCGTTCAAGAAACACTCGTAAGAGGGCTTCGCTCGGCTCCGGAGTTTGAAGCGGATAGCTCCGACCGCAGCAGCGCGCTCACAGGATGGTTGATTCGTGTCATGCGAAACCTTCACATCGATATGCTCCGACACAAGGGGCGATGGCAACTGGGGGACATCACCGACGCTGACACCGCTGTAGTGACAGTCATAGTTGAAGGTGAATCCGAACAGGAGCTTTGGAACAAGTTCAAGGAGGAAGACGTCGTCGAGGCGTCATGCCATCTGAGTCCTGGTATGCGCGATGTCTTCCTGCTCGCCACCGTCAAAGGCTACCCCTACTCTAGGGTAGCATCTGAGTTGCGTATCCCGTTAAATTCAGTGGGACCGCGCCTATCGCGAGCTCGGCAAAAACTCCGCGAACTCCTGTTGTCGTCCGACCGGGCCGACCCGCGCTAACGGCGGCGGGCGCGGCCGCCTGTGGCGATGGGCGCGGCTGGGCGTCGAGACCGATACGGCGATCGCAACGCGAAACTCGGCGTCTCGATCTCGGCGGTGGTCGCGCATCGCGGGCCGGAGCAACATCGCGCCGCCACCGCAGGCGCGGGCTCGCCACAGCGCCGCCGGCGTTGCAGGCGAGGACCTCGAGCTCGCGATCGCCGCGCCGGCGATCGGCGGCGACCTGGTGCTCGAGCTCGGCGAGCCGCGCCGACGATCGGCGGCGACTTGGTGGTCGAGGTCGGCGAGCTCGGCGGCGCCGGCGATCGGGCGGCGACCTGGGTGGTCGAGGTCGGCGAGCTCAGCGGCGCCGCCGCGGCCCCCGCCAACTACGACGGGCGACGGGCGAACTTCGCCGCGCCGGCGATCGACGGTGAGCTCGGCCGCGCCGGCGAGCGCGGGGGCGCCGGCGATCGCGGCGACCTGTGGCGGTCGGCATGGCTCGACCGCGCGAGCTCGCGGTCGCGGTCGTCCCTAGAGCTGCGTTCCAGCCTTTGCCCCGAGTGACGGTGTTCGACTTCGTGGTCGCCGACTCCTCCTCTTCCTTTCTTCCGCTCCGTGGGGCTCTCGGGCCCATTGACGAGGTGGGCCAATGCTGCGATGGCGATGAGACCGGCGAGCTTCTCGCCGGGGTCGAGCTTCTCGAGCTCTTTGGCTTCGACCTTGTGCAGCTGCGCCTCGTAGTTGCGCATCTCGCGAAGGAGCAGGTCCACGACGTGCAACCAGCCGTGCGTTTGGAACCGAGCCGCAGCGCGGCCGAAATCAGCGCGGTCGCCGAGGTCCGAGCTCGACTAGGAGCACGCCGGCAATAACGACAGCGGCGGCGATCAGCGGTCCTGTCGAGCTCGCGCCCGACCTCGCCTACTCGGCGTCGATTCCATCCTGTGGAATGAGCCCTGGAAAGCTGTGCAGCTCGTCGCGCAAGCGAGACCTCGTCGTGTGAAGGTTGCGACGAACACGATCGACCGCGTCATCGAACGTCTCGGTTTCGGCCTGCGTGTATTCGAGGGCTCCGCACTGCAGCGCTAAGCGAGCCAGCGCTCGAGCAGGCCCCGTCTTCGCTTCTCCTCCATCCATCTTCCCGCCTTTCGCTCCAGGACCGGCTTCGGCAAGCTCCTCAAGAGCAATCAAGGGATCGAGCTTGGCGAACGACTCGTCGCACTCGGAGAGCATGCTACGCGCATTGAGCGTCTTCATCATTGGAAGCTCGGAACGGAACCACTTGCGGTGCTCCTCCTCGTCCCGGACATCGAATGCTCTGCCTTCATTGTTCGCGTGCGCGCGCATCCGTTCCACGCTCGCCTCGACTTCCCCATCGTCGAGAATGCGAATTCCCGGCGCGCAGCTCTCGACGACACGAAGCGCGCGCAACCTCCGTAGTGACACGTCGTCAAAGCGCGGCGTGAGTGCGCGCAACGCTCTGTAGACCCGTACCGCGTTTTCCTCCGCGTTGTCTCGACCATCAGACGTACCGCCGTGTTGGAGTTCGAGGTGTAGTTGTTCCAACCCGCGGTTAAGGAGAGCCATCGAAGCCAGCGTCTCGGATCCCTCCTTGAGTCCGATGTCAGCGCGAATCAGCCGCATCATGTAGCCGAGACAACGCTCGACATGACTGATTGCCCAAGACCACTCGTAGCCGCAACGCGCTTCGAGCGGACGGTCGGCGCCGAACTTTGGGTGTTCGGCCTTCGTGCGGACCGTGGCCGCGAGCGCGTCGAATAGGGCGCGCCAGTCGTCGGGGATGTCATCGAAGCGATCAGAGTGCGCGTGTTCCCATGTGCGTGGCGCCACTTCGTCGACGAGGTGAGCAAGCTCAGGTGCACACTCGCGCCATTCCTGCTGACGACGACGCTCGCGGCTTGGGCTGTTCGGCATCACCCCTGACTACCAGGGGACCGCGTGCGATTCAAAGCATGACGTTGAGGGCTACCGCTTTCGGCGCAGGTATTCGGCCCACCCGTGACCTCGCCAGATCCCGCTTGACACAGCATTCGTCAAACGGCGGCAATGACCGGGCGGGGGTAGTCGAGAGTGCTCGCGCTCCAGCTACGTGTTCACGCCGGCGAGCTCGACCGCCGGACGGCGGGCGCCGGTCGTACGACCTACATCGTACGACCTACATCCGTCGATCGCGGTGAGCGTGCTGGCTGCTGCGTGTCGCCGGAGCTCGGGTAGCGGCACCGGCGACGTCGGCCGCTGCCAACGAGGGTGACCTCGAGCTCGGCGAGCGCGGCGGTCGCGATCCCTGCCTCGTCGCACGTTCGCTTCGGATTCATGTAAGCTCGCCTATCGATGTCAGACGACGACACCACGAGCGGCGACGACACCACCATCATCGAAGATCTCCAGGCGCTACTCAGCAACATCGCCGATGCGGCTACAAAACACCCTCGTCTAGCGGGCACTCTCGTCCGCCTGGCGACCACCGTGGGCGAAACTCGCGGCGTCTGTTTCAACTGCCCATCCGGGCATATGACCAACGAGGCGGCCCTCTCCAGGCGAGTTCACGAAGCTGCGGCGATCGCGCTAGAGCTCGCCGAGCAAGCGCCTCAGAGCATCCTCATCGAGATGGATTCTCTGGCGGTGAGGGACCTACTCGCTGCGCTCCTCGAGCTCGTACCAGACGAGGATCACGGCTCCTACCCATCGGAAGTCATTGACCAGCTACGCCGCCGCGCTCGCGCACTGCTCGTAGGAGCAGTCAACTAGGCATCCGTTTACAGTACGAACGTTCCGCGACGTAAATAGTTGTTATCATTAACGAATACTTGAACGACCCTACGCCAACCGGCGCGTGGGCGCAAGCGATCCGGATCGTACGACCCGGCCTGGCGCACTTTCTTGTAGAGAGCCGGCCGGATGCGTCGCCTTACCGTTGCCGCGCCAAGCTCGCCGGCGAGCTCGGCGACGCCGCGCGTACGCGGGTCTCGCAAGCCCGATCCGCGTCGTCAGTATCACCGTCAGACGAAGGCGCTAGCGTGGTTTGATGACAAGCGATGGGTCCAAGGTGTCGGTTGTTGCGGTCCCCGGGCTCGGTGACGTTTGGCCCTCGGGTCAAGAAAGCCGGCTCGGCACCGTCGATGACGCAGACGCCGTGGCGCAGTGGCGCTCCGACACCGTCGCGGTCAACGGCGCCTTGAAAGATGCCGTCGAGGCGCTCAGGAACGGAAGCTCCGAGACGATGGTTTACGTCGTCGAGGACGCGCAGGTCCCGATCGGCGTATTGATGCTCGGTTGGAAGGCTCCCTACCTTCAGCTCGTGTTCATCGACGAGCCGTATCGTCGGGGCGACGTCGGCACAAAGGCCACGTGCGTCGTCGTCGACGAGTTCTTTCAGAGTCGTCCTGAGGAGCAATGGCTTGGCGTCACGAAGCCGATCTCGGCGGCCGGCAAGCGTCTGCTGCTCCGCCTTGGGTTTTCCTCGTCGGGATCGGGCATGCGGATCACCCGCGACGCCTGGGAAGCGGTGGCGCCCGCGATCGCGCTGTTCTTCGCGCCCGACCGCGCCAGCGACCCGGCGCTCGACGACGGTAGCACCACGGCGGCCCAGGAGGACGACGACGCGGAGGTCAAGGACGTACCGAGGGTCGCAATCGACGCGCGCAAATTGCACATCGTCACCAACGACGACGCGCGAGCACTGTTCCAGAAGCTCCTCGGCACCGGCCCGGCCTGGACCTCCGGGCTGATGCAGTACCGCACGACGTCGAGTTGGCAAGATGATTGGGTGATCGAGGTCGGAAACTGGCTCGCGCGCGCCGACGCGCTGGGTTACCTCGCTTTCATCCTTCGGAACGTGTTGCCGTACCGCTCCAGAGCCGGCGGCATCGATCAAGGAGACGAGGCGCACAAGAAGGTGTCGGAGTGGCTCGCGCAGGCGATGGTCTCCCACTACTTTCTCGGCATCGGCTGGCGCTTCGGTGCGTTTGAGCCGACGGTGAGCGAGCGCAGAGCGAGCGACAGCACAAAGCCCGCAGACGTCGACCTGCAGCTCTATCCGCCGAGCAGCACCGTGCTCGTCGACATGCAGGTGAAAGCGAACGGGAGGCTCGGGCGCCCCGAATCGCAAGTGGACCCGCTGATCCGGGGCGGCGTAACCACCGCGATCAAGCAGCTGCCGGTCCCGGCTGCTCGGCCGGCGCTGGTCGTCATGTGCGCGCAGCGATGGCCGCTGTCGGGAGAGACACACGTACTCGAAACGATGATCGGATCGACGCTCGGATATCCCGACGGGCGTGTGCTGCTGCACGACGATGCATACGGCGAGCTCGCTAAGGCTCCTCACGTGAGCGGCATCGCGATGCTTGACTACCGCCGCGGCGCAACGGTCCTCGACTACGGCTGCAGCGTGCTGATGAACCCGTGGGCGACCTACCCCCTCGATCCCGAATGGTTCCCGCACTCGCGGGTGCTGTCGTGCGCCGACGGCGTGTTCTCGTGGATTCGCGGCGCTCCGGATGCGACCTACTTCCCGACGGGAACACGCTTCGCCCCTGGTCCGCGTGGTTCGGCGCTGTGACCTCGCCCTGGAATCTCGTCACGTGACGCTCCAACCACGAGCCGGTAATGCTCGGGCATGCTCGTTCGCTCGAAACGCCGATCTCACCCACCAAGTACCGTTCGTCTCCGCGCCAGTTGGGGCGCTCGCCGCGTCGAGCTCGCCGCCGCGGGTGCGCCGGCGGTCGTCGTTGCTCTCGTCATCGCGGTCGGCGTTGCTGTTGCAATGTGGCTCCGATAGCGGCGATGCGAAGTTGAACCCGAGCCAGGGAGCACCCACGTGGATCTCAAACAAACCGGAAGGTCGCTGCTCCGCGCGAGCGAGAGGCGTTCCTCGACAGCAGGTGCGATTCCTGTTCTGGTCGATGGCGACTACCTACGCCCCGAGAACATCCGGCTCAGAAAGGGCTGCTCACGGCAAGCGGCACGCGCAGTAGAGATCGTTCGAGCCTTAATCAACACAACCAAGCTTCGCCCCATTGGGCCGGCGGAGTATGAGACGTGGTTTTGGATCCATGCAGTCATCCCCGCGACGCAGGCAGAACTCAGCGCAATATTGGACAACGGTCGTCCCAGACGACGCGGACAACGTGAGGATCCTCGGCGTACTCCCGGCTCGGGAGGCGTAGGTGGCTTCATCCTTGGTCTGCAGATGCACGGCATGAGCTACGAGGACATCCTCGAGCTCGTCTATCACGCGCCCCGCGACTGGGAGCCTCGGCCCCCGTTCACCGACGAGATGCTCAATCGCGAAGGCTGGCTACGTGCCGACGATGACGATGACGACGATAGCGATGCGGCAAGGCAACGACTCCGTCAGGTTCTGACCAAGCTCGCAGAGCGCGAAGCAAAGGCACAGGGAGTAGCCCGACCGCGGGGCGGCCGCCGGAAAAAATCCCTGGCGTAGCTTCGCCCTCGAGTTGTTCGAGCACCGTGCCAAGACTGCGCGCTTCCGGTCGGTCGCTGGAGCTCGAGCTCGAGCTCGAGGTTCCTCGTCTTGGTCGGCGAACGGCTTCGCTGAGCTCGTCGCCGGTCCGCCTTCGATGGCCGGCCGGTGACATGAGGTACACTCTTGCCCATCAGGTGGAGCCGCTATGGGGAAGAAGGATGCCGATCGGGCGCGTGAACTGGTCCGCCAACGCATCGAGCTCGCGAAGGAGGCGTGGGTGTACTGCGATGAGCTGATCGATCGAGAGCTCGACGCGCTCCGAAGCCGGGGGATCGTTTCAACGTGTACGAAGGGCTGCGCGCACTGTTGTCGGCAAGAGATCCGAGTTTCGAAGGCGGAAGCTGAAGCCGTCGTCGACTGGATTCAGAAAACCTGGGACGCGACGACAATCGAGGCGTTCAAGGAACGTCTGCAGCTGTGGTTGTCTTGGTACACGAGCGACTACCCGCGTTTGGTCGGCTCGGGCGTGGCGCGCGAAGCAGCCTTCTACGAACACGGGCCACAGTGCCCCGCGCTGCAGCACGACGAGTGCTCGATCTATCCAGTGCGCCCGTTGACGTGCCGTCGACACCACGTGAGTTCACCGCCGGACGCATGCCGACAAGAACGCGATCCACTGTTCCCCGGGCTCGATCTCTCTCGTCGAATCGAGGCGCTTGATCGCGTCAGCGAGCCGGCTCGCCACCGTCTCCAAGCCCGGAGCGATGCGGCGGGAGCAGACTACTTTCGGACCGCCCATCTCCTGCCGGAATGGTTGGCGCACCTGCTTCGCGTCGACGATCAACCTTGGCTGCGTACACCGCCTCTTTTTTGAGTAGCCCGCCGGCGATCGCCGCGCCGGCCGAGCTCGTGCACCAGGTCGGCGGCGAGCAGCGCCGCGCCGGCGATCGCCGAGCTCGAGGTCCTGAGCCGGCGGCAGGGGCGGTGCCCCTCGCCTACCGAGGTGCGGCGTCCTTCAAGGCGCTTGCAATCGTGGAGGCCAGCGTGCGCGTGTCGATCGGCTTGGTGATGTAGCCGTTGCAGCCGGCCGCGAGGGCGCGCTCGTGGTCGCCCTTCATCGCATACGCGGTCACCGCGATGACGAGGAGGTCTTGCGAAGCGACATCCGCTCGGAGCTGGCGCACAAGCTCGAGGCCATCGATCCCGGGCAGCTGAATGTCCACGAGGACGACGTCCGGACGCTGCCGGTGAATCGCTTCGAGCGCGGACTCGGCATCCACGACAACAGACACATCGTAGCCGTGGGCACGCATGACGAAGGCGGCGAGCTTCAAGCTCATCGCATTGTCGTCGACGATGAGCACGCGCTCGCAAGGCATCGGTTCCGCCAGCGTATCGCGCTCCGAGGACGGGGGCTTCCGTGAGCTAGGTGAGGTTCTCCGGGCCGATGCGAATTTTCGGGTGCATGAGCACACGGGCGGGCGCCGCAGAAGATCGCCACGTCTGCGCCGCGGGAGCGTTCGTTTGGGTCGCACGAACCACATCATGAGCCGTCGCGTGCAGTCGTCCTCGCCGGCGACTCTGTCGACGAGCTCCACGAGTTCGACGAGTTCGACTCTGTCGACGAGCTCGACCAGCGGCGGCGGCCTTCCCGTGGGGGGCGCCGCGTGCGTCGCGCTGCGACCTCGGCGAGCTCGCGGTGATGCGCGCCCGCTGGCGACGTGGCGGCCGTGGTGGGCCTGGTGAACATCGCCGGCGGCGATCGCGTGCGAAGCTCAACGGCGCATGACCGATGACCCGAAGCACCGGCGTTGGACGTGGGAGGAAGTGCAAACGGCAGCGCTCGAGGAGGATGGCTCCGTCCGCTACGTACCGATGCGACGCCTCCGCTGCATCCCCTGCAATCCCGGCGAGTTTCCCTGGGGCGAGTGGCAACTTCGGGCCAGCGCGGCGGGTGTACCCGAAGCGCTCGCCTCGCTAGGCCGCTCGGTGATTCGCGAAGCCTACCAACACGCGTGGTCACCCGCGCTGCAGAGCGAATGCGGCTGGGACGATGACGGCAACACGATGCTCGAGCTCGCGCTGCGCGGCGCCACAGCTGCAGAGCGCCGGTGGTCCTGGTTGCTGGAGACCGATGCGGGACGAGCACGCGCGCGCAGTGCGTAGACCAGCGCCACGCCGCAAGAGGCGTCCGGATCCGCGCCGGCGGCGCCGCGGCCCGCGCCGGCGATCGGCGGCGACC
>Ga0070717_10004171_pt1 | contig 10418 bp, 15 predicted proteins | sample LARL113metaG_FD_71366 | JGI IMG/M metagenome (GOLD analysis project Ga0070717, IMG submission 71366) | Corn, switchgrass and miscanthus rhizosphere microbial communities from Kellogg Biological Station, Michigan, USA - LAR L11-3 metaG | ecosystem: Host-associated > Plants > Roots > Rhizosphere ... | reverse complement strand
ACGACGCCGTCGTCGTTGTCGATGACCTGGGCCTTGTACCCGAATTCCACCGGCTTGTCGATGCGCCCCTTGCGGATCGGCCGCGCGTCGGGGTCATGCAGGCTGACCAGCCGGGTGGCGCTATCCGGCATCTGCCCGGCCAGCCGGGACCGGGCCTGGGCCACCACGGTGGCGGCCCGCCCGATCGTGACGGCCAGCTCATCCAGCGCCCGCCGCAGCCGGCCCCGCATCCGCCCGCTGAGCGCCGCTGGCAGGGCCCGGCGGCCGTTACGCAGCACTGCGGCAGCCTCGGCCGCGGCCGCCTCGGCCAGGTCCGCGAGCTCGCCGGTCAACCGGGCGATCACCCGGCTGCTTTCCTCCCGGCCCAGCTTGGCCCGGGTCCGCAGCTTGCTAGCGATCTCCCGGACCCGCCGGGCAGCGGCCCGCCGCCGGTCCCGGGCCCCGGTCCGGGTGGCGGCCCCGGCCGCCTGCACCCGGCGTACTGTGCGGGCTATCTTCCCCACCGCCCTGGCCAGCAGCCCCGAATCGGTCGGGTAGGCCACGTTCGCCGGGATCACCGTCGTGTCAGCCCGCAGCCGGGCCGTGCGCAGCAGTTTCTGCCCGGCCGCCTTGGCCAGCAGCGCCTCGTTCAGCCCGGCCACCGCGGCCTCCCCGCACCGGGTGGTCAGCTTCATCAGCGTCGTCGGATGCGGCACCTTCGCGTCCAGGCCGATCCGGCAGAACCGCCGTCAGGAGATCGAATCGCTGACCTCCGCGCACAGGCTCTCATAGCCCAGCCGGTACCGGAACTTGAGGAACATCAGCCGCAGGTACCACTCCGCCGGGGTGGACGGCCGGCCGATCACCGGGTGGAAGTGCGGTGCGAACGGGGCGAAGAACGCCGGGTCATCCAGCAGAGCGTCCACCCGGGCCAGCTCTTCCGGCAGCCGCAGCACCTCCGGCGGCAGCCGTGACTCCCCACGACGACGGCCCATCGCCTATCGTACGGAACACGATGGCCTCGATCCCTTCCAGCACAAGGGTTCGAGGCCCTCCTCCGCCCGCAGGCCAGCAGATCCCAGATCAGCCGCCCGGGTTTTTCAGGTCGAAGTAGCTAGGCGGGCGGGCTGGTCATTGTCACCCGCTGTGTGCAGTGCTGACCTGGCCTTAATCACTGGCCGTAATGGGCCTGACCTGGGCATACGGGGGGTGAACTGCCTAGAGCTAGTGCGGGGCTCCGAGGGGGCGGTCGGCCGTTACCTAGGTACCTGGCCGGGCTCGGGGGCTCGGGCCAGATTGCCCGCTGCGCGTGGCACGCTGGCGGGCCTGCCAGGGCGGATCGGCATGGTTGGGTGGGTCGGCCTGGCTGGCCTGGCACAGGGCCGCTCAGGGCTTTTGGCCCATGGCCTGGCCTGCGGGTATGGCCTGGGGAATCAGCCCACCCGGAAGGCTGCCCATAGCTCGTCCGGGGCCAGCTGGCGGGGTGTTTCCGGGGGGCTTCCCGGCCCACTGGCGGGTACCTGACCAGGGGTTACGGTTACCGGGGCCATCTCCTGGCGGGCCGCCTCTGCCCTCTGGCGGGCTCGGAACGCGCGGACACGGCACCGGGATACCCCACGGCAGTAGACGGGGGCACCTAGGCGGGGCCGCCTCCTGACGGCGACCGGTCGGCCGCATGACTCGCACCGTGCGATACCGGGTTGCCTGGCGGCCTTCCTCGCCCTCTGGGCGGCGGTCTGGAATTGCAGCGCGTAGACGCCCTCTAGGGCCTGCCTGATCTTGGCGATGTCGTTGCTCTCCAGCGCTTTGCGGGCCATGGCCATGATGTCCCGTGTCCAGCACTGCCTGCACCGGCACTCCTTCCCGGGCGGGCCGTCCGGGGTGCCCTGGCAATGGGCATGATCCTGGTAGTGGCAGTTACGGCAGGTGAGCACCATGCTGGCCTGATCGGTGCGCGGTGCTGGCCTGCGGCGGGGCCTTTATCCGGGGTTCCGGGGATTGGCTGGCGGGCGTCTGACCTGCGGACTTCTTCACGCTTCTTATGGACCCGGGTGACCTTGTGTCCGATTCGTCAGTCTTCCCGGCCACCCGGGCGGGCGGTATGGACCCACCTGCCAGTATGCCCCCCTGATCAGCGGAAATGCCCCGGGTGCAGGCCAATCAGTCGCACATAGTGGCTGTGGTTTCCCGGGGCATTTCCTAGGTCCGCAGCGTCCATACCGCAGTCCTGCCTGGCCTTATCGGTGGCAACAGGGTTTACCTCGCGCGGGCTTGAGCTAGCTCACCCGGCCGTCCAGGTCAGCAGGCGGCAGCTGGCCACGGTCCCGCTGACCTCGGACAGGTAGATAACCCCGTCGTAGCTGTAGGTCGTGTGCGGCGCGACCACCCGGCCCGCGACCGGGCTAGCCGTGCCGACCTGCGTGCCGTCCGCGCCGAACAAGCCGACCTCGGCGTCCTGCACGGTCACCGGCTGACCCGTGCCGTTGGTCAGGTCCAGCGTGTAGCTGCGCGGCGGTGTCTCATACCCGGCCGGGCCGACCGTGCACCGCGAGCTGAGGCTCGGGCTGCTGCTGGCGCACCCGGCCAGCGTCAGCACGACGACCAGCGTGGCTGCCCAGGTGAGGTGCTTCATGGGGTCACCTTCTCCCCTCATCCCTGACGATGCCACGGCCCGGTCCCCGAAGCGGGCGGGGGCCTGGCCGTTCTTATCAGGGCAGGCGGGCCTTACCCGCCCGCCGTGTAGTCCTGGAGAACTGGAACATGCCATGGCGGCCTGGCAGGTCAAGAACTACCGTCGTCCTTCGCGCGGACAACCGTGTGTCCGCCTTTGCCGTCCGGTCCGAGGCACCATCCTGTCGGCCAGGTGAGTTCAGCGTCCGGTGATAGGACGCGTGATCGCATGAAAGACAAGCTACGCTCGCCGCTGAAGGTCGCCTCGGCGAACAGGGCGCCCGCTGCCAGCCCGGTGCGGACGGCATCCAGCCGGGAGTTGGCGCGGTCGGTGCCAGGCTTGGCGTGGCTGGCGATGGTCAGCAGCCACGTCGTCACCACGAAGGCCACGATGACGACTGCGGCGACTGCGGCAAGCATCCACCACCAGGCCGAGATCGGTCGCCACGCTGGCCTGGCGTCCTCATGTTCCCATCGGCCACTGGGGAGCCTCATGGGAACATCAACTCGCGGCTTAGCGTCCGTCGCGGGTGGCCGCGCTGGACTTGCCTGCGCCGCACCTCTACCCGCTAGGTGATGACAAGTGATTTGCTCGTCCAGGCGAGTCCATCACAGTCCAGCTGGCCAGGCGATCCGATCGTTGAGGAACTGGATCAACATTTCCTAGCTCGGTACATTTCAATCTTGGCGTCGATCCAGTTCCTGTTTGCGCTGGCTGAAGGCATTTATTGCGCTGTCGGTCAGCTCGCGGAGTGTAACCAGTGAGAGGATATCCATGGGGTCCGGATATCCAGGTGAGACATTGATGGCAAACGCGGAAGTGGTAACCTGCAAAGCGGTGAGACATGCTATTGCAGGGTCGGCAAAATTTCCGATACTTGGACCGGTTACTCTAAGGACTTGACCGTTCTTCTTATAGCGGTGCATAGCCATTGTAAGAGCCGACGCATGCACGTGATGACTCTGCAAACGGTAATCTAGTCGGCTCAGTCCCGTCAGGGCTAGCGCCTCAAGCATTGCAAAATTTATGTGCCCTTTCTCTGGATTCACATTAGGGAATAGCGGGGCGGCCCAGCCGTAATCGCGCCCGAAGATGCGACCGTACTCGGCGACGTACCTACCCAATTCGCGCTCTATCAGTTCCATTTCCGACGAATCAACATTCATCCCGGCGTCCACTGCAGTCCGATAATCGCGGGCTAGGTCGATCATCTCGTGTCTCAAGTAACGGACCGCAACGTCGGTAGTGCTACGTTCGTTGCACTGGAAGCCGATCACGGTAGCGATCACAGCAGTTTCATGTAGGGTGCGAGCGCGAGACTCGGCAGCCATGGAAAATCCGTTCGATAGAAGAGAATGAATCTCTCGCACGACAAGGCACGCACGTGAGTGTAGGCCAGTAAGCGCCTCTGCCGTGGCGTCTCTTTCATCCTTATGTAGTGCTTGGAGATTCCAGCCCAGTTCTTCCGCGCCGACGTATGCCTCATATAGAGCGTCGAGTTGAGGGCCCCATAGTTTACGAACGCGCCGTTGGAATTTTCTATCGCTGCGGCGATGCATGCGCAACATTCTCGGTGCGCTTCGATCGAGCTTTGCCTTTATTTCTGGGGCAACCGATTCCGCCACTTCAAGCAGTATGCTAACAACTATGCCTGTGTCAACTCCTGCTTCGATGAGCTTTTCGATCTTCGGGTAGATCTCAGATCCTATTTGTGTCTTGCGAAGCTGCTCCACGCGAATTCGCCCTGTTTTTGGATCAATCTTTCTGCTACGAAATCGCACGCCACTCCTATTCTTGTTGAATGGAGCAATAACCTAGACTCCGGGGTATGTTCGCAACTAGGTCTTAGTCTAGGCTGGTCATCTTAGAGTCTATCAATGGTTGGCCTGTTTGACGTTAAGTGTCAACGGCCTCAGGGGTTTGGGCCGTCCTTCCGACTGGCGCCAGGAGGATGCCCCGACTGCATCTTGTGGGCGCGGCACTGGGGATGTGCGGCGGGGACCGCACGCGGCCGGTCACCGGGGACGCCGAGCGCGGCAACCGCCGCGTACTGTCGGAGTCAAACCTAAATCACTCCTGGCTTCCCAGGGCAGGCGTCACCCAAGATGGCCACCGCTGGCATCTCGATCAACGTCTCCAGCGTGCTACCTGACGTGATCATTCTGGATGCTGGGACCAGGCCGCCGACTTTCTGGATCATCGAGGCTGCGTACAGCGACGGCGTTGTCAGTGAAGACCGCAAGGCTGAGTTGCTCGCCTGGACACGGGACCAGTACATCAGACCCGAGCACTGCCAGTTCCTCTCGGCGCTCGATTCGCGCAATAGCACGACTGCAGGGAAACGGGTCAAGGACGTCGCCGTCGGCACATACTGCTGGTTCTACGACGAACCCGACCGTGAACTCGCCTGGGACGAGATACCTGTGAAAAGGCACTGATTGTCGATGGGCCTCGCGCCAGGCTAACCCTTGTAGCCAACGCCAGCGCGTACCGGTGGATGTGCTCCTCGATGGCCTCGCGCACCGAGGGAGGCTGCCAACTGACCGCTCGTCGGCGCGTTGGGCACGCATCAAGCGCTGATGGCGAGCAGCAGATAACGCAGTTGCACGAGCTTGCCGCTGCCGTCCCTGACGGTCGAGTAGTCCCGCCAGCGGCATTTGTACTGGCCTGCCAGCGCCAGCGGAGCATCGCGGTCCTTGGTCGTTCCAGGTGCCGCACGGGAGGCCCACGCCAGCGTGCCTTCGAGGAGGCGGCCCTCATGGATGCGGAACGCCTCGCCGTTGGTGTCCGTTCTGGCGCTCGGCAGCCAGTAGTTGCGGTCGTTGGTCAGGGTCACGACGTAGCCTTTATCGGCGTATCCCGCCGTCAGCAGCCTTTCTATTCGGGTCACATCCTTTACCACGTCGTGGCGGTGTATATCCTGTGCTGCCTGATTCGTCAGTTCGTAAAGTTCGCCCGCCACTGTGCCGCTGAAGCGAGTACGCGGGTATTTCAGCTCGATCGCCGTGCGCCGTTCCCCCAGCCAGATGAGCAGGTCCAAGCGAGAGCCCGGGAGAGGTTTGGGTTCCAGGCGTACCTTCGCATGCGGGTGGCGCAGGTGCACTTGCCACGCCAGCGCATGCTGGAAGTCCGCCTCGGAGTTAAAGATCGGGCGGTCCTCGGCTAGCTCTGCCAGTGTGCCCGCCAAGTCCAGTTCCATGCCGCCTTCAAGTGTCGTTCCACTCGTACTCTGCCAACCGCCCACGTAGGGAAAGCCCGCGCCCTAATCAGGGGACACCGGGCCTTCGTGCGAGATTACGCCACGTCGTTGCTGATTTTCCTGGCCACGGCCCGGCCCAGTAGCTCGGCCGGGCCGAGGTTACCGGGCTTCCTGCGGGCGGGCATTTCGTAGGGCGGCATCGGGGTGACTGCCCCGGTTAGGCTGGTGGACACTGGCGCTGGTCCCTCCACGGGCGAGTTGCCAAAGGGGCGGGCGGCTTGTCTAGAGCCGACCCGCCCTGCTGGTGATTACGCGATAGCGTGCGCCTCGGTGATGCGCGCACCGTCCACGGCGGCCTGCCTGGCCCTGACGACCTCGGGCAGCTCGGACAGGGCCTTGGCAGCGGGCAGCTTGGCGAGGTACGCCGCGCCGAACGCGATGCACCCCAGCACGTACCAGAACTTCTCCGCTCCGGTCATCTGGACCAGCCCGTAGTCTTCCATGGCCCGCTTGATGGGGACCTTGGCGATATACGCCGCGCCGAACCCGATACATCCGAGGATGTACCAGAACGTCTCGGCTCCGGTCATCTGTAGCTTCCTCATGTCGTGCTCCTTCGTTTCGGTGGTGCGGTGGTTGGCTTAGCTGGCCTTCGGGTGCGTGCCGTCCAGCCAGGACAGCGCGGTGGTGATCCCGCGCTGGAGCGTGGCGGCACGCTTCGCGGGGTCGGTCTTGCGCGCGGCGCGGGTCTCCGCGTTCCTGAGCGCGCGGGCTGCATGCTGCCTGTTGGTGCGGTGACTCATGGTGTGCTCCTTCGTTTCGATGTGCGATGTGTGCTCCGGTGGTTCCCTGGCCCGGCCCTGGTCTCGGAGCACGGTGGGGCCAGGGCCGGGCGGTCTTGCTAGGTCGCGGACTTGCGGTGGTGCCTGCGGCGCAGGATGACCACTGTCACGACCAGGGCCAGGACGGCGACCAGGACCAGGGCCAGCGTGATGGCCAGGGCGGCCGGGCTGGATGATCCGTGGGCCGCCGCTGGCGGCCTGGGGGTGGCGGTCGTGCTCGGGTGCAGGGCTACGGTGGCGTCTCATCCCCGCCCCGCTGATGACTGGTCAGTGCCAGCCGGGAACTGTCCCGCCTTCCAGCCCGAAGTGCAGCACCGCAGTGCTGGAGTACCCGCTCAGCCGGTAGCCGGGGGTGTACCAAGTCATCCGGTAGAAGTACCTGGTCCCGTTGTGCCACTTGATCCATGACAGGGTGACGTACAGCTTGTGATAGCTCGTCCTGCCCAGCGCGCAGTTCGGGATGCAGTTGTTGGTCCACAGCATCCCGGTGGACTTGGCGGTCCAGGTGCCCCACGTATTCCAGTACCAGGTGTGCGCCATCGGGGACCCGCCCTGCCCGATGGTGACCCACTGTGGGCGTACGGTCGGGCTGTTCCACCCGCTGGCGTAGTTGTAGACCACGGGGGTGGTGGTTGCTGAGGCTGCGGTCGCGGCCAGCGGGGTGACTGCCGCGAGGCTGAGCAGCGTTAGCACGGCCAGGACGGCAGTGCGGACGCGACGGCGGGTGCTGGTGCTGGTGCTGGTGCTTGACATGAGTCGCGCACCCCGATTCAGTTTTGGGTGGTGCAGTCTCCCGGTCAGATGACCGGAAAGTGTTATCCCACGCCGGCCTGAAAGGTCAGCGGAAATCTTGCGGATCGCGGCGGTTGACGACCATGCAGATCAGGTCGGCCTCAGTTGCGAGACTTCAGCCAGGCGTGTCACGGTGCGCTCCATGTCGCGGGCGATAGCCTGCGCTTCCGCTAGCCGGGCGGCGGTGGGCAGAGGTAGCGTGCTCTTGGCCTGCGCCTGGGTCCTGGTCTTGTTGCTCACTGGGTGCCTCCCCCAAACGGGTGGGGAAGCTTGGTCCCTTATCGGGTACTTCCCTATATGACCACACTCTATCCGCTGAACAGGTAATTGTCCACTCTGGTACAGTCTGCCCGGATTGGGAGACTAGGACGGGCGATTCACCCAGGTGCCACGGCGGGGCCAGCGGGTGACCAGGCCCTCGCGAACGAGCGGAGTCATCCCCTCGCGCAACGTGCCACGGCTGACCTGCAGAATCCTGCACAAGGTGTCTTCGTTTGCCAGACGTCCGGTCAGCTGGCCGGACTCGATGCCCTCGCGGATGATTCTCGTCACCTGCTCGGCCAGCGGCGTGGGCAGGTCACGGTCGACGGCAGGCAGGTCAGGGTCCGGCACGTCGGGCACCGTATCGGGGGACAGCAAGCACTTGCACCTTCGTCTACCTGCACTTTCTTTATCCCCATAGTAACCTGGGATTCGTTCAGCTTCGAACATTCTGGGCACGCCTGGGCCATCCTGGGCACGTCTAGGCCATCCTGGGCCAGTGCCTTCTTGTCACTTCAGCCCGTCCGGGTAGCGCTCACGGAACCGCTGCCGGGCCAGCTCGGCCTCGTGGTGCTGGGCGCAGTAGCCGTCGTCGTGCCTGGCCTTGCGTGAGCAGAACCGGTAGGACGGCAGAAGATAGCTCAGGGCTTCCTGGGGAGTCTCAGGCAGGCCAGCGCGGCGGCGCTCCCGAACCCGCTCCTTGCACTGACCGGGGTCGCGGGTCAGCTCCTCCAGCTCGCGCCCGGCCTGCTCGGCCATCACCTCGGCCTCGTGCATGCGCCGCGCCGCAGTCGCGGCGTCGGACAGGAACCGGTTATCCAGGCAATGCCTGCACACGTTCAGCACTTCGCTGATGCCGTCGAACGCCCCCCGGAGACGGGGCACGTCAGCGGGCCGGGGCAGCCGCACGGTGATGTGGGCGTAATCCCGGGCAGCGGCGTCTATGGCCTCTCCGCACAGGTCGCACCGGAGGACGTACTGGCCGCCTTCCCGCCTGACGCTCACGCGGCCTCATCCCGGACCAGCTCCCGCAAGTACTCCAGCACCAGCTGCTTGCCCGTCAGGAGGCTGTTCGGGATCGGCCACCGCTCCGCCCACTGGCCGCGCACCCGCTTGACGTCCGCGCCGCTGAACGGGTTGCCCTTCAGCACGACGGTCAACGGCGTCTTGCCTGCGGTGGCCCCGGGGACCTCCAGGATCGCGATAGCGGCCTTCACGTCGGCCCAGGTGCCCGTGGCCCCGCCCACCTCGACGGTGCTGTAGACACCGTGCCGGGCCTCGCCTGGCGCACCAGGGGCGAACCAGGTGTCGTAGACCCAGTTGAGCAATGCGTCCCGCTGGGACTCGTCCAGGGCGGTGATGGCGTCGGCCACCTCATGCCAGGGCTCGGGCTCGGTCTTGGCGGGCTCGGTCTTGGCGGGCTCGACCGGCTCGGCGGGCTCGACCGGCTCGGCAGGGACTTCACCCAGCCGGGCCAGCACCTGGTCCGCCGCGTCCTGCCCGCCATCCCGGTACGCCAGCACCGCCTCGCGCGTGGCCTGCGCCCAGGCGTCGTAATCACCGCCCGCCGCCCTGGCCGCCGTGAACGCCCTGTGGGAGACGGCCTGTTCCTCCGGGGTGTCCGCCAGCCCCCCGGCCACGGCCTTCGCCTGCTCCAGCTGGTGCTGGTGCCAGCTGACCAGCCGCCGCGCCTCTTCCAGGCTCATCTCTGCCGTGACCGTGCCGTCCCCGGTCAGCTTCTCCAGCTCGGCGTTCGGCAGCTGGGTCAGCGCGTCCAGGGCCATGACCGACGCGGGCAAATCCGCCAAGTCGGCCGATTTGAGCACCTGGTTGGACGCCACCCGCATGTAGCGGTTCGCGGTCCTGGCGCTGAACGGCATCAGCTCCACCGCCTGCTCCCACTGGCCGTGCGGCAGCCGCTTCTTCGCCTCGGCCAGCACCTGGCCCAGCGCGATCACCGATTCCACCGACCGGCTGTAGACGGCCCGCACCTGACCGGCCGCGTATTCGGGCGTCCAGACGATGCCCTTGGCCGCCTGGTCGACCTCGATGCCTGCCACGGTCCCGGTCACGATGCCTTCGCCTCCCTGGCCCGCGCGGCCAGCTCACCCGCGAACGCGCCCAGCGCGGCCGGGGGCTGGGTGATGCGGACCACCGTCGCGCCGTCTGCGGTGACCCCGGCCAGGCCCCGCACCAGGCCCCACACCTCGCCCCGCGCGCATGCGCCGTGAGCGTTGATGGAATGCGACTCGGCCACCGGGGCGGCGGTCACGTCCTGGCCCTCCCCGTCATCCCCGAAGGACGGGGAGAACTGGCCGGACTCGGTGTCGAATTCGAACTGCACCAGAACCTTCACGATGCCGCCGCCTCATCCAGGCGCTTGACGTTAGCCGCCCATTCCAGCAGGACCAGCACCTCGGAATTGACCGACCGGCGCTCCTGCTCTGCCCATGCCTTGATGGCGTCGTGCAGTTCGTCCGGCACGTCTCGCAAGGTTATTTGCTTGCTCATGCCCGCACTTTAATTCCAGGGTGCCCGCAAAGCGAATGCGGAATAGTCGCAGGCTCGACATAATGGAGGCATGTAATGACCTGCGGAAATGTCTTCCGGGAGCGCGCCAAGTATTTCCGGGGAATTTTGGCCCGCCTTAATCCTGCGGAACTCAGGCCGTGCA
>Ga0070717_10004169_pt1 | contig 10421 bp, 11 predicted proteins | sample LARL113metaG_FD_71366 | JGI IMG/M metagenome (GOLD analysis project Ga0070717, IMG submission 71366) | Corn, switchgrass and miscanthus rhizosphere microbial communities from Kellogg Biological Station, Michigan, USA - LAR L11-3 metaG | ecosystem: Host-associated > Plants > Roots > Rhizosphere ... | reverse complement strand
CCATAAAACGGCTTGCCATCCGGCGTAAGAAACGCCGTCAGCGGCCAACCACCCTGCCCGCTGACCGCCTGCACCGCTGCCTGATATCGGCTGTCAATGTCGGGACGCTCGTCGCGGTCCACCTTTACCGCGATGAAATGCTGGTTCACAATAGCCGCAATCTCGGGATCGTCATACGACTCGCGGTCCATCACATGGCACCAGTGACACCACACTGCCCCGATGTCGAGCAGCATTGGCTTGTTCTCCCGCTGCGCCGCGGCAAAGGCCTCCGGCCCCCATTCATGCCACTGAATGGGCTGCTGCATGGCAGACCGCAAGTAAGCGGAAGAAGCGCGCGCGAGGGAGTTGAGGGTGGTAGTGGTCATGGTACTTCCCAGTCTAAATCGTTTGTAAAAAGAAAGTCGGTGGGAGAAGGAGTTCGGGCGCCCCTACCCTTCCTTCGCGTCTTTTGCGAACGAGGGCGGGGAGTTTCATTCTCAGGAATAATTGCGGTGTTAGGCTCGTGAATAATCGTATGCGTGTTGCGAGTAACAAGACATCCGGCGCGTCGGCCCCGGCATCTTTCGACATAACAATTTGTTGCGGTTTCAATCTGCTAAAAGGAAACCCTACAATGCATCCAAAAACGACGAAGCTGTTCTTTGGAGTTGTACTGATCTGTGTAGTCAGCGCGAACCCGCTCCGGGCTCAAACCACCCAATCCAGCCTCTCCGGCACAGTCACCGACTCTGGCGGAAGAGTTGTCGCCAATGCCCAGGTCGTCGTCAAGAACTTATCCACAGGTGAGTCGAGCGACACGCAGGCCGATTCCGCCGGACTTTATAGCGTGTCGAATCTCGCTGCAGGCGATTACGAAGTTTCTGCTTCGGCCGAGGGAATGAGCGGTCCGGCTGCGAAAGTGACGCTGGCCGCCGGAACCCCGCAAACGCTGCCTCTGATCTTGACGTCAGCGACTGTGCAGCAGTTCCCGGCCACGCCGCCGGGTTCAGCGTCTTCCGCGAACTTGCCCAACGCTCCTGCCAGCAGTCAGACGGCACCGTCGCTCGCGGACCTCGGCTTTTCGAAAAGCGAAACGCAGTCCAACGTTGCGCAGCAAGCTCTGCTGGATAAGCGCACCCACATGCTGAAAATCCACCAGCGCATGGGCCTGATCACCACCATCCCCATGGTCGCTTCTGTGGTCACGTCGCTCAATGCCGGCGGCCGCAGCGAAGGCACCGCCTCGCGCGATCTGCACGTCGCCCTCGGCGCTTTGACCGGCGACTTGTATGGCATCACCGCCTATTAGGCCATCCGCGCGCCCAAGTTTCCCGGCACCGAGACTCGCGGTCCGATCCGCTTCCACAAAGCCATGGCCTGGATTCACGGGCCGGGAATGATCCGGACGCCGATCCTGGGCGCGATGGCGTTCAGCCAGAAGAACGACGGAGAAAAAGTTCATGGCTTGGCTGCGGCGCACGGGCCCGTGGCGATCGTAACCGCCGGAGCGTTCGGCGCCGCCCTGCTGTCGGTTTCAGTAAAGTTCTGATGAATTCAGGCTGAGCAAGAAACTCTATGCGCAAAAACTTACTGGCGTTATTTCTGCTTGTATCCCTGCCCAACCTCTTTGCGGCGGATCACCAATGGCTGCTCAAGCAGAGCACCTTGACTTATCACGTCTCTCACCCACTGCATCAGACCGACGGGGCGAGCCATGCTGCGCGCGGTAAAGGCGTGTGCCACCAAGGACAGTGCGACTTTCTGATTGGCGTCCCAGTCAAGTCGTTTGATTCCGGCGACAGCAACCGCGACCTGCACATGATCCAGGTCACCCGCGGCGCAGAATTTCCCATGGTCACTGTTCGCACTCGTCTACCCGAATCAGCCTCGGGATCGGCTACGATCAAGGCGGATCTCGAAATTCAGTTCGCCGGCCAGACCGCACAGTACAAGCAAATCCCCTTCGAAGTAGTGACCCAGGGGGAGGAAAGGAAAATCACGGGGACCATTCCGACTACGCTCAGCGACTTCAAGATCGATCCGCCTTCGCTGCTCACGCTGCCGGTGAAAAATGACATTCCCGTGCGCGTGGAGATGGCTTGGAGTCCGCAGTAGAAGTCCGGTTTCCGTTACGATTACGGCAACTTCGACAGTTCTGCGCCCGCTCAACTGACGCAACTCGGCACGCCCCACGCGAGATCCCTCACCCCGCTGGTGAAAGCGCGGGGCATCGGCGATGACGCCCCGGGTGGCATAACTTTTCTTCAGTGCTGTGTGAGTTCGCCACTAGTCTGAGTTTTTTTCAGTACTCTGACAGTTCCTTCATCGCCAGGAACAGATCGTTGGGCTGGGGAAGAATCGCGTCTTCGAGGATGGGTTGGTAGGCGACGAAGACGTCTTTAGCTGCGACGCGGCGGACTGGGGCGTCGAGTTGGTCGAAAAGTTGGTCCGCGACGCGGGCGGCAATTTCAGCGCCATAGCCCCAGCTGAGTGTGTCCTCGTAGGCCACTAGCACGCGATTCGTCTTGGCGACCGAGGCCGCGATTGTATCCCAGTCGAATGGATTCAAGGAGCGAAGGTCAATCAACTCGACTTTCACGCCCTGCTCGCGCTCCAGTTTTTGCGCGGCTTGCAGTGCGCGCGGCACGACGGCGCCGTAGGTGATGACGGTAAGATCGGTGCCGGGATGAACGATCTTCGCCTTGCCGAACGGGATCATGAAGTCAGGGCCGGGATAAGCAGCGCGGCCAAACGATTCGCGATAGAGGCGCTTGTGTTCCAGGAAAAGCACCGGGTCATCGCAGCGGATTGCCGTGCGCAGTAATCCCGCGGCATCTTGCGCATTCGATGGGAAGACCACGCGCAAGCCGGGAATATGCGTGAAGATGCTCTCACCACATTGCGAGTGGTAGATTGCGCCGCCGGTCAGGTATCCGCCGATGGCGACGCGAATCACTACTGGGCAGGAGAATCCATTGTTGGAGCGCCAGCGGATTACGCTGAGCTCGTCGCGAATTTGCATCATCGCGGGCCAGATGTAGTCGAAGAACTGAATCTCGACGACGGGCTTGAGGCCGCGGGTGGCCATTCCGGTGGCGCGTCCCACGATGGCCGCTTCCGCGAGGGGAGCATTGAAGACGCGGTCGTTGCCAAATTCGCATTGCAGGCCGAAGGTGAGCTTGAAAACACCGCCTTTGCCCTTGACCAGTTTGCGCTTCAGATATTCTTCGCGGCTGCAATCGGCGACATCTTCGCCAAAGATCACGATGCGCTCGTCACGCTGCATTTCATCGCGTAGGGTCATCGTGATCAAGTCGGCCATGGTCTTGCCGGCGGGCTTCTTGCCGTCCGCGGGAGCTTCCGGGACCGCAGCCGGCGTGTCGAATGCGGATGATGCCGGGTCGAGATCGGGCGAATACACGAACTTGGTAACGCTCTCGGGAACGGGCGGAAGCGCTTCCAGCGCCGCGTCGACCGCTTTCTGCAACTCGGCTTCGACTTCCTTCTCCAGCTGGTTGATGCCCTTCTCGTCGAGGATGCCCTCGCGCAACAGGAACATTTGCGTGCGCGTGACCGGATCACGTTGGGCATCGCGTTCGCGCTCGGCGTCGGGGCGATACAGGCGCTCATCGTCGGAGAGCGAATGCGAATACGGACGGATCACGTGCGCGTGTACGAAAGCAGAACCGTGGCCCTCGCGGCAATAGCGGGTCGCGCGCTGGAATGCGGCGTAGCTGGCCACGGGATCAGTGCCGTCGACTTCTTCGAAATGGAAGTTGGGGAATCCGGAGACCAGATGGGAAATGCTTCCGCCCGCGGTTTGAACTTCGACCGGAACGGAAATAGCGTAGCCATTATCTTCGACGCAGAAAATCACTGGCAGCTTGCCGAGAGCGGCGGCGTTCATAGCCTCCCAGAATTCACCTTCGCTGGAAGTGCCGTCGCCGAGAGAGACGTAGGTGACTTCATCGCCCTGGAAGCGGACGTTCTTGAACTGGCGATAATCTTGGGAACCGGAGGATGGAACTTCGGCAGCCTTGGGATGGCGCGCCAAATAGCGCCCAGCTTCGGCACAGCCGACGGCTTGCAGAATCTGCGAGCCAGTCGGGGACGACTGCGTGACGATATGCAGGCTGGGATAGCTCCAGTGCGAAGGCATCTGGCGTCCGCCGGAACTGGGATCGTCAGCCGCGCCCACGCCCTGCAGAAACATGTCGTAAGGCTTGACGCCCAGCGCCAGACATAACGCGCGGTCGCGATAGTAGGGATAGAACCAGTCGTAGCCGGGCTTCAGCGCCAGGCCGGCGGCAGTGCCGATGCCCTCGTGCCCTGCCCCGGACATCTGGAAATAGATTTTCTGCTGGCGCTTGAGCAGGATTTCCCGGTCATCGATGCGCCGGGAGGTGTAGATGATGCGATAGGCCTGGATGAGCTGGTCGCGTGTAAGTCCTTCGTAGAGCCTGCCCTTTTTCGCGCCGTTGGCCGTTACGGCCAGCTTGGGATCGGTCTTCGTCGTGGCCATCCGGGTCCTGGGTCCTAGCTCAGTTAGATTCCGGTCAGCCCCTTAGGATTCTGCGTAGCAAGGCCGGAGCCTGTTGGATTGTAAACGGAAACGTGGGGTTGGCAAAGTACTGAAGTTTTCCTCGGTACGACTGCGGTCCGACCACGTGACCGTTCCCGCTCGAGGCACCGGACGCGTGTTTTGGAACCTTTCGAGCCTGATCGTCGGCTTGAATCTCAGCGTTACGGTGGTCACCTTGCAGCGCCTTTCTGGTGAAAGATAATCGTTTTGTAAATCTCACGTCCGAAAGTTAACAATAAAGAGAGGACTATTGGTTATGAAGACTTGGGGACTGCTGTGTGTGTTGGCGATTGCGCTATCTGCGAACGCGCAGGATAAACCTCGCGTGTTCGTGCAGGGCAAAGGTTCGGAAAACGTCAGTTCGAATGGAAGCGGTGTGGGTGGGCATCACTGGGCAACTTGGGGTTCAAAGTCCACGATTGATGCGCACGACGAGAGCATGGAAGTCACCAAGGACTTGCAGAAGAATTGCTCCGGCGCCATCATCACGATCAATGAGGCGAACGCCGACTACATTGTCATGATGAACCGAGAGTCGAAGCAGAACCGCGGCCTGCTCCGCAGCAACAGCCAGATCCAGGTGGCCAACAAGGCGGGCGATGTGATCGGCACCAACGCTACGCATACCGTTGGGAATGCCGCGAAAGACGCTTGCAACTTGATCGTGTCGGATTGGCAAGCCCATGGCCGTCTCAATGTTCAGAGCGGAGCGACGGAAGCACCCGCGTCGCAACCGGCGACCGTTCAGCCTGCGGTTCAGACCACGCCGCAAGTTCAGGTTGTCCCGGCGGTAGCGACGTCGGGGCAAGCCAAAACGGCCTCGGCTTCCGAAGTAGCTCCGTCAACCTCGAATGGCAACTCTCTTGCCGACGCAGCCAAGAGAGAAAAGCAGCGAAAGGCATGCTTGGAGCTCGCGAAGGACAACCCGAGCATCAACTGCCAGTAATGTTCAGTTGTCCAAGCGAGGCTTAGGTCAGATAACAGGGTCCTAAGCCTCGTTTCTTTTTAGGGTCCCGGATACTCGCTGTGCGAAGGAATCACGGCTTTCCTGCAGGCTGGAGGACGGTCGCGATCTGCAGTTTTGCGCTGTCCTGCCGAAAGTAGCGACGCTGAAAGTAAAGTGAAACGTTCACCAGACCGATGAGCGCCGGAACCTCGACTAGCGGCCCGATGACCGCCGCAAAGGCAGCACCCGAGTTGATGCCAAAGACCGCCACGGCCACCGCGATCGCGAGTTCGAAATTGTTGCTGGCCGCGGTAAACGATAAGGTCGCGGTCTTCGAGTAGTCCGCCCCCAGCCTGCGTCCCATGTAGAACGAAACCAGGAACATCAACACAAAATAAATCAGCAGTGGAATGGCGATGCGCACCACGTCGAAGGGCAATCGCACGATATATCCGCCCTTCAGCGAGAACATCACGACAATGGTGAACAGCAGCGCGATCAGCGTGATCGGGCTGATGCGCGGGATGAAGCTTTTCTCATACCATTGCTTCCCGCGCGCGCGCACCAGCACCAAGCGCGTGATCATCCCGGCAAGAAACGGAATCCCAAGATAGATGAAGACACTGTGGGCAATATCGCGGATTGAAACATTCACCACCGAACCATGCAATCCAAACCACTCCGGCAACTTGGTGATGAATACCCATGCGTATACAGAGTAGAACAGCACCTGGAAGACGGAGTTGAAGGCCACCAGGCCGGCGGCATATTCGGTGTCGCCCTTGGCCAGTTCGTTCCACACGATGACCATGGCTATGCATCGTGCCAGGCCAATCATGATGAGGCCTGCCATATATTCGGGATAACCGCGAAGGAAAATGATGGCCAGCGCAAACATCAGGAGCGGGCCAATCACCCAGTTCTGCAAAAGCGATAGGCCGAGAATTTTTTTGTTGCGGAAGACCTCGCCGAGGTCTTCGTAGCGGACTTTGGCCAATGGCGGGTACATCATCAGGATGAGTCCCACCGCAATGGGAATCGAAGTCGTGCCCACGCTGCAGCGATTCAGAAAGGGGACGATCCCTGGCAGGGCCCATCCGGCCGCTACGCCAATCAGCATGGCGGTAAAAATCCACAGGGTGAGGAAACGATCCAAAAAGCTGAGACGGGACATCACGTGAGTGTTCATTTGATGCGCAGCCTCAGTGCATTGCTTCTCGCGGAGGCAGGTTCAGTTTCATTGCCGTCCGATCTTGTCGATTTCTTTCTTGAGCGAGAGCCGGTGCAGGGTCCAGAGCGGAAGGCTCAGGAACAGACTGATCGTTCGTTCCAGCAGAAAGAAAGCATCACGGAAAGCCTTCTCCACCTGCTCCCGTGTTCCCTGCACCGCGGCAGGATCGGGGATACCCCAATGCGCAGTCATCGGTTGGCCCGGCCACACCGGGCAGACTTCGTTCGCGGCATTGTCACAGACCGTGAAAACGAAGTCTAGACAGGGAGCGCCTGATTGAGAGAATTCATTCCAGCTCTTGCTGCGAAGGCCGAGCGTGGGAAGGCGAGCCGCTTCCAACTGGCGGAGCGCCTCGGGGCGCACCGCTCCGGTGGGATGGCTGCCCGCGCTGTAGGCGGCGAAGGTGGGCCGGCCCTTCTCATTCAGGATTGCTTCGGCCATAATGGAACGTGCCGAGTTCCCGGTGCATAGGAACAGCACGTTGTAATGTGCTTGCATTCAGCGCTCCCGATTCCGCTCAGTGGCAGCACGTAGGACCGCAGCATGCGTCCTGTGCGCCGCGGGGTTTCGTCGCGTGCATGAAAGCGCTCATAAACTTCCCGTCTACCTCGGCGGCGACGACGTTCACATCGATTCGTTTACCCGAGAGAAATTCGAGCGCATCTTCCGCCCGATAGATGCGGGTGGGTTCAATCTCAATCTGCTCGAATCCGGCCGCCGCCAGCTTGCCGCGGTACTCGTTCTCTTCCAGCGCCCCGGCAATACAACCGACCCATGCCAGAACACTCTGGCGAATTTCGGGCAACATCTCTCCGCGGGTGACGACATCGGACACGGCGAAGCGGCCGCCCGGCTTCAGAACGCGGAAGGCCTCGCGCAGGACTTTGTCTTTATCGGCCGACAGGTTGATTACACAATTGGAGATGATGACGTCGACGGAGTTGTCGGGGAGCGGGATGTTTTCAATCTCGCCCTTCAGGAACTCGACATTTTCAACTCCCGCCTTGCGTTTATTTTCGTTGGCCAGCGCAAGCATCTCGTCGGTCATGTCGAGGCCGAAGGCTTTCCCGCTTGGGCCGACGCGGCGCGCGGAAAGCAGCACATCGATGCCTCCGCCTGAACCCAGATCGAGGACGACCTCGCCAGGGTTTAACTGGGCGAGCGCCGTAGGATTGCCACAGCCGAGCGAGGCCAGCAGCGCTTCTTCGGGGATCTGTCCGGCCTGCGCAGCGTCGTAAAGACCGGTGGTGATGGGATCGCAGCAAATGGTCGCGGCAGCGGCGCCGCAGCAGGAACTACCTCCGGACTTCACGCGCAATGCGGCTTCGCCATACTTCTGTTTGACAACTTCTTTGATGTCGGCGGCACTCATGAAGAGCTCCTATCTGCAGATTTGTACGATCTGTTCCGGTTTGACAGCTTTATTGCGCGTGCAGCACTCGGCGTAGAGGAACTGCAGCAACTCCTGCAGTGCTCCGGTGTTTGCGGTGTAACGAAGAAAAGTGCTTTCCCGCTGCACCTCGACGAGACCCTCGGTTCTGAGCTTGTCCAGATGATGCGAGAGGGTGGAGTTTGGGATTTCGAGTTCTTCTTGAATTTCGCTGACTACGAGGCCTTCGGGATGCGCCGTGAGCAATAACTGCACGATGCGCAGGCGGGGCTCAGTGCCCATGGCGGAGAACATGTCGGCGTACTTGGCGACGCGTTCGCCGGATTTGGCGGGCGGACAGGTTTTGGTGGTCGCTGCGGCCATATTTCGATATTACTGGAAATATAGGATGTGTCAAGTGTGTGTGGGAGTAGCGCCCGTCGTCGCAGTTCGCAACGAGCCGAAAAGCCCGCTTCTCGCACTCAACGCTAGAAATGGGGCACCCGGGTCGATCCAACGGGACTCACTGAGTGCTGACGGCTGAGTGCTGAGTGCTTTATTCTGGAAGCTGATGATTCGAACCCGCCGTGCCTTTGACCCGCACTCCATCCAACTCGTGATCTTCGACCTGGACGGCACGCTGATTGACTCGCGTCTGGATCTGGTGCATTCCGTGAATGCGGCGCTGCGCCACATCAGGCGGCCGGAATTGCCGGACGATGTGATTGCCAGCTACGTGGGCGATGGAGCGCCGATCCTGATCCAGCGGGCGCTGGGAGCGGAGGCGGCCGACGAGGCTCTGGTGCAGCGTGGCTTGGCGTTCTTTCTGTCTTATTATCGCGAGCACAAACTCGATCACACGACGGTGTACGCGGGAATTCCCGAAGCGCTGGCCGCGATTCGGAGTTCGGCGAACGGCGTGCCGCGCAAGTTGGCGGTGCTCACAAACAAGCCGGTGAACCCTTCGAGGGCTATCGTCGAGGCGCTTGGGCTGGGACAATTCTTCTCACAGGTCTATGGCGGCAACAGCTTCGCCACCAAGAAGCCCGATCCTGAGGGGGCGCGCAAATTGCTGGAGGAGAATGGCGTAAAGCCGCAGCAGGCTGCGATCGTGGGAGATTCTCACGTCGACGTGCAAACCGGGCGCAGTTCGGGATTGTGGACCGTTGGGGTTACCTACGGATTCACCACGCACACGCTGCAGGACGAAGCGCCGGATGTGCTAGTAGACACCGCGGGTGAGGTGAGCGTCGTTTTCTCAGGATCAAGATCAGAAGCTTGAACCGCAGAGCACGCAGAGAACACCGAGCGAGGACGCGGAGAACTTCACGGAGTCACTACGGACAGGGTTCCGCTACACTGCTTGCTCAGCGAATGACACCGCACCTCAAACCATGAACTCCGACAACTCTGAGCTCACACCAGGCTTCACCAGAAAAGAACTGCGCAAGCTGCGCAGCATGAAAAATCCTTATGGTATCCAGAAGTTTCTCGATGACATGCCGTATCACCTGGAAGACACAGCGTGGTCGCCGCGGAAGGTGCTGGCCGAAGAGTCGGCCCATTGTCTGGAGGGTGCGATCTTCGCCGCGGCGGCATTGCGGGCGAACGGATATCCTCCGCTGCTGCTGGATTTCGAAGCGGACCACGATACCGACCACGTGATCGCGATTTACCGCGAGGCAGGTTGCTGGGGCGCAGTGGCCAAATCGAATTACACCGGGTGCCGCTGGCGCGAACCCGTCTATCGCACGCTGCGCGAACTGGCGCTCAGCTACTTCAACATTTACTTCAATCTGCGGCGTGAGCGTACCCTGCGGCGCTATTCCCTTCCAGTGAATTTGAAGCGTTTCGACCGGCAGAACTGGATGACCACCGATCAACCAGTTTGGTTCATTGTCTATCACCTGTTCGACATCAAGCACTATCCCCTGCTGACCAAGGCACAAGAAAAAAGGCTGCATCGCGTGGATGAACGCCTTTTTCAGGCTGAGTGTCTAGGGAAAGCTCATAAGCAGAGCGTCTGACAGTCGCTAAAGTTCCTGGAAGAGTTCGCCGATTCTTAAGTAGGGACCTTTGCGCTTCAGGAGGACATACCGTCGACATCAGCGAATTGGGAATTTCCGCTATGCTGCGCGAGGAAGTTCCGCGGGGTGGAGTGGTGCGACTCGAAATCACACTTGCACTTGGAGCCGTGGAAGTTCTCGCGATGGTGCGGCACAGAAGCGCATTCCGTTACGCTTTCCAGTTCGTGGAAGCGAGCTCGGGGGAACTGACATCATGGGCGAACTTGCCACCAGCTTGCGATGGT
>Ga0070717_10004167_pt1 | contig 10426 bp, 10 predicted proteins | sample LARL113metaG_FD_71366 | JGI IMG/M metagenome (GOLD analysis project Ga0070717, IMG submission 71366) | Corn, switchgrass and miscanthus rhizosphere microbial communities from Kellogg Biological Station, Michigan, USA - LAR L11-3 metaG | ecosystem: Host-associated > Plants > Roots > Rhizosphere ... | reverse complement strand
CGCGCCACCCAGGCGCTCCGCTTCGCCCGCGACTTCGTCAAGACGCTGCCGGCCGACATGGGCGTGCTGATCGCGGGCCTGAACGCGCCGCCGGCGCCGTTCGTCCCCGAGGAGCACCACTTCGCCCCCGGCGTCGCCCTGCTGGTCGCCGGGTTCGGCTCGCCCGAGGAGCACCAGCGGGCCGTGCAGCCGGTGCTCGACCAGGGCGGGCCGCTGGTCCGGTTCGTGACCCCGATCCCGTACGTCGAGCTCCAGAAGATGCTCGACGAGTCCGCGCCCTGGGGCATCCGCGCGTACGAGAAGGCGCTGTACCTGGACGACCTCACCGACGACGTGATCGCGGTCATGGCCGACCAGCTGCCGCGCCGGCAGTCGCCGATGTCGTTCGTCCCGGTCTTCCGGCTCACCGGCGCGTTCGAGGGGGTCGGCGAGGACGATACGGCCTTCGGCGGCCCGCGCACGGCCGCCTACGGGTTCAACATCGCGGCGCTCGCCCCGACCCCCGAGGGGCTCGAGGCGGACCGGGCGTGGGTCCGCTCGTTCTGGCAGGCGCTCCGGCCCTATGCCAGCGGCGCCGGCAGCTACGTCAACTTCATGGCGGAGTACGAGGAGGACCGCGTGCGCGCCGCCTACGGGCCGGCGAAGTACGACCGGCTGGCCCGGCTGAAGGCCCGGTACGACCCGGACAACCTCCTCCGGCTGAACGCCAACATCCGGCCCGCGGCGACCGCCTGAGCCGGATTACGCGCCGAGTCCGGCCCGCACCGCGTCCGCGTGGCGGGCCGACTCGGCGGCGTACCCGCGCTCCAGCAGCCACGCCGCCGCGGCCAGGTGGCGCAGGACCCGGTAGCGGTCGAGCAGGGCGGCGGTCGCGCCGTCGGCCGCCTGGCCCAGGCCGTGCAGGACAGGGCCCGCCAGCGCCTCGTCCCACAGCGTCAGCACCGCCACGTCCAGCAGGCCGTCACCGGGCTGCGCGTCCACGAAGTCGATCAGCCCGGACAGGCGGCCGTCCTCGACCAGGACGTGGTCGGCCTGCAGGTCGCCGTGGATCAGGACGGTCGGGCGCCCGGCGAGCAGGTCGCGGGACTCTCCGAGCAGGTCGGCCGCCGCAGCCGCCTCGGTGGACGAGAGGATCTCCAGGCGCGCGCACGCCGCGGCCTCGCGCCGGGCCGACCAGGCGACGAACTCGTCCCAGCGGTGCTGTCCGCCGGAATAGGGAGGGGCGGCCGGCAGCCCATGGACGACGCGGAGGGCCGCCCCCACCTCGACCGCCGGCCCGTCGCCCATGGCCGAGGTCAGCGGGCTGCCGGGCAGCCGCGTCATGACGACGACGGCCGGCGGCCCCGGCTCGAACGCCAGCACCTCGGGGACGGGCGCCCCGCGGTCCCGGACCAGGCCCAGCACCCCGACCTCGTGCGCCAGCGCGGGCGCGTCCTCGTACGCCTTGACGACCATCTCGACACCGGGCCCGGTGCCGGCGAAGACCGCCCGCCCCCGGCCGGTCGCGAGCTGCTGCAGGCCCGCGCGCTCTCCGGCCACCGGCCTGAGCCCACGCTCGGCGGCGGCCCGCAGCCGCGGGTTCAGGGCCTCGGGCCCCGGCGGAGGTTGGCGGGGAGCTGGCGCGTCGGCTCTTCCACCGGCGGCCGGGGCGTCTGCCGGCGCAGGGTCCGCCGCTCCCCCGGGGGCAGCGGCGCCGGCAGCTCGGCGGGGGGCAGCGCCAGCGGCAGCGCGGGCGGGGCCGACGGCACGGGCGCCGGCGCCGTGCCGTTGCGATACGGGGGCCGGGCCGGCGCCGGGGCCAGGTCGGGCGTCGACCGCAGCTGGACGTCGTAGTCCACGCGGTGGTCCAGCCCGGAGCGGTCGCGCAGCAGCCGGGTCGCGGCCAGGGCGACGAGCGCGGAGAGGACGACATACGCGGCGATGGCCGCGGTGCCCTTCGTCGCCGCCAGCAGCGCGCCGGCGACGACCGGGGCGGCGCCGCCGCCCAGGGCCGCGGCCAGGTGGTAGCTGAGCGACACCCCCGTGTACCGGACCTGGCCGCTGTACAGCGAGCTGACGAACGCGGCCAGCGGGCCGTACAGCAGCGCGAACGTGACCAGCGCCGCCACGCTGGCCATCACCACCAGGGCCGGCTGGCGGCTGTCGAACAGCCAGTAGTAGGGGAACGCGATCAGCCCGTAGACGACCAGGCCGGTCATGTACGTGCGCCGGTAGCCGACGCGGTCGGACAGCGCCCCGAACGTGATCACGCCGACGAGCGCGACCGCCGCCGCCGAGAGCGTCGTGGTCAGCATGAACGTCTGGTCGAGCTTCAGCGTCCGCGTGCCATAGGAGAGCGCGAACGTGGCCCAGAGGTAGAAGCAGACCAGCACCGGCTGCAGCGCCAGCGCGCCCAGCACCACCTCGCGCCAGTTGCGGCGGAAGACCTCGACGACGGGCTGGCGGACGATCCGGCGCTCCTCCAGCATGACCGTGAACGGGGGCGTCTCCAGGACGCCCAGGCGCACGTAGAAGCCGAACAGGATCAGCACGCCGCCGAGCAGGAACGGGATGCGCCAGCCCCAGTCGGCGAACGCCACGGGCCCGACGACCGCGGAGGTGATGATCAGCGCCGCGTTGCTGGTCAGCAGGCCGGACGGGAAGCCGAGGTGGGGCCAGGCGCCGATGAACCCGCGCCGGTTGGGCGGCGCCCACTCGATCGGGAGCAGGATCGTCCCACCCCACTCGCCGCCGATGGCGAAGCCCTGCAGGAGCCGCAGGCCGGTGAGCAGGATGCCGCCCCAGATGCCGATCTGGGCGTAGCCGGGCAGGAGGCCGATGCCGACCGACACGGCGCCCATCAGCAGCAGCGTCGCGACCAGGGTGGACTTGCGGCCGAGGCGGTCGCCGAAGTGGCCGAAGAACGCCGCCCCGATCGGCCGGGAGATGAACCCGGCCGAGTACGTCGAGAACGAGATCAGCGTGCCCGCCAGCGGGTCGCTGTGGGGGAAGAAGACGCGCGGGAAGATCAGGATGGCGGCGTTGGCCGAGAGCACGAAGTCGTAGAACTCGATGGCCGACCCTGCGGTCCCGGCGATGATGGCGCGGACAAGGTAGTTCCGGTGAAACGGCTGCTGCATGGGGGAGCCTCTGGACGAGCGGGTGGTGTCAACCCTACTCGACAGGACCGTCCCGGAAAAGACGCCTTTTGTCCCGGGTGGCATGGGCGACTCCGCCCATGTGCCGGGTCTGGGGGAGCCCCCATTTCGCACATTGGTCCGCTTGAGCGGTTCCCGGGTCACGGGAACCGCTCATTGGTCCGCACGAGCGAAACGGCGGCCGCTACCGGTTCGGGGGGCCGATCGCGGCGGCTTCCGGGCCCAGGCGCTCGACGTAGCCCTCGTGGACCTCGGACCAGCGCTCGCCCGGGCTCCAGGGTGGGCGGACGCCGTCCAGGTGGTACGCGAGCACGTCCAGGCAGGCGTGCCAGCCGGCCGCGTCGCGGGCGGCCTTGCCCACCTGGTCGATCGTGTTCACGAACGACAGCACGGTGCCCCCGTCCTCCGGCCGCAGCTCGAAGCGGAGCGTCTCGCCCTCGCCCCAGCGCAGCTCGAGCAGGCGGGGCGGGTCGTACGCGAGCATCTCGCCCTCGATGGCCGGGGCGGCAGCGTCGCGGTGCGTGAAGCGGAGCGGAGCGCCCGCCGCGCGCTCGCCCTCGATGGTGGTCGGGAACCAGACGGCGAGGTGCTCCGGCTCCGTCAGCGCCCGCCAGACCTTCTCCGGCGGGTGGGCGAGCCGGCGCGTGAAGTGCAGCTGCAGGCGGCCGTCGCGCCGCTCCAGGGTTCCGTCGTCCATGGGTTGCGTCTCCTTCGTTCAGGTCTCGTCGGGCATGACGTCCAGGTGCCGTTCGAGCTCGTCGAGCCGCGACGCCCACAGCGCCCGGTAGGGTTCCAGCCACTCGTCCACGGCGCGCAGGGGGTCCGCGCGCACCCGGTAGAGGCGCCGCTGGGCGTCGATCCGGGACTCGACGAGGCCCGCGTCGCGCAGGACGCGGAGGTGCTTCGAGACCGCCGGCTGGGTGACCGCCAGCGCGACGACGAGCTCGCCGACCGGCCGCTCCGCGACCCGCAGGAGGTCGAGGATGCGGCGCCGGTTCGGCTCGGCCAGGACCTCGAACGCTGCTGACACGGCCCGAGCATACCGGTCCAGCTATATAACCGTCAAGGCATGCACGGCGCCTGGCCTCCTTGTGGACCTGTACAGCACCGTGCCCGTCCCTTTACACTGCGTCGTCGCATGGAGCGGGTCTACGGACTCGGCGGCACGTCCGTCGGCGCTTACCGGCTGTGGGACTGCCTTGGCCATGGCAGCTGCACCGCCGTGTACCGGGCGTCCACCGCGGACGCCGAGTGTGCCGTCAAGCTGGTGGACCGGCGGCTCAGCGAGAGCGGCGCGCTCAGCGAGCGGCTCGTGCGCGAGCGCGCGATCATCGACACCATCGGCCACGACGGCATCCTGCCGATCCGGGACGCGGTCCGGGTGGAGGACATCACGGCCGTGGCCATGCCGCTCCAGGCCGCCGCCTCCGTCCGCGACCTGCTGGCCCTGGGCCCGATGGACCCCGAGCTGGCGTGGAGCATCCTGACCCAGGTCGCGGAGTCGCTCCAGCTGGCGCACGAGCGCGGCCTCGTGTACCGGGTCCTGAAGCCTGCCAACATCCTGGTCGGCCAGGACGGCCGGACCTACCTGGCCGAGTTCGGGGTGACCGGCCAGCGACTGGGGCAGCTCGCCCTCGCCACCCCGGAGTTCCAGCTGACCGCGCCCCAGTACCTGGCCCCCGAGCAGATCGAGGGCCGCGAGCTCGACTACCGGACCGACATCTACGCGCTCGGCGTCCTCGCGTTCGAGCTCGCGACCGGGACGCCGCTCCAGGGGACGGCGTCGCCGGCCGAGGTCGTGCGCGCCACGCTCCACCACCCGACCCCGTCGGCCAACGCGCGCAACCCGCACCTGCCCCGGGAGGTGGACGGCGTGTTCGCCCGCGCGCTGGCCCGCGACCCGGCCGACCGCCACCGCTCCGTCTGGGAGCTGATCGACCAGCTGGTGGACCCGCCGGACGTCGCCGCGGCCCAGCCGCCGCCCCCGGCCACCGCCAAGATCGCGTTCGCGCCGCTGCCCGACCTGGACGTGGCGAACGTCGAGGGCCTCGTGGAGGAGATCCTCGACGCCGACTTCGCGTCCTGCGTCCGGTTCGCCAGGGAGGTCGCGGCCGAGCGCTGGCCCCACGTGGTAGGGCTGGCCGGCCTCGAGCGGTACCTGCTCGAGATCCCGGCCGAGCAGGGCCAGCGGGTGCCCGAGGTGCTGACGCTGAGCCGGCTCACGGACGCCTTCGACGTCGTGCACGGCCAGGACGCGCCGGCGGCCCTCAGCCGCTGGGGCGGGCTCGTGGCGCGGCACTGGCTGCGGTCCATCCAGGAGAAGCCGCCGTGGATCGCCGGGCCGCCGACCGGCCGGCTCGTGGACATGCTGAGCGTGTTCGTGGCGGCGCTGGACCGCGTCCGGGGCGAGGAGCTGCACGCCTGGAAGCAGGTCAACAAGCAGCTGTTCCGCGTCGTCCACATGCAGAACCTCACGGCCGTGGGCCGCCGCCGCCCGGTCGAGGCCTGCGACTTCTGGAGGGGCGCGTACGAGGCGGCACTGGAATGGGCCGGTCTGGCCGGCGACTGGCTCGTGGCGGAGGTGGAATGCGGCTGCGTCACCGGGACCTGCGACTGCGTGTTCACGCTGGTCAGGGCCCGCTGACTGACGGCAAAGGAGACCAGAGATGTCGCTCGAGGTGCGATCGGACAGCAGCGTGGTGACGCACGAGGACGTCCGGCTGATCGTCAGGCAGGAGCTTGAGCGCGCGCTCAAGCGCGACCCGGCGGCCCAGCGGGCGTGCATCATCGCCTCGAAGGGGACGCTGGACTGGGCCTACCCGCCGCTGATCCTGGCCAGCGCCGCGGCCGCCGCGGGCATGGACGCCGCGGTCTTCTTCACGTTCTACGGCCTCAACATCATCCACAAGGACTTCCGGCGCCGCGTCAAGGTCAGCCCGGTGGGGAACCCGGCCATGCCGATGCCGGTGCCGATGGCCGACACGTTCACGTCCCTGCCCGGGATGAAGGGCATGGCCACGTGGATGATGAAGGACAAGTTCCGCAAGAAGGGCGTGGCCGCCCTCGAGGAGCTGCTGGAGGTCTGCCGGGAGTCGTCGGTGCGGCTGATCGCGTGCGCGCTGACGATCGAGGTCTTCGGGTTCCAGGAATCCGACTTCATCGACGGTGTCGAATTCGGCGGCGCCGGCGCGTTCATGTCCGACGCGCGACGGTCGCACGTCACGCTGTTCGTCTAGGCCCGGAGGGCTGTGAAGGAGTGGGTATCAGTGGCTGACGTGAAGGAGGACACCGTCCTCGACTGCCGGGGCCTGCAGTGCCCGATGCCGGTCGTGCGGATCGGCCGCGAGATGAGCACCCTCGGGCCCGGCGAGGTGCTGAAGGTGCTGGCGACCGACCGGGGCGCCGTCGCCGACGTCCCCGCGTGGGCCGCGGACACCGGCAACGAGGTGCTGCGCTGGCACGAGGACGGCGACCACCTGGTCTTCTACATCCGCAAGGGCGCCGGCGAGGACTGACCCTCGCCGGCGGGGGCCGGTCGTCAGACCGAGACCGGCTGCGCGTAGACCGTGTTGAACATCTCGTTGGGCAGGGCCCCGATCCCGGTCACCTGCGCCGAGTACACGATCGGGTTCTTCTGGACCCACAGGAAGATCCACGGCGCGTCGTTCCAGACCTGCTTCTGGGCGTCGCAGTACTCCTGCGCGCGCGCGTCGCGGTTGGGCTCGAGGGCCGCCTTCTGGAGCAGCGCGCTCACGTTCGCGTTGTCGTAGTACGCGGTGGCCAGGCCCTTGGGCGGGATCGCCGAGGCGTCGAACATCTGCTGCATGGCCTGGCTGGCGTCCAGGAACCCGGGCGCGTAGCCGAGCATGTGGAGGTCCACCGTCGCCTTCGCCGGCGCCACGTCCACCGTGCCCACGTAGCTCGGCCAGTCCATCGTGCTCGGCCCGTTGACGGTCACGCCCACGACGCGCAGGTCGTTGGCGACGTTCTGGGCCGCCTGGAAGTCCTGGATGTAGCGCCCGGTGGGGGCGACCATCGTGACGCTGAGGTTCGACGCGTTGGCCTTCTGGAGCATCGACCGGGCCAGGTCGGGGTCATACGCGTACTGGTTGGGGACCTGGCAGTAGCCGAAGAGTGTGGAGGCCAGCGTTGACGTCGCCGGGTCGGCCGCGCCGAACAACGTGCTCTTGACGATCGCGTCGCGGTTGATCGCGAAGTTCAGGGCCTGGCGGACCTGCGCGTTCTGGAGCAGCGGCTGCTGCTTGTCGACGGTGTTGATGGCGATGAAGATCGAGCGGTCGCTGGGGCCCAGGAGGACCTTGACGGTGGGATCCTGGCGCAGCGAGGGCAGGTCGGAGATGGGGGGCAGGGTGATCATCTGGGCCTGGCCGGAGCGGACGAGCGCCTCGCGCGTGGCGTCGTTCGGCACGACCTTGAACACCTGCTGCGTGTAGATCGGGCGCCGGCCCCAGTAGTCCTCGTTGCGGACCAGCGTCAGGTGGTCGCCCGGCACGCGCTCCCTGTACACGTACGGCCCCGTGCCGACCGGCTTGTCCTGCTTGGTGTACGCCGGCGTCCCCGGCTGGATCGTCCGGGGCGACAGGATCCCGTACGCCTGGGTGCTGAGGAGGCCCACGACCACGTCGCCGGCCAGCGGCTGGGTCATGTTCAGGCGGACGTGCGAGGGATCCACCGCGTCCACCGACTTGACCGACTTGGCCAGGACGCCGCAGAGGGGGCAGACGTTCTTCGGGTCGAACAGCCGGTCGAGGTTGGCCTTGACCGCCGTCGCGTCGAAGGGGGCGCCGTCGGTGAACTCCACGCTCGTGCGCAGCGTGAACGTCCAGCTCATGGAGTCCGCCGCTTCCTGCCACGTGGTCGCGAGGTTCGGCTGGACCTTGCCGTTCTGGTCCACTGTCGCGAGGGACTCGACCACCATGCCGAGGATGTTCTCGACGACGGCGGTCGTCTGGTGCATCGGGTCGAGCGTGTCCACGTCGGTGCCGATGCCGACCGTCAGCACCGAGGTCTGCCGCGATGTCTTCGCGGTCGGCACCGCGGCGGAGCCGCAGGCTGCCAGGACTGTGGTCGCGACCACGATCAGCCCGAGGAGTTGTCGTCGCATAACCTAACCCCCCCTAGTTCCGCGGCCTAGGCAAGTGTTGTCAAACCGGAGCCAGGGAAAGATTGTAGGGGTTGGAACCCCCAGTGCTCACCGGAGTTGTGCGGAGTCTGAGATCCCGGCGGAGGTGGGGGGTGGGGGGGTCAGCGCACGACGAGCACCGGGCAGGCGGCCTGATGGACGATCCGGTAGGCGACGCTCCCGAGCAGGATCTGGGCGACCGGCGAGCCGTGGCTGCCGACCACGATCACGTTGGCCCCGAACTCGTCCGCCAGGTTCAGGAGCTCCTTCGCGGTCGCGCCCCAGGCCGAGCCGACCTGGCCCTTCGCGTCCACGCCCGCCTCGCGGAACAGCGCCAGCGCGTCCTCGACGAGCTGGCGCGCCGCCTCCTCGTCCTCCAGCGGCGGCATCTCGCGGCGCGGCATGGCGCCCGGCCGGCCGGCCGTGGCGGCCATGGCCAGCGGCAGGGCGATGTCGCGGATGTGCGCCACCAGGACGGCGGAACCCGACTTGACAGCGAGGTCCCGCGCCGCCGCCAGCACCTTGGCCGAGTGGGGTGACGCGTCGATGCCGACCAGCATTCTCTCGAACATCGCTCCCTCCGTTGCTCAGGACGCGGACGACGCCCGCCCGGGCAAGCGCTCCACCGCCGACAGGGGCGTGGCGATCTCCTCGAGCGACTTGCGCTCCGCGTCCACGCCGAAGAACCACGCGACCAGGCCGCCGACGAACATCACGATGGCCCCGAAGTAGTAACCGATGGCGAGCGGCGTGGTGTTGGTGCCGTTGCCGATCAGAGCGCCGAAGAGCGTCGGCGCGGCCACGCCGCCGGCGAGCTGGGAGATGGCGAAGAAGAACGCGATCGCCTGACCCCGCAGCTCCAGCGGGAAGATCTCGCTCACGGTCAGGTACGCCGATGACGCGCCCGCGGACGCGAGGAAGAAGATGACGCACCAGAAGATGGTCTGCGTCACGGCCGTCAGCAGGCCCGCGTCGAACAGCGCGGCGGAGATGGCCAGCAGGATGGCCGACACGCAGTACGTGAACATGATCATCTTGCGCCGGCCGATCGTGTCGAAGAGGGGGCCGAGCGTCAGCGGCCCGAGCAGGTTGCCCAGCGCGAACGGGAAGAAGTACACGCCGATCCGGTCGGACGGGATGTGGTAGAAGTTCGTGAGCACCAGCGCGTACGTGAAGAAGATCGCGTTGTAGAGGAACGCCTGGGTCACCATCATCGTGAAGCCCAGGAACGAGCGGGACGGGTACTCGCGGAGCATCGTCCGGGCGATCTGCACGTACGAGACGATGCCCTGCCCGGTCACCAGGATCGCGCGGTCCGGCGACACGGGCGACACGGGCTTGCCCTCGCGGGCCGCCTCCTCTTCGATGCCGGTGACGATCTCCTCGGCCTCGTCGTTGCGGCCGTGCGTCATCAGCCAGCGCGGGCTCTCGGGGAGCACGCGCCGGATGTAGATGATCAGGACGCCGAGCACGGGGCCGATGAGGAAGCCGACGCGCCAGCCGATGTTGATGGGGAAGATGTTGGGGTTGAGCAGGAGGATCGACGCGGCGGCGCCGATCATCGCGCCGAGCCAGTACGTGCCGTTGACGGCGATGTCCGTGCGTCCGCGGTAGTAGGACGGGATCAGCTCGTCGATCGCCGAGTTGATCGCCGTGTACTCGCCGCCGATGCCGGTGCCGGCGACGAAGCGGCAGAGCAGCAGGAACCAGAAGCTGAAGGAGAACGCGGCCAGGCCGCTGGCCACGAGGTAGATCGCCAGCGTCAGGACGAACAGGCGCTTGCGGCCGAGCATGTCCGTGATGCGGCCGAAGAAGAGCGCGCCGACGACCTCGCCGAAGAGGTAGACCGAGCCCAGCAGGCCGACCTCGGCGGCTCCCAGGTGCAGCGTGCCCTTGTCCTGGAGCACGGTGCCCACGGCGGACACGATCTGGATCTCGAGCCCGTCGAGGATCCAGGCCGAGCCGAGGCCGAGGATCACCCGCCAGTGGAAGCGGGTCCAGGGCAGCCGGTCCAGCCGTGCCGGGACGAGGCTCCGTATGGGCTCTGTGGCGGCGGTCGAGGTCATCGGCCGGACCTCCTTCTCTTATCCGGTGCTAACACGGTAAGCACGTACCTATGTGCGACACACTCAGGAAATGTATGCCT
>Ga0070717_10004165_pt1 | contig 10426 bp, 12 predicted proteins | sample LARL113metaG_FD_71366 | JGI IMG/M metagenome (GOLD analysis project Ga0070717, IMG submission 71366) | Corn, switchgrass and miscanthus rhizosphere microbial communities from Kellogg Biological Station, Michigan, USA - LAR L11-3 metaG | ecosystem: Host-associated > Plants > Roots > Rhizosphere ... | reverse complement strand
GCCCAGGCCCGTCGGCGCGCCGGGATCCAGCCGCGCAGCCCCCGCACCGCCACCACCAGGTCGCGCAACGCCATGCCTTCGGACCGTAAGCACGAACCAGCGTTCGGCAACGGCCGCGGCGCCGACTTACCGCTCGCGACCCTTGCCGAGCAGGCCGCGGATCATCGAGCGCGCGCCGAGCCGCGGCAGCTGGGTCAGCGCCCGCGCCAGCGCGAACGCGAGCTGGACCGGCGAGTCGCCGCGCGCCTCGACGGTGGTGCGCTGGCCGGTGGCGACGTCCTCCATCGCGCCGCGCGCGATCGTGCGCGAGCCGTCGCTGCGGATCTCCACGATCAGCCGGGCGACGACCGGCGGCTCGCTCTGCAGCGCCCCGGCCGGGGCCTGCACAAGCGCGGGCTTGTCGGGTTCTTTCACCATCCCACCTTAGTACAGTGTGGGCATGGTGGCTTTGAGCTCGCTCCGGGAACGCATCGAGGAGGTCGACAAACAGATCATCGCGCTGCTCGCGGCGCGGCTCAAGATCGTCGAGGACGTGGTCGAGGCCAAGCTGAGCTCGGCCAGCCCGGTGCGCGATCGCGCGCGCGAGGATCTGCTGCTGCAGCGCCTGCGCGCCCTGGCGGTCGAGGCCGGGCTCGACGCGCACCAGATCGAGCGCATGTACCGCGTGGTGATGGACATGTCGGTCGCGCACCAGGAGGCGACGGTCCGCAACCGCAGCGACGCGCCGTTGCGGATCGCGTACCAGGGCGTCGAGGGCAGCTACAGCCACCTCGCGGCGCAGCGTCGCTACGCGGGGCGCACCGGCGGCGCGATGCTGTCGGGCCACGAGTCGTTCCGCGCGGCGGCCGCCGCGGTCACGACCGGCGCAGCGGATCTGGCGCTCTTGCCGATCGAGAACACGACCGCCGGCAGCATCAACGAGACGTACGATCTGCTGGCCGCCGGCACGCTGCATATCACCGGCGAGGTCGTATCGGCGATCGAGCATTGCTTGCTGGCGCTGCCCGGCGTGACTCTCGACGAGCTGCGCACGGTGATGTCGCATCCGCAGGCGCTCGCGCAGTGCCACGCGCTGTTCGCGCAGCACCCGCACCTGACGGCGCGCGCGGATCTCGACACCGCGGGCGCGGCGCAGCGCGTGGCCGCGGCCAACGATCGCACGCTCGCGGCGATCGCGAGCAGCGCGGCGGCGCAGCGCTACGGCCTCGCCGTGCTCGCGCGCGGGATCAACTCGGCGGCCGGCAATGCGACGCGGTTCGTCGAGGTCGCGACCCGGCCGGCGCCGGTGCCCGACAACGCGGCGGTGAAGACCTCACTGATCTTCGCGCTCGCGGATCGCCCGGGCGTGCTCGGCGAGATCCTGTCGCGGCTCGCGGCGCGCAACCTGTCGCTGACCAAGCTCGAGTCGCGGCCGATCCCCGAGGTCCCGTTCACGTATCGGTTTTACGCCGACGTGCTCGGACATGCGGCGAGCGAGCCGTTCCACGCCGCGCTCGAGGACATTCGTCCGCTGACAACCGACCTCCGGGTGCTCGGGACGTACCCGGCGGCGGTATAACCGCGGCATGCGCGCAGTTCGAGCTCACGATCACTCGGGACCGTCCGGCCTCCGCGTCGACGAGGTCCCCGATCCCACGGTCGGCCCCGGCCAGGTCTTGATCGAGGTCCACGCTGCCGGCGTGAACTTCCCCGACGTGCTGCTGTCGCGCGGGCTGTATCAGTTCAAGCCGCCGCTGCCGTTCTCGCCGGGCGGCGAGTGCGCCGGCGTGGTGCGCGCGGTCGGCGCCGGGGTGACCAGCGTCGCGCCGGGCGATCGGGTCGCGGCGACGACGATCCATGGCGCGTTCGTCGAGCAGGTCTGCATCCCCGAGGCGGGCGTGATCAAGCTGCCCGACGGCGTCGGGTTCGAGACCGGCGCGGCGACGCTGTTGACCTACGCGACGACGTATCACGCGCTGGTCGATCGCGCCGCGATCAAGGCCGGCGAGCGCCTGCTCGTGCTCGGCGCCGCCGGCGGCGTCGGGGTGGCGGCGTGCGAGCTCGGTGCGCTGCTCGGCGCGCGGGTGATCGCCGCGGCGTCGACCGACGACAAGCTCGCGTTCTGCCGCGCGCACGGCGCGAGCGAGGTGATCAACTATGCGACCGAGGATCTCAAGGAGCGGCTCAAGGCGCTGACGTCGGGCAACGGCGCCGATGTGGTCTACGATCCGGTCGGCGGTGCGCTCGCCGAGACCGCGCTGCGCGGCACCGCGTGGCAGGGCCGCTACCTGGTGATCGGGTTCGCGGCGGGCGAGATCCCGAAGATTCCGCTCAACCTGGTGCTGCTCAAGGGCTGCCAGATCGTCGGCGTGTTCTGGGGCTCGTTCGCGATGCGCGATCCGGCGAAGAACCGCGCGCATTGCGCGCAGCTGTTCCAGTGGGTCGCCGAGGGCAAGCTCACACCCGCGGTCGACGCCGTGCTGCCGTTCGAGCGTGCAGGCGAGGCGCTCGAGCGGCTCGAGCAGCGCAAGGTCAAGGGCAAGCTCGTGCTGTCTCCGCGCGGCGCGTGACGCAAGCGCGGGACCAGCGTGCGTGCTCGCACGCGTGCGGGCGATCGGCGATACGCGCGCGGCGCGATCGGCGATACTTCGGCCATGCGCTTGGCCGTGGCCCTGTTCGGCTTCGTCGTCGGCACGTCGCTCGCGACGGGCTGTGGATTTCGCTCGGGCGCCGGCGAGTCGGTCGACGCCGCGCCGGCGCCGGATGGTTGCACGTCGTTCTCGTCGCAGCTCGACACGTGTCCGCTGTCGCTCACGATGGATCTGGAGCTCAACGGCTCGGTGATCTACGACACGAGCCTGCACGTGTTGACGGTCAACGGCGTGGCGCTGCCGGTGACCTCGCTGACGCTCGCGACCCAGGCGAGCGACGTCGACGCGTTGCTGGTCCACGACCTCCACGTGGTCGAGGGCACCACGGTGCGCGCGGTCGGCGCCTTGCCGTTCGCGATCGTCGCCAGCGGCAGCGTGACGATCGATGACGACGCGATGATCGATGTCGGCGCGGGCGGCGCGGGCGCGCGCACGACCTGCGACGGGCTGGCCACGGCCGGCGCGGCGAGCGGCAATGGCGCCGGCGGCGGGGGTGGCGGTGGGTTCGGCGCGAACGGCGGCGACGGCGGCGTGGGCAACAGCGATCTCGGCGCGCCGGCGGCGGGCGGCCACAAGAGCCTCGCGGTCGCGGCGATGCCGGCCGGGCCGCTCGGCGGATGTCCGGGCGCGAGCGGCGGCAAGGGCGATGTCATGGGCGGCGCGGGCGGCCTCGCCGGCGGCGCGCTGTACATCGTCGCGGCGACGTCGATCACGCTCGGGCCGCGCGCGACGCTGACCGCCGGCGGCGGGGGTGGCGGCGGCGGCGGGCATGGCAACGCGGCGGGCGATGACGGCGGCGGCGGCGGCGGCTCGGGCGGCCTGATCTTCGTCGAGGCGCCGCAGCTGCTCGCGACGCAGGGCGTGATCGTCGCCAACGGCGGCGGCGGCGGCGAAGGCTCGTCCGAGGAGAGCGGCGGCGCGGCCGGGACCAACGGGGCGCTGTCCACCAGCCGCGCGGCCGGCGGCGCGGGCAGCTCCGCCAACGGCGCGGACGGCGGCCTCGGCGGCAGCAGCCTCGCGGGCGAGGGCAGCGTCGGCGGCGGCGGCAAGCCCGGCGGCGGCGGCGGCGGCGGTGGCGGCATTGGCTTCGTGCACCTTGTGTCCGCTGATCCGCAGATCGGCGTCGTGTCGCCGCTGCCGCAGTAGCGCGGCTCAGACGAAGTCGCGGCGGTGGAACAGCAGCGCGGCGAGCGCGAGCAGCGCGGCGATCCAGCCCAGGCCATGCGCGCCGGCGAGCGCGACGTAGCTCCACGGCACGAAGTCGCCGTGCACGCTGACCGCGGTGCCGTCGAGCGTGCGGCCGGACACCGCGAACAGGTGGACGTCGGGCACGATCTCGAGCGCGAGCTTGGTGGTCGCCTGGATCCACGGCGCGGCGAACTTGGTGGCGGCCTCGAGGTCCGGCGTCAGCCGGCCGATCACCCACATCGCGAGCGCGAAGATGCCGGACAGGAACGGCGTCGAGAACGACGAGAAGAAGATCGCGATCGCGGCGACGGTGAGGACCTCGAGCCACGACAGCACGAGCGCCTTGACCACGCCGCTCGACACGCCGGCGCCCTGGACGCCGAGCATCACGATCATCGCCGCGGCGAACACGCCGACCAGCACGGTGAGCACGAGCACCATGCCCGCGTATTTTCCGACCACGAACTCCCAGCGGCTGATCGGCTTGCTGACGATCGCGTGGATCGTCCGGCGCTGGACCTCGGTGTAGAGCAGGAACACGCCGAGGAAGATCGCGGTCAGCGAGCCGAACAGCGAGATGCCGGCGAGGCCGACGTCGCGCGCGACCCGGCCGGCCTCGCGGACCGAGAGCTGGCCGAGGAACACGGCGAGCAGGTTCGAGCCGATCACGAGGACCAGGATCCCGTACAGCACGCGGATCCGCGCGGCCTCGCGAAACGTGTTGAGCGCGATCGCCCAGATTCGACCGATCATGGCTTGGCCTCCGCGACTTCGCGAACGAACAGATCCTCGAGGGTCTCGTGGCGCGGCGTGACCTGGACGATCTTCGCGCCGGCCGCGTGGGCGCGCGCGATCCACGCGTCGACATCGGTCTGGGCGCCGAACGTCACCGCGAGCTCGTCGCCGACGTGGCGGACGCGCGTGGCACCTTCCGTCAGCGCCGCGACGTCGGGCGTGGCGACTCGCACGATGACATCGACGCCTTGCAGCGTCTTGGACACCAGCTCGGCCGGCGTGCCGTGGGCCTGGAGCTGGCCGCGCGCGACGATCGCCACGCGATCCGTGATCGCCTCGACGTCGGACAGGATGTGGGTCGAGAAGAACACGGTCTTGCCGGCGTCGCGCAGCTCGAGGATCAGGTCGCGGACCTCCTTGCGGCCGATCGGATCGAGCCCGCTCATCGGCTCGTCGAGCACGACCAGCTCGGGATCGTTCATCAGCGCCTGCGCGAGGCCCGCGCGCTGCAGCATGCCCTTGCTGAATTTTTTCAGGCTCTGGCCGCGCGCGCGGGTGAGGCCGACCTTCTCGATCAGCTCGTCGGCGCGGCGCTTGCGAAGCGCGGGCGTGAGGCCAAACAACCGGCCCGCGAGGTCGCATAGCTCGGCGACATTGAGATAGTCGTAAAAATACGGCGATTCAGGAAGGAAGCCGATCTTGGCGCGCGCGGTGCGGCTGGGCAGCGCCTCCCCGAGCAGCGTCGCGGTGCCGCCGGTCGGCCGGATCAGGCCCATCAACGTCCGGATCGTCGTGGTCTTGCCCGCGCCGTTGGGGCCGACGAAGCCGAAAATGTGGCCGCGCTCGACGCTGAACGTCACGCCGCGCAGCGCCTCGACCTTGGTTCGGGCGAACGGCGTGCGGTACGTCTTCGTGAGCTCGTGAACGTCGATCGCGAGGTCGGCCAAACGCTCGCAGGATACCGCCTCTCGCGCCGGCTGGGCGCGCGCGGCGAGCAAACTCACCGAGTTGCCGGGCCGCTACCCCGCCGACCGCCCGTCGACGCCCCGGCGCGGACCCACGGACCCGCGCCAAGGCTCAACCTCGCGGCGGCGTGGCCGAATTCATGGGAGAAGCCATGCTCCAGGTCGACGACCAACAGGACACCGTCACGATCCAGATCTCCGGTCGCTTCGACTACCGGATGATCAAAGACTTCCAGCAGCTGCTCGGGAGGTCGCCACAGATGTGGATCGTGGACCTGGGCAGCGTCGACTACATCGATAGCTCCGCGCTCGGCATGCTGTTGCTGTTGCGCGAGCGGGTGCACGGAGAGGCGCAGCGCGTGGTGCTGCGCGGCGTGCACGGACAGCCCCGCGACGTGCTCGTGATGGCGAAGTTCGATCGCATGTTCAAGGTGGAGTAGGCCCATGGCGTATACGCAGCGCATTCCCTCGTTGACCGAGCATGCCCGGCGCGCACCCGGCATCGCGGCGCTCCAGGTGCTCCGGCGCATCGAGCTCGAGTGTCAGACCCGCGCGCAGGCCGAGGACGTCGCCGACGAGATCGCGGCCCTGTTGCCCGATCCGATCAAGAGCCGGCTCGGCCTGGTCGAGCTGCTGTTCAACGCGATCGAGCACGGCAACCTCGAGATCGGCGGCGCGTACAAATCCGAGCTGCTGCGCGAGCACCGGTTCGACGACGAGATCGGCCAGCGCTACGAGCTGGCGCCCTACAACACGCGCCGCGTGCGCATCCGGGTCACCGTGGCGTACCCGCTGATCGCGATCGAGATCGAGGACGACGGCAAGGGCTTCGACTGGCGCACCGTCGTCGAGGCCGAGGACTACGCCAAGGATCTACCCAACGGCCGCGGCATCGCGATCGTGAACCAGGCCTGCTTTCCTGGCCTCGCGTACAACGAGCCGGGCAACGTCGCGACCGTCCGGGTGGCGTGGCCGACGTGAGCGAGCGGGAGCCCGACCACCTGCCCGACGCGATGCGCGACGGGAACCTCGGCCTCCACCCCGCGCGGATCCTGGTGGTTGACGACGACATCGCGATCGGCGGGACGATCCGGCGCTACCTGCGCCAGTACTCGATCGAGGTCACCGACTCGATCGCCGGCGCGTTCCAGCTGCTCGACCGCCAGACCTATGACCTGGTCCTGCTCGATCGCCGGCTGCCCGATGGCCTGGGCGACAACGTCGTCGCCGAGGTCCGCAAGCGGCGCTCGAGCCTGCCGATCATCATCATGAGCGGCGAGATCGAGACCCATGGCTCGGGGCTGCGCAGCGGCGCCGATGACTTCATCGAGAAGCCGTTCGTGCGCGAGGCGCTGGTCGCCAAGATCGAGCGCCTGTTGACCTCGCACGCGCTGCGCAAGCAGGCGTCGCGCCAGCGCGAGGAGCTCGCCGCGCTGCACTCGCGCCACGAGCGCGAGGTCGAGGTCGCGCGCACGATCTTCGATCGGATCTTCGCGCGCGGTCAGTTCGATCCGGGCAAGGTCCGCCACCTCGTGCTCGCCGCGGACCGGCTCGCCGGCGACGTCGTGTTCGGCGCGCCGGTCGGTCCCGACATCTATCGCTGGATGATCGGCGACGTCACCGGCCACACGCTGTCGAGCGCGCTGGTCACGATGCCGCTCGCCGGGATCTTCTACCGCAAGGCCGCCGCGGGCACGCCGATGGTCGAGGTCCTCGAGCACATGGAGCGCGAGCTCGCCACCATGCTGCCGGCCAACATGTTCTGCGCGGCGGCGATGTGCGAGCTCGATCGCGGCCGCGGGATCCTGCGGCTGTGGAACGGCGGCAACCCCGACATCCTGATCCGCCATGTGTCCGGCGCGGTCAGCCAGATCCCGTCGGCGGGTACGCCGCTCGCCGCGGACCGCTACGCCCAGGTCACGTTCCCGATCCTCGAGCAGTCGGTGGTCGCCGGCGATCGGATCTACGCGTTCTCCGATGGGCTGATCGAGCTGCGCGACCGGCTGCAGCAGATGATCGGCTTCGACCGGCTGCTCAACATCGCGCGCACGGCGCGGCCCGAGACGATCTTCGGCCGCTTCCTCGACTGCATCCCCGACTACAGCGGCGCGATCGGCTACGACGACGATATCTCGCTGGTCGAGGTCATCGTCTAGTGGCCTCTGGCGCCTACATCCGACGCCGGGGCGGTCGATTCCAGATCTCGTATGCATGAGCTCGGCGCGCTCGCCGCGTGGATCGATTCGTCCCTGGGCCGCGTCCTGGAGGACCTCGCCCGGGCCCGCTCGATCCTCGCCGACGCGATGAGCCGGCTGTTCACCACGTTCTCCACGCTGTGCGATCGGCTCGCCGAGGAGCGCAAGCTCTACGAGAGCGCCCTGGAGCAGGTCAACGGCTCGGCGTCCGGCGGCGGCCTGGTCGGCGCGCTGCGCGACGTGCTCGACAAGTTCGTGGCCGACATCGTCCAGGTCAGCGCGAGCAGCGTCGCGCTCATGATCGAGATCGACGCGCTGCGTGGCCACACCGATGCGGTCGCCAAGCGCGGCAAGCAGATCGAGCAGATCGCGATCACGACCCGCATGCTGTCGCTCAACGCGCGGATCGAGGCCCAGCGGATCGGCAGCGCCGGCGCGGTGTTCCGCGTCGTGGCCGACGAGATCAAGAGCCTCGCCAACCAGTCTGGCGAGCTCAGCAAGTCGATCCGCGACGCGCTCGCGGTGCAGTCGGCGTCGCTCGCCAAGGCGAGCACGGCGGTCGCCACGCTCGCGCGCGCCGATCTCGACCAGGCCGTCGCGAGCCATCACCGCCTCGATCTGGTGATCAACAAGCTGTCCGACGTCAGCGCGGCGTCGCTCTCGATCCTGGCGCGAATCCAGGCCGAGGCCGACTCCGCGATCCAGGCGCTGCAGTTCGAGGACATGCTGACCCAGCTGCTGCAGGCGATCACCGACAAGCTCCAGCTGATCCAGACCGGGTGCCGGACCGGCAAGATCGAGCAGGCCCTCGAGCTCGAGGAGCGCCTGCGCCGCGACGCGGTCACCCAGCGCTCCCTCGTCGCCGGCAGCGTCGAGCTGTTCTAGCTAGCGCAGCCGCGCGGCGATCTCGTGGAGCGGCAGCACCTCGCTCGCCGCGTCGCGCTTGACCGCCTCGCCCGGCATCCCCCACACCACGCTGGTCTCCTCGTCCTGGGCGATCGTCCGCGCGCCGCGCGCCCGCATCGCGCCGAGGCCGGCCGCACCGTCGGCGCCCATGCCGGTGAGCAAGACGCCGATCGCGTTGGGCCCGACGGCCTGCGCGACCGACGCGAACAGCACGTCGACCGACGGTCGGTGCCGGCCGACCGGCGGCTCGGCGCTGAGCGCGCACAGGTAGCGCGCGCCGGACCGCACGACGCGCACGTGATGGTGCGCCGGCGCCAGGTAGGCGTGGCCGCGCAGGATCGCGTCGCCGTCGCTGGCCTCGCGCACGACGATCGGCGAGCTGGCGTCGAGCCGCTCGGCGAACCGGCGCGAGAACTCCGGCACGATGTGCTGGACCAGCACGATGCCGTGGCCGTCCGGCGGCAGGACCGCGAGGATCGCGGCGATCGCCTCGGTGCCGCCGGTCGACGCGCCGATCGCGACGACGCGCTCGGTGGTCTTGAGCGCCGCCGCGACGTTGGGCTTGCCGGCCGCCGGCCGGGCTGCCCGCGCGCCGACCCGCGCCGTGGCCGCCATCTTGACCTTGCTGATGATCTGCGCGGCGAGCTCGGCCATGCCGTGCGCGAGGTCGAGCTTGGGCTTGGCCACGAAGTCGACGGCGCCGAGCTCGAGCGCCGCCAGCGTGGCGTCGGCGCCGCGCTCGGTCAGCGACGAGATCATCACGACCGGCAGCGGCCGCAACCGCATCAGGTTGCCGAGGAACGTCAGGCCATCCATGCGCGGCATCTCGATGTCGAGCGTCAGCACATGCGGGTTGGTCTGCCGGATCAGCTCGCGCGCGACGAACGGATCGCTCGCGGCGCCGACCACCTCGAGCGCCGGATCGCTGCCGAGCACCTCGACGAGCAGCTTGCGCATCAGCGCCGAGTCGTCGATCACCAGGACCTTGATCGGCGCCGGCATCAGAACAGCTCCACCGACCCGGCGGGCGCCGCGATCTGGTCTGCCGCCTGGGCCTCGGTCGTGACCACGTCCTGGGCCCGCGCCATCGGAATGCGCTGGATCTGCGCGCGGCCGGTCAGCGGCCAGTAGCGCACCCGGCGCGCGACCGCCTCGCCGAGGTCCTCGCCGAGGATGGGGATGTTCTCGGCCGCGAAGAACGCGCGGACCAGCTCGATGTTGCTGCGCCCGATGTCGCCGCCGGCGTCGATCACGCGGCCGCCGCCGAACACCTTGACCTCGAGGTTGCTGCGCCGGCCGAACCGGCCGAGCACCTGGTTGACCAGGCACTCGAGCGCGTAGACCCCGTAGCGCGCGGAGTCGCCGGCATCGCCGCGCAGCACGGCGGGCAACATGAAGTGGTTGATGCCGCCGATGCCGCGCGCGGTGTCGCGCACGCACGCCGAGACGCACGAGCCGAGCACCGTGGTGATCACGACGTCCTCGCTGGTCACGAACAGCTCGCCGGGCAGCACCTGGACGATGAAGCGATCGAGCCGGGGCTCCCAGTAGCGACCTACACTGCCAGCTTCCGATACGCCGTTCGTCCGACGTTCGCGAACCCGCTGATCCCCGTGGGCAGTGACTCGCTGTGCCCGAGGAGGAGATAGCCGCCCGGATGCAGTTTGTCGTGGTAACCGCGTACGAGCTTCGTTTTGCTGGGGACGTCGAAGTAGATGAGTACGTTGCGGCATGAGATCACGTCAAAGCTCCCGCGCATCGGCCACGGGTCGAACATGTTGAGCTGGTTGAACGTGACCAGGTCGCG
>Ga0070717_10004164_pt1 | contig 10428 bp, 14 predicted proteins | sample LARL113metaG_FD_71366 | JGI IMG/M metagenome (GOLD analysis project Ga0070717, IMG submission 71366) | Corn, switchgrass and miscanthus rhizosphere microbial communities from Kellogg Biological Station, Michigan, USA - LAR L11-3 metaG | ecosystem: Host-associated > Plants > Roots > Rhizosphere ... | reverse complement strand
CTCGCGGCGCAGGCCGAGCCGCTCGGTCGCGCTACGCAGTCGGTAGAGCGCCTGCAGCGCCTGCTCGCGCGAGCCCGCCGCGTCGGCGAGCTCCTCCTCCGCCTGCCCACGCTCGGCAAGCAGCAGCTCCAGCCGCTTCTCGACGGCGGTCCGCGTGGAGACCGCGCCGCCGCGCCGCCAATCGATGTCGCGGAGCCTGTCCTCGAGACCCGCGAGGTCGAGCTGCGCGATCCGGGCTCGTAGGCGTCCGATCTCGACAGCGAGCTTCTGCGCCCGCTCGGCGGCGGTCGCCTGGAGCGCGAGCGGCCGGAGCCGCTTCTTCACCTCGGCCTCGACGTCGCGCGCGCGCTCGACCTCGATCGCGACGCGAGCGAGCTTGAGCTCGGCTCGGTGGCGACGCGCCTTGAAGCGGCCGAGGCCCGCAGCCTCCTCGATCAGCGCGCGCCGCTCCGCGGGACGCGACGCGAGGATGGCCTCCACCTTGCCCTGGCTGATGATCGAGTGCATGCCCTGGCCGAGCCCGAGGTCGGCGAGCAACTCGACAAGGTCGAGCCGCCGCACCGCGGCCCGGTTGACGAGGTACTGACCCTCGCCGCCGCGGTGCAGCCGCCGGGCGACCGAGAGCTCGGCGTAGTCGACGGGCAGCTCACCGTCGGCGTTGTCGAAGAGGAGCTCGACCTCGCAGAAGTCCGACTTCCCACGCGCGCCGCCGCCGGCGAAGAGGACATCGTCCGGCTTCTCGGCGCGCAGCTCGGTCGGGCTGAGCGAGCCGGCGGCCCAGCGGATGGCGTCCGAGACGTTGGACTTGCCGGAGCCGTTCGGCCCGACGATCACGCCCACGCCCGGCTCGAGACGGATCTCGACCGGGTCGGGAAACGACTTGAAGCCACGCAGCTTGACGGCGCGCAGATGCACCGCGCTGACCCTAACGAGGCGGCAGGACGCTACTCCGCGTCGCGCTCGTCGTCGCGCGCGAGCGGGGCGTCCTCGTCAGCCGGCTCGTCGTCGTGGAAGAGCTCGAGGATTCCGCGCCGCTCCGTCTCCGGCTCCTCCTCGGTGAGCCGCCTGAGGCGCAGCTCCGAATGTGTGGGCCGCCGCTCAGCCATGAGGCGGGGAAATATGCCACAAACTAGGAAAACTCGCCGGGGTCGAGCTTGGCGAGTGCTTCGCGGGCGGCTTCCTGCTCCGCGGCCTTCTTCGTCTTCCCCTCACCGCGCCCGAGCTCCTCGCCGCCGATCAGCGCGGCGCACGTGAAGCTGCGCTCGTGCGGCGGCCCCTCGACCGCGATCTCCACGTAGGTCACGTGCCGGCCCGTGCGGGCGAGTACCTCCTGCAGGTCGGTCTTGTGGTCGACGCGCGTCGTGAGCGCGTGCTCGATCTGGGCGGAGAACGCCGCGACGACGGCTTCCTCGATCGCCGCGAAGCCGTGCTGGAGGAAGAGCGCGCCGAGCGCCGCCTCGATGACGGCGGCGAGCACGTTGCGGTTCCGGGAGAGCCGCTCGAGCTCCTCCCGGGTCTGGGTCGAGCCTCCGTGCTCGACGAGCCGCCGGCCGAGGTCGAGTTCCTGTGCCACCTGCGCGCACGTCACCCGAGAGACGACGTGGGAGCGGACCTTGGCGAGCTTTCCCTCCGAGAAGTCGGGATGCGTGGTGTAGAGGGAGTGCGCGACCGCGAGCTCGAGGACGCTGTCACCGAGGAACTCGAGCCGCTCGTACGAGGCGCCACGGTCGCTCGCCCAGGAGGTATGCGTGAAGACGGGCTCCGCCAGCTCCGGGGGGAGCTCGGCGATGAGCTGCGCGAGGTCCCGGTCCGCGGCTACTGGTGCGAAGTGACGTAGTCGACCGCCTGGCCGACGGTCTGGATCTTCTGGGCGTCCTCGTCCGAGATCTTGATCCCGAACTGGTCCTCCAGCTCCATGATCAACTCGACGAGGTCGAGCGAGTCGGCGTCGAGGTCCTCCTGGAAGGATGCCTCCTCCGTGATGTCCGCCTCGTCGATGCCGAGCTGCTCGGTGAGGACCTCTTTGACCCGCTCATAGACTTCCTCGCGCGAAGCTGCCATGTCACCTCGTTGTGTTGTGGGGGCTGGAAAGCGCGCCGATCATACAGCCTTGACCTCCTGCGGTAAGCGGGCAGCAAGGCGGCCGACCACGTCGTGGTCGACGCCGCGGGCCGCGAGGCGGATCGCGTTGGCGATCGCGGTCGACGAGGAGTTGCCGTGCGCGATCACGACGAGCCCGCGCAGTCCGAGCAGGTAGGCGCCGCCGTAGGTGTCGGGGTCGAGGCGCTTCCGCAGGCGCCGGGCCGCGGGACGGATGAGCAGACCGCCGAGGCTTCCGAGGTTCGTGGCCGTGATCTCCTCCCGCAGCGAGTCGAGCAGGGTGCGGATCGTCCCCTCGACCGCCTTGAGCGCGACGTTGCCGGTGAAGCCGTCGCTGACGAGGACGTCGGCGGCGCCTTCGAGGATGTCGCGTCCCTCGGCATTGCCGCGGAAGTCCAGGTCGGAGGCGGCGAGCAGCTCGTGCGCCTCGAGCGTGAGCTGGTTGCCCTTCTCGGGCTCCTCGCCGATCGAGAGGAGGCGTACCTGTGGCAGGGCGATGCCGAGCATCTCCTCGGCGAAGACCGCGCCCATGGTCGCGAACTGGAGCAGGTGCTCGGGGCGGCAATCTGCGTTCGCGCCGGCGTCGATCAGGATCGACGGCCCCTTCCGAGCCGGGATGGGCACTGCGATAGCGGGACGCCGGACGCCGGGGACGCGCCGCAGCAGGACGAGGCCGCTGGCGAGGATCGCGCCTGTGTTGCCCGCCGACACCACCGCGTCGGCGTCGCCGTCCGCGACGGCCTTGACCGCCCGCACGAGCGAGCTGTCCTCCTTCGTGCGGAACGCGTCCGCGGGCTTCTCGTCCATGCCGACGACCTGCGTCGTGGGGACGTGGGCAAGCCCGCGCGTGTCGAGGTCGGCCGAGCCGAAGACGACGGTGTCGATGCCGTCGTCGCGCGCGGCGAGCGCGCCTTCTACGACTGCAGCCGGACCACGATCTCCCCCCATCGCGTCGACGGCGATGCGGGGCATTTACTCAGGGAGCGTGGACGCGGAGCGGCTCGACCTCGCGGCCCTTGTAGGTGCCGCAGGTCGGGCAGACGCGGTGCGGGCGCTTCGGCTGGCCGCACGTCGGGCAGACGTTGACCTTCGGCGCGCTGATCGCGTGCGTCGCGCGCCGCTTGTCGCGGCGGGACTTGGAGGTTTTCCGCTTCGGGACGGCCATCGCAGCGGGCCACTATAGCCTGCGCACGTGGATTCGACCGAGATCCTGTCGCAGTTCGACGAGCAGATGAGACGCCGCGCGGCGCCCGATTCCCTCTTCGTGAGCGACGGCTGGAGCGCGGTGCTCTGGCGGCCCGACGACGGCGAGGTCGAGCCGCTCGTCGCGCGGATGCGCGAGCTGCCCGGCCACGTCGAGTGGAAGTACTACTCGCACGACGGGCCCGAGCTGCGCGAGCGCCTCGTCGCCGCCGGGCTCGTGCCGGACGATGAGGAGACGGTCGTCGTCGCCGAGGCCGCGTCGATCCCGCCGCCGCCCGCGGACGTCGAGCTGCAGATCGTGACGGACGAGTTCGTCGATCTCGCTGCGAGCGTCTTCGGCGACCGGTTCGAACTGCCGGAGAGGGCCGTCGCCGTCGTCGCGCTCGTGGACGGGCAACCGGTCTCGGGCGGCCGGGTGGACTTCGAGGACGGGGTCGAGTTCGCCGGCCTCTTCGGCGGGATCACGCTGCCCGAGTTCCGCGGCCGCGGCCTCTATCGCGCGACGGTCGCGAAGCGCGCACAGCTCGCGCGCGAGCGCGGCTACCGCTGGCTCTACTCCGACGCGCTGCCGACGAGCCGGCCGATCCTCGAGCGGCTCGGCTTCGTCCCCGTCACGACGACGACGCCGTTCATGCTTCCCCGCGCCTAGTCCGGCACGCCGCGGGTAGCGTCGCCCCCATGGACAGACGCAGACTCGGAACGCAGGGGCTCGAGGTCTCGGCGCTCGGCCTCGGGTGCATGGGGATGTCGGAGTTTTACGGCACGACCGACGAGGGCGAGGCGATCGCGACCATCCACCGGGCGCTCGAGCTCGGGATCGACTTCCTCGACACGGCGGACATGTACGGGAGCGGCGCGAACGAGGAGCTCGTCGGGAAGGCGGTCCGCGACCGGCGGGACGAGGTCGTCCTCGCGACGAAGTTCGGAAACGTGCGGAACGACGACGGCTCACGCGAGATCCGCGGCGACGCCGAGTACGTGCGGCAGGCCTGCGACGCCTCGCTGCGGCGCCTCGGTCTCGAGCACATCGACCTCTACTACCAGCACCGCGTCGATCGCCGGGTGCCGATCGAGGAGACGGTCGGCGCGATGGCCGAACTCGTCGAGGCCGGGAAGGTGCGCCACCTCGGACTCTCCGAGGCGTCGCCGGACTCGATCCGACGCGCGCACGCCGTCCACCCGATCTCGGCGCTGCAGTCGGAGTACTCGCTCTGGACGCGCGACCCCGAGGACGGGCCTCTGCCGACCTGCCGCGAGCTCGGGATCGGCTTCGTCGCGTACAGCCCGCTCGGCCGAGGCTTCCTCACCGGGCAGATCCGCTCGCCGGACGACTTCGGCGAGGACGACTTCCGCGGCCGTCTGCCCCGCTTCCAGGGCGAGAATCTCCGGCGGAACCTCGACCTCGTCGCGCGCGTCGAGGAGATCGCCGACGAGGAGGGACGGACACCGGGGCAGATCGCACTCGCCTGGGTGCTCTCACGCGGTGACGACGTCGTCCCGATCCCGGGGACGAAGCGCCGGCGCTATCTCGAGGAGAACGCAGAGGCGGCCGACATCGAGCTGTCCGACGACGAGCTCGAACGGCTCGACCAGGCGTTCCCGCAGGGAGCGGCCGCCGGCGACCGCTACCCGGACATGTCCTCGATCGACCGGTAGGCGCTACTCGCTCTCGCGCAACGACTCGAGCGCCGCCCAGCGGGGGTCGGCGGACTCCTCCACGTGCTCGTGCGGCTCGGCGTTGAGATCCTTGCCGCACACGGGACAGAGGCCGGCGCAGTCGTCGCGGCAGAGGATCTTGTCGGGCAGCGCGAGCGCGACCGCATCATGTGCCCAGGCCGAGAGGTCGAGCCGGTCGTCGTCGAGGTACTCCGTCTCCTCCTCGTCTCCCTCGGGCTTCGTCGCCTGGTACTCGCGCAGGTCGAGCGACAGCGGGAGCTCTGCGTCCTGCAGGCAGCGGAAGCACGGGCCCTCGAGCGTGACGTCGAACGCCAGCTCGAGGACGGTGCCGCTCGAGGCGCGGGTCACCTTCAGCTCGCCGGTGACGGGGTTCGGGGCCGGGTCGTACGTCTGGCCGCCGAGCACGAGCGGCTCGAGCTCGATCTCGACGCGCTCGCGCCCCTGGTCGCCGCTGCGGAGACGGAGCTTGCGGAGGTCGAAGGTGGTCACACCGCCACCGTAGCGGCGGTCTTCAGCGTGTGAAGCGCAGGCTGTCGACCATCTGCCGCACCTTCGCCTCGCCCGCCGCGAAGTTCGGCCCGCAGATCACCGCGCCGACCTCGACGCGGCCGACTCCGGAGCCGGGACCCTTGATCTCCGCGATCAGCCGGCGCTGCTTCGGCCCCGATCCCGCGCAGTTGACGGTGGACTTCGCCGTCCGCTTGGTCGGCTGTTTCTCGACGACGATCCGCGCGGGCTTGCCGGCCACATGCGTGTTCGGAGCCCCGTCCAGGTTCGGCTTCTGGAACGCGGCCCACCAGACCGCGACGTCGTTCGTGTGGAGTCGCATCGGCGGCGGAAGCGGGCTCTTGAAGCCGTAGAAGTTCCCCTGCGAGCAACTGGGCCGGCGCCCCGTCGTCACCATCGCCAGCGGGAACTCCGAGGTGCCGATCCAGCACCAGCTCTTGTACTTCCAGTCCGCCGGATAGCGGAATGCCAGCCGGAAGCCGGGGAAGCTCGCCTCGACCGGGCGGGCGCTCGTGGTGGTCGTTGCGACGCCCGCCGACGTGCCGCAGCCTGCGGCCACGACGAGGAGTGCAATCGCTATCACGACCGGTCCGCGCCCCCGCACGCCGCAATGATGCCGGAGCTACGGAGCAGCCCGGCGGAGATCCGCGAGGCGCGGCACACGGGGCACGCTCTGCTCCTGCGCCTCCTTGTGCCTCAGATACGGCCCCACCGTCTCGGGCAGCGGCTCGACGTCCTCCCGCCCGCGCGGGTTGCGGGCGAGGACGAGCATCCCGACCGAGGCGACGACGATTGCGCCGGCGGCGAGCTCTCGCCCCCCGACGGCTTCGCCGGCGAACAGCCAGCCAAGCAGGACGGCGACCGCCGGGTTCACGTAGGCGTAGGTGGAGACGACGACGCTCGGTGCGCCGCTGCGCAGGAGCCAGCCGTAGGCCGTGAAGGCGACGATCGAGCCGAAGACGACGAGGAAGCCGAACGCCGCGATCGAGCTCGCCGAGACCGCCGCCGGGTGGACGCGCCCGACTTCTCCCATCGCGGCGCCCGTGACGGCGAGGAGCGCGGCCGCGCAGAGCATCTGCATTCCGGCCGACAGGAACGGTGCCGTCGGCAGCGGTGCCACGCGCGCGTAGGCCGAGCCGCCCGCCCAGGCGAGCGCGGCGACGAGGATGACAGCGGCGCCGACCGGGTCGAGGTGTGCGCTCTGACCGACGAGCAGCGCTACGCCGAGCAGCCCCGTGGCGATCCCGGCGACTGCGCCAAAGGAGAGGCGGACGCCGAAGAACGTGCGGTCGAGGAGCGCCGTGAAGAGCGGCACGGTCGCGACGAGGAGCGCGGTCAGCCCGGAGGCGACACGCTGCTCGGCCCAGGCGACGCCGCCGGTGTCCAGGAACAGCAGGAGCCCGCCGACGATCGCGGCGGCCGTCCACTCCCGCCGGCCGAGCCGGGCGGTCGCGACGTCGCCCCGCTTGACGGACCACGCGTAGAGCAGCCCGCCCGCCAGCGCGAAACGGACCGCGAGCATCAGCAGTGGCGGCAGCGTGCGGTCGGCGACGGCGATCGCCAGATACGTCGATCCCCAGACGACGTAGACGATCAACAGCGCGGCGGCGATCTTCGCTCTCATGGATCCATGGTGCCGACGCCGATCGATCAGGGCAAGTTGAGTTATCGTTCGTATCGATCATGTCGTCTAATGACTGGCTAGGGATCGACCTGCGCCATCTCGCGGCGCTGGAGGCGGTCGCGCGCACCGGCTCGTTCGGCCGGGCGGCGCGCGAGCTCGGGTACACGCAGTCGGCCGTCAGCCAGCAGATCGCGCAGCTCGAGCGGATCGTCGGACAGAAGCTGTTCGACCGGCCCGGCGGCCCTCGCCGGGTCGAGCCGACCGAGGCCGGCCTCCAGCTGCTCGGCCACGCGGACGCGATCGTCGCGCAGCTCGACGCCGCCCGAGCGGACATGGCCGCGCTCGCCGAGGGTGCCGCGGGCACGCTCCGCGTCGGCATCTACCAGAGCGTCGGCGCCCGCCTCCTCCCTGCTCTCGTCCGTCGCTTTCGCGAGCAGTGGCCGCTCGTCAGCGTTCGCGTACGGGAGGAGAGCGCCGCCGAGGACCTGCTGCGGCTGCTCGAGCACGGCGAGCTCGACCTCACGTTCGCCGACCTGCCTGTGAGGGAGGGGCCGTTCGAATGGGCCGAGCTCCTCCAGGATCCGTATGTCCTGCTCGTTTCGGCGCGCTCCGAGCTCGCCTCGCTGGACGCCGCGCCGTCGTTGCGCGAGGTCGCGAAGCTGCCGCTCATCGGGAGGCGCAGCACCGACGAGCCCGAGCGGTTCCTCGCGGGACGGGTGCCCGAGGTGAACGTCGTCTTCCGCACCGACGACAACGGCACGCTCGCGGCGTTCGTCGCCGAGGATCTCGGAGCCGCGATCGAGCCGCGTCTCGTCGTCGACCCGCGCGACCGGGACGTCAAGATGCTCCCGTTCGGCTCGCGGATCCCGCCGCGGACGCTCGTCCTCGCGTGGCACCGCGACCGCTACCGCTCGCAGGCGGCGCAGGCGTTCGTCGAGCTCGCACAGGAGCTCGCGGCCGTATCGGCGGACTAGCGGTTAGCTAGAAAACGTCGTCGTCGGCGACGTCGCCGTTGGCGCTCAGGCCCGCGATGACCGTCTCCTGCGACCGCTCGTGCAGCCGCTCGCGTCCACGTCGGACGGCGGTGAGGAAACGCTCCATGTTGACCTCGAGGGACTGGAGCTGGTTGTCGGCCCAGTCCTCCATCTCGAGCTTCATCTCGCGCGCGCTGCGCCTGGCGTCGTCCACGATGTCGTCGGCCTGCCGCTCCGCGATCTTCACGATCTCGGTCTGGGAGGCTTCGCGCACGGCCTGCTCCCGAGCCTCCGCCAGCAACCGGTCGACCTCGCGCTTGGCCTCGGCGAGCATCTCCTGCCGCTCCTTGACGATCCAGCGAGCCTGCTTGATCTCCTCGGGGATCGTCGCGCGCATCTGGTCGAGGATGTCGTAGATCTCCTCGCGGTCGATGCGGACCTGGTCGGTCAGCGGCACGGCCTTCGCGTTGTGGACGAGGTCGTCGAGCTTGTCGATTAGAACCAGGACGTCCATTGGTTCAGGAGTGTAGCCCTCTGAGCGGAGGGCGCCTACCTCAGAACCGTTCCGCGAGCCAGTCGTAGATCTCGCCCAGGCGCCCCACGGCGATGGACAGATGGCCGTCTTCCTCGGTGATGTGCGCCTCGACACCGGGTATCCGCTCGGCCAGCCAGTGAGCGTGGGCGACGGGGACCATGAGGTCCTGCGCTCCCTGCCAGAGCAGCGTCGGGACCCGGATCTCGGCGAGCTCGAACCCCCACGGCCTCGTGAAGGCGAGGTCGTCGTCGCGCCAGCCCGCGATGCCCTGGGCGAGCGCACGCTCGAACCCGTGTTTCGCGTGCTCCGCGCGCTCGCCGGTGAGCACGGCGGCGTCGACCGGAGGCAGCACCGAGCTCCACACCTCCTTGATCTGGTCCGGCGTCGCCTCGAGCAAGTCGGCCGCCTCGCGCTCGAGGATCGGCTCGAGCGTCGCCGGGCCCTCGAGGGCGGCCTCGAACTCCTCGACGTTCGCCTCGCCCATGCCGGCGAGCCAGTCGAGCCCGTCGGCCGGGTACGGAGTGGGAGCGGCGATCGCGGCAGCGGCGAGGCACCGGCTCGAGAGCGCGCCGCACGCGAACGAGTGCGGGCAGCCGCCGGAACCGCCGACCGAGACGTAGCGCTCGACGTCGAGCGCGTCGAGCACGTCCTCGATGTCGGCGACGACGTCCGCGACGGAGCGGCCGGGATTCGGCGTGGAGCCGCCGTAGCCGGCGCGGTCGTAGGTGATCGCGCGCAGCCCGCGCTCGCCTGCCTTGGCCACGTCGGGCGGGTACGCCAGGCCGCTGCCCGGCGTCCCGTGATGCTGTACGACGACGTGGTCGTCCGGCTCGCCGTGGTCGTAGACGTGGAGCGTCCGGCCGTCGCGCAGGGTGACGTCGAGCTCGATCACTCGTCGGGGCGCTCCGGCGTCCCCGGGCGGCCGTTCGGGAACTTCTCCGCAAGGCGGCGCGCGACCGGCTCCGGGACGAGGGCGGACACGTCCCCGCCGAACGCCGCGATCTCCTTCACGCCGCTCGAGGAGACGAAGCTCACCTGCGGGCTCGCCATCACGTAGATCGTCTCGACCTCCGGTGCCAGCGTCCGGTTGAGCTGGTTCATCTGGAACTCCCACTCGAAGTCCGAGATCACGCGCAGGCCCTTGACGATCGCCTTCGCGTCCCATTTGCGCGCGAAGTCGACGACGAGCTCGCGGAAGACGTCGATCTCGACGTTCTCGTAGGCGGAGAGGGCGTCGCGGAGGAACTCGATCCGCTCGTCGACCGTGAACATCGGCTCCTTGTGGTGCGGCGTCCCCACCACTCCGACGACGACGCGGTCGAAGATCCCTGCCGCGCGCGCGATCACGTCGACGTGTCCGTTCGTGACCGGGTCGTAGGAGCCCGGAGCGATTGCGGTGATCACTCGGGCGAAGCCTCGAACAGCGTCACGCGTGTCTGGCCGTACTTGCGGCTCGTCCGGACCGGGAGCGGCAGCTCGGGCTCGGCACGTGCGTCCGTCTCGACGACGAGGAGCCCGTCGGCTGCGAGCAGCCGCGGCAGGTGGCGCGCTAGGCGTGGCTGGATCTCGGTGAGCATTCCGTAGGGAGGGTCGACCAGCACGAGATCGTACTTCGCTCCCGCGGTTGCCTCCTCCGCGATCGTGCGAAGGACGTCGCCGTGGACGACGCGGGCGCCGGTCAGCCGCAGGCTGTCGAGGTTCCGCTCGATCGTGCGCACCGCGTCGGGGTCGCGCTCGACGAAGACGGCGCTCGACGCCCCGCGGGAGAGCGCCTCGATCCCGAGCGCGCCCGAGCCGGCGAAGAGGTC
>Ga0070717_10004163_pt1 | contig 10428 bp, 11 predicted proteins | sample LARL113metaG_FD_71366 | JGI IMG/M metagenome (GOLD analysis project Ga0070717, IMG submission 71366) | Corn, switchgrass and miscanthus rhizosphere microbial communities from Kellogg Biological Station, Michigan, USA - LAR L11-3 metaG | ecosystem: Host-associated > Plants > Roots > Rhizosphere ... | reverse complement strand
CTCACCCAGGAGATCGGCGACCTCCTTCCCGCAGCTCTCACCCGGGAGTGTGATCTACCCCAGGCATATGCAGTGCTGGAAATCGGCTGTGGCCCCGGTTACTGGCTGTGTGAAATGGCGCGTGCCTATCCGCACCTGTCCTGCATTGGCCTGGATCAGGATGAGGGGCAGATCAGCTCGGCAAACGCCTTGGCGCAACAACTCGGCCTGAAGCACACGACATTTTTGGCGCGGCGTTTGGATGACCTCTCCTCCACGTCGTTCCCTACCCAGATGTTTGATCTTGTCCATTTGAACTTATTGAGCCGGTATGTCTTGACAGCAAACTATCCCGCGCTGGCAAAGACGTGCGCGTCCCTCTGTCGCCCAGGCGGCATGCTGTGCTGGACGGAGGCGGAACTGCCGATCACCACTAGTCCCGCTTTCGAGCGGCTGACCTCGCTGGTCTGCGAGGCCTTACACAGAGCCGGGCAGAGCTTCATCCCCGAACGTATGTGGGAATGGGCAGAACTATTTGCTGCACGCTCAGGGAAGACTGGAGTTGAGCGCTCTTCGTATAAACGCCATTCCCTGGGGATCACTCCGATGCTGGGCCGCTGGCTGCGCGATGCGGGCTGTGGCGCGCAACATGAAAGGCCCCTGTACAGCATCTGGGGGATCGACGAGCGCGTGATCCACGAAACAGCATATGCGATCGAGGTGTCGGCGGGGCAGCCAGCCCACCAGGGATTCGTGCGCCAGGCGATGCGCTTTGCCCACCAGGTGAAGCCCTTCCTGCTGCGCACCGGGGTGATCGAGGAAATGGAACACGCCGCAATATGCGACCATCTCGAAGTGGAGCTTGCCAGCCGTGAGTTCTGCGGGCTGTCCTACCTCCTGCGGGCGTGGGCACTGCATCCGTGACCCCACCAGGCGTTTATTTCAGTGGGCAGAGCGCATGCTAGTGACGTTTAACCCTCTGGCGTGAGGAGAGGAATGGTGATGGAATTTCGCTCACAGGAAAGGTCTTTCGGAGCATCGGCTGTGTTCCAGATGGTCTCCGGCATACCGGCCACCACGCTTGCCAGCCAACTCCCGCGCCGGGAACGCTGGATACTCTTGCTCATAGATGGTAGGCGCTCTATCGCCGACCTGGCACACCTGACACAACGCAGCCAGCTTGATGTGGCCTTGGCGCTCGCCAGGTTTCTTCAATGGGGCTACATCGAGGCAGTAGACACGCGGGCAGATGGACTCGGACGTTGAGAACGCGCGCTGCTTTGCTCCGCTTTCCGCGGGTCACCACGGTGAAAGCCAGGATCGCCTGCTCACGTGCATGCATCTGCTCAGGATGGTGGGCATGTTTCGCTTTTGCCACTCAAGACCGTTCGTGCTTGGCACTCGTTTTGAGCGCACCTCCTGGCTTTCCGTCCCCGTCTTGACCGGCACCAGAAGCCGAGGCCACGGGGAAGACGACGTGCACCGGAGGTGGGAGCAGCTAGTGTTGCTGCTCATCTCGTGGTCGCAAGATCACCATCGGAATTTCCCGTGAGGTGCGCTTCTGATACCCCGCGTAGAACGGGGCGATGGAGAGCAGCCGTGCCCACAGTTCCCGTCGTTTGTCCGGTCCCGCGATCTCTGCCAGGGCACTCACCTGCTTGTCTTGTACCTGAATGGTAACCTCGGGGGTGCTCCGTATATTGAACAACCAGCCAGGAGGGCGCTGCCTGCCCCCGTTCGAAGCGGTCACCACATAGGCTGACCCATCGCGGATATAGATCAGATGCACGCTACGTTGTTTGCCAGATTTGCGTCCTGTAGTGGTGAGTTTGAGAAAACCTGCAGGGCTGTCCGCGCTTCCGCGGTAGGCGCGTTCTCCCGTCAGATGGTACAGCATGACGGAGAAGTAGTTCAGTCTCGGGGCTTTTTGTGCCATGGCTCGCTTCCTTTCGTCTCGTGTAGGGCCTCCAGGCTGCCAGTGTCTCGACGCGTGAGTATGGCTCGTGGCCACAGCCCCCGCTTCTGCCCCCAGTGTAGCACGTTTGGGAGCCCCAGTCTAGATCAGCGACAACAGAGGCGCCCTCAAACCCTGACGATCCTTCCTCGTTCCTCGCGTCTCGACTCCCCGGCCTTGCTTGTCCCATTCCACGAGCAACCCTTCTCTCGAGCAATCTGCGCCGTGCGTGTCCCTCATGGTGCCGCTCTGGCTACTCCCGATCGCATTCCTTGAGTCAGCAATTGCCGGAAAAGTCATGCGTGCTCAGAGCGGGAGCGATGCTCTTCGATGTGTACGGGATGCTCAGGCAGATCCTTGAGGGCTGTTTGGAAAAAGGGGGGATAAAGGGGAAAAGTCTCAAGGTGCGCGATGGGCAGCCAGTCGAAGCGGAGGGAGTTGCCCACCTCGTCCTGGCGCGTGAATGTCTCCAGGCCGTTCGTGAGAAACGAACCGGCCGGAGCAGATAGCAGGAAATACAGTCCAAGCTCATGCGAGGCGCCACCGGCATTGCTATAAAAATTCTCGACAACATAGAGCAAGCGCCCGACCTGAAAGGCCTCGCCCAGCTCCTCCTGCATCTCACGCAGCAGCGAGGCCCGCGCGGACTCACCCACCTCCGCGCGTCCCCCGGGCAGGAACCAGAAGCCCTCTTCGCCCGCCGACTGGCACAGTACGTGCTCGCGCTGGATGAGGACCCTGCCGACGCGGTAGGTGAAGCGGATTCCGCCCGGTTTGAAGGTAATCAAATGTCGCGGTGCATTCATCAGGTCTCGCCTCTTTTCTGTAGTCGCTCGCTCTGCACATCACTCTTGCCAACAGCAGGAGAGCGTGAGACAGATCCGCTGAGTGGCAGTAAGTTCCGGCGTGTGCCCCCACCTGGCTCTCGTTTAATCCGCACCCTGGTGCTCTCGCACCGTGTTTTCATACAGACCAAGCGCCCAGACCGGGAAATAGGTCTTGTACAGGCGATAGTGCAGCATGGCCGTGTAGAAGAACACGCCGGCCACGCCTTCCTCTGGCCAATCGCCGCTCAGCAACTGGCGTTCCCTGAGCAATTGGATCCCGCTCGCAATGGCCTCCTGCGCTTGTTCCCCCTGATACCCAGCCCTCAGCAGGGCCATCAGCGCCCAACTGGTCATGATCACCTGGCTACGCGCGTGCGGCACGGATCGGCCCTCCAAGAGACCCTGCCACGACTCTCCCCAGCCGCCATCGGCCAGCCTGGCCTGCACGAGCCAATGGCAGGCACGTAGAATGGCCTCATCGCTGCAGTTCGCGCCGTTGGCCAGCAGTCCGGTGATGCCGAACAGCGTCCCGTATGCAGAGTGAATGCCCCAGAAGCCCGGCCAGCTTCCGTCTGCCCGCTGCTGCTTCCGCAGCCAGGCGGCTTCGCAGGTTGAGCTTCCGATAGATGCTGCCGACCTGGCTCTCTTGCCTCTGCGTCCTGTGGACAGCATTCTCGACTCGCTCGAACGCAGAGATCACGCCCGATACGAAGGATATGGTGGAAGAGACCCGCCCGGTAGGGGGAGCAGCAACCAGAGCAGCCCTTTCCTGGTCTTGTCGGGCGGTACCATCCCTCGGATACGAGACCTTCAGGCATGACAAGAGCGCCTATTTGCTCTCCGCTGACATTTCCAGAGAGGGCATTCTCTTCATTACGCTCTCTGTGTATTGGCCTGGCAGTGTGATTTTGACGAAAAAGTACGACGTATCTTATAACTAGAAACCCATCACTGGCCGGATATGTTTTGCAAGCCCATATCGCCCTCTTGCGCTTGCGGGGCAGAGAACGTCTTTGGCACAAGAACACGCGCGAGTATCCAGTAGAGGACGCCTCCGACTATAAAGCCGGTGAAGACGCTCATGTCGGAGCCGCCGAAGAGATGTGATAAAGGGCCTTGCAGCAGGGGGGAGTTGAGCCAGAGCGCCGAGGCTATCATGCCCCCCACCATGGCAATGATACCTGCCGGGTTTACCCCTCCCTGATACCAGTAAGGTCCACCTACCCGCGCGAGCAATCCAGCAGCATTGTAGGTGTCACGGCGCAGCCAGGCATCGGTGAGATAGATCGCGCACCAGGGAGCAAGGAAGATGATGAGCAACGACAGAAACTGGCCGTAGAGGGTGTTGAAATTGGAGTTAAAGATGGCAATAGCTGCCAGCACCGTACAAATAGCCATATCTATCAGCGTGGCCTGCCAGCGCTTGACCGATAGCCCCATGATCTGCAAGGTTAAGCCGGAAGAGTACAGATCGATACCATTCACGGCCAGCAGATTGAAGAAGAGCACCAATAAATAGGGGACCAGGAACCACGCGGGAAGTGCCGATGGCAAGCCAGAGATAGGATCAGATGCGCTGGGTAGCCGTGCTGCCACCGCAGCGCCCAGAATCTCCAGGAGCACTGCCGGGATCATGCCACCAAGGGATGCATACCAGAAGATAGCCCACGGCCGCGCATTTTCGGGAAGATAGCGTGAGTAGTCGCTCCCGGTGTTGGCCCATGAGAGGCCTCCTGCCGACACCATCAGCGCAATACCGACGGTAATGGTCGAAAATGTCCCTGCCTGACCGCCGCTAAGTTGCGCTTTGCCCGCTATGAAGACAGCGACGAGCACGAAGAAGACGACGAACACATAGGCCAGGAACTTCTGTACCACCATGATGGTTGCATGTCCCAGTGTGGGAACGAATGCTTGCAGCGCCGCTACAAGCAGGATCACAACGACCTTGAACCAGGCTGAATCGCCGATTGACCACCCCAACGCATGAATCAGGGTGAGCAGGGCAATGACCGCCAGTGCTAACCCTGAACCCTCGAATCCGACCAGGGTGAGCCAGTTAAAGAATGCCAGCACGCGACCTCCATTCGGCCCAAAAGCGGCCCGATTGATAGCAAAGGTGGCAGTGCCTGTGCGTGGTCCCTGCAGACTGGTGAGTCCAAGTAAGAAGAAGGCAAGATTACCAACCAGGATGACCAGGAGGCTCTGCAGGAAATTCAGTCCCAGTGAAATAACGATCGCCCCGTTGATAATGTAGAAGACATTGGTATTGGTACCCAGCCACATGAAAAATAAATCACGTGGGCGTCCATGGCGCTCGCTTACGGGGACCAAATCAATACCACGTTGTTCGACGATGCCAACCTGAGTATCATGGGGTGTGCTCATCCATGTGCTCCTTCTGTAACTGTTGCAACTCTTGAAGTGGTGGAATACGTTCAACCATTGCCGGTTCAAGACGCTCCCAGACCACCCGTCCCGGCTGATGGCCATATTCCGCCGGTATGAAAATAGTGCGAGTTGGCGTCACGATAAGATCAACGCGGGTGTCGAATTCCGAACCGACAAGATCGAGATCAACAACCTGGCAGTCGTGGACAGCGCATACAACGAGAGGGGTTTCGGTCAGGCAGTGGATTTCTGAGAACATGGCCCACTCTAGATCGAAATAGCCATGGCCCTTGCCAAAACGGATCCCGTTCGTGCTGATCGCTGCAGCGCCGGTCAGCAGCAGGTCGAATCTGCCGAGCCTGTTGAGATCAACGAGACCCATGGGCTGACCGAAGCGATCCATGCCATCCAGTGTCGCTGCCCAACCATAACTTTCAGCAGGGATGCGCGAGGGATCGATATAGAGGAAATTGCGCGCGATCCCATATGTGGACATGACGAACTTCTTGCCATCTTCCATAGCGAGACGACGTTGTACTTCCAGATTGTTATCGGGGGTAATAAACATCAAGTTGCTGGCCTGCCATGCAGGTAAAGCCTGAATATGCTGCGCGCTGACTTCTGACCCTTCATAGTCGGCGATGAACTCGGCAAAATTCCAGTGAAAGCGTGAGTCCGGACGAGCGACATGCCTGAGGTCGCTCCAGACCCGTTGCCGTATGGACTCTTTAGATGCAGGCTCATGATGTTCTGCTAGCATAGCTCACCTTCCCATCGACTGTAACGGGCCATACATGAGAACAGCGAAGCTGGTATAACACGAGGCCGTGCCGCAGTTCTATCTCTAGCACGACCTCAATGTCACTCGTAGGCACATAAGGCCCACGTCACGCGTTCCACAATAGTCTCACGCTCCCTACACACTATAACATGTGGAGGCGGATCCTTCGTAAGAATAGTTCAGTTGTTTACAACAGAGTAACATATGTAGAGGTCTTTTTCAATTCTTTTCCCGTTTGCGGAACTAGCGCAGCAAGATTCTCAGCCATATGAAAAGGCTGCCTTCTATTCGAGCGGGTGTCAGAGCCAGGGTTTTGAGTCAGTCGACAGGTAGTACTATCTCACTATTCCAGCAACACATCTCTCTAAAAACTCGCTACACCTATCTCACCTTCTCATCTGGGATTCCGCTACACTCAGTTGTGTCATACACCGAGCAGTCCCAGGCAGGAAGGGGGATGTCCCAGCTATGTGTTCAGATCATTTCATTCGTGAGCGTGACGTTGCTGTCGAGCAGCATGCGCCTGAGCGCGATCAAGGCATCTCCCAACGCCGTCTCCCTCAGCGCTCTCGGGTCTGCGTCCTGCTGGTGCTGGCGCTATTCGGACTGTATGTGCTCGCTACCGGGCCTGGCGCAGGCAAAGGAGCTACCCTCTCACCACAGCCTGCTTCACCTGGTCCTTCCTCTGTCCAGGCAGGACGTGCTCCCCAACCTGGTGCTCACCCAACATTCGGCTTGGGAGCTGGCGCCGCCTCTGGCGAGAAGACAGGCGCACACACTCCGTCAGTATTGTGCCTCAACCCGTTGGATGTCACCTGCTGGTTGCAGAACGCCGCCCAGTGGGTGGCCCAGCAGCTCATGAACGCGCTGCAGCCCGTGATCGGGGCCATCATGAACAGCCCGCTCAACATCCTGACCCAGACGCCACCTGCCGACACCTATCAGAACCCCACCGTGCTCACCTGGTCGCATGGCTTCCTCGCGGTGGTCGATCTCGCTCTGGCCAGCCTCATCGTCATCGGCGGGTACCATGTCATGGTGGGTCGTCACCTGGGCCTGGCCCATGCCGAACTGGCGGAGTTCTTGCCGCGTCTCCTCCTGGCCTTCGGCGCAGCGCACTTCAGCCTGTATTTCCTGGGGCTGTTCATCGACCTGGAAAATGCTCTCTGTGGTGTCGCGCTGAACCTGGCAGGCACCTCGATGCTCACCACCATCATTAGCGCGCTGTTCCAGGGCAACCTCCTGGGAGAGGGACTGCTGGTGTGGATCCTGGCCTTGGTGCTGGGGGTGATGGCGATCCTGCTCGGCGCGCAGATGGCGGTGCGCCTGGCGCTGCTGTGGATCTTGCTGGTGCTGGCCGGACCAGGATTGGCCTGCTTTGCGCTCCCACAGACGATGGGCTTTGGTCGCATGTGGCTCTCGCTCACCGCCACGACGGTCATGGTGCAGTTCTTCCAGGTGGTGACGCTGGCCCTGGGTGGGACGCTGCTCACCTCGCTCGGCGCGTCCAACATCTTTGGGGTCAGTGGCACCCTGGCCACGCTGCTGGTGTGTCTTGCCCTGCTCTACCTGGTCTTACGTATGCCCGGCATCGTGCATCGCTTCGCCCTGCGTCCCATGATGGATGCCTCGCGAGCCACCGCTGGAGCCGTTGGGGGAGCAGTGGGTTTTGTAGCCGATGTCGCGCCGCGCCTGCTGGCGTTTGTGGCGCTCAGCGGCATGTCAGCATCCTTCGCCTGGACGCAAGGTGGTGGGTACGGGAGCGGGCCTGGCATCTGCCGGACCGCCGCACCCGGGATGGGTTCACCCACGCCTGGCACACCGGGGACTATGCCCTCGCTTACTGGAACCGTGCCCGCCTGCGTGCCAGCAAGCGCCATCGGCGCGCAGGTGGTGGCCTGGGCACGAGCAATGGCCGACGCGCTCTACGTCAATCCGGCCTGTGGCGGACGCATCAGCTCCCCGGACTGCTACGACACCTGGTACAAAGCAACCGGTACTGGTTACCCACCCGGAGCGCCTACCTTCCCACAGGCGGTGATCGCGTACGGGCAGCAGGTGTGTCCGGGCTGCTCGGCCTGGGCCAACGGCACCTACCAGTGCGTGAGCTTCGTGCGTGGGGCCTACTCCCAGGTCTATCCCATGCGGCTTACGGCCAACGCCTTCGACCTGTGGGCGACCTATGCGGGCCAGCCGGGCTGGCAGGAGATTCCCGCGGCAGCCGCACCTGCCGGACAGCGCGGCATCCCCCTCCCGGGTGATGTGATGGTCTTCAAGGATGCGAGCATTGGCCACGTCGCGATTGTGATGAGCGTTGCGAGGCCCTCCGCCACGACGCAAGGCGCGATCACCTTCAGCAACGCCAATAGCGTGAGCCCGTACACCACCATGCCACTGTTGCCCGATCTGACGGTTAATGCCTCCAGCTGGCCAGGCTATACCGTCTGGGGCTATCTTCGTCCCGCCGCAGCGTTCTCAGCTCTGGCAACAGCAGCATCCGGGCAGATTTCACCGTGAGCGACCAGCCCAGAGGAAAGGAGACACATGGTACATATGAAGACCATCTTTGCCGCCGCACTGCTCCACCCAGCGCAGTGCGCGATCCTGGTGCAAGCTGTCTGGAACGCGCTCATCGTGCTGGGCAGCATCGCGGGTTTCTTCACCAACCTGTATAACGACCTGACGGTCTTCGCTCTGGCGATGGCGACCTTCTTCTTTGGCTGGGCGGCGCTCTTATACATGACGGCCAACCAGAATGAGAACCACCGCGTGCAGGCCAGGAGCAACCTGTATATCGCGCTGGGCGGATTGGCGCTGGCCATTCTCGCCCAGACCATCGCCGGCCTGGTCAATGGCGCGGCAAAGGGACAATGAGCCTGGGGGTTCGTCCCTGTTCACGCGCGAGAAAGCGAGTGCATGCTATGTTGCAGTCCATGCATACGAGCACAGCCATCTCCTCTCCGAGGAAACATGTCGTTCCGACACATCTGAACCTGCCGGATCAGGTGCTGACGTTGTGGTCGTTCAGCCTCTCGGCCCGCCAGCTCTTGCTCCTGCTCGTTGGCGGGGGTATTGGCGGCACCGTCTGGCAGCATCTGGCCGCGCTTGGTCACCGTGCCCTCGTCGGTGAAGCGCTGCGGCTGCTGCTGGCGTTCTTGCCGTTCCTAGTGCTGTTCATCCTCGCCTGCTACCAGTATGCGGGCCGCTACCTGGAGGTCTGGCTGCTCGTGCTGGCGCGCTACCACCTGCGCCCGAAACGCTACCTCTGGCGCAGCATCCGCGCCTGGGAGCCATCCCTCTACCCGCTGCTCTCCAGTGGAGATGCGATCGAGCTGGAAGAAGAAGTGCGTCCGTCTCTCCTGGAGAGGAGGAAGCCATGAAGCAGCCGCATCGAGAGAAGAGTGTGCAGTGCGACCTGCTGCATGTGCGCGAAACGAGCGGGGACATGCTCTGCCTCGCTACACCCGGCTCGCCAACACAGCGCAGCTACCGGGCCGTGCTGGAGGTCTTCCCCATCAATCTTGCGCTCAAAGCGCAAGAGGAGCAGGAGGCGATCATCGAGCGCTTCGGGGCGCTCATCCGCTCGCTGTCCTTTCCCTTGCAGGTGCTGGTGCGCAACCAGCGCCTGGATCTGCTGCCCTACATCCGGCGCTTCCTCACAAGGCCGCAGAACACGACCGCGCATCCCTCCACTGCTGATGCCCTGGCACGCAGTGTGGCCGAACTCGTGCAGCAGATTGCCGCCCAGCGCACCCTCATCGAGCGTCACGTGTATGTCATCATCCCCACCGCACCTCGTGCGAGCAGAGTGAGACGACGCGGAGGCTTTCCCGCCCTGTCCGGTACCCGGCGAATGCAGCGCCTCGCCGAGACCCAGGAACAGGCCCGGCAGGAACTGGCGCTGCGCGCAGAGGCGCTTACTCAACACCTGGCCTCCTGTGGCCTCGCCTGCCGGCGCTTGTGCAATGACGACCTGGCGCGGCTTTACTACCGGTGCCTCACCCCCGAACGCGCCCTCCTCCGTCCCCTGCCCGATCGGCTGCTGGCTGCGGTAGGACGGCCCACGAGCGTGAAGCGCCGTACTCCTCACCCCCACACGGGGCAAGCAGTCGGGAGCGGGCACCACAGTGCAGCGGGTCTGCCTGCGCTCGACCAGGCCGAGCGCGCCCTGCCGGTGCCTGATGTGCTCCACCTGGTCGATCTGCTCGCCCCGGAATGTCTCGAGGTCACCCCCGACACGCTGCGGGTCGGGCAGGAGTACGCCTGCGGCCTGGCGGTGACCGCCTGCCCGCGCGAGGTCTCCTTCGATGGCTGGCTGGCTCCGCTGCTCTTGCACGATGAGGTGTTCGACCTCTCCTTCCACTACCACCCACAGGACACGGCGAGCATGAAGCGGCAGCTCGCCCGCAACCGGGCCGGGCATGCCTCGGGCCGCCGCTTCAACCGGCGCGAGGGACGCGCGGACGATCCCGATGCGCTGGTGGCCGAAGAGGACC
>Ga0070717_10004162_pt1 | contig 10429 bp, 8 predicted proteins | sample LARL113metaG_FD_71366 | JGI IMG/M metagenome (GOLD analysis project Ga0070717, IMG submission 71366) | Corn, switchgrass and miscanthus rhizosphere microbial communities from Kellogg Biological Station, Michigan, USA - LAR L11-3 metaG | ecosystem: Host-associated > Plants > Roots > Rhizosphere ... | reverse complement strand
CGTTTGCGAACTTCGGAATCGAAAGGACACTAGTAAGTCATTGTTTCTAGTGTGGCTTTGGTTCAGAAGTCCGCATGACAGAACTCGCGGCAGTAATGATGCGGACTTTCTGAACCGCCACACTAGCACCAGACCCGGAATCTCGAGATTCTCAGGTGCGCAATCGCGCACCATGGTTCGCGCGGTGCGCGCCCCGGAATGACATTTGAAAGAGAAAGCCATGACTCCCGAATATGATCTCAAGTCCACGGTCCGCACCATTCCGGACTATCCGAAGCCGGGCATAATGTTCCGCGATATCACCACGCTGCTTGGCGATGCGCGCGCCTTTCGCCGCGCCGTCGATGAACTGGTGCAGCCCTGGGCCGGATCGAAAATCGACAAGGTCGCCGGCATCGAGGCGCGCGGCTTCATTCTCGGCGGCGCGCTGGCCCATCAGGTCTCCGCCGGCTTCGTGCCGATCCGCAAGCGGGGAAAGCTGCCGCACACCACGGTTCGCATCGCCTATTCGCTGGAATACGGTCTCGACGAGATGGAGATGCACGCTGACGCCATCCATCCGGGCGAGCGGGTGATCCTGGTCGACGACCTGATCGCCACCGGCGGCACCGCGGAAGGCGCGGTCAAGTTGATGCGGCAGATCGGCGCCAACGTGGTCGCCGCCTGTTTCATCATCGATCTGCCGGAGCTCGGGGGCGCTGCGAAATTGCGCGCGATGAACGTGCCGGTGCGAACGCTGATGACGTTCGACGGACACTAGAGCTCCGATTCCGAAGTTCGCGAGCTATCGCGGCGATCTCTGATGCGACTTCGGAATCAAAGGAGCTCTAGCAACTTGCTGATTCTAGTGCGGCCTTGAATTTGAAGTTCCTGTCACGAACTTGCCGCGATACCGATAGGAACTTCAAATTCGCCGCACTAGAGCATGATCCGGAAAAGTGTGTAGCGGTTTTCCGGAAAGATCATGCTCAAACAAGGGTCTAAAGCGCGATGGCGATTCAGCCTAATCCCATCGCGCTCTAGCGTCCCGCCTTGCGGCAGGCAGACGATCGAGAGCGTTACGGGGCGTGCAAGATCAGGCTCAGTTCGAGCTCGCGGAAACTGAGATAATTCCGGCGGATCCATTGATGCAGCTCGGTCGATGAATCCTTTTCGCTCCGCAAATAGTCGGTGAACGAGAACGACAACCGGTCGACATAGGTCTTGAGAAAAGTCGGCAGCGCCGCGATGCGCAGCACCCTTCCGGCGGCAAGAGTTTCCGGCAATTCGCCGCGCACGACATATTCGTTCTCGACGGTCACCAGCGCGGTCGGCGGAACCTGACGCTGCAGCATCGGGTAGCTGCGCATCGAGACACGGTCGGTGTCGCCGACGAACAGAACGATCGGCGAGACGCCGCGCCGCACGGCCTCCTTCATGAAGCCGATTTCCTCGGTCATCTTGAAGAATTCGTCGAAGGCGTGGAAGCCGAGATCGATCACCTTGGCGATACCGTCATTGAGGATGACGCGGTCCATCAGCGCCATTTTGCCGAAAGTATCGTCCACCTCGGCAGTCTCGGTGATGTCAGGCAGATATTCGAGCAGCGACGGCTCTTTCAGGTTGACGTCGAACGGGATCACCGTGCCGTTCTTCAGCAAAAGGAATTCGCTCAACAGGCGCGCGACCAGCGTCTTTCCGACCAGCGGACGAGGCGAGCAGACGATGTAAACCGGGGTTTGGCGCATCACGCGCTATATCAGGCGATTTTGCCCGCTATTCCAGCCCAATCATTTCGGCGGCGCAAATTATTTTTCGCCGCGCGGGTTGGGCTTGGCGCCGACCAGGTCGGTCAGCTTGATACGGTCGAATTCGCTCCAGACATTGGCCAACCAATGGCGGACATAACCGCGCAGCACGAAGGAGTAGTTGGCGGCTTCGTCGCTTTGGCCCTTGTTGGCCACAAATTTCAGGAACGGAACGGAAGCGAGCTCGACCTGCTCGTTGGCCATTTCGTTGAGCTTGGGAATGGTGAGTTCGGTCGCGTCCTTGATGCGGTGGAAATAGGAATTGTAGGTGGCCTGATCCCACTCGAAGAAGCTGGTGTTGTTGATGAAATTCTTCACCAGGTAATATTTGGCACCGACCATGAAATTCGCGGTTTCCGCGATTTCGTCGAGCGAGGCGATCGAGGGACCGAGAATGTGGAACACGGCGAACGTGATCTGTCCCGATTTGGCCGCATCGAGGAAACCGATGTCGCGCAGCGAGGCCAGCGCCGGAGACAAGAGGCCGGCCCGGACGTCGATGACGGTGACCGAGGGGCTGGCGGCATTGAGCGTATCGAAGATCTTCATCTGGTCCGAGGTCACGGTCATGTCGACGATCTCGGTCACCTCGGGGTGGAACCGCTTCAGCGTGCCGCGCGGGGATTCGGTATCGAACGCGCGCGTGGGCACGCTGTTGGCACTGAAATAATCCAGCAGCGTTCGCGAAACGGTCGTCTTTCCGACCCCGCCCTTGTCAGCGCCTACCACAATCACAACAGGTTTTGCCATGAACCATCCCCATGCGCCGTCTTTGATGGAAGCATTATCCTAAAACGGACAACCGGGACTGCCCCCGGAATGCCCCGAATCCACCGACCGGCCGGGTGCCCCGCCTGCGATCGGAATGTCCCCATCTGCTTTGGGCGCGAACATGGCAGAAACAAGGGATAATTCAATTCATTACGCAACGGCCAGACCAACTTGGTTGAAGGTTTTTAATGCGGGCGCCGAGCCAGCAATCCTTTTGGGCATCCTGCCATTTTCGCGGGCCGCGGGGAGGTCAAGTGCCCTGTGGACCAACGATTTGCCCGGTATTCTCGATCATGATGCGACTAAGTGGAATCGCATCATGATCTCATCTCTTTGTTTGAGCATGATCTTTTCGGAAAAATCGGTCTCTGCTTTGCGCTAACGCGGCCCTCCGGGTCCGCATCACGCTCTAATGGCGGCCCCAGGGATCGGCCGGGTTGCTCCAAGGCCCTCGCGGAACCTGAAAAATCAATCGCTCGCCATATCACCCCAGCGCCAACGGCGCGCTTTTGCGTAGGCGGTCTTGTCGCGGTGCGGCACTTTCGCAATTTCGAGGCCTCCGACCGTGCAGAGTTTGGCGGTTACTTCAACCTTGCTGACAGAGGGCGGCGCGAGCACGCGGGCAAAACGCCGCAAGGAGGGCATACGCGTGAACGCGACATAACTGAATTTCTCGTCCTCGAAGGGAAGCTCGGCTCCCTTGACCTGCATGTGCGCGCGCAGCCGCGGCAGACGTTGGGCGAAATGACACCAGTCAGGCGCGTAAAGCGGGCATTTGCCGTCGTGGGGGCAGGGTGCCGCGACATGTGCGCCGCGAGCGATCAGCTGTTCTCTCAAAGCGATGATCCTCGCATAGCCTGCCGGTATACCCGGTTCGATCACCACCAGCGTATCGCTCGTCATTGCCCAAAGCCGCTCGGCGAGCGCGCGCCGCTCGTGCTCGCCTCCCTCACCGATGACGTAACTCGCTACCACGAGCTCGGCATGCTCTTCTTCCGCAAGCGCCGCAGAAACATCAGCTCGCCGGTAGCCGATCGAGCCCAGGCGCGCGGTATTGCGGGCCAGATCCAGCGCGAGCGAGCGCAAGGCGGCATTGTTATCGAGCAGCGCAAAGCTTTGCAGCGAGGAAAACGTCTCTGCCGCAGCCCAGCTCGCCGTGCCCGGTCCGGCGCCGACATCGAGCAGGCTTTTGGGTGCGAAATCGGGCCTGAGCTCGACGAGCGCATTCAGGCTTGCGACCACCGCTGCGTAGGTCGCCGGCATTCGCGCCAGCGCGTAGGCGAGCGCGTCGGATTCGGAAGCGATCGCGGCGGAGTTGCCGCCGTCGCGGTAAGTCCTCGAGATCAGAGCGACGCGTCTGGCTATGGCTTCGCGGGACACACCCTGCAGTTTCGCTTCAAGTGCGGCTCTCAATTCGGGGGGAAGGGCGGGAGAGGTCATTTTCACCCTCCCCTGGAGGGGGAGGGTCGCCTGCGCCAGCAGGCGGGGTGGGGTGATTCTAATTGCACTTGGCGCACAGCAACTAATCCTGTCGTGAGGTGTTGCCACCCCACCCCGGTTCGTTTGGCTGCGCAAGAGCTTCGCCAAACTCGCCGACCCTCCCCCTCCAGAGGAGGGTAAGAAATTACGCCACGTTCTGATCGAGAATCTTCACGGCGTCTTCGAGATCGACCGAGACAAGCTGCGACACGCCGCGTTCGGCCATGGTGACGCCGAACAGGCGGTTCATCCGTGCCATGGTGATCGGATTATGCGTGATGATGATGAAGCGCGTTTCGGTGCTCGCGGTCATCTCGTGCAGCAGGCTGCAGAACCGTTCGACATTGTGATCGTCGAGCGGCGCGTCGACCTCGTCCAGCACGCAGATCGGTGACGGATTGGTCAGGAACACCGCAAAGATCAGCGCCAGCGCAGTCAGGGCCTGCTCGCCGCCGGACAACAGCGACAGCGTCTGCGGTTTCTTGCCGGGCGGCTTTGCGATGATCTCAAGTCCCGCTTCCAGCGGATCGTCGCTCTCGATCAGATGCAGCGCGGCTTCGCCGCCGCCGAACAATTCGACGAACAGCCGCTTGAAGTGGCCGTTGACGGTTTCGAACGAGGCCAGCAGGCGCTCGCGGGCTTCGCGGTTGAGGCTCTGGATGCCCTGGCGCAATCGCTTGATGGCTTCCACCAGATCGTCACGCTCGGTGGTGAGCGTGGCGTGCTGGGTCTCGACCTCGCGCAGTTCTTCCTCGGCGCGCAGGTTGACCGCGCCGAGCCGCTCGCGGTCGCGACGCAGCTTTTCGAGATTTTCCTCGATCTCGGCGAGCGGCGGCAGTTCCGCGCCGGGCTCGATCTCGGCAAGGCCGGCCACCGCCTGCGGTTCGATTTCCAGCATGTCATGGATTTCGCGTTCGACGTCGATCAGGCGGCGCCTGGCGCTCTCCATGCGTTCTTCGGCGCGAGCGGTAGCCTCGCGCGCGCCCGACAGCGCCTCGAGCGAAATCTTGGCGGCGCGATCGGTCTCGGCCATGACGTTTTCGGCGGTGGCGAGGGCGTCGGCGGCGAGACGGCGTGCGTTTTCGGCCGATTCGATTTCGTTGATCAGTGCGCGGCGCTTTTCTGCAAATACTGCGGGCGCGTTCTCGAGCTCGGCGCGTTCGGCCTTGACCTCGCCGATGCGGGCTTCGATGGTCTCGATCTGCGAGACGGCGCTTGCTTTTCGGTTTTGCCACTCGTCGCGCTCGGCGGTGATCGCATGCAGACGGCGGTCGGCAAGCTCGGCCTCGCGCGCCAGCGCCTGGGCTTCGGCCCGCACCTGTGCCGCGATGCGCCGGCAGCCGTCGATCCCGGTTCGAACCTCCGCGAGCTTGGTTTCGAGGGGGAGACTGGCTGGCAACTCTGCGAGCGCCACATTCGCCGCCTCGAGCGCGCCGTGCGCTTCGCCGCGGTCGGAGGTGAGGCGGGTACGGGCCTCCGTCAGTGCCGAGGCGCGTGCGGCGTGGCGATTGATCTCGCGTTCGGTCGCAGCATGACGTTCGCGCGCGCTGTCTGCTTCGCGCTGCGCGGCACGCCAGGCTTCGCGCGCCGAAGATTCCGCGCTTGAAGCGGATCTGAGCTCGGCCTCGGCGGCCTCGAGCGCCTGCCGCTTGGCGCTCGCATCGACACGGGCCTGATCCAGTTCGTGCTCGATGTCGACGAGCCGGGCGCGCTCGGCGAGGCGGCGCGCGGCCCCGGTCGGTGCATGCGCGGCCGCGACGAATCCGTCCCAGCGCCAGACATCGCCTTCGCGCGATACCAGCCGCTGGCCGGTCTTGAGCTTTGCAACCAGCTCCGCGCCGCGCTCGCGCGCCACGATGCCGATCTGTGCCAGGCGCCGCTCCAGTTCGATCGGCGCCTGGACATGAGCCGGCAGCGCCACGACGCCATCGGGCAGTGCAGGATCGCCATCGATTACGCCGGCATTGGTCCAGCGCATCGGTGCCGAGGGATCGACGGGCGCATCGAGATCGTCGCCGAGCGCCGCCCCAAGCGCCTTCTCGTAGCCCTTGGCGACGGTGATGCCGTCGATGATGGGAGGCCACAGGTTCTTGGTCGCGACGTTGACGAGTTTCGAGATCGTGCGCGCTTCGGTCTCGAGCCGTTGCACGCGCTTGTCGGCCTCGTTCAGCGGCGGGCGCGCAGCCTCCAGCTTCGATCGTGCGGCGGCGTGAGCCGCTTCGCTCGCCTGCGCTGTGGCCTCCGACTGCGCGAGGCCTTGCTGCGCGGCCTCCATCGCGGCGGAAAGCGCGGCAAGGTCGCCAAGTCCGCTCGTCTCCTGCGCCAGCATCTCTTCGTCGCGCTCGACATCGGCAATGTCGTGATCGAGCCGCGCCAGCCGCTCGCCGTGGGTGCGTACGTTGTCTTCAAGCTGATTGCGCCTGGCGCTGAGGTCGGCAAGCGCCGTGGTCAATTCGGCGAACAGCCGCTCAGCGGCGGCCAGCGTCGCTTCCGCTTCGGATACGCGTCCGTCGACGCCGCTGCGTTGCTCGACGCGCGACCTGATCTCGTTCTTCAACTCGGCGTCTTCGGTGTCGAGCCGCTGCAGCGCCACTTGCGCGTCGGCGGCCTGCTGCTGCTCGCGAGAAATGTCGGAGGAGAACTGCGTCAGGCGGCGGTCGAGTTCGGTGACGCGTTCCCTGGCGCGCTCTTCCTCGCGGTCGAGCATTTCGCGCGCATTGGTGAGGCGCTGAAGGCCGGCGGCGGCGCGGGCCTCGGCCTCGCGTAAAGCCGGCAATTCCGAAGCGCGAACCGCCTGGATGCGCGCGGCCTCGGCCTGCTCGCGGGTGCGTTCGGCCATCTCGCGCACGGCATGCCCGTGCGTCGTCGTCGTCTCGGCCACGCCGGCATGGGCTTCCATCCAGCGCAGATGAAACAGCAGCGCCTCGGCTTTGCGGACCTTGGCTGCCACCTCGCGATAGCGAATGGCCTGCCGCGCCTGCTTCTTCAGGCCGTCGATTTGTCCGGCCAGTTGCCCGATGACGTCTTCGACCCGGGTAAGATTGGTCTCGGCGGCCTTGAGGCGCAATTCGGCCTCATGCCGGCGCGCATGAAGTCCGGCGACGCCGGCGGCATCTTCCAGCACGCGGCGGCGCTGCTCGGGCTTGGCCTGGATGATCTCGCCGATCTTGCCCTGATGCACCAGCGCCGGCGAACGCGCGCCGGTGGCGGCGTCGGCGAACAGAAGCTGCACGTCGCGCGCCCGCACATCGCGGCCATTGATGCGGTAGACCGAGCCCGCCTCACGCTCGATCCGCCGCGAGATTTCCAAAATCTCCCGGTCGTTCATGGCGGCCGGTGCGGAGCGATCGGAATTGTCGATCGTCATCATCACCTCGGCGTGGTTGCGCGAGGGGCGGTTGCCGGAACCGGCGAAGATCACCGCGTCCATGTCGGAGGCGCGCAGCGATTTGTGTGACGTCTCGCCCATCGCCCAGCGCAGCGCCTCGACCAGGTTGGACTTGCCGCAGCCGTTCGGACCGACCACGCCGGTGAGGCCGGGTTCGATGACGAAATCAGTCGGTTCAACGAACGACTTGAAACCGTGGAGGCGAAGACGGGTCAGTTTCATGGGCACAGATTCTCTGTTGGCAGGGCGCGAATCTCCCTGCCGGGACAATACCATAGAAGGCAATGTCGGTGTTTGGGCTACTCGCTCGCGGCGGCACTTCGGGGGCCGACAATGGCGAGCAGGGGGCCGCAGCGCAACCCGGCGGTGACCGCTTTTCCCATGGGATTTCGGCCAAATTATTGAGGATTTTGCTTGGCTTAAGCGGCCTTTTGGTTCCGCGCGAAGGCCGCAAACGAATCAGCTCTTCAGCAGCGCCTTGATCCGCTTGTCGAATTCCTCGAACGAGGTTTCGCCCTTGATCTTCTCGCCATTGATGAAAAAGGTCGGCGTCGAATCGACCTTCAGCACTTCGGAAGCGTATTTCTGGTCCGCCACGATCTTGTCGAGCAGCGACTGGTCCTTGAGGCAATCCTCGACCTGCTGCTGACTGAGGCCCGCCTGCTTGCCGATCCGGCTCAGTGACTCCGTGGTGTTCTTCACCACCCAGTCGCCCTGCTGCCTGAACAACAGGTCGGTGACCGCGAAGTATTTGGCGGAATCGCCGCCTGCGATGCAGCGCGACAGCATCGAGCCGGCCGCGGCCTTGATGTCGAGAGGGAATTCGCGGAACACGTAGCGGATCTTCCCGGTGTCGATATAGGCCGCCTTGATCTTCGGGAACACGGCATCATTGAAGGCCGCGCAATGCGGGCAGGTCATCGACGCATATTCAGTGATGGTCACCGGCGCATTTGCCGGCCCGAGCGCCATGTCCGGGAGCGACATCGGCTTGGCCACGTCGGCTGCGCCTTGTGCCATCGCCTGCGCGATCAAACGCAGCGGCGGGAACCCGGCAAGCACGGCAAGTCCGCTCAGCGACAGGGCAGCGGTAAAGGCGCGACGCGTGATGATCAAGATCTGCTCCTGAAATTGGCGCTTTCACGCCGAAAGAACCGTTGGCTAGCTCGAAACCGGCAATGTGGCAATGGCGGGTAGCAATTGCGAGAGTTGGGGGTGGGCTCAATTTCGCTTGATTGAAGCACCGAGTCGCGCCAGCGCGGCCCGCAACGCCTCATCCTCAATCGAAGACAGGGTTTTTGCGACTTCCTCAACCTCGCCCTGATCCGGTTCGCGGTTGCCAGGGCCTGCTTGCCGCCGCGACAACGGACCTTGCCGCAGCGCCAGGCGGCCTACCGCGTGCCAGCCGAAGAATCGGTTGACGCGTTCCAGGATGACGTCGGAAGCGTGCTGGATTTCCAGCGCCATCGGGCCCTCGACCCGCAGCACGAGCGTCGCCGCCTCCTGGGGCTGGCCTTCCACCGGCCGTGGCCACTGCAGTTTCAGCGGCTCGCAATGGGCGGCGATTTCCGCGCCAGCAATTTCAGCCCATCGCGTGACGAGCTCGCGCGCCGCAAACCCCTGACGCGCATAGGCGTCGGAAAAGACGTCGCTGAGCAGGACAGAGAGCGGCTTTGCCGAGATCGGACCGGGTTTGGCCATGGGCTCTTCATGTTCCAGGCGGAGCAGGAAATGCGCGAAGAAGTTTGCGAAATTTTCCTCGTGATATTCCGCCCCGGGACCTTCGGTCCATCCCTTGGATGACGTTATAAGGCCACATGACCCTAGCAGGTGCGCCCGTCAGGCGAAAGAAACCCCCTCTGCCGGATTGCGAGCCCGGGGTCGCCACGCGCCCGGCGTTGCTCCTTTCCTGGTACGACCGCCACCGCAGGATGCTGCCGTGGCGAGCGCCAAAAGGCGCGCACCCGGATCCCTACGCGGTGTGGCTTTCCGAGATCATGCTGCAGCAGACCGGCGTCAAAACGGTAGGTCCGTACTTTGCGAAATTTCTCGCCCGCTGGCCGGACGTTAAAGCTCTCGGATCGGCCTCTCTCGACGACGTCTTACGGATGTGGGCCGGCCTCGGCTACTATTCGCGCGCGCGCAATCTTCACGCCTGCGCTGTGGCGGTGGCGCGCGACCATCATGGCGTGTTCCCGGACACCGAGGAGGGGCTGCGATCGCTGCCGGGGATCGGTCCTTACACGGCGGCCGCGATCGCGGCGATCGCCTTCGACCGGCCGACCATGCCGGTCGACGGCAATATCGAGCGGGTGACGGCGCGGCTGTTCGCAGTCGAGGATGCGCTGCCGCAGGCCAAGCCGCGCATCCAGGAATTGGCGAGAACACTGCTTCGACCATCGCGTGCCGGCGACAGCGCGCAGGCGCTGATGGATCTGGGCGCCACGATCTGCACGCCGAAGAAGCCGGCCTGCGCACTGTGTCCGCTGAACGAGGACTGCGTGGCGCGCGCGCGCGGGATCCAGGAGACCTTTCCGCGCAAGGCGCCGAAGAAGACCGGCGCGTTGCGGCGGGGCGCCGCGTTCGTCGTGACCAGGGGCGATGAGCTTCTGGTTCGGACCCGGCCCGACAAGGGCCTGCTCGGCGGCATGACCGAGGTGCCGGGCTCCGACTGGCGGGTCGGGCAGGAGGAGGCGGCGGCGCTGGCGCAGGCGCCTGCGCTGAAAGGCGTTACGCGCTGGCATCGCAAGGCCGGAATCGTCACCCATGTGTTCACCCATTTTCCGCTCGAGCTCGTGGTCTATACCGCGCGCGCTGCTGCAGGAGCGCGCGCGCCAAAAGGGATGCGCTGGGTTGCGATCGCAGGCGTCAGCGATGAGGCGCTGCCCAATGTGATGCGCAAGGCGATCGCGCATGGGCTGCAGCAAGACCGGCAGGCGCTGCATCCTGACGGCCATGCGCGACAGGCGGTGGACGTCGGAGGCAAGCGCCGCTAACGTCGCGT
>Ga0070717_10004161_pt1 | contig 10429 bp, 6 predicted proteins | sample LARL113metaG_FD_71366 | JGI IMG/M metagenome (GOLD analysis project Ga0070717, IMG submission 71366) | Corn, switchgrass and miscanthus rhizosphere microbial communities from Kellogg Biological Station, Michigan, USA - LAR L11-3 metaG | ecosystem: Host-associated > Plants > Roots > Rhizosphere ... | reverse complement strand
ACTTGCGACTCTTGCATTTAGAGCGTTGCTTGATTCCGTAGAACCTTCACCCAACGAAAACGCAATCGAGGTAGGTTCGATTGAAACGAATCTGGTGCTTCGATGTTCTACGAGTCTGAAGCGGGATTGCAGGCCGGTGGCCAGGCAAACACCGAACACTCGCACGCGAACTGATTCATCCCACCGCAGTGTCTAAGTATCAGCATTCTTATGGCGAGGTCGGAGGGCCGCGCGAAGACTTGCCCGAAGTAGCGGGCGGCGCACGGACTCCCAATTCGGGGCGGATCAGTTGCGCTGCTTTCTGAATTCTTCACAACAAGGGCACGCATTTAGGCAGGGAAGCCCACGGCGGCGGCCCGCTTTGATAGTGCTCAGGCTTGCGGTGAAAAAAGGTCTTGACAAGGGATACAGCATTGATATTAGAATGCCGGGACTTCGGTACAGTTACCGATAACTTAAGTTAGACCAAGAGGGGGTCCCAGTCGATGCCCAAGTTTCGGAGTCTCTCCCTGTTCTTCTTTCTGACCGTTGCTGCCTTGTTGATCAGCGCGGTCGTGCCCGTGGCACACGGCCAGACCCTGGCTTCCACGGCTTCGTTCTCAGGTTCGGTTTCCGACTCGTCTGGGGCGCGGGTCCCGAACGCCAATGTGACTCTAAGCAGCCCGGAGAAGGGAATCACGCGCATTTTCAAGACAGATGCCGAAGGGAACTTTTCATTTGCCCTCCTCCCGGCGTCAACCTACACGCTGACCGTGGAGGCGGCGGGATTCAAGACTTCCAAACAGCGGGGAATCACGCTGGAGGTCGGCCAGTCCGTGAGCCAAAGCGTTACCTTGACGATCGGGACGTCCACCCAAATCGAGGTCACGGCGGCGGCCCCTCTGCTGCAGACGGATAACGCCAACGTTGCAGCCGAGATCTCGACCAAGCAAGTGACGGAGTTGCCGCTTAATCTCCGCAATGTCTTCAACTTCGTCGAGCTGAACTCATCGGTCAACAATTTGTCGCAGAGACAGACCATTTCGTCGGGCGGACAGCAGGGCTCCGCCGATCAGGACGTCTCGTTCTTTAACTTTGGCGGCGGTTACTTTGGAACGACGGCATTTCTTCTAGACGGCGCGTGGGATGCGAGCGAGGGCTGGGGCGGGGTTATTTATGTCCCATCTCCAGACAACGTGCAGGAGTTCAAAGTCCAACAGAATACTTTTACTGCGCAATACGGTTGGAGCACGGGAAACGTCATCAACGTCGTTACCAAGTCTGGAACGAGCCAATTGCACGGAGACGTATACGACTATTTGCGCAATGGCACACTGGACGCGAACAACTACTTCAATAACCTGAGCGGGCTCCCGCGCCCGAATTCGCATCGCAATCAGTTTGGTGCTGCTGTCGGAGGCCCGGTGTACATTCCGGGCGTCTACAAGCAAACTAACAGGACGTTCTTCTTCTTCAACTACGAGGGCCACAGAGACCATAACGCCGGGCAGACAGCAGGTACGGTGCCAATTCCGGCTTTCCGCAAAGGGGACTTCTCGGCGCTGTTGGGCGCGCAAGCTGGGACGGATGCTCTGTGCCGTCCGATTCTGGCGGGCCAGCTTTACGATCCATACACGACGAGGCAGGTTACGGCGAGCTGCGGTCCGAAGACTGGCAAAACGGTATACATTCGCGACCCTATCAAAGGGAATAATTTAGCCAATGCAACGAATGGAATAAATGCTATCGGGCAGAAGCTGATCAACTATTATCCGACCCCGCTCAACAATCTGTTCTCGAACAATTGGAGTGCTTCGGGTCTTCAGGCGGACTATTCAAACGAGTACAGCGTTCGCATTGATCACAACTTCAGCGATAGAACCCGGCTTTATGGACGGTTCTCGAAAAAGCCTAACTACAAAGACGAAGTCGCTGCTTTCTACGGTGCGAGCGATCCGGCTGGTCCGGGCCAGAGAAACCCCAATAACCGCTGGAACGTCGGTGTGGGCATAAGCCAGGTCTTCACTCCTACTTTCACTATGAGCATCAATCTGGGCGGCATGAAATGGGTTGAGGGCAACGATGTGCAAAGCAAAGGTTTCAAGGCTTCGTCCCTTGGGTTGCCGAGTTTCATAGACACATACTCGCCGCAATTCCCTATTATCAGCGTGGCCAGCTATGAGCCGGAAGGGCCGGTTGCAGGGGCGGGGCAGGGTGCATTTCCTCGAGCCGCTGCCAGCGGATCGGTCGATTTTGTGAAAGTGCGGGGAGCGCATCAACTCTCCTTCGGATACATGGGCATCGCGACGGATGAAAACGGCGGGCGCTACCACTTCACCCCATTTAACTTCAACAATCTGTTCACTGCCGGGCCGGATCCCACGAATCCGACCGCGGGAACCGGCGACCCGAGCGCATCCATGGTGCTGGGGTTACCTGCCAGTGGAAACACCGGCGTCTCCATTCAGGAGGTGACGCGCACCTGGTTTCATGGAGTGTATTTGCAGGACGACTGGAAGGCGACCCGAAAACTGACTTTGAATCTTGGCATCCGCTGGGAAGTGCAACGTCCGGTAAGCGACCGCTATAACCGGCAAGCGTGGTTTGACTACAAAGCGGTCAATCCCATCAGCGGCGCGGTCGGCCAAAATTATCTCGGCGAACAAGTGTTCGCTACGTCCGGCAACAGAGGTCTGTTCAACACAAACTACAAGAACTTCGCGCCCAGAATGGGATTCGCGTACCAAGTAATCCCGAAGCTCGTGATGCGGGGAGGCTACGGTGTTTTCTATCCACCCAGCTTTCGCGGGACCGGTCCGGCCCCCGGATTTAGCTCTGATACTCCTTACGTAGCTTCGAACGATGGCGGCTTGACTCCGGCAAATACCCTGAGCACTGCGTTTTCAGGCGGGCTCGTGCCGGTCAGTGGAAGTTCACTCGACGGCTTGACCAATGTGGGATTCGGCGTAACCGCTGTCTCACGAAACCGCAAGACCTACTATGATCAACAATGGATATTCGGAGTCCAATACGCGCCGACGTCCAACGACGTGCTTGATATCACCTACGTGGGCAATCATGGGGTCCATGTTGATGCGAGCGGCCTCAACCTGAATCAGCTGGATCCAAAATACTTCTCGATGGGAAACGCCTTGCTGAATCAAGTTCCCAATCCATTTTTCGGCCACATCACCTCGAGCGGTTGCAGCCTTGATCAGCCCACGATTCAACAAGGGCAGTTACTCAGGCCGTATCCCGAATTCTGCGATATTAGCGAAACCCAGGATCCCGCGGGCGGTTCGCATTACAATGCCCTGGACGTTAACTACACCCACCGGGTGTCGCAGGGGCTGACGCTGTTGGCGTCTTACACCTTTTCGAAATTCATCGATAACGTGGGCGGGCCCGAAAACTGGGCTTCCGCGTCAGCCAACTTCTCAGAAAACATTCGCAACGTCTACAACCTGGCAGCGGAGAAGTCGGTCGATGCGACCGACACTCCGCATAGCTTCGTTCTGAGCTATGTGTACGAGCTGCCAGTTGGCAGAGGTAGGAAATTCGCCTCCGGGATGAACGGAGTCGTGAACACCATCGTTGGTGGCTGGCAGACCTCGGGAACACTGACCATGAAAGAGGGCTTTCCACTGACCATTACCAGCTCAGGGAATGGACTCAACTACTTCGGCGCGGGACAGCATGTGGATGTTGTCGGCGACTACCACATCGCCAATCCTAGCCGCACTGAGTGGTTCAACACATCGGCCTTCGCGGTCGCCGCGCCATGGAGCTTGGGGAACGCTCCGCGATACTTCTCTGATCTACGTGCACCCGGCTATAGAAACTTTGACATAAGTATTCAAAAGTACTTCCCGATTGAAGAGCGGTACAGGTTCCAGTTCCGCCTGGATATGTTCAACACCTTCAACCATACCAACTACTACAGCCCTAACACGTTCATGGGCGCTGGATTTGGGACCATCACTTCAGCATGGACACCGAGGCAAATGCAGGCAGCGCTGAAGTTTTATTGGTGATGCTTGCGGAGAATTAGGACTGTTGTTGTCTGTTGTTCGATCTTCATCGCTCTCAACGGAGCGGCATTTTCACAACAGCCTTCGGAGTTTGAATCCCTCTTGGCCTCGGCGCAACAAGCCCAGGCTAGGGGGGATTTCGAAGCTGCGGCCGATTTCTACAGAAAGGCAGTCAGCCTTCAGCCCAAAATCGCCGAGCTCCGTGCCAATCTCGGTCTGATGTACTACCAGACCGGCAAGGATCAACAAGCCATTGCTTCTTTTCTGCAGGCGATCCGCCTGAAACCAGATCTATTTGTTCCAAACCTGTTTCTGGGACTTGATTACCTCAAGGTGAAGCGATTCAATGAGGCAATTCCATACCTGAGCCGGGCTGCTCTCAGCCGGCCCACGGACGTTCAAGCGCAACTAGCTCTCGGCCAAGCCTACGCAGCCGCAGGGAAAACGCGGCTTGCAATTGCTTGCTATTTGCGGAGCGCGCAAGCTGACTCAGGAAACGCGGATGGTTGGTTCCGGCTTGGAGTGGCGTATCTGGAGCAGGTCGAAGCAGATGCTCGCGTTCTCCTGGCGCGACACAAAGATTCCGGATACTTACACGCGCTTGTGGCGGATACCTTCGCAGAACAAGGGGCATATATCCAGGCTGCTGAGGCGTACAAAACCACCCTTGCCACCGAGGCATTTCCTTCAGGTACGCACGCGGCTTATGGCTTTGTCCTCCTGAGCCAGCACGATTTCCCGGGTGCGGAACGTGAATTAAATGCCGAACTCGCATCCAACCCTGGTTCGCAGATTGCGAAGTTGGGTCTGGCTCGGTTGAAAGTTGTGCAAGGTGACCCAAGGAAAGGTGCGAACGAAATCGCAGAGATCTGGAAAGCCAACGCCAGCTTTCTTCGAGCTAATGCTTCGATGTTCAACCGAGGACTGCCTACCTCAAAAAGTTCCGAATTACAACGAACCCTGGAAGAGGGCACGGCAGCAGGAGAAATTCCGAAAGAGGTGGTCTCTCTGTTCCAAAATAAAGGCACGAGTGGAGTCACAGACTTGCCCCAACCGTCGAGTAATGCAGTTGACATCACTCGGCGATCCAGCAGACAGTCAGGTAGCACAGCGGCCACGTACAAAGAGTGTAATGATCTGCTCCCAGCTCGATCACAACAGCTTCGAGCGAAAGACCTCAGACTGCTGGCGTCATGCGCGTACTCGACCGCGAAGTACCAAACAGGGTTCGAAGCTGCTCAGAAGCTCGCTCTTAGCCCGTCGACGGAAGCGGAAGGCTTGTACTGGGAAACCAGATCGGGACAAAAGTTAGCAACCGAAGCTCTGGCTCGTGCCAGCGCCATCAACTCTAATTCACCGACGTTGCATGTGTTGCTGGGAGACATTTACCGGCAGCGAAAGTACTACCCGGATGCCGAACAGGAGTATCGAAAAGCCCTGGCGATTCAACCAGAAGATGCGGGTGCCTTGTTCGGTTTGTCTCTAGCACTGCTTGCCGATTCAGACCTAGACGAGGCACTTCGACTAGCAGAAGGGGTTTTGAAAAAGAGTCCCGATGATCCAGAGTTCAACGCTGTCATGGGGGAGATCCTTTCCGCGCAACACGATTTCTCGGGAGCGGAGCCATATCTCAAAAAGGCTCTGAACACCAAGCCAGAGTTGATTCCGCACGTGCACGCATTGCTCGGCAGAGTATACGCAGAGACGAACCGCACCCAGCAAGCGATCGCGGAGATGACGCTCGGTCTTTCCGATGACAAGGATGGCCGACTTCATTATCAGATCGCCCGCCTTTACTTAAAGATCGGAGATCGAAATTCAGCCAGGAAAGCTTTTGAGGTCTCAGAACGATTGCGAAGCGAAGGGCTGACCAGGGCAGCCGTCGCAATGCAGCAGGGCGAAAACGACACCGAGTCTCAATAGGGTCGATTCCATAGTCGTGTCGGGGATTGTGCCACGGTGCAATATCTTCGCACAAAGGGGCGAATGGATGCCAATACGGGTAACCGAATTCAGCCGGAGTTGTTTCGTTTTGTTCTTCATTATTCTCAGCTCAACAGTATGGGCCGCCAACCAGTCACGATTCGCGGTTAAAAAGTTCCATCGCGACTCGAATGGTGTCACGTTCACGACCACCACCGGAATCATGCGGATTGAGGTCTGCGGCGATCGCGTCATACACGTTGTCGCCAGTCCTACGTCGGAGATTCCGACTCCCACGGTTCCTGTCGTTATTCAACCATGTAAGGCCCAGAACATTGAAGTCGCGTCCGAGAAGAATGAGATCAAACTCTCGACCGAAGCCATCACCGTGGCCGTAGATACCGCCACGGGGGCACTGACTTTCTTTTCCAAAGACGGAAGCGCGGTGCTGGCCGAAGCGAAGAACGGAGGAAAAGAATTTGACGTACCCTCCGTATTCGAAATGAAAACTTGGCAGGTTCAACAGACTTTCTCTTCGCCGTCCGATGAAATGTTGTATGGTCTCGGTCAGCATCAGGAAGGCATTTTCAACGTTCGCGGAGTCCCGGTTCGCCTGCACCAGGCGAACACGAACATTTCCATTCCGTTTCTGCTGTCAAGTAAGGGATACGGCATTCTGTGGAACAACCCGTCTCTGACCGACTTCAATCCCGCCGATCAATCGATCACCATCGATCCAAATACTGGGAAGGGACAGATCACTACCAGGGAAAAAGGGACCTATGGTTTTGTGCTGACCAGCGATAACAAGGAGCAACTGACGCTACAGATTGGCGGACAGCACGTGATCGATATAAACAACATCTGGACCCCAACCTCTGCGAGCGGTGTGATTAGTCTGGAGGCGAACAAGGAATATGAAGTTTCGGCACGGGGCGGGCCCGCGGGAGTTCAGTTAGCGATGCGGCCCCCTCAGGAGACGACAACATTCCGCTCTGAAGTGGGGCAAGCGATCGATTACTACTTCTTTTATGGGCCTGAGTTGAACCGGGTGATCTCTGAATACAGGGCACTCACCGGTGAGGCACCTTTATTTCCAAAATGGGCATACGGTTATTGGCAATGTCGAGAGCGTTACCACAGCCAGCAAGAGATCCTCGACACTGCAGCCGAGTTTCGCAAGCGAAAAATCCCGGTCGATGCATTGGTGCAGGACTGGCAGTACTGGGGAAAGTACGGCTGGAACGCGATGAAGTTCGACGAAGACCAATATCCTCGGCCCAAGGAAATGCTCGACCAACTGCATAGCAACAACCTGCACATGATGATCTCGATCTGGTCAAGGTTTGGAGAAGACACAGACGTTTACAAGAAGATGAAGAAAGAGTCTTTTCTCATTCCGGGAGAGCCCTGGACGGACTTCTTCAACCCCGCGGCTCAAGCGGCATTCTGGTCAGAACTGAAGAATGGAATCTTCGCTGATGGAATGGACAGTTGGTGGATGGATGCATCGGAACCGGAGTTCGATGTCCTAAAGAACAAGCAGACATTTCTGGGCAGCGGAAACTCGGTCCGAAACGCATATCCACTCTATGTCACGCAAGCGATCTACGACGGCCAACGCTCAACCACTGATAGAAAGCGAGTCGTAATCCTCACGCGCTCGGCTTTTGCCGGGCAACAAAGAAATGCCGCCGCCTCCTGGTCGGGTGACATAAGCCCGAACTGGATTACACTTCGGCGCCAGATTTCCGCGGGCCTAAGCTTCAGCATGTCCGGATTGCCGTATTGGACGACGGATGTTGGAGGGTTCTTTCGGCCAGAGGATCAATACACGTCAGACGCGTATCACGAATTACTGATCCGATGGTTTGAGTACGGTGCGTTCTGCCCTATCTTTCGCGTTCACGGGTACAAGTCGAACGCCGAGCTTTGGAATTACGGTCCGCAAGTAGAACAAGTCCTCACGCAGTACGATGAGTTGCGATACCGTCTGCTGCCTTACATCTATTCTGCTGCCTGGGGTGTTACCGAAAACGGCGAAACACTCATGCGAGCGCTTCCCCTTGAGTTTTCCTCTGATCCGAGATCACAGGGAGTGTCGGATCAATTTATGTTCGGTCCGGCATTGCTGATCAATCCCGTCACAGCCGAAGGAGCCAGGGAGAGGAGTGTCTATCTCCCCGCTGGCCACGACTGGATCGACTTCTGGACTGGTAAGCGCTTGAGCGGCCGTCAAACCCTTGACGCAGAGGCTCCCCTTGACAGAATCCCAATGTATGCCAAGGCAGGCTCAGTCATTCCTGTCGGACCGGTCGCGGGGTCCGCTTCAGCGAAAGCAGATCCTATCGATCTCCGTATTTATGCGGGGGCGGATGGGGAGTTCACTTTATACGAAGACGAAGGTGACAATTACGATTATGAACACGGAGCGTACTCCGTCATCCCCATCCATTGGGATGACAAAGCAGAAACACTAACAATTGGAGACCGGCGCGGTAACTTTCCCGGAATGCTCGAGCATAGAACTTTTCATCTTGTGCGTGTGACAGATGGGCATGGGGTCGGGGTCTCATCTACGGAGGCGTTCGATGCGACCGCAGAGTTTACAGGAAAGTCGGTTTCGGTCCATCTTCCACTCCAGAGAGGCCAGTGAAAGCTCGAACTGCGTATGAGCGCCTGTCATGAAGATCACTCGTCGGACATTCGTCCTGTTTCCCTTTGCGCCGCTGCTCAGCGGGCACTATCGAAGAACGCTGCCGAAACTGCTTACAAAGGTCGAAATATCACGTTTGCATCACGTCCATATCGATGTTTTTCTTCTGTTCCCTGGCGCCTGCGCGAATGCCACCGAGCAGGCGACGAGCGCCAGCACTAATGCAGTGCCAAACTTTGCCGTCCGTGGAAAAAGAATTGCCTTTGTAAATTTCACTGCAGTCTCCTTATTTGTGTTGTTTGTGCCGCGTCCTCTTTTACAGCACCAGCTACTTCGCCTGCTTGGGCTCCGATGCAGGTCTTTGGCTTTCTATTGCCACCTGCAGCGACCTCCCCAACATGTCGTTGTATGTAATTGCGTCCTTTTCAACCGGCACTAGCAGTTCGCGCCCGGTTGCGTACTTCGCGGGAAGTTCGCCCAACCGTGGCGTATACAGTACGACGGGGATTGTGTCGCCCACCCTGACGGAAACGTCATAGTTGGAGTTATCAGATGCAGCAGCATCTCCTGCAACCTGATGAGCCTTGACGTCAGTAATGATGACTACTTGATACTTTGACGTGGACTTGCAAACAGCCGGCAACGTCAGCAAACAGAAAGCGACTGCGTCGATTAACCTCCGCATCCTTTACTCCTCCCGCTGCTCCTTTTAGTCCAGCACTCCGGACCACGAATGACCGTTTAACCAAGTCACGAGCTGCTTCTTCAGCTGAGCATTGGAGCGCAATCGACATTCCAATGCCGAAGCGGTACTAGCTATAGCTAGAGTCTTCAGCGAGCTTGGCTTTTGATGTCTTTGGAAGCCGGCGCCTCGGAAATTCGCAAATCTACGTCACGTTCCGCCCACATCCGGTCACAACTGCCTAATACCTGGCAACCCGTTTGCGGTCGGGTAGGCGCCCGCACTCGCGAATAGCTTTCTTGACGGCTCTCAGTCGAAATCGGGGATTGGCATTGAGGTTGCATTCTCATGGGTTGAGCGAGGCGGCAGACATTGGGCCAACACGGACTCCGCAGCCAACCAGTTCGGAGCGCATGCCACAGAGCGCAGAAAACCCGCGAGGGACATTTCCGTTGTTTGTGGTCCGTGTCTGCCCCTCGTGCTGTTATTCGATCTCTGGATAGGAGAGCGATTGTGAGAACTATTGACACATTACCGGGCGAAACGAGCGCGAGTATCATCTCGTCCATCATCAACTCCGTTTGCCCACAATGCGGGGGGAGAATGTCGGCGTTCCAATGTGAAGGGAGATGCTGCAGAAACTGGCTTGCAGAATGGGAATGGGCGCATCAGGCGACGAGAGGCTCTAAGTCCCGGATCCCCGGTTATCCTGGCGCGTCGAGGCGCTGAGCTAGGCATAAGGTTTGAAATGCGAGTTCGCAGCTTCATTATCGCTTACACGCTCGTACCCGCCCTCTTGCTGTTTGCCCTTCGGCGTCCTGCGCTTCGTCCACAGAACAGTTTTTCCCAAGTGGTAGACCTGACAGCCACCACGCTGGTGAAGACGGCGTCAGAGACAGGGTCGGGGACACGCATCATTTCTCCAGCCGCAACGGTCCCTGGAACCTGGGGAGCAGCGCAGATTCCGGCCGACAGGTTGATTGGACCACTGGTGGTCATGGACTTGACTCCGTCGTCGGAACAGATTTCGGTCGACGACATCGTCAAGTGGGAAGCACAGCATGGGCATGTGCCACTGGGAGCGATCCTTGCGGTACGACCTTTTGGAACTGCCCACAGCTCCACCGCAGCTCCATTCCCTGTATCAGCCGACGCAGC
>Ga0070717_10004160_pt1 | contig 10429 bp, 7 predicted proteins | sample LARL113metaG_FD_71366 | JGI IMG/M metagenome (GOLD analysis project Ga0070717, IMG submission 71366) | Corn, switchgrass and miscanthus rhizosphere microbial communities from Kellogg Biological Station, Michigan, USA - LAR L11-3 metaG | ecosystem: Host-associated > Plants > Roots > Rhizosphere ... | reverse complement strand
AGCTCTGGCTCGCTGCCCGACCCGCCGCCGGTCTTGCCCGCGCCCTCGCTTCCACCGCCGAGCGTGGGAAGGTAGAGGATCTTGTCCAAAGGTTGCACGGTTTCCAGCCGGCGCGGCCTGGCCTCGACCGTGCGCACGAACGCAAAATGACCCCAAAGCACAACCATGAGCAGGACAAGCTGATGCAGCAGGACCGAATATCCAAGGCTTCGCCCAGTGGAGTACCCGTACCCAATTTCGCGGAAGGAAAGCGGAGGAGGAGGAGCATGCTGCTCCTCAGGCAACGACAGGCGCTCCAGCAGATCCTCCAGAACAACAGGACTCATCTGCTGGTCACTCCCATGCCGAAGCGCGAATTCGCCATCGCGGTGCTCATTGCATGATTGACGCTTTCAGGACGTTGAACACGACGGAAGTATTCAGGTCCATGGTTACCTGGGAATCCCCAGACAGAGACACATCGTCCGCGACAATGTCGCCTAAGACATAGGTACTTGAGCCTGAGTTGCCGTTTAGCGTAAAGGTATCGGAGAAGTCAGTGCTGTTATGGAAATACATTGTACCCGCGAGCAACATGGCGCCCCCACCGCCCCAACTCTGATTCGCTGATGCCGTCGAACGGTCCTGGAACATAAGGAACCCGTGCTGTTCACCGTCTGGATCGGTTTGGCCTTTCGCTTCGTACGGATCGCCGTAGGTACCCGAGCAGGGCGCAAGCAACACGTTTCCGCTCAAACTGGTGATGGAGGCCAGGTTACTGGGTATCTTGGAAGTAGATTTACACTTGATGCCATTGACCAGAGAACTGGTCCCAGAATAGCCCGTGCCGGCTGTGCTGAAGGTAGACTGGCACTTGCTGCCCGAATCCGCGCCCACGCTGACCGAACCGCCCCCGGTGAAGTAGAACATGACACCGCCCGTCCCATCTCCTGCCGCCCCGCTGGGACGAAGGCACGAGTTGGAATCGACCGACATGTTCCCTTGGATGACGTACACGCCGGGATCGAAGATTGCAGTGCAACGACCTCCGCCCGGAATGCATGTGCACTTCGCGCCCGGACCTATGCATATTCCTGAGCTGTAAACGCCTCCGGAGTATCGCGCGCAACTCGTATCCGGACAAACAATCGCGGTCGATGGCACAACGCTGGTGACTGTACCCGTTGATAATTTTGTTGGATCCGGAACTGCCAAGCTCGCAAATGGATCGCTGAGAGGGGCGGACGGCGCAAGCCAGCTCCCAGTGCTGCCGCCCAGAAAACCGCTAGGTGCGGAAAGCGGCCCTCCCCAGGTCCCAAAGTTACTGCCTGTGTTAGTTGGTCCGCCCTTATTTAGATCAATGTTGGCGCCACCACCGAGATAGGCGGCGTTAGAAGCGTTGGAATCTACCTGCACGCTCTGCGACGGTCCTCCCCAAATGCAGACCTTACTTTTTACTCCTGTCGTAGAATCGCAGCCGGGGGCAGGATTGTTAGCTCCTTGCACCGTGAGTGCCTTGGGATTGGTTGGGTTGAGAACCAGAAGCGGAATGGGTGCTGCGGCATATTCGACGCCGCAGGTCGAGAAGGCCCGTACATCTTTGGTGGTGTTGCCGCTCAACAGGGCGATAAAGAAGGTCGGAACATGGTCGACGATGTCGACTCGGATGAAGGGATTCGCTGTACCACTCGGAATCGCAACGCCGGGAGGTGCGCCAGTGGCTGCGGTAGTCGGAAAACTCACGCTGACCAGGTTGGCCGTATTGTTGCTGTTGTACCCGTTCTTGGCTGCGTACGAGCACACACTATCGGTCGAAGTCGTGGTGCAGTTGTACGCTGTACCTATCTGGCTGCCATACGTCGTGGTGCCGCCCTCGGCTTTCACTAGAATATCCATCGCGCCCGCCGCGCAGGCGGCGTCGGCAGCGCTTTGAGCTGACTGGCGGTGGTACCACATGTTCGAAAGGTCGAAGGCAAAACAGAGAGCCCCCAAAAGAAAAATCCCCACGATCAGCAGCACGAACACGATGGCCTGACCGGCTTCGCCGGCGCGATCACGCCTGGGCTTCCAATTCCAGCGATTCATCTTCATCGTGGATACCTCCCGTCAAATGTTCTATCGGCTTTCAATTCATAATCCTTCCCTCGGCCGCCGCATTAACCGTCACGGTTGGCCAGCCGAGGCCAAAAAAAGGGTGATAGGGATAGGTCACAACCACCTGCACGCGGTTGGGCGTCTTGTTAAGGGGACTGACCGCTGGAGTGTCAGCGGGTCCGTAGGTCACGGTCACTGTCATAGCGCTGGTGTCATGCAACGAATACTGGGCAAAAGTCTTGACGACGCCGTAGCTGCTCGTGGGATTCTCGGCAGCCAATAGTGATGGACCGGCCGGACCATCAATCTTGGGGCAGGAGGAGGAGCAATCCGGCCCAACCTGGTAGCTGTTGTTTGCCCCGTGAACGATGGCGTAGCGGACTCCTTCTTTGGCCGAATCCGCTAGCACGTTGTAAGTGTTCATAAAAAATAACATTTCGAGAATTGATAGCACCAAGATAAACAAGAAAATGATAACCAGGGCGAACTCTACGAGGGCCTGCCCGCGATCGGAACGAAGCGCGTTCTTGAAACCCCAGCCGGCATGAGAAGACGCGTGGATCATGGCGCTATTGCATCTCCCGCATCACAATGTGACGATAAAACGTACAACTTGAGCCAGTAGCGTTACAGTTTGGGGCCAGCCCAAGAAAAATGGTGAACGGCGTCGCGGGGATGGGCGGGGTGAACTGGTAGGCCACGTCCACGCGGGCCAAAAGAAAAGAAGGCGCTTCCGGGTCAGCCTCCGCAGATGTCGGGAAGCCGCCACCGATGCCGGTGGTGCCGGTACACGTGGTTACGGTCGAGGCTCCGGCACCGGAAGTTCCCACCGTCGACGAGCACACATTGATTCCTGTATTCGATGTGGAAGGAGTAGAGACTGAGCCGGTTAGATCCTGGTAGGCCAGATAACTGACAGTCGAGGCGGTGGTCGGCGGATCTGCCGCGGGCAACGGCCGGGCTGCGGGAGTAGCACCGCCCATGATCGAATAGATTCCGCTGCTGCGGGACGCCGCGGTGATGTTCAACGCCATCAAGAAGAAGAAGGCAAAGTTCACCGCGTTAAGGACGATGATCAGCAGCAGCGGCATCACCAGCGCGGTTTCGACCAGCGCCTGACCGGAACTGTTTCGCGCAAGTCTACGTGTCCTCATGGCAAACCTCAAGCCATTCTGGCAAGCGGATGTTTCAGCTCCGGCTGCGGCACCTTGAAATTCTGCATCATCGGTTCGTCTTCTTCAAGCTCTTCTTGAGGCGTCTCTTCATCCGCCAGGTTGAACTGATTCAGCAGGCGATGGAGATAACAGCGGCTGATGCCCAATTCTACGGCAGCCCGCAAGCGGTTTCCAGAATGCACTCGCAGCGCCGCCCGCACTAACTCTTTCTTGAACCCTTGAACGGCCTCGTGGAAGGAACCGGATTGCACATCGTCGCTAACGATGTCCAATCCCCGCAATTCCTCGGGCAAATCCGCGACTCCCAGATACTCGTGTCCGTTGGCCAATACAACGCTGCGTTCGATCACGTTTTGCAGCTCGCGGACATTTCCGGGCCACGAATACCGCGACAGCGCGCTCAGGTACCCGGGTGTAAGCATACGCGCCGCCTTGCCGTGAATCTTGGCAAAGGTGCGCAGGAAATGCTCGGCCAACAGCGGGATATCCTCTTTCCGCTCACTTAACGAGGGCATCTGAATCTTTACCACCGAAATCCTGAAATACAGGTCCTGGCGGAAGGAACCCTCTTCCACCATCTTTTCCAGGTTTCGGTTGGTGGCACAAATGACGCGAACATCCAATGGCCGCGGAACGTTCGACCCCAGGCGTTCGACGGTGCGCTCCTGCAAGGCGCGCAACAGTTTAGCTTGCAAAGGAAGCGCCAAATCGCCAATTTCGTCGATAAAGATGGTCCCGCCGTTGGCTTCCTCGAATCGTCCGCGCCGGGCCTGGCCCGCCCCCGTGAAGGCGCCCTTTTCATGGCCGAAGAGTTCGTCTTCGATCAAAGAATCCGGGAAACTGCATACCGAAAAGGCGACAAAGGGTTTAGCTGCCCTCGGGCTAAGACGATGGATGGCTTGGGCTACCAAGCCCTTGCCCGTGCCACTTTCCCCTGTAAGCAGCACTGTCGTAAACACTTCGGCGACCTTGCGAGTTACATCACAAACGCGGTCCATCGCTTTGCTGTTGCCCAGCAGACCTTCCACCCGGCTCGAGCCCAGAAGCCTTCGCGCCTCGGCGAGCTCGCGGGCCATGGCGCTGCGGCGGCAGGCACGGTCGAGCGCAAATCGCAGTTGCTGCACATCCAGAGGCTGGGTCAAGGTGTCAAACGCGCCTTCCTTGAAGGCTTTCAGAACCTTTTCCTTGCCGGCTTCCCAAGTATAAGCAACCACAGGCAAAGGCAGGTCTCGGTTGGTTGCGGCCTGCAGCAGGTGGGAATTCTCCTCCTGATCAGGTACATCGAGATTGTGCAGGACGGCATCGATCGTGAGGGTTTCGAACGCCTCGATCGCTGAGGTGACTGACGGCTTCTGAAGGAGCAGATAACCAGCTCCTAGAAGAGGTTGCAGTACGCGGCCAAAGGCCTCGTCGGCGTCGATGAGAAGTACGTTTTTCGGATTGGAGTTCATATTTAACAAGGTTGCCTCCTCGGGCCAGCTGCACCCAAACTATCCGGTGCACTAGGAGTCGGGGAGCTCCATAAAACTTCATAACCTAAATCCCCGGTATACAAATGGCTACATCTACCGTCCTAAGTGTCTCTTTATGGCTACTGTCTGGTAAATGGCCCGTTTGGGAAGGCTTACGCACGAAAGTGGCATTTGCGGTCCCCCCAAATGGCTATCGGGCCATCAGCCGTAAAGACAGCCCATTTTCAGACGGCAGCATAGTTTAGCCCGAATCGGGAATCTTGGCACCGAAATTGCTGCGAGGAACCCTTGGGGGTTAGTATCTGTGCAAACAGGAGACGGTGCTGAAAAACCTTCCGCACGGTCGATCATCACTCTAGAAGAAGCACCGCCTGTCAGGGCCGACGAATCGGATGACCGTTCGTCTACTGCAGATCGGTTGGGCTGGCGCGGGCGATACCACTCGAGCGTTTCCTTCCTGGTAGTGCTCACCTTTGTCTCCCTCACCCTGATATTTATCTTGTTTGTCACGGGGCAGGGCAAGGTTGCTGACCCCGACATCTGGTGGCATTTGCATAATGCCGACTACCTGATTCAACATCACAGTCTTCCCAACAATGACATGTATTCTTTCACGGTTGCCGGCCATCCATGGATGAACCACGAATGGCTGGCGGACCTCCCATACTACTTCGCCTGGCGAGCCCTGGGATTGAGCGGAATTGCTGCAGTCACGTTTTTGCTTCTGAGCTCGATTTTCCTTGGAGTCTTGTATCTTTCTTACCGGGAATGCGGTAATTACAAGGCGGCTGTGCTGGCTTCGTCGTATGCTGTTTTTCTTGGCAGGGTCTCTTTCGGCCCCCGCGCGATTCTGCTTGGTTACGCCTATCTGGTCGTCCTGTTGATCGTTCTTCAGGCGTTCCGCCAGAAGGGACACGCTCCCCTATGGCTGATCCCGCCCCTTTTTTGCCTTTGGGTCAACACCCACGGATCCTGGTTCATCGGCATGATTATCTTTTCGATCATCGTCGCTGCAGGAATGGTCCGGCTGAAGTGGGGGCTGATCGACAGCGAACCCTGGACGAGGCCGCAGCGGAAAAACTTGTTGCTGGCTTGGGGCGCCAGTATTGCCGCCCTGTTCGTGAATCCCTTTGGCGCGCGTCTGGTGTTTTACCCGCTCGACCTTGCGTTTCGCCAGACCCTCAACATTGAACACGTTGAGGAGTGGGTGTCGGTAAATTTTCACGACGCGCGTGGGAAGTTCGTCATCGTTCTCCTCATCGTCCTGCTGGTCAGTTCACTTTTTCGTCCTCGGCGGTGGACCTTGTCGGAATTGGCGGTGAGCCTGTTTGTTCTTTATAGCGGTCTGACGTATATCCGGTTTCTGTTCCTGTTAGGGATCGTAATCGCACCGGTGCTCGCCAAGATCCTCGACTTCGTGCCGCCCTACCGCCGCGAAATGGACACTCCTGTGATCAATACTTTCGCCATACTCTTAATGATCGCGGGGATGGTGCACTATTGGCCGCGGGAATCCCAGTTGCAGCGTTCGGTGGATAGTCAATACCCGGCCCAAGCCATCTCCTATCTTGAAGCCCACCCCCCTTCCGGTTTCGTTGTGAATTACTACTTGTGGGGTGGCTATCTGAACTGGAAGGATCCTGATTTGAAAGTATTTATCGATGGCCGCGCCGATATCTTCGAATACACGGGAGTGCTTAAAGATTACCTCTCCTTGCTGGAGTTTGAGAACCCGGAGACGATTCTGGATAAGTACAAAATTCGTTATGTGCTGTTCCCTCATCACGAACAGTTCACCTACCTTTTGGAACACGATCCAAAATGGAAAACGGTTTACAGCGATCGGCTCAGCGTTCTGTTGGAAAGGATAGGAAACGATCCAACCGTTCAACATTCCGCGCAGTAGAAGTTATGGCGGTCCGCCGAAAACACGATATTGTTATCATCGTCGCCCTTGTACTGGTGGTGATTGCGTACGGATCTTTCCGCTCCGAATTTCGCCTGCGGCCGGATGTGCCTCTCGAATTCTTCGACGGCTCGCGCCTGCCGCCTGCAAAACGCGCTTCGGAACAAAAGATTGCGGCGGCGTATTGGGCCTGCGCGGTCAAGCAGGTGCAGTGGAAATATGGGTATGCCTCTCGGCTTCCTGACGATCCACCTCCGGAATTCTCAGTTTCGTCGAGCGAAATCGGCCCTGTGGCGAAAGACGAGGCGGTTCGCCGCCAATACTGGCTGAAATTGCGAGCAACATGGAATGTATCGACCGCGTGGAAGACTCAGTACCAGTTCAGCGGCATTTTTTTCCAGCAATGGCTGCGCGCGGCAGGGGATTGGTGGCGAGGGGTGTTGCGCAGTTTGATGGGATAGTAGTGCTCTGCGGCGGAGCCACAGAAATTCTTCTCCAGAATATGCACTCAAAACTTGGCGGAACCGACTTCCTGTTCATGTTCTCCCGCATTGGGCCCGAGGTCCTGCTGGTATCGCTGGCGCTGTTGCTGTCGCTGCTGTGCCCGCGATTAGGCGCGCGGTGGTTTCGGCGAGCGGAACAGGGGCTGGCAGCAGTTGCCCGCAGACGCACTCTTAGCGTTTTACTTTGTGGTGCTTCCGCGCTGGCGATGCGCTTGGCGGTGTTCCCCTGGTTGCCCATTCCCAAGCCGTTTATCAATGACGAGTTCAGTTTTCTTTTGGCGGCTGATACTTTCGCCCACGGCCGATTGGCGAACCCCACCCATCCCATGTGGGTGCACCTCGAAACCTTCCATATCATCTTTCACCCAACCTATGCTTCGATGTATCCGCCGCTTCAGGGATTGGTGCTTGCATTCGGCCAGGTGGTTTTCGGACATCCTTTCTGGGGTGTGTGGCTGAGCGCCGGTGCAATGTGCGCCGCCATTTGCTGGATGCTGCAAGCCTGGGTTCCGCCTTCGTGGGCGTTGCTCGGGGGGATGCTGCCAGTGCTGCGCTTTGGCGTATTCAGCTATTGGGACAACAGTTACTGGGGAGGCTCTCTGGCGGCGACCGGCGGTGCGTTACTGCTGGGCGCCTTGCCGCGCATAATGCGCCGACAGCGAGTCCGTGACGCGATCCTGATGGCAATTGGCATCGCCATGCTGGCCAACACTCGTCCCTACGAAGGCTTAATGCTGAGCCTGGTCGTGGCTGCAAGACTCTCTTGGTGGGCGGTGCAAAGTAAATCCGCTCCAAACCCGCTGCCCACAGGACTGCTCATCAGGCGCGTGGCGCTTCCCATGCTGTTGGTACTGACGTTGGCGGGCGCAGCGACTACATATTACTTCTGGCGCGTGACCGGCAACCCACTGACCATGCCGCAGCAGTTGAACCGTGAAACCTACGCCGTAGCGCGTTATTTCTATGGGCAAACTGCTCATCCCGAACCCGTCTACCGGCACAAAGTCATTCACGATTTCTACAATGTTACCGAGTTCAAAGAGTTGGCACGCTCGCACACCGCCTTGGGCATTCTGCAGCAGGTCGCAACCAAGATCAATATGATCTGGCTGTTCTATTTCGCTCCGGCTCTTACGCTTCCATTATTTATGCTGCCCATTGTCCTGCGAGATCGTCGCATTCGCTTTTTGCTGATTGCCGGCGCGGTGGGGTTGGCAAGCTCTGCTTTGGTCATCTTCTTCAATATGCACTATGCTGCCGCCATGGTCCCTATCCTGCTGGCAGTGATCGTCCAGGGTATGCGGCATTTGCGGTTTTGGCGATGGGAAGGTAAACCGAGCGGTCAGTTTCTGGTGCGGGCAATCGTGGTCATGTGCGTCTTGATGATTCCCGAGCAGGGGCACATTCTTGCCGCTACTCCAGCGCCAGGCAGTTGGGCGGCTATTGGACCCGAGAGGGTCGCTCTGGAAGCCCAATTTCGAGCGCTTCCCGGACCTCAACTGATTCTGGTGCGGTATGGTCCAGATCACGATCCGTTGCTGGAGTGGGTTTACAACGGAGCTGATATTGACCAGCAGAAGGTAGTTTGGGCGCGCGATATGGGAGTCGACAAGAACGAAGAGTTGCTGCGCTACTACAAAGACCGGCGCGTATGGTTGCTGGAGGCAGATGAGGTCCCGCCAAAACTCTTGCCTTACGCTGACAATCCGATGGCTGGCGCTCGTGACCTCACTGCGGGGCACAAATGATGTTTTCGTTGCCGATGATGGATACGCGTGGCACGGCGGTTAGCTTGCGATCCCGCGCTGAGCTAGCGCCCGACAACTCGAACTCAAAGCCCATTGCCTTCGTCGTCTTGGCCTCTCTGCTCTACTGTGCCGGACTCTTCTACTATGCTACCGTTCGTCCCATCGACGGTGACGAAGGTTTCTACACAACCGCCGCCCGCCTAGTCTGGGAAGGTAAAACTCCCTACAAAGATTTCTTCTTTCAACAAGCGCCGCTGCTGCCCTATCTCTACAGTTGGATATGGGCGGTGCATCCGCGCTCTCTAGTCGCCATGCGCATGTTATCCGCAGCCTGTGGTGGTCTGGAAGTTTTGCTGCTCGGCCTTGGGCTGGTTTGTGCCAAACGCCTGCCCACCAGAGTTGCTCTCGCGGCGTTTGCCGTGGTGCTTCTTAATCCGTACTCAGTCTCGTGGAATGTCGTGGTTGAAACTTTCGCCGTGGCCAACTTGCTGATAACCATCGCCACCATTTGCCTTTACATCGCATTGCGCTCCGGACAACTCCGCTGGTTCTTCGCGAGCGCGTTTGCTCTCGGAATCTGCGTCTCGGCTCGCTCGTTCTACGGCTTCCTCATCCCCGCCATTTTGCTCGCTGTGTTCTTCCAGGAATCCCGCTCCTCCCGGCGGTTCTACCCAAAGAGCTTGACCTTTCTAGCGGGAGCACTCATCGGCGGCCTGCCGATGATCGTCAGCTTTGTGCGCTATCCGCACGCGTTCATCTTCAACAACATCACATACCACCACTTCGATGTCGGCTACATGATATCGGGGAACGGCGTCTTCAGCGAGGGCTACCAGAGCGTGGGGCACGTTGCCTTCGTTTATTTCGCGATGATTGGCGTCCGCTTGCTGATATTTCACCCGTATTTCACCATTCAGTGCATTCTAGCTATTATCGGCATTCTCAGCCTCCGCAAACTGCGCCGGCAATCGAGCGGGGCGAATGTCGGCCCCTACACGGAGAGCGACTACCTCTACTTCCAACTCGCCCTGCTGATGTTAGTGACGTACTTGCTGACCGCACTTTCGCTCTTCCCTCCGTTCGATCAGCACTTCGACTGTCCGCTTGTTCCCTTAACGATTCCTTTCGTTGCAGAAGGATTACGCGTGATGTTTCGTGCCGGAAGAAAACGTGTGATTGCGCTGGCTTTGGTCGCGCCGATTCTTTTCGCAGTCGAAATTGGCAAAGAAAGCACAAGACATTCCTGGCATCCGCTCTGGCAGCTATCCTGCTATCGAGAGGTGTCGAAAATTGTCGAAAGCAATTCCAGGCCGGACGACGTTGTCCTCTCTTTCTGGCCGGGATTCGTTTTCGAATCTGGCCGGCGGTATTTTCCTGGGCTGGAGGACCACTTCGTTTACCGCATCATCAACAAAATCAGTCCTGAGGAGCGAGCCCGTTACCACGTCGTTTCGAAGGACCAAATCATCCGCGCGATTACCGGGCGGGAACCCAGCGTCCTGATTATTCACCCTTGGATCCTCGAGTACTACCACGACCTCTCGCCGCGCGA
>Ga0070717_10004158_pt1 | contig 10434 bp, 5 predicted proteins | sample LARL113metaG_FD_71366 | JGI IMG/M metagenome (GOLD analysis project Ga0070717, IMG submission 71366) | Corn, switchgrass and miscanthus rhizosphere microbial communities from Kellogg Biological Station, Michigan, USA - LAR L11-3 metaG | ecosystem: Host-associated > Plants > Roots > Rhizosphere ... | reverse complement strand
GGCGCAACTGCTCCCGCAAGCGGTTTGTATCTAGTCAATGTGGAGTACGGTGCCGTAGAGACGTTGCTTGCAACGTCTCCGTGAGAATAAAAAAATGACCATCGAGATTGGAATCGCTGCTCGCAAGGTGGTTTCAACAAACCCCGCCAACGGTGAAGTCTTGCGCGAATTTGAATGCGCGAGTGCTGCCGAAGTGCGGGAAGCAGCGGCCCGCACTCGCTGCGCCCAACCCGAATGGCAGGGGAGAGCTGTACGCGATCGGTTAGCGATTGTTCAGAACTTCCAACATCTTCTGAATGAACGCAAACAACAAGTGGCACGAATCATTACCTCAGAAGCTGGTAAACCTATCGTCGAAGCGCTGCTGACAGAAATTTTAGTGGTGCTCGACGCGTCCCGTTTTCTGTTGCAAGAGAGCCACGGTTTCTTGCGGGAACAGCCAGTCCCACACGGCAGCCTGGCCACCAAAGCAAAAACTGGCCGCTTGATTCGCGAGCCCTACGGCGTGATTGGAATCATTTCGCCGTGGAACTACCCATTTTCCATCCCGGCAACCGAGACTCTCGCGGCACTCGTGACCGGAAATACGGTTGTGCTAAAGCCATCTGAACTGACGCCGCTCTCGGCCCTCGAACTCGCATCGTTGCTGCGCGACGCCGGAGTGCCAGACGACGTATTCCAAGTCGTTGTCGGCGACGGCCCAACTGGCGCGGCACTGGTCGAATCTGGCATCGACAAACTAGTCTTCACTGGCAGCGTCCCTACCGGGCGGCGCATTGCCCAAGCGGCCGCAGCCCGTCTGCTGCCGGTGGTGCTGGAGCTGGGCGGAAAAGACCCAATGATCGTGCTCGACGACGCCGATGTGGATGTGGCCTCAAGCGGCGCGGTCTGGGGAGCATTCGTCAACGCGGGCCAGGCGTGCCTGTCGGTCGAGCGTTGTTACGTTCATCGCAGCGTCTACGATCGCTTTATTTCCGCTTGCGCAGAAAAGACAATGCAGCTTCGAGTCGGCAATGGCATGCATCCTGAAATTGATATTGGCCCGCTGATTCACGAACGCCAGCTCCAGACAGTAGCGCAGCACGTTGAAGATGCAGAATCACGTGGGGCGCGTGTCTTGGCTGGTGGCGAGCGCCTCACATCGCTTGGATCCAATTTCTATTCACCAACGGTTCTGGCTGATGTGAATCACGAAATGCGGATAATGCGCGAAGAAACCTTCGGCCCAGTGCTTCCGATTATGGCTTTTGGTTCCGACGCGGAGGCCGTTCGCTTGGCCAATGATTCCGAGTACGGCCTTGCTGCCAGCGTGTGGACTCGCGATCGCGCGCGCGGCGAAAGTGTCGCCAGGCAAATTAATGCGGGCACGGTCATGGTAAACGATGCACTCTCCTGCTTTGGAATCAGCGAGGCACCGCACGGCGGGGTAAAAGCCAGCGGCATCGGACGCACCCATGGCCGCAACGGCCTGGAAGAGATGGTCAGGGTCAAATATCTCGACTCCGACCGGTTGCCCGGAACCAAGAAACCATGGTGGTACGGCGATGGCGGGCAAGCTGTCAGCGCCACCGAAGGGTTTCTGGATTTTCAATTCGCGCGCGGGATCGGAAGCCGGCTGAAGGGTGGGTTACGCTCATTCGGCTTAATCAGCCGCCGGAAGATCTAGCAGCTCGTACCAGTGCCGCCCTAGTACGGATGCTGTGGGTAGTACCGTTCGCCTTCTTGTACCTGCTGCACCGCCGGGTCCACAAGCTGCATCGCGCGTTCGCGGTGTCCCCCCTTGTTTGGTGCAGCCTTCTCCAGTTCAGCCCTGGCTTGTTGCAGATGTCCCATGGCTGCGCACATATGAGGCTCATGTCGGGCCATCTGAGCGCTCTGTGCGTGCACAACTTGAATACAGGCCTAAGCTGAACAGCAGCACTAGAGTGCTGCTGGAATGCAATAACTCTCGTGCGCATGAAATCCTCCGACAACGTAGACTGAGACGGCGTTTTCAGACGAAACAGCCCCACTGCAGGTTGCTTTGAGTTGAAAGGGTTCTGCTACACTGTCTCGCTCGCCAGAGCGCTGCGAAAGGATCTCGGATCCAGCTCATGGATTACGTTCTCGGTATTGATGTTGGAACAGGCGGCACGCGGGCGGTTCTAGTGAATCGCTCAGGAGCCATCGTCAGCTCCGCAACTTGCGAGCACGTTCCATTCGCTTCGCCCAAGATCGGTTGGGCAGAGCAGGACCCGCACGACTGGGTTCAAGCTGCTGGATCGGCGATCCGACAGATCATTTCAGACGCGGGCATTTCTGCTTCCGACATCTCTGCCGTAGGTCTTGCCGGACAAATGCATGGGGCTGTGCTGCTCGACGAAAATGACCAGGTACTCAGGCCCTCGCTTATCTGGTGCGATCAGCGCACGCAAGCGCAATGCGATTGGCTGAACCAGAAAATAGGTGAGCAGAGGATTATAGAACTCACCTGTAACCCCGCGCTGACGAATTTCACTCTGACCAAATTGCTATGGGTGCGAGATAACGAACCAGAGATTTGGCGGCGATTCCGTCAGGTGCTTTTGCCTAAGGACTACGTCCGTTTCCGGCTCACCGACGAACATGCAATAGACGTGGCCGACGCTTCCGGCACTCTAATGCTCGACGTGGCGCACCGCCGCTGGTCGGACGAGATGATGTCGGCAGCAGGGCTGCCCATGAGTTGCCTGCCGAAGCTTTACGAATCGCCGGAGGTCTGCGCCCACATTTCCGAAGCCGGAGCCGAGCATACAGCACTAAAGCTGGGGACACCGGTAGTCGCTGGGGCCGGCGACCAGGCTGGCGGCGCCGTTGGCATGGGCATCGTCCGGGCGGGCGCGGTGAGTGCGACGATTGGAACTTCGGGCGTAGTGTTCGCTGCAACCGATACTCCCGCTATGGATGCCAAAGGCCGGGTGCACACCTTCTGCCATGCTGTTCCGGGCCGGTGGCACGTGATGGGGGTGACCCAGGCCGCGGGATTATCATTTCGTTGGCTGCGCGATCTGCTGCGACGTACCTCTGGCTCGTCAGATCTCTCTTACGACGACTTGACGCGGGAAGCCGAAAATATTCCCGCCGGGTCCGATGGCGTACTTTGGGCGCCTTATCTCATGGGAGAGCGCACTCCGCACCTTGACCCGAATGCTCGCGGCACTTTGACCGGACTGGCAGCCAGTCATGGTCGCGGCCACGTAACGCGGGCGATTCTAGAAGGCGTGGCGTTCAGCCTCAAAGACACATTTTCATTGTTTGACGAAATGCAGGTGCCGATCCGTAACATTCGCCTGGGCGGAGGAGGAGCACGCTCGGCTTTGTGGCGGCAGATCCAGGCAGATGTGTACGCTCACCAAGTCGAAATCCTGGCGGCGGAAGAAGGCGCTGCCTACGGAGCTGCACTGCTTGCCGGCGTAGGAGCGCAGTTCTGGAGTTCCGTGGAAGATGCCTGCGACGCGGTGGTGAAGGTGCAACAGCGAGTAAGTCCGGATCCGAAGGCGACACAGGTATTGAAGAAGCAGTACGATCATTACCGCCGGCTGTATCCCGCTCTGAAGCCCTTGTTTAGCACAATGAGCCAAAGCTAACGAGCTCACCCGAATGAGTTCGCCCGTTCCTGCTATGGTTAATCATGGTTGAGGTTATATGTAGCGGCTTGCTTTTCGATCTCGATGGTGTGCTGGTGGACTCGACTCCCGCAGTTGCCCGTGTATGGAGCCGTTGGGCCATCGAACACGGTTTTGATCCGGAGGAGATCGTGCGCCGCGCCCACGGTCGTCCAAGTATCACGACGATTCGCGAGCTTCTTCCAAACGCAGATCACGAGGCAGAAAACCGAAAAGTTGAGCAGGGTGAGATCGCAGACACCGGTGGAGTTGTCCCCCTGCCCGGAGCCCGCAAATTGCTCGATTCCCTTCCCGGTGATCGCTGGGCCATTGTGACCTCATGTACGCGAGCATTAGCCGAGGTGCGATTGGAAGCTGCCGGCCAGCCGATTCCGCTACGCCTGCTCACCTGCGATGACGTGAGGAACGGCAAGCCCGATCCCGAGCCGTACTTGAAGGGTGCGGCGCTGCTGGGTGTCCCTGCGCCGAAATGCCTGGTTTTCGAAGATGCTCCGGCGGGGATTCGGGCCGGGAAGGCTGCCGGGGCACTAGTTGTGGCATCTAGAACCACGGCGCCTGATTCCGAACTGGAGGAGGCGGGAGCAGACTGGATTGTTTCCGGCTGCAGCAGCGTCTCGGTCCTCAAATCGGTCCACGGCTCAGATGCGGTCAGGCTTTCTCTAAACTGCTGAAAAACCGCGACCGAGTCGGCGACGCCGCGGCGCAATAACGGGTGCGGCAGCGTCTATTGTGAAGTGCGAGGATGGCTTGACTATCAACCTTACTCCGCAATGAGAATCGGAGTGAGGCGAAAAGCGGCCGCTACGTCAGTAATTACTCCTCTGTTCTTAAGAAGCACGCCTTGCCAGAGCCCGAAAAAAACACGACCAAATCCTAAAGCCATCTTGCGGTGTGTACTGCATGGCAGTCGTAACCGCGCGTCGCAAAATATGCGCAAGAACTATTGGGAAAGGCGTTCATCTACTTAGGATGAGAGATTAGTGGGCAAACTCGACTCCTTTCGCGGGGGCTTGCATGGACGACCTGGAAACACGCCGTAATGGAAGGGCATTGTGTCTACTGTCTGTTGTCGCGATTGTGATCGCGGTGGGTCTGTTTACAAGGGACAACGTTCAATCCGCGGCGACTGAACGAACAACGGTTGCAACCTACACTCGCGGCATCCTTCATCTCACCATTCCTTACCGGGCCGTTGACGCTGGAGCAGGCCAGCTAACCATTGAGGTCCTGGATCCAGAAGACAACATCCTCGGCCGGACACAACGGCGCCTTGACATTGCCGTTGGAAATGGGCAGTGGAGCGGAGAAGTCAAGTTTGAGAAACCGTTGGCGATTGAGGACTTGGTTTGGCAGCGCGTGCATTACAAATTTGATTATGACAATCAACCAAAGGCTGAACTGGAAGGCACCGAATCTGTTTCCACGATTCTGCGTACGCCGGTCGTACATATCTTGGGCCAGCAGTCGTACTTAAGCGGAGGTCAGGCCGCGGTACGGATCATCGTCACAGATTCACAGAATGAACCGATGCGCGGGCCAGGTTCCGTGCGGATCGAACTAATCGGGCCCAGCGAAACTCACCGCCTTCTCTTTACGGGACAGCTAAATCGCCGGAGCACAACCGAGGCCCAGTTCCGGTTCCCATCCGGAATGATGGGGAACTATCAATTGCGCTACCTGGTTGATACCGCTATCGGGTCCACTGAATTTACCCAGCAGGTGCGACTGGAAGACAAAATCTCGATTCTCCTCACCACCGAGAAGCCGATTTACCAGCCTGGACAAATCATTCATGCGCGCGCGCTGGCACTTGACCGCGCTAATCATCAGGCGGTCGGCGACCGCAGGCTGGTGTTTGAAGTGGAAGACTCCCGTGGCAACAAAGTGTTCAAGAAAGTAATGGCAACCGACAAGTTCGGAATCGCCTCAGCCGACTTTACGCTGGCCGACGAAGTGAACCTCGGCACCTATCACCTGCGTGCTTTGATGGGCGAAGGTGACGTGCCGACAAACACGACGGAATTGGCCCTGAACGTTGAGAAATATGTTCTTCCGAAATTCAAGGTTGCGATCGACTTCGCCGACAGCAAAGCACGTCATGGCTATCGCCCGGGCGATCACGTCACCGGCACCGTACGCGCAAACTATTTCTTCGGTAAGCCTGTAGACGATGCTGAAATCACCGTCAAAGCTTCCGGAATGGATGTAGCTCTATTCGACGCCGCCTCGGTCGAGGGCAAGACTAATCACGATGGCGAATACCGCTTCGATCTGCGGCTGGCGAACTATTTTGTAGGCCGACCTCTCGACCACGGCGCAGCGCGAGTGCTGGTTGAAGCGACCGTCAAAGATTCCGCCGGGCACGCGGAAACGCGAGGCGATCCGATCACGGTCAGCGAATCGCCTCTTGTAATTACGGCGGTCCCGGAGGGAGGCACGCTGGTTCCCAATCTCGAGAACCAGGTCTTTATTCTCACCTCTTACCCAGACGGAACGCCAGCCAGGACGAATCTGAAGGTGTCGTTCGGAGATTCCGAGCAGCAGGTCTCGACCGACGACGGCGGCGTTGGCATTGTGTCGATCAAATCAGGCACAGGCGATCAAAGCATTGCAGTAAAGGCAAGCGACGGAGAAGGCAATGCGGCTGCAACGTCGGTGCCGCTTCAGAGCCGCTCAGGAGAGGACCAGATCCTATTGCGGACGGAAAGAGCTGTGTACCGGAGCGGAGACCACATTCAGCTAGAGGTCTTCTCGACCAAAGAACGTGGCACGGCGTACGTCGACATTGTGAAGGACGGTCAGACGATCCTGACCCGCGACTTGGACATTGCACATGGCCAAGCCGAGCTCTCGCTCGCAGCCACGCCCGACCTGGCCGGGGTAGTGGATTTCAATGCCTACCTCTTCGGAAGAGATGCGCAACCTGTAGGTGATCATCGTTTAATTTTTGTGCAGCCGGCCGATGAGTTGAAAATCGAGACCTCCGCCGATGCGGCGGTCTATAAACCCGGTGACGATGCGCATGTGCGCTTCCGCGTGACTAATGAAAATGGGGAAGGCGTGAGTGCCGCGCTGGGGCTGCAAGTGGTGGATGAAGCCGTGTTCGCGCTCGCAGAAAAGCAGCCCGGGTTCGCCAAGGTCTTCTTCTACCTTGAACAAGCAGTGATGAAGCCTCGTTACGAGATTCACTCCATTGGCATGCCAGAAATTGTTGAGCCCCTAGAACAGTCAAAGGCGGAGCAACGAGACCGTGCGGCGCGTGCATTGTTTTCGGCGACTGAGTTGGTGGGAGCCAATAAGTTTGAAACTGAGTTTGGGCGCGCGCTACCGACTGCTAAGTTCGGAGAGTATTCGGCCCGATATCAAGCTCGTTTTCTCTTACAGGTGCGCAGGCTGGCGGACAAGTTGGGCCGCGCCTACACCCAGAGCCCTGAACGAGGCGACCTCACAAAGGCTTTCGCAAACGTGACGGAACATCGAGACCCCGACCTTCGCGACGCGTGGGGAACCGAGATCCGAATGGAACCCACACCATGGTTCCGTGATCACAGGCACTACATGGTGCTAAGCGCGGGCGCGGATCACCGATTCAACAGCGGGGACGACCTGATCGCGTACCTGGAGGTTCGTACGGGGAGAGTTGTGGGTCGTCCAGATGCAGGTCGTCCAGACACAGGGAACGTGGATGTAAATATCGAACACGATCGTGGATCCTTTAACGGTCGTGCAGAGATCGTAGGCACTGTCGCGGATCCAACGGGCGCCGTGGTTCCTGGAGCTAGTGTCGATGTACGTGAGATTTCCACCGGAAAGACGCGCAGTACGAAAACGAACGCTGCTGGACAATTCACCTTTTCCGGCCTGCCAGCTGGTGACTACGCCGTACAGGTATTATCACCTGGTTTCAAAATAGCGTTACAGGATCTGACTCTGCGCCTGCGTGATCGTGCTGAGCTGTCAGCAACTCTGGCCATCGGTTCGGCGACCGAGGCGGTTGAGGTTACTGGCGCTGCTGTGGCTGTGGTCACGGGGGTGCCCGGCGGGAGGATGGGCGGTGTCATGGGCGGGATTGGTGCCAGAGAGCTTCCTTTGAACGGTCGCACGGTTATGGAGCTGGAAGCCGATATGGTTGCTGTGCCGAAAGCAGCCCTTTCGAGAAACAGCGCGTCGCTGCTAAAAGACGACAAGCAGAGTGACGCTTCCTCAGCCTCGCGGGTGCGCTCCTATTTCCCTGAGGCGCTTTACATCAATCCCGAAATCATCACCGATGCAGACGGCCGTGCCAGTATCAGCATCCCGCTGGCAGACTCAATCACAACCTGGCGCATGGCCATGCTTGCCTCGACGGTGCACGGTGCACTCGGTAGCGCGACCTCGAGTTTGAAGGTCTTTCAGGACTTTTTCGTTGATCTAGATCCGCCAGTCACGCTTACCCAGGGCGACCGGGTTTCGATTCCGGTGGCGATCTACAACTATTCGGGTTCGCGCGGAGACGTCAGCCTGAAACTCGCGGAAGACGAGTGGTTCGGGATGGTCGATGATGCCGCCGAAAAATCAGTTTCAGTTGAATCCTCGCGCGTAGGAGGCTCCCAGTTCACCATCGAAGCCAAGCGCATAGGCAAATTTAAGCTGACCCTCTCCGCCAAAATGAATGGAGAAAGCAACCGGGCAGATATCGTGGTCCGCGAAATTGAGGTCATTCCAAATGGACGAGAGCAGAATATGGTTTTCAATGGTCGGCTGGAAAACACGGTGCAGCATGAGATCGAATTTCCACCTAATGCAATTCCCGACGCGAGCAAGATTTTTGTCCGCCTCTATCCGGGGCCGCTGAGCCAGATCGTGGAAGGCATGGACAAGCTCCTGCAAATGCCGTTTGGATGCTTCGAACAGACCTCATCGGTCACTTATCCCAACGTGCTGGCTCTCGATTATATGAAGCGCACGAAGAAGCTGACGCCCGAAGTACATGCCAAGGCCGAAGGCTACATCGCGAACGGGTATCAACGATTGCTGACGTTTGAAGTTCCCGGCGGCGGCTTCTCCTGGTTCGGCAATGCGCCAGCGAATAAGATCCTCACCGCTTACGGGCTGATGGAATTTTCAGACATGTCGAAGGTTTACGACATCGATCCAAAGGTCATCTCGCGAACGCAGCAGTGGCTGGCAGGCCAGCAACAAGCAGACGGAAGCTGGAAGCCAGACGCGTCGTTCATCAACGAGGGCGCCACGAATCGTTTCAACAAAGACCAGCTGCGGATTACGGCATACGTCGCTTGGTCGCTCGAAAATACCGGTTATCAGGGACCCGCGGTCGAAAAGGCCCGGCAGTACGTAGCGAACCACATGGGCGAAAAGGCGGATGCTTACACATTGGCCGTTGTCGCCAACTTCGCCGTTGATTACGGAAAAGACCGCGAGCTCACCCGTCACGCGATACAGTTGTTGCTCGATGCGCGAACCGAAAAAGGCGAACAGGTGTGGTGGAGCGCGGACGAAACTGGCGTTTACTCGACGGGCGAAAGCGCCAGCGTAGAGACCACAGGTCTTGCGCTGCAGGCGCTGCTCAAATGGGGAGAGGCATCGGGAACGGCGCGCAAAGCACTCAGCTACATCACAGCCAAGAAAGGTGCATCAGGGACCTGGGCGACAACCCAGGCGACGATCATGGCCCTGCGGGGCCTTCTCCTGGCAACCGAGAAAAGTACCGCTGACGTTCACGGCACGGTTGAAGTGTTGCTCAATAACAAAACCATCAAGGAGCTCACCTTGACGTCGGAGAACAACGATCTACTGCACCAGTTCGTCCTTAAAGGTGTCGATGTGCAAGAAGCAAACACGGTAAGCCTGAGATTCGATGGCAAAGGGGGCCTGGCTTATCAAATTGTCGGCAGCTATTTCTTACCTTGGGACGAAAAGCCCGCGAATGAGCCTCTGTCCATAAATGTGTCCTACGATCGTACGCATCTTGCGCAAGATGACATTGCCACAGCGACCGCAACCATCAAGAACAACCTCGACAAATCAGCGAACATGGTGATGGTTGACCTCGGTATTCCGCCGGGATTTGATCTACTCAGTGAAGACTTGCAGACGTACATCGAAAAAAGCGCCGGACGCAAGAGCGGACATTTGGAGAAATTCACGCAGACGGCGACGCAGGCCATTCTTTATTTCGATTCACTTGCTCCGGGCAGCACATTGACCCTGAGTTTCCGTCTGCACGCGAAGTATCCCATCCGCGCACACACATTCCGCTCACGTGTCTACGAATACTACGATCCCGATGTGAACGCAGTTGCTCACCCCGTCCAACTGGAGGTCAAAAGCAGATAGCGCGGATTGGACATCCATGCGGACGGTTATGCTCCCGGTGCGATGATATGCTTAAACCGTCGCGCCTTCATGGGCTGTAGCCGGGTATGTCCAAGCCAAATATTCCAGAATCCTCAGTGATCAGTGAGCCGAGCGAATCTTTCGGCAACATTCTTTCGCAATTCGAGCAGGCCCACTCAGTCAAACGAGTAGAAGGCAGCCGTGAAGGAACGGTCGTTTCGGTTTCGTCAGACTCAGTGGTCCTCGACATCGGGTTCAAGACGGAAGGCGTCTTGTCGCTCTCGGAGTTGAAGAATGATCCTAGCGCAGTGAAGCCGGGCGACAAACTCCAGGTCACCATCAAAGGTCGCGACCCTGAGGGCTACTACCAACTGACTTGTAGTAAGGCAGCGCGGCCAACAGACTGGGCAGCGCTGGAGAGGGCGTTTGCTGACAAGACGACGATTGTCGGGAC
>Ga0070717_10004157_pt1 | contig 10434 bp, 14 predicted proteins | sample LARL113metaG_FD_71366 | JGI IMG/M metagenome (GOLD analysis project Ga0070717, IMG submission 71366) | Corn, switchgrass and miscanthus rhizosphere microbial communities from Kellogg Biological Station, Michigan, USA - LAR L11-3 metaG | ecosystem: Host-associated > Plants > Roots > Rhizosphere ... | reverse complement strand
CGCCTCCGCGACGTCGGCGAGCCCGGTCAGGGCCAGCGCCTCCGCGGCATTCGGCATCAGATGGTCGATCTGCGGGTAGAGCTCAGCGAGGCCGCCGTCCCACGTCCCGTCGGGGTCGGCGCCGGGATCGAGCGAGGTCGTCGCCCCCGCAGCCCGCGCCCGCCGCAGGATGTCGGCGAGCACCGGCGCCGCCCCCTGCAGGAACCAGCCGCCGGTGTGGACATGCCGCGCCCGGGCCAGCAGGTCGTCGGGGATCATCTCCGCCCGCAGGCCGCCGATCGTGCCGCGGAACGTGAGCGTCGCCCGGTCGCCGGGCTCGACCAGGACGGCCGAGACGCCCGTCGGGCACGCCGGGTCGACGCGGCTCGGGCCGGTGTCGACGCCGAGCGCCGCGAGCTCGGCGAGCATGAACCTGCCGAACAGGTCGTCGCCGACCACCCCGGCCATCGCCGTGCGCAGCCCCAGGCGGGCGCCGCCGCAGGCGGTGATCGAGCTCGTCCCGCCGATCACGATCGCGGCGTGCTCGACCCACGTCTCGCCCTGCCCGAACTCCGGTCGCACCCGCCGGCCCGCCATGACCAGGTCGGGATTGCAGTCGCCGACGACGAGCAGATCGAGGTCACGCATCGGCGGCCATCATCCCATAGCCGTGCGGGAACCGAACGCCGCCCACGTCCGTCGTAACGGACATGCGGATCCTCACCACATTCATCGCCGGCCTGCTCGTTGCGGGCTGCGGCGGCGCCGCCGCGACTGCCCCCGCGCACGGGTGGGTCACCGGCCTGGCGCTCACCGGCCGGCCGCTGTGCCCGACGCCGACGGCACAGGAGTCGCTGTGCCATCCGGCGCCGCGGGCGCACGCCGTCGTCACCGTCACGGGGCGTGCGGGCACGCGGCATGTGCTGGCTGGGCGAAACGGCCGCTTCCGGGTCTCGCTCCCGCCGGGCCGCTACGTGATCCGCTCGGGCGCCGCACGGCCGGTGTCCGTGCGCGTCGTCGCCGGGCGGGTCGCGCACGTGCGCATGCGGCTCTCAATCCTCCACGCGCACGGCTGACCCGGCGAGTTGATCCCGGGGCGGCCGGATGGCCGCCCCGGGATCGATGCCCTGCGTCAGCTCGAGCAGGGATTGCCGCCGAGGTCCCTGTGGAAGTCCTCGGCCAGCCGTATCGTCGTGAATCCGACGTTCGGGTACGTGACGAAGAGCAGCTTGCCGTACTCGGTCTTCGACGACCCTCCGAAGAGGTTCGTCGTGCCCGGGATGTGCGTGCCGCCCTGCTGGAACATGCACCGGCCGCCGTTGTTGGTCAGCGAGTAGATGGGATAGAACTGCGCGCCCGGGGGCGGGTTCACGCAGTTCGCGCCGGTCGGGCCGTCGCACTGGACGGCCGGGTTGCCCGGCTCACCGCGCTCGATGCGGGCCATGTCCGTCTCGAACGCGACCTTCTCCAGCGCCCGTCCGGCCGATGTGGGCACCGTGAACCGCATGGGCGTCGGATGCACCTTTCTGTCGGCTGCCGGGTTCGCGAACGTGCCCGGCCAGTCGAGCTTGTACGACGGCCCGTCGAAGTCGCCGTCGTCGAGGAAGCACCCCTTGATCGGGATCGCTCCGAAGTAGTTCGCGCCGTCGAGGCAGAACTGATCGTCGGCGTCGACGGTCGTGTCGCCGCCGGCGGGGCTGGTGCACGCGCCCGTGGACGGGTCGATGGCGTTGCAGTACTCGAAGTGGCCGATCTCGTCCGAGGCCGCCACGTTGTAGGTGTGCGCGCCCCACGTCGTTCCGCGGCGGACCGCCGAGGAATACTCCGGATGGAACGCGTATGGGCGTACGTGGCAGGTCTTGGCGTTCGGCTGGAACAGGACCTGGCCGAACCCGTTGGCCTTGCTGGCCGTCATCGATCCGGTGCCGCCCGTCGTCAGATCCTTGATGTCGACTCGGAAGCCGGCCGGCGTGTCGTGCATGTGGATGCGGATCGTGTCGCCGGAGCTCATCAGCAGGTCCTTCTTCAGGTCCGGCCGGAGCCCGGTGAGGTTCGGGTCGTGCGAGAGCGCGAGCGGGTTGGCCGGCGCCTGCGACTTGCCGCTCTTCGTGATGTACGCCCAGTTGATCGGCTCCTCGCCCACCAGGAAGTTGTTCGGGTTGCTCAGGCAGTCGGCGTTCTGCTGCACGCCGGTGTTGTCCTGGTCTGAGAGGCTGTCGATCGTCAGGTTGGCGCACCACTTCGTCGGGCTGCAGCCGAACCCGTCGAACTGCGGGATGTAGCTCGGCTCGTAGAACTGCAGCTCCATGTACGCCTGCCCCGGGTGCTTGCCGAGGTAGCGCGGCGAGTTCGGGTTCGTGCTCGTGAACTGTGCGTTCCTGTCGCTGTCGGCCTTGCACGTGTGGGTGAAGTTCGGAGACGACTGGGAGTCGCACATCGTCAAGCCGAGCCAGAAGGTCGCCCGCAGCTGGAAGTCGAACGTGCCGGCCGTACCGGCCTGGTTCGGCTTGGTCGGCGGGTTCTTCGGGAGTTTCATGGTGTACGTCAGATCGTTCCCGGTGCCGGGCCGGCGCGAGTAGAACAGCACCGACGGCTCGTCGTGGCCCGTGTACTCGCCGTGTGCGCCGATCGAGTGGTACGGGTCGACGCACAGGAACGGCCGCGCCTGACACAGCGTCTCCGTATAGGTGTCGGCGTGCGCCGCGGCCGCCGGCCAGGCGAGCGCGGACAAGGCCAGCACGGCCAGTGCAACTAGTCGTTTCATCATCCCTCCGTGGACGCAGAGAACATGCCTCCGTGCGGGCGCCGCTCCTCCGCGGCGTGCGCGCACGGTCCATCGCTCGACTCCTGCCTTTGCAACCCCTCGGCCCACCTCCCCTCTCGGCCTGCGCGCGACTCTACTCCACGCGGCCGCCCGTGACCAGGAATTTGTAACCTGACCGGCGATGAACCCGCTCTCCGGCAGCGACCGTCCGGTGGTCGTCGACCGCCGCCACACCCCGCGGGGCGAGCTCGTCCTGCGCCGGGCGGGGGAGCACTACGAGGTGATCGCGAACGGGACGTTCCTGATGGACACGCGCGACGGCCGCTCCGAGCGGGCGCTCGTGCGGGAGGCCGTGCCCGCGGGCTGCGACCTGCGGCTGCTGCTCGGCGGCCTCGGGGTCGGGTTCTCGCTCGACGAGGCCCTGCGCCTGCCGGCGGTGAGCGAGGTCGTCGTGGTCGAGCTCGAGCCGGCCGTGGTCGACTGGGCCCGCTCGCACCTGCGCGGCCGCGCCGGCCTGGGCGTCGACGACCCGCGCGTCCGGCTCGTCGTCGCCGATCTGCACGCGGCGCTCGAGACGCTGACCGGCCGGTTCGACGCCGTCTGCCTCGACATCGACAACGGGCCGGGGTGGCTCGTGCACCCGGCCAACGCCGCCGTCTACGCCGATGCGGCGCTCGAGCGCATGCGCCGGCTGCTGCGGCCGGGCGGGCGCCTGGCCGTCTGGGCAGCGGCGGCGGACGCGGGCTTCGCCGCGCGTCTGCGCCGCCACTTCGCCGCAGTCTGGACTGTCGCGATCGCCGTGCCGCGCGGGCCCGACGACGTCGTCTACGTCGCGAGCGACACGGAGCGCCTCAGTCCGGCCACCAGTCCTTGACCAGCGCGCCGTCGCCGCCCTCGGGGCGGTCGGAGCCGACCGCGATCACCTCGAGCCCGTCCGGGCCGGGACGGAACCCGCGGACGACGTCCGGGGCCACCCGCACGACGTCCCACTGGGCGATGTCGAACACCTCGTCATCGAGCTTGACCTGGCCCGATCCGGCGACGACGACGTAGGCCTCCTCCTGCTCGCGGTGATGGTGGCCGGAGGTCGTGCGCAGGCCGGCCGGGTAGCGGAAGTAGGAGATGCCGAGGTGCTCCGACCCGAGATGGCTGCGACCCATGTGGGCATCGACGCCGGCGGCCCGCGCCGCCTCGCCGACTTCGATCTGCTTGAGATTGACGATCGTGTGCCTGCTCATGTGGATGTCCTCCCATCTGGTTGCGGCATTCGCAGTCTTGCAGCGTCCGGCTGGGTAGCCTCCCGGGCCGGCGCGGATGTCGAGAACGCATCGCCGGCTCCGACACCACCCAGAACGGCGCCGGTTCCGGAGCGCCGCGACCACGAGGAGTGCACCGTGAAGTACATGCTTCTGATCTACCAGAACGCTGCGGCCTTCGAGGCCATGCCCGAGCCGGAGCGGCACGCGCTGATGGACGAGGCCGGCGCGATCGTGAACGAGCTCTCCGGGTCGGGGGAGTGGGTGACCGGCGAGGGCCTGGCGCACCCGTCGACCGCGCGGACGGTCAGGGTGCGCGACGGCGTGCCCGCGATCACCGACGGCCCGTTCCTGGAGGCGAAGGAGCAGCTGGCGGGGATCTGCCTGTTCGACTGCGAGACCCTCGAGCGGGCCACCGACATCGCCGCGCGCTGGCCCGACGCCCGCCACTGGGCGGTCGAGCTGCGGCCGCTCATGCACGCGTCCGGGGCCGAGATGTGACGAGCGAGGGCCGGATCGAGGACGTGCTGCGCGGGCAGGCGCCGCGCGTCCTCGGCACCCTCGTGCGCCGGTACGGCCACTTCGACGCCTGCGAGGACGCGGTGCAGGAGGCGCTGATCGCGGCCGCCCTGCAGTGGCCCGGTGCGGGCGTGCCCGAGAGCCCCGCCGGCTGGCTCATCACCGTGGCCACGCGCAGGCTGACCGACGCGGTGCGCAGCGACGCCGCCCGGCGCCGCCGCGAGGAGGGCCGTGTGGCCGACCCCACCGACGCGCCTCCGCGGCCGGCGCAGCCGGGCGAGCCGGCCCCGGCGGACGAGGACGACACGCTCACGCTGCTCTTCCTGTGCTGTCACCCCGACCTCTCGCCGGCCTCCCGCATCGCGCTCACGCTGCGCGTCGTGGGCGGGCTGACGACGGCCGAGATCGCGGCCGCCTTCCTCGTCCCGGAGGCCACGATGGCCCAGCGCATCAGCCGGGCCAAGTCCCGCCTCCAGAAGGCCGGCGTGACGCTCGACATGCCGCCCGAGCCGGAGCGCAGCGACCGGCTCGCGGCGGCGCTGCACGTGCTCTACCTGATCTTCAACGAGGGCTACACGGCGACATCGGGGCCGCACCTGCAGCGGGCCGAGCTGGCCCGCGAGGCCATCCGGCTCGCCGGCGTCGTGCACACGCTCCTGCCGGACGACGGCGAGGTCTCCGGGCTGCTCGCGCTGATGCTCCTGATCGATGCGCGCCGGTCCGCCAGGGCCGCAGCCGACGGCAGCCTGATCCCGCTGGCAGAGCAGGATCGCCCCCTGTGGGACAAGGCCGGCATCCGGGCGGGCAGCGCGCTCGTCACCGAATCGCTGCGGAGCGCTCCGCTCGGCCCGTACCAGCTGCAGGCCGCCATCGCCGCCGTGCACGCCGAGGCGCCGCGCGCGAGCGACACCGACTGGGCCCAGATCGTCGCCCTCTACGAGCTGCTCGAGCGCAGCTGGCCGAACCCGATGGTCACGCTCAACCACGCCGTCGCCGTGGCCATGCTGCGCGGCCCGGAGGCGGGGCTCGAGCTGCTCGAGCCGCTCGCCGCGGACGACCGCATCGCCGACCACCACCGCCTCGATGCCGTGCGCGGGCATCTGCTGGAGCAGGCGGGTGACCGCGAGGGGGCGCGGTCGCAGTACCTGCGCGCGGCGCGGCGCACGACGAGCCTGCCCGAGCGCGCCTACCTCGAGGGCCGCGCCGCCCGCCTCACCGGCGCCTGACGCTACTCGTCGGCCATCTGCAGGAGCGTCGTCACGGTCGTCCAGTTGCGGGACGTCGCCGTCACGCCGAGGCCCTTGCCGGCGATCGCCGCCCACAGCTTCGAGCGGGCGACGCCCGCGGCGTGCCATGTGTAGAACTCGCGGCCGACGGCGGTGAAACGCTCGTCGCCGGCCGCGAGCGACTCGAGCTTGCGCACGACCGCGGGGCCGGGCTTGGCCGAGAGGAAGCTCACCTGATAGCGCTTGGGATCCTCGGCGACGCCGCCCAGCGGATCGCGGCGGACGACCGCGGCGAGCTCGGCGCGGGTGCGCGTCACGACCGGGATCGTGAGCCCGAACTCCGCCGCGATCAGCTCCTCGCACTGCTTCCCGAGCGCGCCCGGCGTCGCATCGCTCGTGAGCACGACGTTCCCGCTCTGGACATAGGTGCGCACGTCGGCGAAGCCGGCGCCGGTGAGGAGCTCACGCAGCGCGGGCATCGGGATCCGGTTGTTCGGCCCGATGTTGATCCCCCGAAGCAGCACGATCTGGCGCTTGCCGGCCATCCGCCGGTAGCGTCGCACAATGCGCGCTAGAGCGGGCGGACCGGCTGGCGGATGATCGTCTTCAGCCGCTCCGGGGCCGACCGGCGGGGGTCGCCGAGGTAGATCTCGTGATGGCGGCCGCGCAACGCATAGCCCTGGTCGGCGATGAACGCGTGCAGCGCCAGGATGTCGCTGCCCTCGTCGGCATACGACCCCAGATGGAGCACCTGCGCCGCCCGCCCTTCGGCGAACCGCTCGAGCCGCAGGTCGGTTGCCTGCGGAAGGTGCTTGCGCTCGGCGACGTCGAGGGCCGCCCGCTCCACGAGTTCCGGTGTGACGTCGTCAGGCTGGCGGATCATCATCGTCCAGTCCCACTCCGGCTTCCGGGAGATCTCCATGCCGGCCACGTCGGGCACCGACCAGAGGCCTTCGGGCGGGCCGATGCGGTAGGCCGGCCCGCCCGCGCGCTTGACGGCGAACTTGAGCGCATAGGAGACCGAGAAGAGCGCCTGCAGCGCCGCCTGGTAGGTGTCGGAGGCGTTCGGATCGCCGTGCCCGTCGATCATCAGGAAGGCCAGTTCGGGCACGTCGACGAGCGCCGGCGAGCGCCGCGCGCGGTAGGCCTGTGCGAGCTGCTGCTGCTCGGCGGTGGACACGGGTCTCCTTCCGCATCCAGCGTAGGCCCGGCCGCGCGGCAGCCGCATCGGGGTTTCCCCGGTCTGCGCCGGGAAAGGTACGCGGCTGGGCGTCCTGGATGCGCTCCACGACCAGGAGCGGCTACGGTCCCCGGCCGATGCCGATGTGGACCCCGGAGGTGGTCGTCGACGAGGAGCTCGCCCGCTCCCTCGCGGGCGACCGGCTGCCGGAGCTGCGCGCGGCGCCCATGCGCCTCCTCGGCGAGGGCTGGGACAGCACGGTGTGGCTGCTCGGCGAGGAGTGGGTGCTGCGGTTTCCCCGCCGCGAGGTCGTGGTGCCGGGCTTTCTGCGCGAGCTGGCGGTGTTGCCCCGGCTGGCGCCGCAGCTGCCGCTGCCGGTGCCGGTGGCGGCGTTTCAGGCCCGGGGCGACGACCGTTTCGGCTGGCCCTGGGCGGCGTTTCGGCTGCTCCCCGGCCGCGAGCCGGCCGATGCCGCGCCCGGCGATGACGCGCGCGTGCGGCACGGGCGCGCTCTCGGCCGCTTCCTGCGCGCGCTGCACGACATCGATCCTGCGGCGGTCACCGTGGACGGCGCGCCGCTGCCGGTCGACCCCGTGCGCCGGGCGGACATGCCCTTCCGGGTCGAGGGCACCCGCAAGCAGCTCGCCCGCCTGGACGCGGCCGGCCTGTGGCGGGCGCCGGCGGGGCTGGCGGACGTGCTCGTGCGGGCGGAGGGGCTGTCGCCGCCCGAGGCGCTCACGATCTGCCACGGCGACCTGCACCTGCGCCACCTCCTGGTGGGGGACGACGGCGCGCTCGCCGGGGTGATCGACTGGATCGACGTCTGCCGGGCCGATCCGGCGATCGACCTGCCGCTCTACTGGGGATACCTGCCGCCCGCGGGCCGGGCCGCGTTCCACGCCGAGTACGGGCCGGTCGCCGCCGACGGCCTCCTGCGGGCGCGCGTGCTCGCGGTCTTCCTGTGGGCGGTGCTGGCCGAGTACGCCCATGCGATGGGCATGCCGGCGCTCGCCCGCGAGGCGCTCGCCGGCCTCGACCGCACGGTCGCCGACCTGCCGGCCGTCTAGCGCTCACCACACCGGGCGGGCGCGGCCGGCGTGCACGTCGTCGCGGCCGCCGACCGCCTCCACGAACCGCAGCAGCACCCGCCGGGCGGCGTCGACATCGGCATCGCCCAGGTCTGCACGCAGCTCGTCCTCGATGCGGTGGCTGGCTGCGAGCGCGGTGCGGCGCACGTCGCGGCCGCGCTCGGTCAGGGCGAGGATCTTGGATCGCCGGTCTCCCGGAGCGGGGCGGCGCTCGACGAAGCCGTTTGCCTCCATCTCGTCGACCACCTTGATGGCCGCCTGTTTGGTGACGCCGAGCCGCTCGGCGAGCTCGGTGAGGGTGAGGCCGGTCTCGGCCAGCGCACGGATGACGAAGCCGAAGGGCGGTCGCATCTCCGCCAGGCCGGCCACCCGCATCGCCTCCTGTAGCCGGTCGACCACGCCCCGGGTGGCGGCGACCACCAGGATGGCGAGGTCGGGATCAGATGGTTCCCTTTGGCGAATCATTCACCAAAGTGTACTATCTACCGCAGACGGACACCTGAAAGGAGCGTTCCATGCCTGTGATCACCGATTCCGCCGCACCCCGCTTCGACCTCGAGGGCACCCATGTGGTCGGCCTGGCGTCGCCGAGTCGGGGGGCGACCGAGACGAGCACGTGGCGGCTGCGGCTCGATCCCGGCAGCGCATCGCCGCCGCACTCGCTCGATCGCGAGGAGATCTTCGTCGCGCTCGCGGGGGCGGCCGAGGCGCGGTTCGGCGACGCGACCGAACGCGTGCAGGCGGGAGGCGCCCTGGTCGTGCCCGCGGGCCGCGAGTTCGTGATCGCAAACCCCGGCTCCTCGGCGTTCGAGGCGGTCGTCGTCCTGCCGGCCGGAGCGCGGGCGACGGTGGACGGGGCGCGGATGGTGCCGCCCTGGGCGGAGTAGCCGCGCCGGCGGCTGCGCCGCTAGCGGTGCCGGCGCGAGGGCCGGTGCTGCGCCGGGATGCGGCGGCCGTTGAAGGCCATCGCCGGGCGGGGCTCGCGGGGGGCTTCGACGATCTCCTCGGCCGGGGCGGTGATGTGGATCCCGATCAGCGGCCGGCGCGGGTCGCGCACGCTCTGGAGCGCTTCGTCGGCCGTCTCTGCCTCCGTGGAGAGGACGGTTGACGAGCCGCTCTGGTAGCGCAGTTCGACGGTGAACTCCATGTGGCGCTCCTCCTGAGTGGGTGATTCGTGTGGGCCATGCGATCCGGCCCTGCGGAAACGAGCCGGGCTACTGAGCGTCCGGCGGAGACGGCTCGCCCTCGCCGTCGTCGCCGTTCTGGGCCCGCGGACTGGGGTCCGGGAACCCGGCCGCCCAGAGGACGGCCTTCAGCCGGCGCAGGTCTGCGAGCTCGCGGCGGCCGTAGGCGAACGCCACCGACTCGCGCAGCGCCCGCTCGAATTTCGTGTTGCGCTCGAGCGCGTCGCGGAGCTGGACGCGCAGGTCGTGCTCCGTGCGGACACCGCTCGCCGCCGCCCGCAGCGGCTTGTCCTGCTCCACCTGGGAGCTCCCACCGTCGTCGGGCGTCTTGCGCATGCGCTCCCCTCGTGTGCGTCGTGCCGGTCAGATCCGAGCCAGCCGGCTTTGCGAACGCTGCCTCTGGGCGGAGCCCCTCACCCACACCTTAGCAGCGCCGCGGCCGCCGAGGCCCCGAAACGGCCGGGAAGCGCTGCTAAACTGGCGGTTCGGAGAACGCCCGCCGCATGGTGGTCCTGCTCGGCCCGAGGCTCCCAGGTAGCTCGCTGACTCGTCGCCGACGGCCGTCGCCGTCTGACTCCCAGGGAGCGAACCGATGGAGATCCCCGTCCCACCCGCAGGCAGCGAGCCGGCCCAGGCGCTCGCGCCGGCGATCGACGCACCCGCCGACGGCCCCCCGCCGCAGCCGACGCTGACCGCCCTCTCCGGCGGCGGCGACACCACTGACGCCCGCGCGACCTTGCACGCCGTTCCACGCCAGTAGTGAGCGGCCGCGTCGCGTCCTCATTCGCAGCGGAGCGGATCCGGTTCCGAGGGACCGGTGACTTCTCCCGCCTGCTCAACCAGCGCGCCGAGGCGGTGCTCGGCGACCCCCGCCTGATGCGGCGGGCCTACCGGGTGATGTGGGCCAAGTCGGCGCTCGTCATCGTCTGGACGATCGCCTCGTACCTGTTCCTGCTGCTCGTCGCGAGCAGCCCCGCCGAGGTCATCCCGGCGACCATCTCGCTCGGCCTCGCGGCCGCCGCCATCGGCTTCTGCATCATGCACGACGCCAACCACGGCGGCTATTCGACGAGCCGGCGCGTGAACCGGCTCGCGGCGCACTCGCTCGATCTGATCGGCGGCTCGTCGTACGTGTGGGCGGCCAAGCACCTGGCCCATCACACCTACACGAACGTGGCCGACCACGATCCCGACATCGACGCGCTGCCGTTCGCCCGCTTCGAGCCCAGCCAGCGGCG
>Ga0070717_10004156_pt1 | contig 10435 bp, 9 predicted proteins | sample LARL113metaG_FD_71366 | JGI IMG/M metagenome (GOLD analysis project Ga0070717, IMG submission 71366) | Corn, switchgrass and miscanthus rhizosphere microbial communities from Kellogg Biological Station, Michigan, USA - LAR L11-3 metaG | ecosystem: Host-associated > Plants > Roots > Rhizosphere ... | reverse complement strand
GCCATAGCTGGGCCGCCTCGACGTCCTGCCCCTCCAGAGTCCAGAGCGGGATCTCGACAATCCTCGTATCGCCAGCTCCGCCGAAGCGCAGCGCGATGTGGCCCTCGTCGCCCTGCCCCAGCACAGCGTCTGGGAAACGGTCCGCCGGGGGCAGGCCTGTCAATCTCAGCACGCCTCCAGGTGTACATGATTCGCGCGGTTGTCGGCTGGGCAACAGCGTGAGCGGACTCGGCACGATCGCCCGCAGATGCGCTGAGTCGCCGCGACCATCATTCCTGCCCGAGCCGAGCCTCAAGCGCCGCTGTCACCGGCTGTGCGGGCCCCGTGCTGCATCGATTCGAGGACCCCAGCCGGGTGCTCCTTGACGCAGGCGTCGCAATTGACGGCTCACGCCGAGCGATAGAGTTTCACCGAATGGCAGCGCTACAGCGTATGCCGCGCGGCCACATAGCTGGCTGCCGAGTCGGGGTCGTGAGGTGACGTGGCGACCGTGGCGATCAACGGGCTGGGTAGGATCGGTCGGGCGGCGCTGAAGATCCTGCTCGACGCCGACGGGCTCGACCTAGTCGCGGTCAACGACATCGCCGACGCGGACAACCTGGCGTACCTGATCAGGTATGACACCGTCTACGGGCGCTACCACCGCGAGATCACCGTGGCGGCGGGCGCGCTTGTCATCGACGGCCGCCGGATCCCGGTGTTCGCCGAGCGTGATCCGGCGAACCTCAGGTGGGACGAGCTGGGCGTCGACCTGGTGCTGGAATGCACCGGGATGTTCAGGACCGCGGACGACCTGGCGAAGCATGTTCAGGCTGGCGCGTCGTACGTGATCCTGTCCGCGCCGACGAGTTCGGAGACCGTCCCCACGGTGGTGCACGGCGTCAACGACCCGCAAGGCAAACCACGGATCGTCTCCTGTGCCAGCTGCACGACGAACTGCATCGCCCCGGTGATCGAGGTCGCCCAGCGGCGGCTCGGGGTCGAGCGCGCCGTCATGACGACCGTCCACGCCTACACCGCGGGCCAGCAGCTCGTGGACGGTCCGAGCAGGAACTTCCGGCGCGGCCGCGCCGGGGCCGCCAACCTGGTGCCCACCTCGACCGGCGCGGCCCGGGCCACCACCCGCGCCGTGCCGGAGCTCGCCGGACGCTTCGACGGGATCGCGGTTCGCGCGCCCATCCCGGTGGGTTCGGTGGCAGACATCGTCTTCGACTCCAGCCGGCCAACCACGATCGAAGAGGTCAACGAGATCTTTCGCCAGGAGGCCGAGACAGCCCGCTACGAAGGGATCCTCGGCGTCTCGGAAGATCCGCTGGTGTCCGCCGACATCGTCGGCGACGCCCGCGCCGCCGTCGTCGACCTCGAGCTCACCATGGTCGTCGACGGCACGCTCGTCAAGGTGATGGCGTGGTACGACAACGAATGGGGCTTCACCCACCAGATGATCCGCGAGGCCCGGCGCACCCTCGGCGTGCCCGACACCCGATGACGCCGCACGCGCACCGGCGCGGCCCCGCTGAACGCCCGTCGGTCGCAGATCGATACTCACAGCCCGCCACACGCGAGGCCCGTCTCACCGCAGCTAACCGCCCCCACCGCGCTCGCGTCTAGACCGCGACGCAGCGAGCGTAAGACCGGTCGTGCGCACGACGCTACGGGGATATGAGCCGCAACGGCACCGTTTCGACCCTCCGGGACCGGGAGCCTGCTCGGCGCTACCTCCAGGGACGACGGTGTCGCTCGACGACGGAGCCGCCCATGGCTCGACCGCAGCGGCTCCACGGGCCGGAGGCCCAGGTCGGATGACCTCCCGAACGCAAGCCTTGAGGCTTGGCTGGCGCGACCGGCTCACCGACTCCTACATCGAGAGCTACGTGGAGTGGCGCGAGGAGTGTGCCGACGTCCACACCGCCTATCGGCGCTGGGCGCGGTCGGAGCCACGCGACCGCGATCTCGCCTTCCTGGCCTATCGCGCGGCGCTCGACCGCGAGGAGAAGGCCGCGCTCGTCTACGAGCTCATCGCCGAACAGATCCTGCGTCGGGCACACCAGTGGGTCGCAGCACGCCCGTGAGCCTCAGCCTTGCCCCAGGCGTACCCGGTTTCAGGCGGCGGTCAGGAGGTCGGCTCGGCGGGAGCGTGCTCGGCGATGATCGCTGCCAGATCCGCGACCTCGCGCCGGACTGTGTCAAAGCGCGGATCGGGCCCGATCGAGCAGCCATGCCCCATCGCGAAGGCGTAGTCCCAGGAGGCCTTGAGCTCGCGCAGCCTACGGCGTGCCTCCTCGAGAGTCACCGGCCTGGCGCTGCCTTGACTGTGATCGTTGGACACATGGGGAGTATCTGCCAGCTAGCGGACGTATCGACTGCTGCCGCCCAGCGCGCGGGCGGATCGCAGACAGCGCGGGCGCCCGACTCTCCTCGACCGAGAGACGTCTGATCTTGGCTAAGAACCGCGCCGACGACCGTTGGATATCGAATGGAGGTCCGCAGCCCCACTTGGGTTAGGCGCCATGTGGGTCAAGTCGTTGATGCTGCCTCATGCTGCGACGGTCGTCGTCTTTCGCGATTTCGCTGGTCAGGCGGCGTCGAGCTCGATCGCCTGTTTGATGTTTGTTGGTCGGGCGATTGGCCCTCGTCCTGCCGGCGGCGAGGGGCGGCGTCGTCGACGCGGCCGTCAGGTGTCAGCGTTGCACGAGCTGCTCCTCCTTTTTCAAGCTGTCGTTGATGGTCAAGCGAGACGTTGGTCGTGGTGTGGGGGGTTGGCACCTTCGGGTTGGCGGCAGCGGGTTGCTGAGATCTCCGGCGCTTGGCTGCGAACGTGGTCGGGCAGCAACTGCCCCGGCTTGTGAGATCCTGTGTGAGCTTCAGGCGGCCAGACGTGGGGGAGCTTGCAGGACATCATCGCCCGCGCTTGACGGGCTGGGCTTCAACGGGGTGGTTCAGGAGCGGACGTGCCAGCAGCGCCCAGGACCCTGCCCGCTGTCGCAGCCCACGGTTTGACGCCCGCTGGCTGACTGGTCAGTTTGATGACAATTCCGCCGACGCTCCGCGCCTGGGCGGTAAGAATTTTCGGCGCGCCGACGCGGGGGCTGTCGAGGCAATGCCCGGTCGCGAGAAGCAGCGCAAGCTGGCGAGGAACACGGCTCCGCCACTGAGGTCGTGGCCGCTGTTCGGCCAGTTGCGCGGGGATCCGCTCGGCCTGGGGCGCGCCGCGCAGACAGCCCGTTCGCGTGATCTCCGACCGCGAACCGACGGTGCTGAACGGGTCGTGAAGTCGGTCTGCCCGTATTGCGCGGTCGGCTGCGGGCAGCGTGTCTTCGTCAAGGACGGCGCGGTCGCCCAGATCGAGGGCGACCCTGATAGCCCGATCTCCCGCGGCCGCCTCTGTCCGAAGGGCGCAGCGACACGGCACTATGTGACCAGCCCGCTGCGCCAGTACGCGGTCAAGTACCGGCGCCCGTACGGAACGCGGTGGGAGCAGCTCTCGCTCGACCGGGCGATGGACATGATCGCCGACCGCGTGATCCGGACGCGACGGGAAACCTGGGAGGACGTCGACGAGCAGGGGCGGACTCTGCGCAGGACGCTGGGCATCGCCAGCCTGGGCGGGGCGACGCTCGACAACGAGGAGAACTACCTGATGAAGAAGTTCTTCACGGCCGCCGGCGCGGTGTCAATCGAGAACCAGGCGCGGATATGACACAGCTCGACGGTTCCCGGTCTGGGGACCTCGTTCGGCAGGGGCGGCGCGACCAGCTTCCAGCAGGATCTGCAGAACGCCGACTGCATCGTGATCATGGGGTCGAACATGGCCGAATGCCACCCGGTCGGCTTCCAATGGGTGATGGAGGCCAAGCTCCGCGGGGCCCAGGTTGTCCACGTCGATCCGCGCTTCACGCGCACGAGCGCGCTGGCCAGCCGATATGTGCCGATCCGAGCGGGCAGCGACATCGTCTTCCTGGGCGGGATCATCCACCACATCCTCGAGCACGGGCGCGAGTTCCGTGAATACGTCGTCAACTACACCAACGCGCCGGTGATCATCGCCGAAGGCTTCAGGGACACCGAGGACCTCGACGGCTTCTTTTCGGGGTGGGACGAGAAGAAGGGCGGCTATGACAACACGACCTGGCAGTACGCGGGGATGCGCGTCCGCGGCGCCGTCCAGGACGAAGAGACGGCGCTCAGCGGCGAAGCCGTCGGCTACGGCGGCCACGGGGCCGGCCTCGAGCACGGCGAGCCTCCGGAGGAAGACCCGACGCTCGAGCACCCGCGTTGCGTCTTCCAGCTGCTAAAGCGCCACTACAGCCGCTACACCCCGGAGCGGGTCGCCGAGATCTGTGGCTGCTCGAAGGAGCAGTTCCTCGAGGTCGCGCAGGCGCTGTGCGAGAACTCCGGGCGCGAGCGGACGTCGGCGTTCTGCTACGCGGTGGGCTGGACGCAGCACACGGTCGGCGTGCAGATCATCCGCGCCGCGGCGATCATCCAGCTGCTGCTGGGCAACATGGGCCGAACCGGCGGCGGGATCATGGCCCTCCGCGGGCACGCCTCGATCCAGGGCTCGACCGACATCCCGACGCTGTTCAACATCCTGCCCGGCTACATCCCGATGGCGCACGCGCACGCCAAGCAGACGCTGGCGGAGTTCGTCGAGAAGAATGCATCCCCGACCGGCTGGTGGGGGCGCCTCGACGCCTACATGGTCAGCCTGCTGAAGGCGTACTTCGGCGCACGGGCGACAGCCGAGAACGACTTCTGCTTCGACTACCTCCCCCGCATCGACGGCGACCACTCGACCTACCAGGCGGCGTTGGGAATGCTCGAGGGCAAGGTCAAGGGGTTCTTCCTGTTCGGTGAGAATCCGGCTGTAGGGTCGGCCAACTCGCGCCTGCACCGGATGGCGATGGCGAACCTGGACTGGCTGGTCGTCCGCGACTTGGTGGAGATCGAGAGCGCCAGCTTCTGGCACGACGCGCCGGAGCTTGAGACCGGAGAGCTGAAGACCGACGAGATAGCGACCGAGGTGTTCCTGCTCCCGGCCGCCTCGCACGTCGAGAAGAACGGATCGTTCACGAACACCCAGCGGCTGCTGCAGTGGCACTTCAAAGCGGTCGAGCCCCCGGGCGACTGCCGCTCTGACCTCTGGTTCGTCTATCACCTGGCGCTGCGGATCCGCGAAAAGCTGGCAGGCTCAAATGATCCGCGCGACCGGCCGCTCCTCGACCTCGAATGGCACTATCCGACCGAGGGGGCGCTCGAGGACCCCAGCGCCGACGCTGTGCTGCGCGAGATCAGCGGCTGGGACGCGGACGGCCGCGCCGTCTCGAGCTTCGCCGAGTTGAGGCCCGACGGCTCCACGGTCTGCGGCTGCTGGATCTACAGCGGCTGCTACGCGGACGACGTCAACCAACCCGCGCGCAAAAAGCCCGGGCACGAGCAGACCTGGGTGGCGCCCGAGTGGGGCTGGGCCTGGCCGTCGAATCGCCGGATTCTCTACAACCGCGCCTCCGCCGACCCCGGCGGCAAGCCGTGGTCTGAGCGCAAGCGCTACGTCTGGTGGGACGAGCAGCAGGGTCGCTGGGTGGGCCATGACGTACCCGACTTCACAGCCGACAAGCGACCGGACTACGTCCCGCCGACGGGCGCGAAGGCCGACGCGGCGATCCGCGGCGACCACCCGTTCATCATGCAGGCGGACGGGCGCGGCTGGCTGTTTGTCCCCAGCGGCCTGGTCGACGGGCCGTTTCCCACGCACTTCGAGCCACAGGAGTCGCCGTTCCCAAACCCGCTCTACGGCCAGCAGTCCAACCCGACGCGCAAACAGCTTCGCCACCGCCTCAGCCCGTTCAACCCGACCGCCCGCGAGCTTGGAGCGGATGCGTACCCCTACGTGCTCACGACCTTCCGGCTGACCGAGCACCACACCGCCGGCGGCATGAGCCGGACCGTGCCGTATCTCGCCGAGATCCAGCCGGAGATGTTCTGCGAGGTCTCCCCGGCGCTCGCCGCCGAACGCGGGCTCGACAACGGCGGCTGGGCCACCATCGTCACGGCGCGCAGCGCGATCGAGGCGCGCGTACTCGTCACCGACCGTCTCGCGCCGCTCGTCGTGCAGGGACGGTTGCTGCAGCACGTCGCGGTTCCCTGGCACTGGGGAGCGCGTGGGCTCACCACCGGTGAGTCCGCCAACGACCTGTTCGGGCTCGCGCTCGACCCGAACGTCCAGATCCAGGAGGTGCGCGGCGCCACCTGCGACATTCGACCCGGCCGCCGCCCACGTGGCCGCGCCCTGCGCAACCTGGTGGAGTCCTACCCACACGAGCAGGTGCACGCCCGGTGACCGCATTTCGACTCAGGCTCGGAAAGACGCCGCTCAGCTGGCCCGAGAGCTATGACAGCGATCAGCAGCCGCGGATGGGTTTCTTCACCGACACGAGCGTCTGCATCGGGTGCAAGGCCTGCGAGGTCGCCTGCAAGGAATGGAACGAGGTGCCCGACGACGGACTGCATTTCTCCGGCGAGTCATTCGACAACACCGGCTCGCTCAGCGCCAACAGCTGGCGCCACGTCGCGTTCATCGAGCAGCCGACGCGCGTCGACGGCGTCGACGCGGCCAGCAGCGACTTTCGGTGGCTGATGTCCAGCGATGTGTGCAAGCACTGCACACACGCCGCCTGCCTCGACGTCTGCCCGACCGGCGCGCTCTTCCGCACCGAGTTCGGCACCGTGGTCGTCCAGCAGGACGTCTGCAACGGCTGCGGCTACTGCGTGCCGGCCTGCCCCTTCGGCGTCATCGGCCGGCGCCAGGCCGACGACCTGCCGCAAGCCGGAAACGAGGACGTGCTCGGACTGGGTACGACTCACAAGTGCACGCTCTGCTACGACCGCTTGAAGGACGGAATGGAGCCCGCGTGCGCACAGGCGTGCCCGACCGAGTCGATCCAATTCGGCCCCCTTGAGGTCCTGCGCGAACGCGCGCAGCGACGCGTCGAGCGACTGCAAGAGCAGGGCGTCGCCGAAGCCGAGCTTTACGGGGCGAGCCCCGACGATGGCGTCGGCGGCTTCGGCGCGTTCTTCCTGCTGCTCGACAAGCCGGAGGTGTACGGGCTGCCGCCCGACCCGATCGTGCCGACCCGCCGGCTCCCCGAGATCTGGGGCGCGGCGTTGCTAGCCGGTGCCGCCCTCGCCGGCAGCGTCCTGGCGGCCGTCGCCGGAGGAAGGCGATGAGCAACGGCGCGGGCAGTGCCGGCCCCGACGGGTCGGGTTACCGGTCCTACTACGGCAAGCCAGTCATCAACGAGCCGGTCTGGGAGCCGGTCATTCCCGCCTACTTCTTCTTCGGCGGCACCGCCGGCGCGGCCGCGACCCTCGGCCTCGCCACGCGGCTGAGCGGCAACACGGCGCTGGCCAGGACCGCCACATACGTCAACGCCGTCGCGATCGGCGTCAGCCCCGCGCTCTTGATCGTCGACCTCGGGCGCCCGGAGCGCTTCCTCAACATGTTGAGGATGTTCAAGGTGACCTCGCCGATGAGCCTCGGAACCTGGATCGTCACCTTCAGTGGAGTCGCCAGCGGCCTGGCGACGAGCCTCGAGGTCATCGGGCGACTCCCGCGGGCCAAGCTGATCGCCGAGGCGGCGGCGGGCGCGCTCGGTCCGTTCCTGTCGACCTACACGGCCGCGCTCCTGGCCGACACGGCCGTTCCGGTCTGGCACGAGGCCAGACGCGAGCTGCCATTCGTCTTCGCCGGCAGTTCGGCGGCAAGCGCCGGCGCAGCCTGCGCCTTCGTCGCCCCGCCGCGCACCGCCCGTCCCGCCCGCCGGCTGGCCATCGCCGGCGCCGCGCTCGAGCTCACGGCAGCCGGGGTCATGGAGCGCCGCCTCGGCTTCCTCGCCGAGCCCTACAAGCGCGGGCGCGTCGGCGCGTTGACCACCGCCGCCAAGGCGCTGACCACCGCCGGCGCGCTCACCATGCTCCTCCAGGGCCGCCGTCAGGGTGGCGCGATCGGCGCCGGGGCGCTTCTGCTGGGGGGCTCGCTCGCCGAGCGCTTCGCGATCTTCCGCGCGGGCCTCGAGTCCGCCAGAGACCCTAGGTACACGATCGTCCCGCAGCGACAGCGCGTGGACCAACGTGCCGCGACGCCCGCGTGATGCTCGCCAGGCCCTGTGGGAGCGCCAACGACATCCCGGTCGAGGAGTCACGGCGGCGCTACCGATGACCGTCTTCGCAACCTCCGCCCCGACCGGTCCCGAGCTGCCGGGGATCCCAATTCGATCGACCGACGAAGGAGCCTCCAGATGCCGTTGACGTTCGCCAGCCGCTTCGCCGCCTCCCAACGCTGGGCCGACCCGCTCGCCGCGCGGCTGCAGCCGCTGATCAGGCGCGCGGTCAGCCCCCCGCCGGTCCGTAACCTCCTCGACGGGGTCTGGCTGGGAGCCCCGCTGCACCCCGCGCTCACCGACGTTCCCGTCGGCGCCTGGACGACCGCGCTGCTGCTCGACACTGGCTTCGCGTTGAGCGGCGACGAGTCGCTCGCCGTGGCCGCCGACCGCGCGCTCGCCGTGGGCACGATCGCCGCCGTACCGGCGGCCGTGACCGGGCTCAACGACATGCGCGACCTCGTCGGCCAGAGCAGGCGAATCGCCATGGTGCACGCGCTCGTGAACACGCTCGGCCTGTCGCTCAGCGCGGCTTCGCTCGCCTACCGGCATACCGGAAGACGCAGGCTTGCCCGCGTCCTGAGCGGCCTTGGGTTCATGACGAGCTCCACGGCCGCCCACCTTGGGGGCAAGCTCAGTTTCGCGCTCGGGATCAGGGTCAACCGCACTGTGGGCCAGACCGTCCCCGAGTCCTTCCTGCCCGTGCTCGATGCGGCCGAGCTGCAGGGCGGCGAGCTCCGGAGCGTGGACGTCGCCGGGGTGCCGGTTTTGCTCGCGCGCAGCCAGGGCGGCGAGGTGTGCGCGCTCGCCAATACTTGCACCCACCTGGGCGGCCCGCTCGCCGAGGGCTCGCGCGACGGCGACACGGTTACTTGCCCGTGGCACGGCTCCCGCTTTGACCTTCGCACCGGCGCGGTCGTCGAAGGGCCCGCCGTGTTCGTCCAGCCGCGCCTCCAAGCCCGCGTGAGTAACGACAAGATCGAGGTCCGCTCTCCCGTGGCGGGTGCGGAGCTACCTGAGCTCGCCAACCTCCAGGCGACCAGTCCGGGCTGAGCACGCAGCGGTGTTTTGGGCTCACCCCCGGGCGGTCTCGTCCGCCGGGAAGGGCCGGATGTAGTCGTCGCCGTTCGAACACAGGCCGACCGCCAGCCCGTTCCAGCCATGGATGGGCCGTCTCACAGCTGCCACATAATGTTGGCGAGCCCGCCGAGGGTCAAGAGGTGCGGGTGAGGTTGTGCCCCAGCGGGCCATCTCGAAGCTGAGGATCGCCCCCGTGATGGCCCTCACCGCACGCAGCGAGTTTCGCCACGACCTGGCGCACGACGCTCGACTCGAAGCGCTGCTAACCAACGCCGGCAGCCGCTGGAATGCGGGCGTCGGCGCGACCGGTCGAGATCGCACGCGAGGGACCGCCGGTCGACCTTCGCAGTGGATCGTTGGCGCCCAGTGGGGTGTGACCGGATCGAAACCCAGCAATCGTCAGCGGGCGAGGTAAGAACTCTGGTGGTCCCGCGCGCTAGGAGGGTATGACCATCAAAGCCCTTCTTACGCCATCTGAGACCGATGGGAGCGCCGGGCATTCCTCCAGCTCACTCCACTCCGGCGTCGGCAAAGCAGAGATCGAGACATCACGTGACGTTCGAGCCAAGCGGATCTACGACCTATTCGACGCCGAGGACGGATACCGCGTCCTGATCGACCACGTGTGGCCGCGCGGGGTCTCGCGCGAACGCGCTCGACTCGACGACTGGGCGCGCGCGCTGGCCCCCAGCGCCGAGCTGCGCAAGTGGTTCGACCACGTCCCGACCCGCTTTGCCGGCTTTCGCGCGCGCTACCGCGACGAGCTCGCCGCGCACCCCGAGCTCATCGACGACCTGCGCCGCCGGGCCGCCAGCGGCCGTGTGACAATCCTCTATGCCGCGCGCGACCGCGAGCACAACAACGCCATCGTCTTGACCGAGCTGCTGCGCGATGCTTGAGACACCCGTACAGGAGCGCCAAGCACGCGCGGTCGCGGCGGTCGAACGTCGCGCCCACATCCTGTGGATCGACCACGGGGACGGTGGACACGGGTACATGCGCGGTGACAGCCGCGCGTTTTCCCCGCTCTCGGTATCGCTCGCGGACATTGATTCCGGCCCCCCGGCCACCACACCGGACGAGCTGCTGGCCGCCGCGCATTGCTCATCGTTCGTGGTGACTCTCGCGGATCTGCTCGCCCAGCGCGGCTCGCCGGCACGCGAGCTCGCCGTGGATACAACCTGCCAGATCGAGGA
>Ga0070717_10004153_pt1 | contig 10438 bp, 8 predicted proteins | sample LARL113metaG_FD_71366 | JGI IMG/M metagenome (GOLD analysis project Ga0070717, IMG submission 71366) | Corn, switchgrass and miscanthus rhizosphere microbial communities from Kellogg Biological Station, Michigan, USA - LAR L11-3 metaG | ecosystem: Host-associated > Plants > Roots > Rhizosphere ... | reverse complement strand
TCGACCAGGATCTGGGTTCCGTTGGCGCTCGACGCGAAGCAACGGGCCGTCCGCGACCCCGGAAACAATGTATCCATAGCGCGCTTGCGGCCGGGTGTCTCGACTTCCCAGGCGCAGTCGGAAATGAGCGCCATGATGGCGCGGCTCGACAAGGAGTACGCAGGCGAGAGCGCCGAACTGAAAGAACTGCGCCAATGGGGCGCGCTGGTGGAGGGCTTCACTGCCCTTTCACTGGGCCCGGTGCGGCCGCTAATGCGTCTGCTGCTGGCGAGCGTAGGACTGGTGCTCCTGATCGCCTGCGGCAACGCGGCCAACCTGCTGCTGGCACGCGCAGCGGCGCGCGAGCGGGAACTGGGGGTCCGGGCGGCGCTGGGCGCGGGCCGAGGGCGCATGGTGCGGCAGTTGCTCACCGAGTCACTGCTGATCTGTCTGAGTGGAGGAGTGGTGGGGATCGGTCTGGCTTTCCTGCTTCTGCGAACTCTGCCGCGACTTGATCCGGGCAATATTCCGCGACTGAATGAGGCATCTCTCGATTGGCGAGTCCTCTCGTTTGCGTTGGCCGCTTCCCTGCTGACGGGCGTGATCACCGGGTTGTTTCCGGCCGTCGGCGCTTCGCGTCTGCAACTTACCGACTCGCTGAAGGCCAAGGGAGCACAGGGGCGGGCAGCGGGCCACAGCCGGGTGCAGAGCGGCCTGATCGTAACGCAGACAGCCATGGTGATGGTATTGCTTGCGGCTGCGGGTTTGCTCATTCGCAGCTACATCAAAGTTGTGTCTGTCGATACCGGGTTTTCACAGGCGACCATGACATTCCATCTTGCCCTCGATAACCGTTATAAGCCGGGTGAGATGCAGAGCGCGTTCTTCAAGGATTTCATCGCCAGGCTGAGCGCGCTGCCCGGGGTGCAGGCTGTGGGGGCGGTGAATGATCTGCCGTTAAGCGACTCTGAGAGCATTACGATGCTGTGGATTGAGGGATATCCGAATAAAGATTTTCAGCAGTCCGAAGGCCGAACGATTACACCGCAGTATTTTTCAGCGATGAATACTCGCCTGATTGCCGGGCGTACGTTTACAGATGCCGACACGACCGGCAACAGGCCGACAATCATCAATCAGAAGTTCGCGGATACATACTTTGCGAATCAGAACCCCATCGGGCGGCGGATTAGTACAGACGAGAAGCACGCACAATGGGGAACCATTGTCGGGGTCGTCGCCGATGTTCGCCACACCAGCCTGGAAGAAGAGCCGCAACCGCAGATATACAACGCGGCCTACGATTTCGGCGCCGCCTATGTGGCCGTGCGTTCCATGCAGCCGCCGGCGATGGTGGTATCGGCCATACGTTCCACGCTGAAGTCTATCGACCCAAACCTCGCGCCGACCGATGTTCAAACCATGAGCGATCTGGTCTCGCACGCCAGCGCGCGGCGGCGGTTCCAGACTTCGCTATTGACGGCATTTGCGGGGATCGCAATGGTGCTGGCGTTGGTCGGGTTATACGGGCTGATGGCGTATTCGGTCAACCGGCGTACCCGCGAGGTGGGCATCCGCATGGCGCTGGGAGCGCAGCGCGGCGACGTGCTGCTGCTGGTGTTGAAGAATGCCGGTGTTCTGGTGGGCAGCGGTGTCGCGGCGGGCCTGGTGTGTGCATGGGCCGCAACGCGCGCGATCCGATCATTTCTGTTCGGGGTAAGTGCGCACGATCCCATCACCACTGGCTGTGTTTGCCTGTTGGTGGTGGTGTGTGGGCTGCTGGCGGCCCTGATTCCAGCGCGCCGCGCGGCGAGCATTAATCCGACGGACGCGTTGCGGGCGGAGTAGCAGGAGGTCATCATGCGTAGATTGCGAGAATTGCTCGGTGATCAAACATGATCCGGAGGGGCTGACCTGGTGAGAAACTCGCGGCGGACGTGAATGGTACACTCCCACGAGCGGGAGCGGAGAATGCGCGCAAGCCGGATCGAGTTTCGCCTGCGAATGGCAATTAATGCGGCCATCATCATTCTGGGTTTCTGGGCGCCGTGGATCGAAGCGTGGGGACTGGGGCGGCGGATCACTTTGCTGGAATGGCTGGCGCTGGAGTTGGGCCGAACCGGGCTGGTTCGCTTCACGGTTGGGGTGGCTGCGTTGATCGTGGTGAGCGCGCTGATTGCCGCTGCCGGAGCTGCGCTGCGGGTGTGGGGCACGGCTTACCTGGGGACGGGCACAGTCAACAGCGTGGATATGAAAGCGGGCGGCGTGGTGGCTGACGGGCCCTATCGCTACGTGCGCAATCCGCTTTACCTGGGCTTGTGGTGCATGGTGGCAGGCATGGCATTCATCATGCCGGTGACAGGTGCGCTGTTCGCGACGGTGTTGATCACGATTTTCCTGATGCGATTGATCCTGGCGGAGGAAGCGTATCTTACCGCAGAGATCGGCGAGCCGTACAGACTGTACAAAAACGCAGTGCACAGGCTTCTGCCGCGCCTGCACACCAATGTTCAGAGCAGCGGAAGCCGGCCGGATTGGCTGCGTGCGGTGCTGGCCGAGTTGTTGCCGATTGGAGTGTTCGTGGCCTTGGCCTTTTTGTCCTGGAGCTATGACAGCCGGCTGGTGGGACGGACGATTCTGGTCTTCTTCGGCGCGTCGCTTGTTGCGCGCGCGCTGATGCCGGAGAGGCCGCGCGAACCTAGACAGACTGCCTGATTTGCTTTTCGGCCCTTCGCTTGATGCCCAGGTGCGTCCATCCGAAGCCGGCGGAGAATTTCAGGCCATAGCCGAGCAGGCGATCCACCGCAATGTGATTGGCCCAGATGAGCGCAAAAGGCACAACCGCGTTGGCGTGCAGCAACCACGCGGAGAGACTCAGGGTAATGGGCAGGGTGTAGGTGTGAAATGCGTTATAGACACGTGCGCCGCGGCACGGGCTGATCAAGTAGCCCAGCATGGAGAGATCGGGTGCGAGCCACAGGGCCGCAAAGAGCCACCAACTTGCTCCGGTGCGCGCGTAGAGGACGGCGGTAACGGCCGCGATGGCCAGTCCTTCGATACGCAAGATGTAACGGACGGCAGGTGGTAGTGCTTCCGCGGAGCCGAGCCGGTCGCTCGTTGTAGACATCGTTGTCATGCAATTTGGATGAGGAAGAGAAAGAAAGAGAGCGGGAAAATCGGCAGGTTAGCCATCACCAAAAACGAAAGAGGGAGGCAAATGGGCTGCCTCCCTCGTCGCCAGTCCGGTCTTCGGAGAACTACTTCTTGGGTGGAGCGATGGTGTCCTTCGCAGCCTTGGCCACGCGGAATTTCACCACAGTCTTGGCCTTGATTTTGATCGCCTGGCCGGTCTGGGGGTTGCGGCCCATGCGGGCTTTACGCTCTGCCTTCACGAGACGGCCGATGCCGGGAATTACGAAGACGCCGTTCTTCTTGGTTTCCTTAATGGCGGTTTCCGCCAGCAGATCGAGGTACGCCGCGGATTGCTTGTTGGTGATTTCGAGTTTCTCGGCCAGTTGCCGCGTGAGGGCGGTCTTGGTCAATCCAGTTGCCATGTATTTTCTCCTTCTGGGCGCCCTTGGGGCAGCCGGTGTTGCCTGGGTTTCCTCGCCGTGTCCGAGAAACTTCCCCGTGGAAGAAGCCCGGAACGGGCCGCATGGAGAGGTGTGCGACTCACAGGCAGCGTGTGCACAAAGCCCAGTATTCATGCGGGTTTTCGAGAACCCTGTCGATGGTTACAATGCGACTTCGGGCGGGGTAAAGTCAACCGAAAAAGCCTGTTTTCCACAATTTTCTTGGGGTTTTGTGCTATTTTTGCCGCAATTAGGCCAATTTTGCTGGTTTTCGACCCACCCTGGCCTGGATTTCCAGGCGAAATCCGCGCTCGAGTGATGGATCAGTGCAGCCCGAAAAGGACCTTCCTTTTGGGAGTCTGGGCGGCGGCGATCGGGGCATTGAGGGCCTCAACGATGGGGGCGGCCAGGTTGAAATGGCGGGTGACAACGGCGGCAAGGTCGGGCTTGAGCGCAGCCTGCGCGGGCAACGCGGCGCTCAGGCCCCACTGGCGGCATTGGACGAGGTCGAGCGCGGGGTGATCGCAAGGGAATCCCTTGGGCGGGCGGGTGAGCGCGTTGCCTTCGAACTCAGTAAAGTGCTTTCGCACCTTGGGGCTTTGGAGGATTTTCCTGAACTCGCGATGATGGTCGAGCAGCCAATGGCGGATGGCCGCGAGCTGCTCTTTTTCCGGCATGTAGGCACCCGCGGCGATGATGACTTCCTTGGGGCTGATGTGGAAGTAGTAGCCCGCGCCGGAGGACTTCTCCAGGCCCTGGTGCGACCACCATGCCGCGAGGTGGGTTTTGTAGGGGCGCTTGTCATTGGAGAAGCGGGTGTCGCGGTAGATGCGGAATAACGACTTCTCCGCGGGCCGCACATGGGTGGGGGCAAAGTCCATCATCGCGTCGGTGATCTTGCGGACGACCGCCAGCATGGGCTCTTTCAACTCGGCTTCGAAAATGGCCTTGCGCGGCGTGAACCACTCGCGATCATTGTGCTTCGCGAGGTTGCGCAGGAAGGTGAGGGCTTCGGGGCGGAAGTACGGCTGGGCTGCGGCGGGCGCGACTTTGGAATTGCGCGGCATACGAAAAAGTTTACCGGATCACCTTCAACGCCCCGCGGAACAAAGCATCGAAGTCGGCGGCCAGTGACTTGTCTTTGGCGATGGCATTCTCGATGGCCTTGTCCGCGGCGGGGCGCTGATAGCCGAGATTGACAAGCGCGGAGAGCACATCATCAACAGCAGGACCTTTCGCGGCAGCGGGAATGGGAGCCACGGCGAAGTCGTCCAGTTTGTCTTTGAGCTCGACCACCAGGCGCTCGGCGAGTTTTTTGCCCACACCGGGGATGCGCGTGAGTTGGGCGTGGTCCTGGCCGCGAATGGCCTGTACCGTGCGCTCGGGCGAAAGCCCACTCAGCATTTTGATCGCCAGCTTCGGTCCCACGCCGCTGACGGTGATGAGCTTTTCGAAAAGGCGCTTTTCTTCGCGATCCTGAAATCCGAAGAGGGCGATCTGGTCTTCGCTGACCTGGGTGTAAATGTGCAGCGAGGCCTCGGCGCCGGCAACCGGCAGTGCCGTGAACGTGGGTATGGAGATGGTGACGTCATAACCTACGCCGCCGGCCTCGATGATGGCCTGGCCCGGCTGCTTGAAGATGAGCTTGCCGCGAAGATGAGCGATCATTGCGAGCTATTGTAGTATTCCCATGCGCTTTGCGACGCGCTCCAGGGTTTCCAGTGCCTGGTCGAGCTGGGCGCGGGTGTGCTCGCTGGTGACGATCAGGCGGATGCGCGCTTTGCCCTCCGGCACGGTGGGAAACGCGATGCCGGTGCCCATGACGCCTTCATCGAAGAGGGCACGCGAGAAATCCATAGCGGCGCGGCCGTCGCCGATGATGATGGGCGTGATGGGGGTTTCCGTGGCCGGCGTGGTGATGCCGCCGATGTTGAAGCCGGCGCTCTTGAGCTCGCCCTGGAAGTAGCGCGTATTCGCCCACAGGCGCTCGATGCGATCGGGCTCCTGTTCCAGGATGTCGAACGCCGCAATGCACGTGGCGGCGACCGACGGCGGATGCGACGTGGAGAACAGGAACGGGCGCGCGCGGTGATAGAGGAAGTCAATCAAATCATGAGACCCGCATACGTATCCGCCCAGGGAGCCGATCGCCTTCGATAGCGTGCCGACCTGCACATCCACGTGGCCATGCACATTGAAGTGGTCGATGGACCCGCGGCCGTTGCGGCCCAGCACGCCTGAGGCGTGGGCATCGTCGACCATCATGATTGCGCCGTATTTTTCGGCCAGCGCGGCCAGCTTGTCCACGGCCCCGATGTCGCCGTCCATGGAGAAGACACCGTCGCTGATGACGAGCTTGTGGCCCGGTTCTTTTTCGATCTCCCGGAGAAGTTCCTCGCAGTGGGCGACGTCCTTGTGGCGGAAGACTTTGATTCTGGCGCGGGAAAGGCGTGCGCCGTCGATGATGCTGGCATGGTTGAGTTCGTCGGAGAGGATGAAGTCGTCCTTGCCGAGGATGGCGCTCACGGTGCCGGCATTGGCGGCGAATCCGCTCTGGAAGACGACGCAGGCTTCCACGTTTTTGAAGCGGGCGATTTTTTCTTCGAGCTCCATGTGGATGCGCATGGTGCCGGCGATGGTGCGCACGGCGCCGGAGCCCACGCCGAGCTCGCGGGTGGCCTGGATGGCGGCTTCGACCAATTTGGGGTGATTCGCCAGGCCCAGATAGTTGTTGCTGGCCAGGTTGATGACCTGCTTGCCGTCGTAATGGCACACCGGGGCCTGCTGATCTTCGAGGATGCGCAGCCGGAAATGCGTTCCCCTGGCGCGCAGTTCGTCGAGCGTGGTGGTCAGGTGGGCAAGCTGGGGGCGGGTAGCGGTCCGGGTCATGGCGGGCACCTCAATTGAAAAGGATAGCGCGGAAGGGCCTGGACGGTGCTCAGCGGTCAGCGGCCCATCAGCGTTGATCCAAATGGGACTCACGACAACTGTGCCCGGCGTGCGTCCAAGAATCAGGCGGCGGGCGGCACGGCCGATCGCGACCACCCAACCCGGTTGTGCAACGGTTGGCCGCGCCATACCCCCGCCGGATACAATAGCCATACGCTGATCTAATAACGCGATTCGCGATTTCTCTTTGGTTTTTCGGAGCAGGCGCACGTGAGAGGTTTGAACTGCCGCGGTCTGCGGCTGGAATGGGTTGCAGGACCAGGCCTGCAAGGTCTGGGCGTGGCAGCACTTGTCGCGGCGCTGGCGGGGCCTGCATGGGCGGTCGGTTCGCAGGCTGCTGTGCAAGGCACGGCGACCACGTTGTCTGCGGAGACGCGTGTCCAGAATGGGCACACTGTAGCCAGCTTTGCCGTCGCCGTGAAAAGCGAAGACGGCACCCCGGCTACGGGAGCCGTCGTCATCCAGGAAGATGGCCGGCAATTGGCAGGGGCTGCTCTCAGCGTCGAGGGCCGCGCGCGGCTGGAATTTACGCTTCCGGCCGGTCAACATAACCTGACTGCGGTCTACACCGGCGACAGCAGCCACGAGGCATCGGTTTCCGCGGTTTCCGGCGTGCGGGCACAGGCGGCTTCGTCCACACCCGATTTTCAAGTTTCCATTGCTCCTGCTTCCGCGTCGCTGACGGCCGGGACCTCGGCAGCCGCTACGGTTTCGCTCACGCCAATCAATGCCAATTCTCTAACCGGGCCAATGTTCGTGACCCTGGCCTGCTCCGGGTTTCCAGACCAATCCTCCTGTACCTTTACCCCGAAGAATGTGGAAATCCTGCCCAATGCGACGGCAGCGATCACCAGTTCGATGGAATTGATCACCCAGGGAAGAAACCGCACCGGGCTGATTCAACGGCCGGAAGGCCGGCCAGTGGCCTGGGCGGTCCTGCTTCCCGGGACCCTGGGTTTGGCGGGGCTGGCGTTTTCAGCGCGGCGCAAACGTTGGCTGAGCCGGCTGGCGCTCCTGGGGCTGATCGGGTTCGTGAGCGTGTTGGGGACGACGGCATGCGCGCCGCGTTACAACTACTACAACCACGGGCCGCCATTCAATCTGCCCACGCCCCCTGGTTCATACACGCTGCAGATCACCGCCCAGTCGAGCAACGGGATTACGGCCACAACGCATACAACGCAGTTCGCGTTGACGGTGAAGTAAGGCCGGTGACCGAAAAATCGGGGGACGCGACCCACAGGGTCGCGTCCCCGATTTCTTTTTGCCTGTTCTCTAATCCCTCAAACCCAGCCCTACCGATATCCCATTGACCTGAACCGCGACATCGCCACGTAGAACACGTTGGTATCCGTGCCCGGATTGTGCAGGCTGATATTGGCATTGGACAAATGCTGGTATCGATAGCCAAAGGAAACGGCTTGCCGTTGTTTGTAAAAGATCTGCAGCCCGGCGCCGAAATCGATGGTGTACATGAACTGCGAGCCCTGCGGCGAAAGCACCCGATCGACGAAGTAGACGAACCCGCCGTCCGTTGAGAGGAACGGCTGTACCCGGCTGCGCGGGTAGAACGATGCGCGAAAACCCACCGGGCTTAATCCGCTCCCATAGGTGCGCTTGCGCTGGTCGAAGCGGCTCTTGACTCCTTTTTGCGGCTCATCGAGCATGGCGAGCGCGGTCAGCTCCGGCGCATAGCGAAAATTCCATTTATCCCCGGCGTGCCACAGGTAGGAGTAGGTCACATCGATGGGCATGTATTTGACGTCCTGCGCATATCCCCACACGGGGCCGCTAAATCCCGAGAACCCCCACCATGCGCCGAACTCGTGCACCCCGCCGAAACGCGGCCACACCGGCAGTTCCTTGGCCGGGCGCACCGACTCTACGCCCCTCGATCCGTCTTCCCCTGGCCCAGCGAAGCCGGTTGGCCGATACCCCGGCTCCTCAGCCGCGTAATCCGGGCCCGGGGGCTGACTCCAGAATGTCCTGCCCTTCACCTCCCACCCGTCCCGATACCACGGCGGACGCCAGCGGAAAATATTCGCCGTGGCACGGCTGGGCGTCAGAAAGCTCAGGAGCAGTAGCGTGGCCGGGCGCCGCGGGGTGGCTTCGACCTTTCTCACCACGGCCTTGTCGAGTGCATCCTCCGCCATGGTCCACAGAAAGCCTCCTAACGGAGTAGTGACCAGTTCGACGTCCCCCGTGTCGTTGCGCAGTTGTCCATTCACACGGTGGGTCGGATGGTCCCCGATGTGACCGACTCCGGCTTCGCCAAACGGGCCGAATTTCCATTGGAAGTGAAAGACCGTCGTGAAAGCCAGTGCCCGAAACCGGCTTTTCCAATAACCGGGCTCGCCGATTTGAACGGTCGCGCCCTTGGGGTCGTTCTGGATCCATATGTAATTGGTGATGCTTCCCATCATGGGATGGCCCACGTAGTCATCCATCGCCGGATTTCCGTCCTGCCAGTAGTTCCAGTTCCACCCCAGATCGCTGTCAAACCACCGATCCATCCATTTGCCGTGGGTTGTTTCCCATCGGTACCAGTAACCGGTGTACACGTTTCCCACATTCAGGAATGCAGTCAACGCTGCGGAGGAGATGAGCAGCGGCCGCCAATGAACCCGGCACTCCCGGGCGCCCGTCTTGTCATATGGGCATTGATACAGCGGGACACGTTCCGACGAATTTGGCGACACCCCAAAACCCGACGCATCCGGCTTGCCATTGCTGAACTCGAGAAACGGGTTCACCGATGAGGATCCCACGCCCGGCGTTTCGAGAGTGCTGAATGCCGGCGCCGGCGCGTCCGGAAGGTCGACGCCTGCAGTGGCAGGTCCGTCAGCCAGGTCTTCCCTCGGCGCGACCACGGCCTCGGCAACCATCCCCCGAGCAGCGGTCGCGCTCTGACCGCGTGCGAGTTGATTTCCGCATTCCCACGCACACAAGGCGGCGATCATATAAATAGAAACCCGCACGTGTCGTGCCAGCTTGTGATTCATCCGCTTATATCCTCTCGGTCACTTCATTGCCGCGATCCTGCGGCCTGTCGTCTCGTCCCCAAAATGAAATGTCACCTGCGGTGTGCATCGGGCCTGTAAATCCAACACATGTCGCGGCTAAATCGCGCATTTTGAGCCAGAGGTCTGTAGTCGTGAAGATACTGTCGTGCGAGGTTTCGCCAAAAAAGACTGGCGAAGATATAGATGCGTTCTGTAGGACGACACGTCAGCCCGGCGATCCCAGATATCTGAAACCCTCCAATAGCCTTGCATTTCGTGACGCTTGATTCGCTTCTATTCGATCATTAAACCTCCGGCACGGCCCCGGCTACATGCGACCCAAATTCCGTGCCTTGGCTTTCGTTCACCCCAGAATATCGCACTCATTCGAGGCGGGCAGCCGAAATCCCATTCGCCGATTGTTCATACGGCCCTGACCAGAAACCAGAACTGTCCTTCAGACGACACTCACTTCGGCCCGAAGTTTTCCTGTTTCAGAATTCTCTCGTAAGCGGGCACCGTAAGGAACTCGGCGAACTGCGGCGCCCGCACCAGTTCGCGCATGAGTTCGGCGGCTTTTTCATACGCCGCATAACGTTCTTCGTCCACAGCGTTTTTCTGCCGCTTGAGTTCATCGTCGATCATGCCTTCCACCAGCGGCACATCTACCGTGCGCCCGTCGGTCAGCTTCGCGTGGTGGTGGACCCACTGCCAGAGCTGCGCCCGACTGATCTCGGCCGTGGCGGCATCCTCCATCAGGTTGAACAGCGGCACGCAACCGATGCCGCGCAGCCATGCCTCCACATAACCCAGGCCCACGGCCACATTCTGCTTCAATCCCGCCTCGGTGATTTGTCCACCGGGAACGCGCAACAGATCGTCGGCGCCGGGATTGAAATCCGGCAACTGCTTCGAAATCTGGTTCGGTTGCGGCAT
>Ga0070717_10004152_pt1 | contig 10438 bp, 10 predicted proteins | sample LARL113metaG_FD_71366 | JGI IMG/M metagenome (GOLD analysis project Ga0070717, IMG submission 71366) | Corn, switchgrass and miscanthus rhizosphere microbial communities from Kellogg Biological Station, Michigan, USA - LAR L11-3 metaG | ecosystem: Host-associated > Plants > Roots > Rhizosphere ... | reverse complement strand
AGAACGCTCACGAGGACCTCCGAAACAAACTAATGCATGAAGAACTGGAATGTGCATTGCAGTTTAGCGCTGTGAACCGGCTCATGAACGATTTGAGAGTGGACCGGGAAAGCTTTCGCAAATTGTGGGTACAACCTCTATTGACGGCTGGCGCGACGTTGGAAGTCGCATTGGTGTGCATCGCCCAATCCCATTTCCAGCCAAATTGAAATTCGATTACGGTCTTGTGGGAACACACTATCGCGGCTTAGCTTCTGAAGCATCGCTGTCCGGTGCGGCGCCGTGGAGAGAAGAACGATGCTCAGAACGCTTTTTCAGGAGAACAAATCGATCGCTGAAACCTGTATTGTCTCCGAAGTCAGCTTCGTGATTGCAATGCCCCCGTCTGAAAGGTCCTACAAACGTTATGGGCCATTCCCCTTTATGCCCTAACCCCTCGGGAGATGATGTGTATCGTTGATACGAGAATGGAGTCGCTAGGAAGTCGTCGCTGTCGTGCAGGCACCCTGCCACGAGCAGTGTTCCGCTGAGACTGCCGGATTTTCGCTTTTAGACTAGTTTCCGCCCGATAACACTCCCTTGTTCACCATAAACGTGAGTTCGGCGCGAAGGTTCTACGAATGTCCTTACGCGGTTTCGTGAGACGGAACTGGATGTGAAATGCCCGTTGCTCGGAGATACTAGTTGGCGACGTGGGATGTTGCAGTCCTGTATCGGGGAATAGACAACGGCGTACGCACGATCTTTGCTCAATGTTTGGTTTGTGGCGGCATTCCCAGTCGAATCAGCAAATCCCTTAACTTCAATGATGTAGCCGAGCGTCCACGAGCAGTTCCTGCGAACTTCACTAATGCAGCCTTACCTTTGTCCGCAATCCCAGATTTGCCGGATGCAAAATACACATCGTTAGTCGGCGAGGTCTGAGAAACGCTGGCTCACCTCTTCCTCATTGGCTGCGATCTGTGCTTTGTTCGCCGCAATTGCTTCCTTGTTAGCAGCTGCCTTCATGCCATTCGCTGCTACTCTCGGACCCCTCGACAGAAACAGTCACACGGGTCTGGATTCACTAAAGGACGAACCTGACTCGAGGCACCGATACAGTCTTGTATCACAGTAGCGATAGGGACAGCGTGTTTAAAATTGTTTCAGCCCTTACATGATGTGTACCTGAATTCCGGAACTCACAAACCTTTTCGATCAGACTTTCCAAGCTGGCTCGGTAACCCCTGCTGCAGGAGAGCTCCTTACCGCTTTTCAGAACCACAATGTATTCGCCGCTATTGACGGGGATCAATTCTTTGATGTGCCGGAAGTTAACAATTGTGGAACGATGAATGCGAACGAAATGATTTGGGTTAAGGCGTTCCAAGAGCCGGCTCATGCTTTCCCTGAAAAGATGCGATTCCTTCCCAACGTTTAGGCGCACATAGTTCGCCGATGCCTCGATCCAATCAATCTCGCTCACTTTCAAAAAAACGACGCGGCCTTTGGCTCTGATGACCAAGAGCCCGTCAGGCGAGGAGTTTGGCGTGATCTCGAATTTCAGTTGGGAGAGCAAATCCAGTATGCGATATGTGATCTGGCGGTCCTTGGACTTGTTCAATTCCCGGCGCGCCGTCTCAATCGCGCGCTGAAGTCGCTGCACCTCGAATGGTTTCAGCAAATAGTCGAGAGCGCGGACTTCAAATGCGCGCAGGGCGTATTGGTCATACGCGGAGGTAAAGATGACGGCGGGCATCTCGTCCGGCGAAAGCTCGCTCAACAACTGAAATCCGTCCATACCCGGCATTTGTATCTCGAGTAGTAACAGATCCGCCCCGAGCTTTCGGATTGCAGATACGGTTTGTTGGCCGTCACTACACTCGGCCACGACTTGGACATCTTTTTCTGAAGCCAACAAACTGCGGAGTGTTTCCCGAGCGGGCCGCTCGTCATCAGCAATGATGGTGCGGATTACTTTGGGGCCTGGTTGAAGGGGGGGCGTATCAGGGGCATCAAAGTTCATGTTCAGCCAACGATCAACGATCCGCTTGATACATCACATAGACGAGTGATGTCCAGACTTTATGTCAACCCAGGTCTCATGTGGGTGTTTGGGGTTACCTTTCGCAAACAACCCGTCGCCGCTAGAGCCTGTTCCAATCAGAAGATCCCGCATACGTCGAATCGGAATGCCGCAAGATTGCAAGGCTGGGCCGATTCGCCAGAGCCAATAGAGTGAGGTCCTAACGCGGCAAAGAATTTGCGAAGAAGGCCTGGAATGCCGTTTTGAATGCCCGGAGCAAGAAGCTGGAGAAGGCATGGAAAGATGACTCGACAAAACCTGCACTTAATGGCTCAGTCCGACTCCGGTTGCTCGGAATCGCCGTTTCCACTGCGGTCTAGCAGGAGCGGACCGAGACACTTTCGAAGTGACGCCTGCCGTCGTTGCCCACCGGCAGTGACGAAGAGGCTGCGAAGGCGAACGCTAGTCCTACGATGGCTTCTCCTGCGCGGGAAGCTTCCTCACACGATAGCGGTCGCTTCGCTCTGCCAGGCCCCGATGGCAACACACTGTATTCGAATAGAATGTTGGCATGTGCTCGTGGGGCATAATACTGTCAAATGTGACAGGGAAGACGTTTGGGCCTCGAGAAGCCAGAATTGTCGTCCGACGGCATAGTCTGAGGGTCTGAGATCAGGTGCTCACTTGAAGGATTAGGCCCACAATCCGCACTGGCTGACATTCTAATAAAGGCTTCGCGGTTTCGCGCTGCTGTCTGCCAAACGCGCATTTATACTATGGGCACGCCATCACAAATTATGCGCTCTACCCCCATCACTCGGTTGACAGTCGCGCGAGTCCCTCGGAAGCGAGGCGGCGCAAGAGCCGGCCGGCGACGGCGGCCAAGTCGCCAGGCAACTCACCTGATACGGGCTCACTGCCTCGCGCAACGATAGTCTGCACTGTCCGGTCATTCCCCGTTATCTGAAATTCTACAGCCCCGACCAGTCTTGCCCCGCCAGCGGATTCAAGATTCCACACAAGGAGCGTCGCGGCTATTACCGGAGCGCGCCCAGCATCGACGAGGCGCATATCGGGATTCGACGCTAGTTCCAGGCGCAACGCCGTGTCCAGATATCGGTCTGGAGCAGACGACCATCTCCAAACAGAGTCCTCGGTTAGCTCACCCTGAGGCTGCTGGTGCAGCACACGGCGACCGATGTGCCCGCGTGCCTGTGTATCGAGCAGTCGTACGGCGATGGTCTCGGGAGCCTTCGAAAGTCCCTTCGTTGGTCCGGCTAGTTGCGGCTCCAGCAGTTCTGGCTCAATCATTCGGGTGGGAGTAGTGGCGGGGCGGCGCAGGTGGCAGCCGATTCCCACAAGACAAGCAATCGTGCCCAGGAGCGAGGAGCAGAATCGGAGCGAATGGATCATTAGTGCTTCTCGTGTGCTGGTCGCGGACCATAAACCACAGACTCGGGTTGCTCCTCGAGCTGTCGCGCGAGCTCGCGCAGCTGTTCTAGCGAGTCCCGAATGGCCGGCAGGGAGCGCCGGAGATCGTCCGAGGCAAGTCTGGAATCGTCTGCCGCCTCACGTGCTGATTGTGCTGCGGTCGAAAAGTCTGCAGCCTTGATCGCAGCCCGCGCCTCCTCAGAGAACTTGACTAACGTCCCCTCCGTCCCGATCAAGCCATCCATCTCAGACCTGATCTGATCGATCTGCGCACTTGTAGTCGTAAAGAATTTGCGCGAGTCGGTACTGAGTGCTGGCAGCTGGCTCTCCTGCACGATGCGCTCGACGTTGGTAAAGAATCGATCACTTCGGTCGAGGCTCTCGGGAATCCTCGCTACAATCTCCCCCATGGTCTGCAAGGTCGCTTCGGCTCGATCCAACAGCGCCGGAAGCCGATCCTGTACCGTCGCAAATACCGAGGGCACCGACGGTACGTAGGGTCGATTCGGGGTAAAACCAAGCATGATCGGGTGCGGGGGATTCTGCGGCACATCGAGTAATAAGTACGACTCTCCAGTGACTGGATTCCCCACGATCTGGGCCCGAAGGCGGGGGAACACTCCTCCAAAATCAGCAATCTGCCGTATGCGGCTGGGGCTCACGCCAATCGTATTTAGGCGGTCGACAACCAGCTCGAAGTCGATTTCCACAGTGATTCCTCGCGGGTCGACGCGCAAGTCCGTCACCCGGCCGACCGACACGCCTCTATAACGAACCGGGCTCGAGACGTCGAGGCCGCTGACATTCTCGGTCGTATAGGTCACCAGGCCGATGACGGCATGGCTTCTCCAACGTTGAATGAAGAGTGCCCCCGTTGCAAGGATGACGACCAGTGTTACAACGATGAATAAGCCCAATCGCGCGTAGCTTCTCTCGACCGCCATTGCGCTACCCTCCCTCATTCGCGGACGCTCCGGGCGAGGACCGCGTGAAAAAATTGTGAACGAACGGTATCTCGGATGCGTCGCGCAGTTCGCGCGGGTTACCCCGTGCCACTATGCCTTTCGCGGCTTTGTCCAGAACGATGCAGCGGTCTGCGACCAAGAAAATGCTCGGCAGTTCGTGGGTCACGACGACTATTGTGATGCCCAGGTCGTGGCTGAGCGTCAGGATGAGCTGGTCGAGTTCGACCGCCGAGATCGGGTCGAGACCGGCAGACGGCTCGTCGAAAAAGAGGAGATCGGGCTCGAGTATCAGGGCGCGCGCAATGCCAGCACGCTTTTTCATCCCACCCGATATTTCGCCCGGCAGATGTTCGGCAAACGGGCCCAGCCCGACAAGGTCAAGCTTGGCCTGCACCAGCTCCCGCGCGAGGGCGCCGCGAACCGGGGTCCACGTAGTCAGAGGGAGTGCAAGGTTCTCTGAGATTGTCATCGAGCTGAAGAGTGCGCCCGACTGAAAGAGCACGCCGAAGGGTGGAGCGCCCTCATAGCGGTGTGGCTCGCCCACGCCGTCGATTTTGATTAGTCCTGCTTTAGGCTGTTCAAGACCGATCAAATATCGAAGCAATGAGCTCTTGCCGCAGCCAGATCCGCCGAGGATCGTGAAGACCGTTCCCCTCTCAACCTGGAAAGAGACGCCCTCCACTATTATTCGGTTTCCCCAACCGATGCTCAAGTTTTCGACAGTGATGTGCGGCGTGGTTGGCAGCATGTTCAGATCCCCATGAGCGCGAAAAAGAATGTGAACATGGCGCTGATCACGATCACGCTGAAGATAGCGAGCACGACGGCCGTAGTCGTCCGAGTTCCGACGGCAGCGGCGCCGCCCCGTGTTAGCAGACCTTGACCACAGGCGATCAGCCCAATCACAAGACCAAGAAACGGACTCTTGACGAAGCCCGCCAGAAAGTGTTCGGCGGTGATCGCGTTCATAGTTCCCTGAATGTAGGAGCGGGTCGTAAGGTGGGTGATGACAGTCGTGGCGCATAGACCGCCTAGGAGGGCCAATCCGTCTCCCACCCAGGTCAACAGCGGCACCGTGATAGCAAGAGCGAGACAGCGTGGCACGACGAGCCACCTTAGTGGATCGAGACCAATGGAGCGCAAGGCGTCAATTTCCTCCGATACCTTCATCGTCGCAATCTCCGACGCGAGACCAGCACCCGAGCGCCCGGCGACGACGATTGCCGTGACCAAAGGTCCGAGTTCCCTAAAGTGAGCGACGACCACTAACTCGGGAACATAGGTTACTGCACCGAAGCGCCTGAGCTGTGAGACGCCCAGGAATCCAATGATGATTCCGACCAGCAAGTTGGCAGCGCTCGTAACCGGCAGCGCGTCCGCACCAATTTCTTGCATTAGTCTTGGCATCGAATGCCAATCGACAGATCTGGGCGAGGCGGCTGTTTTCGGCAGCGCGACAGCGCAGCGACCGCCAAAATCAAAAGCATTATTCGCCTTGCCCGGCAGCTGAGATGCAGCTGCTCCGATCCGGGCGAGACGACTCATGGAAGGCTGAAGCCCTGGGCTGTCCGACCGATGCTTACGATAGAGCGCGATCAAGCGCGCCGCTTCGGCGTTATTGCCTTCCAAGACGCACGTGCTGTGCCCGTCCGCGTCCAAGTGATCTAGAAAGCGCGCTAGCAAGACTGCCCCGGCACCGTCGATTCGATCAAGCTTCGCTAGGTCCACATCAACTGTGACACAGGCACTCAGACGGGCCTTGATTCCCTCTACTGCATGCGCCACCGCTATCGCATGGGCCAGGTCGAAAGCACCCGTCGGAACGAGACTTGCGTGGGATCCTTCTCGCTCGACTCGGATAATGAGACTCACTCGCGGACCTCCTGAGTCAGGCACGAAATCGGGAATGAGTCCTAACCGCGCCACGAGATGGTCGAAACGGTATCCTAATTCCGCTTATCAAATGTCATTCGTTCCGCGACTGACGGTTTCCAACACAAGCGTGTTACAGTGCTTAGTCATACCGTTCTTCTGTTTTCGTTTCCTTCGCAGTTGCTCCTTACTTGGATTAAGGCCGCGACTACGCGTGGACAACTGGCAAGGCTTACAGTCAAAACCTTTGAATTTCTGCTTCAGGTAAGTTCCCATGCTACAAAGCAAAAAAGACGACGCCATGTCTACTCCTTCCTCGGGCTGGCCGTCGATTACGGTCGGGTAGGCATCTGCCAGCGCTGCGGACAAAAAACGTCCGGTCAGTCCTGGAAAGGCAAACATGAGGTAAGCTCTTCTAACTAGATCGCTGGCCAGCGCTCGATTAATGAAATCAGCAATTCGAGTCAGAACCCCTCTTATTGGAGTCATCCTGCCATAATCCAGCCCTTCTGCCGCATAACGTCAATCGATAATCCTCACTATATGGTCACAAGACCTATCAAGGTGCCGCGAAGTAAGTGGTCACTATGAGAACGTCTCGGGCGCAAAGGACGGCAGCATTCGCGGCCATCCGTCCGCCCTCTGTAAAGTTTGCCAGTTTCGCCAACGGGGCATGGCGCGGAATCATTGGTCGCAGCATGTGCGGTGACCGTTGCTCACGGGAAAAGCACAACATTCCTCCGCGAATCCGAGTTGGTATATGGGCTTGTTCGCATTGCCGAGTTTGGATTTGGGCGTGCAAGCTGTGAGACCAGTCGCCGGGAAGAATCAGGCGTTGGGCGGTCATTAACCCAGGCGCGAGACGGGAGTCGCAAGCATATTAGTAACGTTTCGTCCAGGAGGAAACTACGGCTTCTGCTTCACAAAAGATGCATGGCGCAGCGCCTTTGAGCAGCGTGCTTGATGGCTCTATAAAGATTGGTCTGATAGCGCTGCTAGCGATCTGCTGCCTAGTCATACTGAAACCGTTTATTCCTTTGGTCGTTTGGGGCATCATCATCGCCATCGCGTCATACCCACAGTTTGAGAAGCTGAAGAATTTGTTGCGCGGCCGCGGAGGGTGGGCCGCCGTTATTTGGAGCCTGCTGCTGCTTCTTCTTCTAATTGTTCCGGCCGTACTATTCCTATCGGGTGCCGTCGAGACCGCTCAGACTCTGATCGACCGCATCCGGGACGGAAATTTCTCGATGCCTCCGCTGCCAGCAAGCATTAAAACTTGGCCGCTGATCGGGGCTCCCCTCAGCCGTATGTGGACCACGGCTTCCGCGGATCTGATGCCGCTATTCATCAAGTTCGCTCCGGAGATCAAGGCCGCCATCTCTAACGTAGTCTCGGCATCCGCAGGAGTCGGCCTTGGGATGATTCAGTTCTTTCTCGCAGTTCTGCTGTCAGGAGCCTTGCTGGCCAACGCTCCGGCAGCGGCACAATTGACTGAGTGCCTGTGCGTTCGGATCTTCGGCGAAAAGGGCCCGGAGTATCAGCAATTGGTGGGATCCACCGTCCGCAGTGTCACCTTCGGCGTATTGGGGGTCGCCCTCATCCAATCCGTCTTTGCGGCGCTGGGCTTTGTGCTTGTGGGCATTCCCGGGGCCGGCGTCTGGTCAGTTATCTTCCTGATCGCCGCTTTGGTTCAGGTGGGTGTAATTGTCCTGATACCCGCAATGCTCTACATCTTCGCCACAGCCAGCTCAATGAAGGCTGGCATCTTCCTCGTATGGTGCCTGTTTGTCTCACTAATGGACAACTTTCTGAAGCCGATTCTGCTGGGACGGGGGGCGGTTGTACCCATCCTCGTGGTGTTTCTTGGCGCAATTGGCGGCTTCATTGCTTTGGGTATCATCGGCCTGTTCGTGGGTTCGATTGTCTTATCGGTCGGGTACAAGCTGTTTATTGCCTGGATCGACGACAGGCCCGAAGCACGCCTGCTGACGAAAAACTTGGCTACAGAAACCATCCGTCATCCACAGGAAAAGTGATCTAGTGATCTGTGCCCCGAAGAGTTACGAGTCACTTTTTTGATCGTTGCGCTTAGCTCTGGCAGTGCTCCAAGTAACAACTCCGGTCCGAACATGGCGTTCAAAGCTTCCTATGGGCGCCACATGCTGCGCCAATCGCAGCCTTTCCTCGCTAGCGCGTACTGCCTTTTCTGCCGTCTTCTTGTCAGTAATCTCCTCCACCATCGCGACTACCAGTGGAGATGGACGACTCTGCAATTGGGAGATACTCAAGCGCCCCCACACTAACAAGCCAGTCCCGTTGAAAATACCGCTTCTCCAGTTGGTAGTGATCTATCGAGCCCGCTCGCAATTGCCGGAACAGAATCCTGTCCCTGTCGGCATCTTCGCGAGGAGAGAATTGAACACAGCGTTTCTGCGCAACTGCCCTTCGCTGAAACTTGGCATTAAGCAAAAGGCAGGATTTATAAATAGAGGGTGCCCTCTAGGTTCTCCACCACAATCCCAATGTGATTGGCGTTGAAGGCGTCGCGGAAGAGCTGGGTGTCTGGACTTCTGGTTAGTGATGCCCCACCGATAGCGCAAGCTGTATAGCACTGTTCATGTCTAACCGCAATGCCATTTTTGCTCGGGAGGTAACCCGAATCTCGATAACACAAGTCGAGGAGGCCGGCCAACATGCTTTGCGATCTCCCTCGTGGGCTTCCAGAATTCGGTGGGCAGACGCGGCTTGGTTAGTCCTTCGCAGCAATTACTTTCGACCTGTAACTATTGACAGTTAACCGCCGATGCGGGTGCATTAGGCTGAAAGGAACGTGTGAGTTCCCACCACGGCTAAGGAGTTCGAACATGACAACAGAAGGCTTTCGCTTGCGGGAAGCCCGCAGGGGCACGTCTAACTGGAAAAAGTGGGGGCCGTACCTCAGTGAGCGACAGTGGGGAACAGTGCGCGAGGATTATAGCGAAGGCGGTGACGCCTGGAATTTCTTTACTCACGATCAAGCCCGTTCGCGCGCTTACCGCTGGGGCGAGGACGGGATCGCCGGAATTTCCGATGACAAACAGCTACTGTGCTTCGCACTGGCGCTGTGGAACGGCAAGGATCCAATTCTCAAGGAGCGGCTCTTTGGGCTTACTAATGGAGAAGGCAATCACGGTGAAGACGTAAAGGAATACTATTTCTACCTCGATAGTACGCCGACCCACTCGTACATGAAGTGTCTGTACAAGTACCCGCATGCGGCATATCCCTACAACGATCTCGTGCAGACAAATCGTGGCCGTTCTCGGCAAGAGTTTGAGTACGAATTGCTCGATACCGGCATTTTCAACGAAGACGGATATTTCGATGTTTTTGTTGAATATGCCAAAGCCGGCCCAGAAGACATGCTGATGCGGATCACGGCCGTCAACCGCGGACCAAATGCAGCAGAACTGCATTGTTTGCCAACGCTGTGGTTCCGCAACGACTGGTCGAACTGGATTGCTGCGTCCAACAGGGCGGCCGAGAAACCAATCCTCAGGCAGACGGGGGCCGGCGCGAGGACGAGCACAGTGGCCGTAGCGCATCCGCGGCTGGGCAAATACACGTTTTCATGCGAAGGAGATGTTCGGTTGCTCTTCACCGACAACGAAACGAACCATGAGCGGCTTTTCGGTCAAAAGAATGAAAGCCTCTACGTCAAGGACGGCATCAACGATTGCGTTGTGCAGGGTAAACCGGCCGCGGTGAATCCTGAGAAAAAGGGCACCAAGATGGCGGCGCACTATCAGTTCAATGTAGGCGCCGGTCAAACCAAAGTGATTCGCTTGCGGCTCTTCGACAGTTCTCTGGAAAAGAACGACAAACCCTTTGGAGAGCAATTCGATGAAATCTTCTCAGAGCGGCTTCGTGAAGCCAACGAGTTTTATAATTCCGTCACGCCGCCATCGGTGAGTGAAGACGCGGCCGCGATCATGCGCCAGGCCATCGCTGGCATGCTTTGGAGCAAGCAGTTCTTCTTCTTCGACGGTGACAACTGGCTGGACGAGCACCAGTCCAACCCCCTCCATAGCGGATATCGAAGCTCCAGGAACTCAGAGTGGTTTCATATGTTGAACGCGGATGTCATCTCAATGCCCGACAAATGGGAATACCCCTGGTACGCGGC
>Ga0070717_10004151_pt1 | contig 10440 bp, 6 predicted proteins | sample LARL113metaG_FD_71366 | JGI IMG/M metagenome (GOLD analysis project Ga0070717, IMG submission 71366) | Corn, switchgrass and miscanthus rhizosphere microbial communities from Kellogg Biological Station, Michigan, USA - LAR L11-3 metaG | ecosystem: Host-associated > Plants > Roots > Rhizosphere ... | reverse complement strand
CTCATCGAGGTCCTGGTCATTTTCAATTTGCTCATCGTCGTCCACGAGATCGGCCATTTTCTGGCGGCGCGTTGGCGCGGGCTTTACATCGAGAAGTTCGGGCTCTGGTTTGGAAAACCGCTTTGGAAAAAGAAAATCGACGGCGTGCAATATTCGTTAGGCTCGCTGCCCTTCGGCGGTTTCGTGGCGCTGCCGCAGCTCGCGCCGATGGACATCATCGAAGGCAAAGCGGACGTCGATCGCGAGCAGCTTCCACCTGTCTCGGCGCTCGACAAAATTATCGTGGCAGTGGCCGGGCCGCTTTTTAGTTTGCTGCTGGCGATTGTGTTCGCCGCGATCGTTTGGGTGGTTGGTTATCCGGTGAGCGAATCGGACATGACGACAGTGATTGGTTACATCATGCCCGATTCGCCGGCGGAGAAAGAAGGATTGCGTCCGGGCGACAAAATTTTGGAAGTAGATGGTAAACGAGTGGTGCGCTTTCTCGGGATGAACGACAGCGTGAGCTGGGCCGTTGTGCGCAGTGAAGGCGAGACGATTCCGGTGACATTCGAGCGTGACGGACAAGTCAGAACCGTTCAAGTCGAGCCACACAAAGCCGAAACTGGGAGATGGCGCAGAAAAAGTGTGCGGCAGTTGCTCATTCTCCCGGCGGAAACGGCGATCATTGACAAAGTGGAAGCGAACGCGCCGGCGGAAAAAGCCGGTTTGCAGCCGCGCGATATCATCCGCGGATTTAATCACACTCCGATTTACAATCCGATCGCGCTTCTCGAGTACATCAAAAAGCATCCCGATGAAAGGTTGACGCTGGAAGTGGAGCGCAACGGTTCAAGATCAGAAGTACCGGTGAAACCGGTGCCGTTGGCCACCGACGGGAAAATGCAGCCGCGAATTGGGATTCAATGGGACACGAGCGGTCAAATGTCGATTGCGCATCCGAGCCCGCTGGAACTGGTTTACAACAGCGTGACCAGCACATTAAACACGCTTGGCGCGGTTGCTTCCCCCAAGTCGGACGTAAAACTGCAGCACCTGAGCGGGCCGATCGGGATTGGACGTATTTATTATTTATTTTTTGTGAGCGAGCGCGGCTGGCAATTGGCGCTTTGGTTGAGCGTCGTGTTGAACGTCAACCTCGCGATCTTGAATATGCTGCCGATTCCGGTGCTCGATGGCGGGCATATTCTGTTCGGACTCATCGAGTCGGTCCGGCGCAAGCCGCTGAACATTCGTGTGCTCGAAGTCGTGCAGGGCGTCTGCACTGTCTTGATCATCGGCGCGATTGCTTACATCAGCTTTTTCGATGTCCAAGATTTGCCGTTCGTGAAACGCGTCCTCGATAAGTACGCGCCGCAGTCGCAGACCAAGGACCGGGACGTTCCCTAAGTCAATTGCGCCAGTTGCGCGGCGCTCTTAGATTTGTCTTCATGAATCCGTCAATGACGACGACGGCATTTGAGTTGCCGGGTTATCGCGTAGTAAAAACTTTTGGTGTGGTGCGCGGAATCATCGTGCGTTCGCGCTCTATCTTCGGAACGATCGGCGCCGGATTGCAGACCCTGGTCGGCGGCAACATTACCATCTTGAGCGATCTTTGCGAAAAAACGCGCGAACACGCGCTCGAACTCTGTTTGCAACATGCGCGCGATCTCGGCGCGAACGCGATTATCGGCCTTCGTTACGATGCGACCGAAATCATGCAGGGTGTTACCGAAGTTTTGTGTTACGGCACAGCCGTAATGGTCGAGCCCAACCCAGCCTAACGAATGCGTTATTGCGAGAATCCATTGCACTATCGTCGGCGTGCGACGCGCGAAGTCCGCGTTGGCAATATCGGGATCGGCGGGAATAATCCGATTCGGGTCCAGTCGATGATCACGTGCGACACGATGGACACGGAGATGTCGATCCAGCAGACGATCGAATTGGCGAATGTCGGTTGTGAGATTGTGCGGGTCACCGCCCCGACGGTGAAAGACTCGCGCAATCTGGAAAATATCGTCAAGGGATTGCGTGTGCGCGGCTGCGATGTGCCGATCGTGGCCGATATTCATTTCAAACCGGAAGCGGCGATGGAAGGGGCCAAGTGGGTCGACAAAGTCCGGATCAATCCTGGCAACTACGCCGACTCGAAGAAATTCGTTATTCGTGAATACTCCGACGAACAATACGCGGCCGAGCTGAATCGGATCCGCGAGCGATTCACGCCGCTGGTCGAACTTTGCAAGAAGCGCGGCATCGCCATGCGAATCGGAACGAACCATGGCTCGCTGAGTGACCGCATTCTGAATAGGTACGGCGACACGCCGCTCGGAATGGTGGAAAGCGCGCTCGAGTTCGCCCGGATCGCGCGCGATCTCGATTACCACGCGTTCGTTTTTTCGATGAAGGCGAGCAATCCCAAAATCATGATCGCGGCCTATCGGTTGCTGGTGACGCGACTGAATGAGCTCGGCCCAGATTGGAATTACCCCGTCCATCTTGGCGTGACTGAAGCCGGCGAAGGCGAAGACGCGCGAATCAAGAGCGCGATCGGAATCGGTTCGCTGCTGGCGGATGGAATCGGCGATACGATCCGCGTTTCGCTGACCGAAGACAGTCCGCACGAAATTCCAGTCGCTCGGGCTTTGGTTGCGATGGTCGAAGAGAAAACGCCCAACGCTCAACGTCCAACGCTCAATGCCGAGCTTTCGTTCGATCCGTTTTCGTATCAGCGACGCGCGACCGAAACGATTGAGAGCGACGGAGTCCGATTGGGAGGCGAAGAATTAATTCGGGTCGTGGTTAGGCAGGAAAATTTCGACAAGGTCGCGCACAAGATCGACAATATGGGCGACTACAAACCGGAGATTGTTTATGAAAAGGCGAACGTCGTTGAAATCGATCCGCGCGATGACGCAGCGATTGCGAAAGTCAATTCGGAACGCGCAGCTCAATTGCTGACCCTGAAGGACGATGTCGATCTTCCATGGATCGCCGCGTTTCGTTTATTGGCGGCGAGAGTCCAAGCACGGCATCCGATTCTTCTGAAAGATACCGGAAAGCGGAAACTGGAAACCGGAAAGGATTTTCTAGAAACGCTATTGATTGCGGCGACGAACATTGGTTCGTTGCTGTGCGACGGAATTGGAGACGCTGTTTTGGTGCAGGGCGAGGAGGCGCCGGGGCAGGCGTTGCGTTTGAGCTACAACATTCTGCAAGCCGCCGGTTCACGGATCTTCAAGACAGATTACGTCGCCTGTCCATCGTGCGGGCGAACTTTGTTCAATCTGCAAACCACCACCGCGAAAATTAAAGCGGCAACGTCACACCTTAAGGGCGTGAAGATCGCGATTATGGGTTGCATTGTAAATGGGCCGGGCGAAATGGCGGACGCGGATTTTGGTTACGTTGGCGGCGCGCCTGGCAAGGTGAATCTTTACGTCGGTAAAACCGCGGTGAAGTTCAATATTCCGGAAGCGGAAGCAGTGGACCGGCTGAAAGATTTGATTCGCGAACACGGAAAATGGATCGAGCCGGCGGCTGAGCCGGTTTTGGTCTGACATTTTGGCCTTGAACAAACTTGGTTAAATAACGCAGGCTCCAAGTCGTCTAATAAATTCGGAGGGAGACGACTATGAAGAAACTTGCGTTACTTTTTGCGGCAATCCTAGGGTTGAGCGGTCTATTTGGACCGAGTGCCAATGCGATTGGAATCGTCATCGACGTCGGCGACCGGCCGTATTACACCTATGGCCCGCGCTACTATGCCCGCGGAACTTACTGGTGCTGGGTTCCGGGGCATTGGGGTCGATTTCACCGTGTCTGGATCCACGGCCATTACAGACCCTGCTGATAATACCTGATTCGCTGGATGGTTAATTTAGCCGGTAGAGCATAAGCGGCGAGCCCAACCCGCGCCGCGGTTTCGATGTCCGCCTGATTATGTTCTAGTGGGCAATTCGATTGCGCGATGTTGTGAATGCATTGCAACATCGACATCTTCGCCGGAAGAACCCCGGGCGTAGGCCCACTGCGCGACCTAGTTTCGCGCGCGGGCGGTGCAAAATTGCGCCGCTTTTTTTGCAAAAACAGCAAAATATCCTTGACCTTTGTTGATCGATTCGTCACGGTTACAACTCACTCAACTCTAATTCGCAGGTCCCAAATTCTATGAAATCTCCTCTTTGGTTTAGGCGCTCCATTGTTTTATCCTTCCCGCTCCGCACGCTTTTTTCCGGAATCGGAATTTTCGCTGTCACTGCATTCGCACTGGCAGCGGGATCGGACGCTCCGGCGAGCAGCGTTCTCACCCAGGCCCCAGACTCTCCAGCGAGCCGGCAAGGTGTCGTCCAGGTCATGGTAGAACTGAGCGAAGCACCAGCGGCAACTTTGTATGCCAAGGCTTTGAATGACGCGAGGGTACAGGCTGACTCGGCGCGAAATTATGCCTTGGCCCACCCGAATGCTCCCGGATCGCAAGCAGTTTTAAAGAGTCAGAGTAAAGTCGTGATCAGTCCCGACGCGCAGAATCAGGCGGAGGGTCACGCAAAGCACCTCGATCAAGTGCAGCAAGGGATGCTACCGTCTGTTACCAGCGGCAAAATCAATGGGCGAGTTATCTACCGCGTGCAGCACGCATACAACGGTATTGCGATGGAGGTTAGCCCTAACGCAATTTCAGAAATCGCTCAGCTTCCGGGGGTCAAAGCGGTGCACTTTTTACATCCGAAGTTTCTGAGCACAACTTTTCAGGATATCGATTTTCTGGGAGTACGGACTGCAACGGGCGGACCATGGACCGCCGGCCTTCATGGCGAAGCCATTAAAGTCGCCGACATCGATACTGGTCTAGATTATGTTCACCGCAATTTTGCCGGAAATGCTGACTATACGGGAGTAACTGACACGAACGCGAACGGCCACTTCCCGTCCGCGAAAGTCCCGGGCGGTACTGATCTTGTCGGCGACAACTATAACGCTAATGTTCCTGGTAGTACTCCAGTACCCGATAATAATCCGTTCGATTGCAATGGTCACGGTACCGCCACGGCCAGCCTTATTGCTGGATTTGGCGAGAACAACGACGGCACGACCTACACCGGAACCTATGATGCAACGCATCCGGACATGAGCACGTTAAAGATACCGCCAGGTCTTGCGCCCCAGGCACTGCTTTATCCGGTGCGGGTGTTTGGTTGCGCCGGTTCGACCAACGTGGTGACGCAGGCCATCGATTGGGCGATCACCAATCATATGGATGTGATCAACATGTCCCTCGGCGCCAACGAAAGTTTTGCCGATGACCCCGATTCCGTGGCCGCGTCAAATGCAGCAGCCATGGGTATCCTCGTCTGCTCCGCTGCCGGCAACGCGGGCGACACTTATTACGTCCACAGCAGTCCCGCATCGGCGAGTGGGACTCTAAGCGTGGCTGCGACCTTCAATGATCAGGCTGGGTTTATCTCTGATTCTAATGTGACCGGTAATAGTCCAGCAGGAATTGCCGGCGTAAAGTTTCCCTCAATTTACGGTAGTGCCAGTCCTCACGTCGGCGCCAGCGGATTTACCGGCAACGTAATTTATGCGGTGCCTCACGATGCCAGCACCGCACTGACCAATGCCGCGAATGTGAGCGGCAATATCTGCCTGATTGATCGCGGCGCGGTTACGTTTGTCTCTAAGATCCAACAAGCCTTTAATGCCGGCGCGATTGCGGTCATCGTTGATAATTTTAATAATCCTACGTCGGACCCAATAGTGATGGCTACGGCCGGTCAGCCGAATATTCCAGACGTCATGATCTCGAAATCATCTCGCGACGCTATCGTCGCTGCCGCTGGCGGCTTTAATGCCACGACCGGGGTGCCCGCGAGCGCAGTGAACGTTACGATTAATAACGACAATGCGGTTATTTCACACGGCGGCGCTGTTCCTGATACGATGCCCACGTACAGCTCGCGTGGTCCGCGGCTGCCCGATAGCGCGGTCAAACCGGACATTTCTGCGCCAGCCGAAGTGACCGCGGTCGCTGTCAGCAGAACCGGCACCAATGTTGAAAACTTCAACGGCACTTCGTCTGCCACCCCGCACGTCGCCGGAGAGATGGCTATTCTGAAACAACTTCACCCAACATGGTCAGTGCAGGAGTTGAATGCCCTCGCCTGCAACACCGCGACACACGACCTCTTTACGACGACGGCGCACACAAGGCAGTTCGGCGTAGGCCGGGTCGGCGCTGGGCGCATTGACCTGACCAATGCTGCCACTGCCAGTGTCGTGGCGTTTAATGGATCGGATCCGGGTAACCTGAACGGTGTCTCGTTCGGCGTGGTTGAAACGCCAGTCAGCGGAACCAACACCCTGAGTAAAAATATCACCGTTGAGAATAAAGGAACAACCAACATCACTTACAACTTAACGATCCAAAACAATCCAGCCGCTGCTGGGGCCGGTTTCTCGTTCCCGAGCGGGACTTCGTTTACGATCAATGCCGGCGACAGCATGACCATTCCGGTTCAGTTCAGCGCCACTGGCAGCGCACTCAAGCATGGCAAGGAATCGAGTGTCTCCTTCGTGCTGCCGGGGCCGAATGGCCGCCAATGGCTAACCGAGGCGGCTGGGTACGCAGTATTTACGCCGACGGACGGTTCACCGACTCTCCGCGTCGCGCTCTATGCCGCTCCCAAGCCTGTTTCCGCGATGCACACTACAGCGACTAATTTTGTGGTGGCAAAGAACAGCAGCGGAACGGTGTCATTGCCGCTTGCAGGAACTGGGGTTAATACGGGCTCAAGTTACGGCTTTGGATTCGATATCATCAGCTTGGTCAAGGCCTTTGAGCTCCAATTTAATAATAGCTCAGCGTCGTCTACGGATCCAAACGTTCTCAAGTACGTTGGGGTAACCAGCGACTTAGGCGTCAATGGCAACAAGCCTGGTAACTCGACCATCGTATTTGGTCTGGAAGGTTTCGGCGACGCCGCGGTCCCCGAATTCAATGCCTCCGACAAAGAGATATTCATCGATACGGATTTCGATGGTGTTTTCGATAAGGCTATCTTCCTGAATTCGATACCGAATGGGACAGCTAACAGCAATAGCTACGAACCGGTCATGGTGGATCTTCATAAGAACGTTTTCACCCTGCTATCGTTCCCAGCTGAGACCAACCTGCTTGATCCGGTCTTTAATCCGGACGGCAGCGTCGGCGGGAAGGATACGAATAGCTTTAACAACAGCATTGTCCTCGTTCCGGTGCCCGCATCTTTGTTGCTCCCGGCAACCTCAGGCGGTAGTGGCGCGCCAACTAAATTCCGCTACGTCGTAGTCACGTTCGATCGCAGTGGAAACGAAGTGATGCAAACACCGGTCTTGACTTACGACGCTGCTAACCCGGGTTTTGGCCTGGAGGGCGGAAACTTGGAGCCGTTCTATTATAACGATCTCCCTGCGACCAGTATCCCAGTGCAGTTCAATTCGAAAAACTTCAAGAACAACGGCTCGAAGGGCGTTTTGTTGTTGCACATGCACAATGCCGATGGATTGCGTTCGGACGTCGTGACGTTTACAACGCAGTAATACGTTTTACGTATCTAGCGATGGCGCCCGCGTCAAAAGACGCGGGCGCTTGTCTGTACTGCCATGATAGGCGTCTCGGTTTGACCTCGAGCCGTACGTCAGGCATATTCCGCGCTCCTCGCGGCCCCTCGGAACACGCTTTCATGGAAAAGATCCGCAACATCGCAATTATCGCGCACGTTGACCACGGCAAGACCACGCTGGTTGACCAATTGCTGCGTCAGTCGGGGACTTTTCGGGCGAACCAAAAAGTCGAAGAACGGATGATGGACTCAATGGATCTCGAGCGCGAAAAAGGAATTACTATTCGCGCTAAGAATGCGGCGTTTCAGTGGAATGGCTATCGAATCAACATCGTGGACACGCCAGGGCACGCTGACTTCGGTGGTGAGGTCGAGCGCATTATGAAGATGGTCGATGGCGTTCTGCTCGTCGTCGATGCGCACGATGGACCGCAGGCGCAAACGCGTTTCGTTTTGCGCAAAGCGTTCGAGAATCATCTCAAGCCGATTGTGGTCATCAATAAGATCGATCGGGAACACGCGCGCCCGCACGAAGTTCTCGATCTGGTCTTCGATCTTTTCGTTGAACTGAAAGCGACCAACGAGCAGCTCGATTTTCCGATCATCTATGCGAGCGCGAAAGAAGGCTTCGCCAAGCGAAACCTGTCGGACAAAAGCACAGACATGACGCCGCTGTTTGAAGCGATCATTGAATCCGTGCCACCGCCAGAGATTTCGGCCAATCCGTTTTTCCAGATGTTGGTTTCGAATCTCCACTACAGCGACTATCTCGGCCGGATCGCGCTCGGCCGGATTGTGAGCGGCCGCGTTAGCGTTGGAGATTCAGTCGTTTGCCTTCACCACGACGCATTACCGGAACGGGCGACTGTTACCGCGATTTTCACCTATTCCGGATTGGAGCAAATCCAAATCAAGGAAGCCACGGCCGGTGACATCATCGGACTAACCGGTTTCGAAGAAATTCGAATCGGCGAAACGCTGACCGATTCGGAGGAGCGTTCACCGCTGACTTTTGTCGATATCGATCCCCCGACGATTCGTATGCGTATTCTGGTCAACGATTCCCCGTTCGCGGGGCGCGAAGGAAAATTTGTGACCGCGCGTCATTTGAAGGATCGGCTTCTCCGCGAGACGCGCACCAACGTGTCGTTGCAGGTTAATGAAACCGACAGCGCTGGCGCTTTCGAGATTCATGCACGTGGTGAAATGCAAATCGCCATTTTGATCGAGCAGATGAGGCGGGAAGGTTACGAAGTGATGGTCTCGCGGCCGGAAGTTATTTTTCATCGTGACGAGTTGGGCAACCTACTTGAGCCGCTCGAAAACCTGTATGTCGATCTTCCGAAAGAAAATCTCGGGGACGTTTTGCAATCTCTCGCCAATCGCAAAGGCGACGTGACCGGCGTTCACCATCATGGTGCTCGCGTCTCGATTGAAGCGATTATTCCAACGCGCGGACTGATTGGGCTCGAGACGGATCTCGTCAATTTGACCCGTGGCGAAGGAATAATGAGTCATCTGTTTCGTGAATATGCTCCCTTCAAAGGCGAGATGGAGGGTCATGGTCGCGGGGTGCTCGTTTCTATGGAATCCGGAATCAGCACCGCCTATGCGCTCGATAGCATTCAAGACCGTGGCCGTCTCTTCATCGGTCCGCAGGAAGAGATTTATGGAGGCATGATTGTCGGCGAGAACGCCCGCCCGGAAGATATGCCGGTCAATCCCTGCAAAGCAAAACGCCTGACCAACATGCGCAGCCAGGGAGAAGGAAAAGCGATTCAGCTCGAGACTCCCTTACGCATGACGGTCGAGCGCGCGATCGAATACATTGGCATCGACGAGTATGTCGAGGCCACGCCCAAATCGTTACGGCTTCGCAAGCAGATTCTCGATGCGACCGCCCGCAAGAGAGCTGCGAATCGGGCTGCGTAGTTGGATTGACAAACTAGGCCGGCGACGCTTGAATAGTGTCCGGTAATTTCTCCACGTCCGCAGTTCGCGGCGTGTTTGTTGAATCTTACTTGTTAGGCAACCAGTATAAATATCCCCAGATATGGCGGGACATAGTAAATGGTCGAAGGTCAAGCGTTTCAAAGGCGCGATCGACGCGAAACGCGGCCAGATCTTTAGCAAGCTCTCAAAGGAAATCACCATTGCCGCAAAAACCGGCGGCGGCGATCCGAATGGAAATCCGCGCCTGCGGAGCGCGATCCAGGCTGCGCGGGCCCAGAGTATGCCGAACGACAATGTTGAGCGTGCGATCAAACGCGGCACCGGCGAAGGCGCCGAGGCCGCGAGTTTCGAAGAGATTATTTACGAAGGCTACGGGCCGGGTGGCGTCGCCATTATTGTCGAAGCCGCGACCGATAACAAGAACCGCACCGCCGCGGAAGTGCGCAGCATATTCACGAAGAATCATGGCAACCTTGGCTCGGCAGGCAGTGTTTCATATATGTTTCACAAGAAGGGGCAAATCGTGGTTCCACGCAGTTCCATCGACGAAGACCGGCTCCTCGAGCTGGTCCTGGAGGCCGGAGCTGAAGAGTTGACAACCGAGGAAGATCAGTATCTTATCATTACTTCGCACGATCGGCTCTACGCTGTAGCTGACGCGCTCAAGAGGGCGAATGTTACGACTGATGGGCAAAAGTTTACCTTCATCCCTGATAGCACGGTTCCGGTTGCCAATGAGGACGTGGCCCGGCAGGTGCTGCGTTTATGTGATGCCCTCGAAGAGGACGATGACGTGCAGAACGTCTACTCAAATCTAGATATTCCCGACGAAATGCTGGCCAAGTTGCCAGCCTGAAAAAGTAATTTCCTTCCGCTGAATCCTGGCAGTGCGTCCGCCGTG
>Ga0070717_10004149_pt1 | contig 10443 bp, 8 predicted proteins | sample LARL113metaG_FD_71366 | JGI IMG/M metagenome (GOLD analysis project Ga0070717, IMG submission 71366) | Corn, switchgrass and miscanthus rhizosphere microbial communities from Kellogg Biological Station, Michigan, USA - LAR L11-3 metaG | ecosystem: Host-associated > Plants > Roots > Rhizosphere ... | reverse complement strand
GGGTGCGAAGATCGCGCAGATCGTAAAGAAGATAACAAACACCAGACCGATTGCCGCGAGTGGGTTGTTTCGGGTAAGGCGCGGGAGTGAAATGGCGGTTGCGGACACGTGATTTCAATTCGCGAATTGAGCCGTTAAGAGTCCTCGGATGATGAGTCTTTCAGCTTAACTTAATTTCCCGCATGTTGCTGGGCCGTCGCACTCGACTCGAATTCTTCTCCCATCCATTTCTGGAACGCGCCCATGTTCTGTTCACGTCCCAGAAAATTCTTCACTAAGTCGTTGGCTGAGACGGAGCCGCCTGGTTCAAGCACAGCGTGACGATAGCGCATCGGAGCCTCGCCGCCTAGGAGGTTGCTGTGATCGAACTGGCTGAAAAAATCCTCGGCAATCACTTTGTCCCATAAATACGTGTAATAGGCCGAGGAATAGCCCGCTAGATGTCCAAACGATGTATACAGGTGGGCGCCGGGCAAAGGCAGGAAGGGCGCGTACTGTTTTTGAGCTGAAATAGTTGCGGCCTCCAGATCCACATCCTGAGGCTTGCCCTTGTAGATGTTGTAGGAGATAGCAGTGTAGACATTTTGCTGGCTCTCCCCAGTGCCCCGTCCGAATGCCGAAGCCCGGTTCATGCGTGCGACCAAGTCTGCGGGAATCGGTTCACTGGTTTTGTAATGGCGAGCGAACGAAGCCAGCACTTGAGGACTATGCATCCATTCTTCCAGCATCTGCGAAGGTGCCTCGACAAAATCGCCTTCCATGCTGATGCCGCTGATCCCCGCCCATTGTTGTTGCCCCCCGAGAATCCAGTGCATCAGATGCCCGAACTCATGGAAGAACGTGACCACATCGCCATATTCCATCAATCCAGGATCGTCGGCAGTTGGATTAGGAAAATTGCAGACCAGGATCGCCTCCGGCAGTTGCTTGCCGCGAATACCGTCCAGCACCGGAGCCATCTCGGCATGGCTGTACTTCCCTGGACGCGGATGCATATCAAGATAAAAACGTCCTACAGTTTTTCCATGGTCCACTACGTCCCAGGTTTCGACGGCCGGATCCCATGCCGGAACATTTTCTTCCCGGCTGAAGGTGACGTGAAAGAGCGTGGCCGCCGTGTCCAAAATGCCCTGCCTGACTTCGTTGAAGGGGAGATAGGGCCGGATGAGTTGCGAATCAAAGTTGAACTGTCCTCGCCGCACCTGCTCGTTTAGATAGGAAACCTCATAGTCCCAGACGTCGTTTGCGCCGGGGTCAGTCTTGCGCTTTTCCGCCAGCAGCATGGCGAATTCGCGGTGCGCAATCGGCCGCGCGGCGGAATCTACCTTCTGGATGAAATCGGCGATGTTGGCCCCAGTCTTGATCATCTTGTCGGCGGCGTTGTAGTCGGCCCACGACGAGTATCCCAGCAGGGTCGCGATGTCGTAGCGTGTTTTCATCATTTTTTCGAGCACATCTTTGTTCGTGGGATAGGCGCGTGTGTCGAACGCCAGACTAACCCGGCGCCGAAGATCGTCGCTCTTGCTGAATTTGAAGACCGGGAAGGCGTCGGGATAATTAGTCGTGACGTAAATCTTTCCGTCGGGTCCGGGCTTGTGCCGGTCTATGTAGTCCTGCGGCAGGCCCTCGAGCTGTTTGGGATCTGTTACCTCGACCTTCTTCTGATCGTCGGAGATATTGCGGTCAAACGCCGATTGCTCCTCAGTCAACTCGTCGTTCAGCTTCTTCAGTTGTGCGCGCGCGGCGTCGTCCTTGTCCACTCCGGCGAGACGAAACTCCAGCAACTGACGCTTTACGTAATACTGCGTAGCCGGATCGGTTTTTGAAACATCCAGGCCGGCGAGAGCGTGATACACGTCACGATTTAAAGAAAGTGCGGTTTGCACGGCGCTGGCCTTGCGAACCATCTCGGTGGCGTGGTCCCGGAACGTGGCATCCGGATGTACCTGCTGCACCAGCGCAGAGAGGTAAAGGGAAGCATTGATCTGCCGGATGGTCTCGTCGTAGGGAGCCAGAGTGTTGTCAATCGTCCTGGCTCCTTTGACCGAGGTGATCTGGTCAATCGCCGTCTGGACCGCGGCCAGACGGTCGTTCACGATCTTTTCAAAGCCTGCAACATCAGGTTTCGAGGCCCAAATTGTGGGCTGTGATGGAGCTTGGGCTGCAACGCTGCAGGTGAGGACCAGGACAAAGACAAAACTAGTCAAGCTGCGAAAAGACATTCAAAACCCCGCGATGAGCAGGAGCAACCTATGAAACAGACGAAGCTGCTCGGGAATAGTCAACCGGAGATTGTGGAGGACAGCCTAGGCGAAAGTCAATGTGGGTAGGTGGTAGCGGTTTGATGCGGAAGCGCCCGGTCGGCGAACCGGACGCTTCCGGTAGGTTAGCGACTCTCACCGAAGAAATCGGAGCCAGTGGTGGCATACCAAAGGCTATGGAACAGTGACTGTTTTGGGAATCTCATCTTCGCAACAATCGACTTGATAAGTGTAGTTGCCGTTTCCCAGTGGATTCTTCAAGTGGGTAACGGCTGTACCTCCCGGGGGAATTGAGCCAGTCAGGGGAATGGGTGGACCATCGTTAAACGGCCACGGATTGGTGCCGTCCTGGCTGATGATGCAGTCTGCGTCCGTGTTGTTTATGAAAGTTACCTTGTTGCCTTGACTTCCGTTCCAATCGTCACAAATATCGACCTCGTGGTCCGCCATGATTCCTCCTAATCTATTGTTGAGTTGTTGAGTGCCGACTTGCACGCCGATGTAAGCAATCCTTCTTCGTGACCTTGTTCCCGGGCAGGTAGTGCTCCTGTCTAGTTTGACGCTTGCGATTTTCTCGTCAACTGTTGATACCCAGGATTGTTCTCCAGGTTGTGGAACTCTGGGAAACCTCTTATCCTGCTTGCCGGGTAGCCCGCCTGCACGGCTTTCCCCAGCCATTCCACCGCCAGTCCGGTCTCACCGAGGTTGTTGTACGCCACCGCGGCATCAAGAAGTATATCCTTATCGTTGTTTCCGTACCGCAATGATTGCCCGAGGTACAGCAATGCGTGATTGCGATCACCCAGTTCTGAGTAGTAGCTGGCCAGGCTGCTCAGCACGTCTGGATCGTGAGGATTGACTTTCAGCTCTTCACCAGCCAATTCCACGGCCTTGCGATAGGCGGACTGCGCTTCGTCTTTCGCGCCAAGATATTTACGTGCGTCGCCCAAGTTGCCCCAAGTCACATGCTGCTTTGGATTCAGTTTGATTGCCTCTTCATAAGCCTTGGCAGCATTCGCGAATTCATTCAATGCGAAGTAAGTCGTGCCCAGGTTGATATAAGCGGAGTACGACGGCCGTATCGCAATTGATTTCTCCAGCGGCTCGACCGCCTCCGCATAACGCCCCATGTTGGTGTAAGTGGCGCCCAGGTTGACGTACGCTCCGTAGCCTTCGGGAGCCAGTGCAATCACCTTCTGGAACGTACCCAATGCTTTCTCGTATTCGTTGCGCCGGAAATAGAACGTACCCAGAGAATTGTAGCTGGCGCGGCTGTTGGGATGAGAGTTGATGGCGCCCTGATACGCCTTCTCGGCTTCGTTGATGGCGCCCTGGTGCTCGAAGGCAAGCGCTAGCCCGATGTAAGCATCTTCGTTGGTCGGCTCCAGGTCGATTGCCCGCTGAAACTCAGTGGCTGCGTCGCCATACTGTCCGGTGCCGTCGTTCACCAAGCCCAGGCAGATATGCCCAGCGGCCCCAGCATTACCGAGTTTGACCGCGCTGTCGCACTCACTCTTCGCCATTTTGGTCCACTGCTTTTGCTTGGTCAGCCAATATTTTCGCCAGTAACCTTCGCCGAGGGCAGCCTTAGCTTGGCCGAAGTTGGGATCCAGCTTCAGCGCCTCACGTACCATCACAATCGCGTTTTCAACGTTCTCGGTCTTGGTATAGTCGAGCAAGTAACCGCGCGCTTGCAAGTAGTACTTGTAAGCATCTGGGTGATCGGTGCCATGGACGTTAAGCGCGGCCTGCTCTTCGGGTCGGAGCTTTAGTTGCAAGGCCTTGACGGTCCCTTGGGCTACGTCATCCTCTACGCCGAATGCGTCGGCGGCGGGAACCGCGATCGAGTCACCTCCCACCGCGCTACCATTTTTGGCATTGAGCAACGAGTAGTTGACTCGGATCAGTTGTCCGGACTGTTCCAAGGTGACGGCTAGCCCCAAATTCGCGCCAAACTGCGAGTGAGCATCTGCGAGCGACGTAACGCCCTTCTCTTGCAGATTGCGGGCCGGGATCACTTCCAGTGCGCGGTCCTCGGTCAAACGATTCAGCTTGGCAGAAACACTTTCCACCAGGCCCTGACCCAGCGCGGTCAGCTTAGGATTCCCTTCGACGGCGGTGAAGGGCAGCACCGCCAGGATTTCAGTCTCGGGCAGAGCGTGGGTGGTCGCCCCAGTATTCTTCGTTGACGATTGCCAAAGCCGCCGCACGGGCCTGTAAGAGATGAGCAAGGCCCCAATAACCAGCGTGAGGACGGCCGATTGGATTATCATCTGTGCGCGACTATGGCTGCCCGCCGGTCCTATGACAGGTGTGCCACCCCGTTGTATTCTGCGGAGGTCCGCCAGCACGGCCGCGGTGCTTGCGTAGCGTGCCTGGGGGTCCCTGATCAGCATTTTGGAAACCATGCGCGCCAGCGGGGCCGGAACTTTGCGGTTCACTTCGTTTAATGGCGGCACGTCAGCGTGCAGTACCCGGGCCAGTGTTCCGGCAAAGCTGTCCGATTGAAACGGCTGGGAACCACCCAGCATCTCGTAGAAGACCAGGCCTAACGAAAACAGGTCCGCGCGTCCGTCATAGGGTTTCTGCTGCAACACTTCTGGCGCCATGTAAGCCGGGGTGCCGCTCAACGACGCCGTAAGGCTTTCTGTCGCGTCATTGGCATCCAAATGTGCAAAACGCTTGGCCACGCCGAAATCCAGGATCTTCACTCGCTTCGCGGGTGTGAACATGATGTTTTCCGGCTTGATGTCGCCGTGGACGATGCGCTGCTCATGCGCGGCCCCCAGACCTTCGGCGCACTGGATTGCAATATCCAGGAATTCCTCAATGCTAATCGGTTCCTTCATGCGCTGCCGCAGGGTGACACCCTCGATGTACTCCATCACCAGGAGGACTTGTCCTTTGTCTTCCATTACGTCGTAAATTGCGGCAATGTTGGGGTGATTGAGCGCGGAAGCGCGCTGCGCTTCTTTCAGAAATCTTTGCCGGTCGCGTTCGTCGAACTGCCACTGCGGCGCCATACGCTTGATGGCGACCACACGTTTCAGAGTGGTATCTTCTGCCCGATAGACCTGACCCATGCCGCCGGCGCCAAGCAGCCCGCGAAGGGCGAAGCGGCCCACAACACCGCTGGTTAGGTCGTTGACTGTAGGGGGCGTTTTAAGTGCGTCCTGCGGATCTGTCATGGACGAAGTGCGACACTACTGTTGGCAATTCTAATTGCGCCCGGCGCGAAAGCAAGAGGCAGCTCGTTCGGAATGACGAACTTAGGATGAAAGGCGCAGAGGCAGAACTCCACGGTCTTGCCCGCGCCGGTGTGACGGGCAAACCAAAAACTGACCCATTACCTGGCAGGTTGCCAGGTTTGCACTTTGTTTTGCTTAGTTCCCTGTTTTAAGCGGTGCGATTTCCGCCTGATGGGATGATGTACCGGATATCACCTTAAGTCCTGATGGGATTTGCCGATCTGACCCTGCAAAGGTGGGTGTCTTACAAGGTTTGCAGCCGCTCAGCGCGATGGCGAAACTCCGTTACTTTTGTGCACTTGCATGGCACCTTTGGGTCATTGACCTTCCGGTGGGCGCAAGGTAAGTTGAGGGCAGATTGGTTGACTCCCCTGTGGCTAGGAACGAGCTATCTTGGGGGGTGTTTATGAAGTTTATTCACGTCTGCTATGCGGCATTTGGTTTCGCGGTGGCCCGCTGGTTCTTCAAGCGGGAACCATTGCCGGTGACTGATCCAGTTTCGCGCTTGCGCACCTCTGGCCTGCTCTAATCTCGATGGGCGTGCGCCGCTCGGTTTCTGCGCGCACGCCCTGGATCGTCATCCACCGAGGTCGCATGACTTTGGTGTCCCGTCGTAACCATTACCCAACCTCAACTACTGTCTAGAATGGAAGAGCCGGACTGCGCGTGGTAGAGACTTAGCTGGCTAGGTTTCACTCGCCGTCTTGGCGCGAAAACAGAATCGGTTCATGCCACGCATCCTCTATGTTGTCACAGCAATTGTTCTGCTCTGCCTGCCGCCACTGGTGTGTGCGCAGGAAGATGAAGTCTCGCTAGGAGACGCGGCCCGATCCGTCCGGAAGTCCAGGCCTCCAGAGGAGCAAAAAGTTGAAGACCAGAAGGTCATTGATAACGATAACTTCGCGATCATGATGGACAAGGCGGAGAGCGCTCGACTAAATGGGAAACCGGTATTTTCGATAGACCCATCGGGCAAGACTTTCAGAATGACTTCTCCCGATGGAACTTGCAGCCTCTCGTTCGACGCCAAGGCCACGGCCCTGATCTCGACTCCATACATCGCCAGTGAACTACCGCAAGACGAACTGCTCAAACTCCAAGGACCAGCCGCCATTCACGACGACGTTCTCGAAATATCGTTGCACAACGGTACTGGGTGGCAACTGAAGGAAATTGTGGTTGGGATAACCGAGCTGCGGAGTCAACCCAACACTGACTTGTATTCCGCCAAACTGATGCCGGCAACGGATCAATCCGCAGACGCAAAGCTTCCCGACTCGACCCTGCTCTATCACTTGAAGGCGACCGGCGCGCCGGATTCGATCACCGTGTTTCGAGCCAATCTGGCTGGTGACTTCAGCGACGTGAAGGACTGGCACTGGGCGCTGGTTTCGGCGCGTGGGATTCCACCCGCAAGTCCCAGCACCACTACACAAGAGCAAGCGACGAACGCAGTCCCGCCGCAAGCCGCGTCACCAGAGCCCGCAGTTACACAACAACTGCCCGAGGCCACCGCTACCGCGAGCAAGCATTAGCACGCCCTGCCGATTCTCTTGTTTCGAAACCACCATTAATTCCTAATTCCTCTAGCGCCTTCTGCTCTGGAATACAATAACGTTTTTGTTCAACCCAGGAGACGAAATGGGAAAACGGTACCTCAGTTGCGCTGTGCTGCTCTTGCTCGCTTCTTTTTCCCTCGGCCAAGCTCCATCACCGCCGTTCTGAACAGATCGAGCTAACGGGAAAGATTACGCTGCAACAGGACAGAGTGATGATTCAGATGAAAAAGGTTCCGCAATAGGATTTCGCAGGGTGCCCCGTCCTTGTCTCTCCGTTCTCTGGAGAGACGGGGCGGAATCCCTACGGTATTTTCAGTTTTGTCTGACGGGTGCTTGGTAAGAGTTCTTTTCAGATTGCTCTAGCATCTCCGCGATCTCTTGTTGGAGCTGCTTGTTCACCGCTTCTACATGCTTCTGCATGATCGGCATCATGGACTCCATCGCCTCGCTCATGATTGCCGGCAATTCTCGCAGTACTTTTTGACCAGTGGGCGTGGAATAGAAAGCGACTAGGGTCTCCATGTCTCCCTTTGTGAAATGCTTCTGGTACGCGGGCACCATCGCTTGCAACATTTCATCCCACGGCATGTTCCGGAACATTTCGTCGGCCTTCTTACTTTCCTTCGCCTCGAAATCGGGAGGAAGCTTGTCTTTATCCTTCTCAAACTCTTCATGCAGCATCTTGTGTATTGGCTTGGACATTGCGTTCATCATCTGATCCATCAATTTATGAGAGCGGGTCACTTGAAAGTATTTCTCGACATCCTCTTTCGTCGCGGGAGCATCAGCCGCTGTTTGTTGAGCGAAAGACGCGCAACAAAACGTAACACACAATAAAACAGCAAACCAGAAGCGCTTCATGATGGTCCTCCAGTGACTGATCACAAGTCTAATTCATTGGTCAATGTTCACCTAGAATTCGCTGAAAGAGAAACTTAGCACACCCGTGGAACCGCTTCCGAGTTCCCGCTCTTGATACTCCGCAGCGCCGCATCCAGAATCTCCTGGTTCTGCCAGCCTTCTTCACCAGGAATCGGGAACTGTGACTTACCATCGATCGCATCCGCGAATGCGTCGACTTGTCGGGTGTAGACCAAGCGATTAGAGACGGTTTGTCGGGAAACGACTTCATCTCCGCGGCGAAGCTGGATTTCGATGGGATGCTCGACGTTTAAAGCGTCATCGGCGAGTAAGACTCCGGTTTCCCCGACCAGTTCAAGCGGAGTGCGATATTCGGCGCGAAATGAGACCAGTACCGTCCCAATCGCTCCGTGCGAAAATTCCATTGTAAGCGCGGCTGCTGATTCCACATCGCCGGAACACTCGTCGGACGTGGCAGTGGCGCTTACGCGCACAACTTCGTCTTGCAAGATGAATCGCAGAGTATCGATGCAGTGAACCCCGACATCAAAAATTGGGCCGGCGCCTGCAACCGCCCCGTCGTATAACCACTTTCGCGGATGAGTTTCGTCTGCGAAAAACGAGAACTCCGACCGCGCGAATACCGGACGGCCAATGTCGCCGGCAGCCACATGCTCGCGCACACTCCGGATGCTCTCGTTGAAACGAAACATCTGCGCCACACCAAAGAGAACATTTTTGCGGCGTGCGGCTTCTACCATTTGGCGGCACTCCGCGGCATTCATAGCCAAAGGTTTTTCGCAGAGCACTGGCTTCCCAGCATCTATTGCCGCCGACACATCCGCCATGTGGAAGGAATTAGGCGTGGTCACAAAGACCGCGTCTACTTCGGGAAACTGGCAAAGTTCCTTGACCGAATCGAAGGCAAGAGGAATGTTGTATTCCGATGCCGAGTGTTTCGCTTGATCGAGGTTTCGCCGTGAAAGGGCAGTCACCCGGCACTTCTTCGACAACGAGAATCCGGGCATCAGGCGTTTGACCGCATGCAGCCCAAAGCCGACGATGCCGAATCGGACCATGGTTTCCCAGACTTACTTGGTTGCAGCCAGCCAACGGGGCACAAAACCGAGACTGATTGTGTTGGCAACAGTGAGCGATCCGTCGGAATTGATTAGCATTTCGGTAATAGAACTGGCGCCGGTATTTCCCACGAAGACGAACTTTCCTCCCGGATCATCCACAATGAAAGCAGGGCTGCTACCCGCCGTGGGGGCGGTTTTAGTCAGCGCAGTCAAGTCGCCAGTGGACGCATCAATCGTATATTGCGAAACGGTAAGCGAACCCGAATTCGCAACGTAGAGGTATTTCCCCGACAAATCCACCGCGGCGGCTACGGGTACTGTTCCCGCTGCAAACGTAACACCCGGCACGGGACTGAGGGTACCCCCAGATATGGCGAAGCCTGAGACCGTGTTCGCAGAAGGATTCGTCGCGTATAAGAAATTACCACCTGGATCTACCGCGATGCCCGCGACGCCGTTGACCACAAAAAAAGAGCCGACAAACTGCAGCGAACCTGAACTTACGCTGAATGCATAAATGGACGAAAAATTAGGGACCGACACAAACAGGAAGTTACCAGAAGAAGTTATCGCGAGCCCTGCCGGAACAGAACCTAGCGGAAAGCTTGAAGGATTTGACAGCACTCCGGTTGAGCTGACCGAGAACGCCGTAACATCATTCGAACCCTGGTTAGCAACGAATAGAAAATTGCCGCTTGCGTCCATTGTCATCGCCGCCGGGGAAAATCCCGCATTGGTGCGCGGGAGAACCTCGCTGAGGGCCCCGGACGTGGAATCAATCTTGAACAGCGAAATCGTGCTGTCCACCTGGTTGGCGACAAACAAGAACCGGTTTGAAGGATGAACGACGACACTGGAAGGAGAATTTCCCGCTACAAAAGGAGAACCAAGAATTGCCGCGGCATTCCCAGAACGGTTGTTGATCCGATAAGCGGAGACGCCCTGTCCTCCGGCAACGTATGCCAAATGACTTGGGTTGGAAGATCCGCAGGCACTCAACATCCCAAGAGTCGCCGGTACCAGGGCTGCCGAGATCACGAGCCGGAACGTAGAAACAGAGAAGTGAGTTTTCACTTTTGTGTTGAACCGAATTGCCGCCGCAGGGACTCGCATTTTCTTAAACGAAACGTTTCAACGCTTGCCAAACCTACCGCTTGCCGAACCTGAATATCAGTCCGGTCGAAAGCCGGACGTTGTTTTGATTGATGCCGAACGCCGATGTCGTCAGATAGTCCGCCTGGATCACACGCACAGAAAGTCTTTCGCCCAGAGGAAAGTCCAGTCCTCCACCGAGTGCGATGGCGCGGCTGAGGTTGGAAGGTTCGAATTGCGTGCTCCCGAGCTGGCGCAAACGGTCACGCGCTTTCCCAAACAGAACATGGCCGTAGAGCCGAGCGCCTTTCCATTTGAAAGAATATTGCGGTCCAATCAG
>Ga0070717_10004148_pt1 | contig 10444 bp, 5 predicted proteins | sample LARL113metaG_FD_71366 | JGI IMG/M metagenome (GOLD analysis project Ga0070717, IMG submission 71366) | Corn, switchgrass and miscanthus rhizosphere microbial communities from Kellogg Biological Station, Michigan, USA - LAR L11-3 metaG | ecosystem: Host-associated > Plants > Roots > Rhizosphere ... | reverse complement strand
TGGCACCCGGGCGCAGATTCGAGCCGCGTTCGGCCGGTTGTCAATGAGTTTTGAGCCAAATCGGGGCCAGAGCGACAGCAGGGTTAAGTTCTTGGCGCGCGGGAATGGGTACGGGCTGTTTCTCACCCCTACCGAAGCCGTGCTGACTCTGCCCGATCCTTCCAAAACCGCAGCTGGCGTTTCTGTTGTCGAGATGCAGCTTGGCGGCGCAAATCAGAACACCGAGATTGCCGGATCCGACCGCCTGCCGGGCCACAGCAGCTACTTTATCGGTAACGACCCATCCCGCTGGCACCGCAATATCCCTCAATTTGCCCGCGTGCATTACCGCGAAGTTTACCCAGGAATTGACCTGGCTTTCTATGGCAAGCAGGGCCGGCTTGAATACGACTTTAATGTCTCCCCGGGCGGCGACCCGCGTCAGATCAAGCTTGATTTCAAGGGAACTAAAAGTCTCAAGGTTGCCGCCGATGGGGCCCTCGTGCTCTCAATGGGCGAACGCGAGCTGCGGTTTGAGGCTCCGCGTATTTATCAGACGTCGGCTGCAGGAGATCAGGCGGTCTCGGGATCATTTATTCTTCTCGGAGCGAACCGCGCCGGATTCGAAGTGGGTAACTACGACCGCAGCCGGATGCTGGTGATCGATCCGGTATTCACGTTTTCTACCTATCTGGGCGGCTCCGGCGACGAGAGTTGTTCTACCATTACCGGCCAACCGTTCGTTCCAAATTGTCCAGCGATTGCGGTTGATCCTGCATCGCGCGTGTATGTAGCCGGCGCGACAACCTCGACATCCGGGTTTCCTGTCCCCCCCGGAGGGTCAGCCACAACTATTCCTCCGGGAGGCGGCGCATCGGATGTTTTCGTTGTGCGTTTTGACAGCTCGGGTACAGCGCTTGAATATACGACTTTCATCGGCGGAAGTGGAAGGGACTATCCCACTGGCATCGGCGTAGACAGCGGATTCAATGTGTACGTTGCCGGCACGACGAACTCGGGAGATTTTCCCGTGACCAAGGCTAATGCATTTCAGATCGCACCCGGTTCGACCGCCGACCATGTCTTCCTCACGAAGCTCGATTCCACTGGCGTCTTCAACCTGTACACAACCTATCTTTCCGGTTCAGGAGTTGATACCGCCAGCGGCCTGGCGGTTGATAGCCTGGGCAGAGCCTACGTATTTGGTACTACTACTACACCTAATTTCCCGACTTCATCGGGCTTCCCAGTCACTCCGGGAGCGCTGCAGCCTGCTGCTCTGGCCACCAACCAATTTTTCTTCAGCAAACTAAACCCTGCTTTGAGCGGAATGAACAGCTTGCTGTACTCGACTTACGTGGGCGGAAGCGCCCCCTCGAACGGAACGGTGACGGGCGGCGCGGTGGCGGTGGACGCTAATTTCAACGTGTATCTGGCAGGCGGGACCGACTTCACTGATATGGTGTCGGGAACGTGGATTGTGAATGCGTTCCACTCCACTCTCGGTGGCGGCTTTGATGCGTGGATTGCTAAGCTGCAACCCGCTACCGGCAACTCCCAACTGTACACGCCGGTGTATGGGACGTATTTGGGAGGCACTGGGAACGAGGTCGCCTATGGCATTGCTACCGACGGCACCAACACCTATGTCACTGGTTCAGCGGATACTGGGATCACGCTCGTTCCTGCGCAAGTGACCGGGGATGAGTTTCCTGCAGCCAACGCCGGAGGTTCGGACGCATTTATCGCAAAGTTCGGCGTACCCGTCACCACCGGCACAACCCAGGGCGCCGTTCCGCTAAGCTATTTCACATATCTAGGAGGCAGCGGTTCCGATGCTGGACTCGCGATAGCCGTGGATTCGAACCAGAGCGCTCGTGTTACTGGGTTCACCAACGGTGGTTTCCCCAACAATAACCCACTTCCAGGTTCCTCTGGTGGCGGCGAGGACGCCTTCTTCGCGCGAGTTGTGACCACTGGGGCAAGCCTTGCAAACTCAAATTCGACCAGCATTCTGGGCGGATCTGGAGCGGACATCGGAACGAGCATCGCAGTGGATGCTGCATTAAATACCTACGTGGCCGGAGAGACTTCCTCCGCTAATTTCCCGACTAGCAATGCGCTACAGGCAAGCTCTCCGGGGCTGCCGGACGACTTCGTGAGCAAGCTGGGGCCTGACGCAACGAAACTGAGTTTCACTTGCATCACGAGCACGGGAACCGGATGTCCGATCCCCGCTCCAGCGAATCCGACGGTGAGTCCAACGCCGGTAGGCGTCGGCAGCCAGGTGACTTTCGAGTATTCGATCTACAACACCGGAGATCCAGTAGCCGGAGTTTTGTTCACCGACACGCTTGGGCCAAAGTCAACCCTGGTTTCGGGCGCGGCCAGTCCCGGTAGCTGCCCCACGACTGCGGTTAACGGCATCCTTGTCTGCAACCTGGGCACAATACCTACTTCAGTCACCACTACCAGCGGGGGCATCAGCACAACCGCGCCTGCGGCCACGGTTACGATCGTGGTTTCGCCAACTGTGCCGACTTCGACCGACTGCCAAAGCATGACTCAGTTCTCGATCAACAACAGTGGAGCTTTAAGCGCGGGACCAGGTTCGAACGCGCCGGGGTCGGCCCCTGTCAACGATTTTTGCGTCACTGCCGCGCCGGCTACCGCCACTGTAATTGCTGGAGTACCAGCCACGTACACCGTGACAGTCACTCCAACAGGCCCATTCCCAGAATCAGTTTCGTTGAGCTGCGGCTCGGGTCTGCCATCGCTGACGTCTTGCTCATTTGGCCCTAACAACCCCGTAGCAAACATGAGCAATGGCGCGCAGAGCCGGCCGCTTTCAGTCACGACCCAGCCGCGAGTCACGACCCCAGGAAGCCTCTTCCGGCCCGGTCCTACCTACGCGGTCTGGTTACCGATCTTTGGAGTTGGGCTTATTGGGGCGGGTATTTCGCGCAAGCGGCGGGTGCTGCTGGGATCTTTCTTCGCGGTTGTCCTGGGCGTAGGCTTGTTACAGGCAGGATGTGGCTCCAGCAAGAGAAGCACCAGCACAACAACAGGAACTCCGGCTGGAACTTACACGATCACGGTGAATGCAACATCAGGGTCCGGAACCCGGACAACAACCGTGCAGTTGACTGTGCAGTAACCTGCACTTTGGGAATTCGAGAGCGGGTTACAGATTTTTCGACCGTTCCGCAAGAGAAGCAATACCTGCGGCCACTAGCAGTCTAGCGGTGTAAACGATGCGTCAGCGTAATTCCTGCATAAGACGCCTGCCGCACCCCCACAACGTGTTCTGTCGGCTGGATCTCGTTCCGCAAGTGAAGTGTCTCCAGGGTTTGCCCGGTATAGCCACTTGCGGAAACGAAGTGGATCCCAGCCTCGAAGCCGCTGTTGAAAGGCCGGGTGAATGCGCCACGGATTTCTCTGACCGGGACCGCAGTGAGGCCATCGCCCACGGGCTTGCGTCCGACGTATTCCAATCCGCCTGACGCTTCCAAATGCCAGGGCAGACGGACCGAAGTAGCCGATAGATCCCAGATCAGCCGCGGAGCCTCGCGTACATCTTGTCTGGTCAATAGGTCCGTGGCTTTTGCTCGTGCGAACGTTGCCTGCAACGCAGCGAAAGAAAATCGCCGGCGTGCCGAGAACGAACGAGCGCAGCAACGATGGACCGACATTTTCCTGCAAGCCGGTATCGGGATCGATTTTGGCCAGTTGTTGAGAATTGCTTACCTGGGTCAGCGTCAGTCGAAACTGGGTGCCAAGAGCGGATTCGGTGATTAAGAATTGATTGGCGTACGAGGTTGCAATGGGCGTGCCGTGGATTGTTCCGAATCCCATTCGCGGGTCGTTGGTGTGAAAAGCCTCACCGGAACTGAAGGCCAGGACAGGCACCCGAGGTTTATTTGGCAAGTGAAATGAGAGAGTGCCTCGCGGTGAGGTCAAGCCTGAACTGGTCTGGTACGAATTGGCTGAAGCAATCCGGTCAGTATTGCTGAACGAGACCTCATCCCTGCGCGCGCCAACGCTGTAACTGAAAACGCGTCGCAAAGAGCCGTCCACGGATGCATATTCCGCCAGGTCGCTGATGATGAAGTCATTCCTTGTGACCCCATGAAACGCGCCACTGGTGTCCGCTCGGGCAAGCTCGGCATTGCGGGGCGCATCGCGGCGGAAATCCAAGCCCGCGGTGATTGAGATCATCGGAGTCATTCGTTCAGTGTAAGAAGTGTTGCCGCCGGTCACGGTACGAAATTCGGATTGCCGAATTAATCCGTCTCCGAAATTTGACTTCAGATCCAGGCCGTAGGTGCGAAAAAATCCCGAGAATTGCGCCGTCTGGCGGGATGTAATCTGCCATGTGTCAGAAGCCACAAACAGCGCGGTATGGGTGCGATCGGATTGGCGTGGATCAATTGTGTCTTCCGGGACCCGCCGCACATCGATTGGCGATAGTCCCGGGATACGTGATCGCCCATAGTATCCCGCTCCGAACAGTGTCAGCAGGTGGCGGCCGAGAATGTATGAGCGCTCACCGTTAATCTTGTATTGATGGCGGTTTTCGGGAAGGGCCAGAAATCCATCTCCGCCTGCAATTTCAAAGTCTAGCCAAGCGCCGGTCTGCGGATTGCGGGGACTAAAACCGGAAACAAAATCATAGTTGTGCGGGTCTGCGGACATTTCCAAGAACGGCTCCAGGCGGGGGACCAAACCGTAAGCTAGTGCTAGATCAACCGCATTATTGCCATGCCGCACGTCGAATGCTCCGGCGTCTGATTCCACGTAACCGACTGCGGCCGGAACCAGCAGGTTGGGATCGGCATAACCATTGCCGTGCGCGTTCGCCGGAAGATTGTTGGGAAACAAAAAGTCGCCGATGCGAATGTACTGGGCGATGGGTTCGCCGTGATCTCCGGCAACTCCGGGCGCGAAATACTGCGGTGCCTTCACTCCACCGGATGCCGTTTCAGACGGGTAACCCGGAAGAACTACAGGTACGCCCGGCTCTCCCGGAGTTGCCTGCAAGAGGTCATTCGCATCGTAGATTTGCGCAGCCGCAGCGGAAGCCGGAGTGTCCGCCTGCGCGCTAACAGTGGTAAGGTCGGAAGGTTCCAAGTCAAATTTCATATCTGTGTCGGCGGAGATCGAGATCGACACGGAAAATGGAGCGTAGCCGCTCGCTGAGATTGAGATCTTGCTCTCCCCAGCAACAACTGGCAGTCGAAAACTGCCTTGCGAATCGGTGATAGCGGCCACGTTGCCCACGCGCACGTGAGCCTTGAGAACGGGAGATCCGTCGGCAGCGACTACATGGCCAGTCAAAACTGCAGCACTTGCGTCATTTGAGATGCGAGGTTCGCATGCAGTGGATTGTGCACATGAAATACCATCTTCGCCGAGAGAGCGGCCCGCCAGGACAAGCACAAACATCGCAATGAAAAGCACGGGCTTCATGACTTATTCATGCTTAGGTTCGGACAAACTGGCCAGCAACACCCGTGCCTAATTCGAGCCCGGCGCGTTCAGTTCCGCCGACTTGTGCAAATAGCCCTCGCCTGCAGTACGGTCTCCAGTACTTAAAGCTATCTCACCGGCGTGACGAAGCATTTTCGCGTCTCGGATGCCGACCGCCAGGGCAGTCTCGATGTGCTTACGAGCCTCGGCGTCGCGGCCGTTCATATGCAGCGCCCAGGCGTAGGCATCAAGCGTGAACACGTCATGCCGGCGTGCGTATTCTGCTTGGGCAACCTCCAGAGCTCTTTGAGGCTGATGCGCGTCATCTGCGAAATAAAAAATCAGTTCGCGATTAGAGTTGTCTGCCCGGACGCTTTCGAGCAGCGACTTGGTCTCAAACTCTGCAAAGGCTTTTTTTGCTTCATCCGTTCGGCCCGCGAGTTCCAAAGCCTCAGCCAAGTCATAGAGATTTTCCGCGTGCTTAGCAGCGTTGTATCGCTGCTGCAGCAGATTGACTGCCTCGTCATACTTCCTCTGCTCGATGCGGACTTTGGCCAGATTGCTCAGCGCATAGTGATATCCAGGAAAAATCGCGAGCGCTTGTTGCAACGTGCTCTCAGCCTCAGAGAGTTTTCCAGAATTGAGCTGGAGATGGCCGATCTGAGAAAGGATCCAAGCCCTGTCTTCTGCTTCGTTGGGCGGCGTGGACTGGTACGCCATATCCATCAGTTCGAGTGCGCCATCCAGATCGCCAAAGAGCTCTCGCAAGTATGCAGCGCGAGTCATCCCTGGCAAATTTCCGGGACGAAGGTTGAGCATCCACTGGGCGGCTTTCTCGGCATCTTGGTAATTACCGAGCTCCACATTTGCATCGGTGAGAAAGCCGTAGAGCATTACGTCATCCGGCATCTTCTTGTTAAGCGCTTTTGCTTTTTCCAGAGCGGCCGCGAATTCGTGCTTACCCAGCAGTACCCAGACGGCTGTCCGCTCGCCGTCGAAGTTGCCTGGTGAAATTTCAAATGACCTCTTAAGTGCATCTTCGGCCTGCGTGTAAAAGATCACGTCTGACGTCTCGCGCGCCCGGCGGGACAACGCCAAGCCCAGCGCGTTATATGCTTCGAAATTCTTAGGGTTCTTGTCGATCAGCTTCCGCGCCGCTGCCATGCTTTGCTCCGCGGGCGACAGAGAACTTTGGGTTGGCACTATCTGCGCGAATGCTGCCGTCGAGCAGCAGAGGATTAGCAAGCGAACCGTCGTTTTCATAGACTCCTCCAGATTCCTCTGTGGCCTCTGTGTCCTTTGTGGTTTCAAACTCTCCACCGAGGGCACAGAGGAACACAGAGCTTCAGGCAATCACTGCACGGGGCAGATTCCGCCAGGTTGACCGGTGCAGCCTTCCTGCCCGGGCCCAACGTGATGGCTGTTACGCCCGCTGTTGGCTGGCACGACGTATGGGAACGTGGTGCCGAACCCTTCAGTGTTGGTGTTCACGCCATCGCCGATCGGTGTGCCAAACTTCACCGGATCAGCAAGGATTCCCGCGACGGCGCGTGACGCGATATCCACAACGTCGTCAACGGGGCGTCGTCCGTTCGGAAACCCCGCCACGTCGCCCACCAGGAAGCCGAGGCGTTTCTGCTTGCCAACCGGTGTAGGAGGAATGCCGATATTGAGCCGGAGTAGGTCTGCAATTGGGCCGGCATCTTTCGGACCGCAGCCCGGGCAGATTGGCGCCGTATAAATCACCAACGGCAACAGATCTGTGCGAGGCGGCGGCGCCACAGGAATCCCAATCGTGCCAAACACCGTGGCCAGCAATGGATTCAAGAAGAAATTGGCAAACTGCGCATCGTTCTTCGGATCATCCATGCTGAACTTGTCTTTCGAACCTGTGCCAATGATCAATTCGTTGATCAGTGGATTGCCTTCACGCTGTACCTGACGGAAGGGGCCAGCGTTCAGCGCGGTGGCAGGTGAGCGGCGTACGGTAATCTTCGGACGCGAAGTAGTCCCGTACGTCCCGATCACGGCTTGCTTTTCGCTGGCGGCGTGCAACTTGCCGTCAACCGTGAGCCACGTTATCGGCACTTCGAGCACGATGCTGTTCACGTTGAAACCAGCCACTGCATCTGGCGCATAGTTGTGAGTGTCATCGCCGTCCACTTGAGGAGTCAGAACACCACCCACCCCCATTCGGAAATTCAGCGAATCAAATGCCGCTCCGAGATCAATAAAGAACGGATCATCCACCGTCCCTGCAAACACGCGCACGCCGTTGCCGAGGTCGTAGATTCCCTGATTGAATAGTGATTGATAATCTGGCATGGTCTGCGGGCCAACATTCGAAGGAACCGCGAATAACGTTCTGCCATCCGTGAGGTTAATGGACTTGCCGCCCTTAACCATGGTCACGGTGTAAGTCTGGCGCAGGCTCAGGCCTTCTGAACCGGGACCGTCGAGGGCAGTGATAGCCGGGAAGCCGGCGAGATTGCCGACAAACCCTGTGAACAGCCCTGGCTGGCGAATCTGCGTATTGAACCGGAACTGGAAGGTGATGTCCTCTTCTCCGTCCTGATTGTTGTCAACCTTCATCTCATAAAGCACATTTGGATCGAAGGGAAAGTAGTTGGGACCGTTAGATGGCTCCAGGAAAGGGTCAACATTCAAGATCATTGTGACCCGGTCCGGATGGTCATAGCTTACGAACGCATACCAGTCGGTGATATCCGCCGTACGGTCGAGGGCGGTGATTGGCGCTTCACGATGGCTGGAAGCAAACAGGCTGCACGGGAGCAGCGTGCAAGCCAGAACCATAACGGCGAGCACCGGGCGAAGGCGATTTGGCTGCATGGGAGTTCCTCTGGATTGAAGTTTCTCGTTTCTGCCGAGTCATTGTTAGTACGCGCAGCGGAGGGGATTGGATTTAGGACAAGCAGAAGATTGCTGAAGGCGAGAAGCGCTCGTCGCAGAGTGAGGTAGGCACGATGTCGATGACGACGGCCACCACGGACTGGCGCTCCAACCAAAAATATAGGGGCAGACACCCTTGTCTGCCCCAGGGCCCGAATATCTACGGCCAGATGCCGCGCGAGCGCATCGCATTGGCCACCCGGTTAATCGCCAAGATGTACGCGCCCATGCGCATTTCCACGTTGTACTTGGTAGCACTGGCGTGGACATCGGCGAAAGCCTTTACCATGATGCGTTCCAATCGCCGGTTCACGTCGTCTTCGTCCCAGAACAGCTCCTGCAGGTCTTGCACCCATTCGAAGTAAGAGACGGTCACGCCCCCGGCGTTCGCCAGCACATCTGGAATTACCATGATCCCGCGGTTGTGCAGTACAAGATCGGCGTCGGGGGTGGTCGGGCCGTTCGCCGCCTCAGCCACAATGCGTGCCTGAATCCGTTCCGCGTTCTCCATGGTGATTTGGTTCTCAAGCGCTGCCGGGATGAGGATGTCGCACTGCAACTCGAGCAAGGCTTCGCTCGAAATCGGCTCCGAGCCCGGGAAGCCCGCAACCGAGCCAGTCTTGGCCTTGTGTGCAACCAACTCGGCGATGTTCAGCCCAGAGCGATTCAGCACGCCGCCATGAGAGTCACTGATCGCAATGATCTTGGCACCCTCAGGCAAGAGCAGTTGCGCGGTAATGCTTCCAGCATTTCCGAAGCCCTGAATCGCAACCGTGGCATGATTTAGCTTTATTTCCATGACTTCACATGCGGCGCGAATTACAAACAAACAGCCGCGTGCTGTGGCTTCGTTCCGACCGAGTGATCCGCCGAGGAACAACGGCTTACCGGTCACGACCCCGGGTGCATTGCTACCGTGGGTCATGCTGTAGGTGTCCATGATCCACGCCATGACTTGAGCGTCGGTGTAAACGTCGGGCGCGGGAATGTCTTTGTCCGGCCCGATGAGTGGCGAGATCTCGTACGCGTACCGCCGAGTGAGCCGTTCGAGTTCGCCGCGGGAGAGTTGGTGAGGATCGCAGACGATGCCACCTTTTGCGCCGCCGAATGGGATGTTAACAATGGCGCACTTCCAGGTCATCCAGGTAGCCAAGGCTTTGACTTCGTCGAAAGTAACATTGGGATGATAGCGAATACCACCTTTACACGGCCCACGCGCGCTGTTGTGTTGCACGCGGAAACCGTCAAACACGCGGACGGAACCGTCGTCCATTTTTACTGGAAGCGACAATGACAGCGCCCGCCGCGGACGCCGCAGGACCTCGCGCAGGCCGGGTTCGAGACCGCATTTCTCAGCGGCATAATCGAACTGGCGCATGGCGATTCGAAAAGAGTTGAGATCTTCTTTCGTTGTAAGGGGAGAATCGTCAACAGGAAGCCGGGCAGTAGCCATACAATCTCCTTTCGCCCAAGCGTTCGGTTCAAGCCACGTCGTCGAGCTCCATATCCAGCAGTTGCAACTCCCCGCCGCCAATCAGTTCGGTGCGCGGATGCCCGCACTGAGGACATGGGCTTTTCGCATGGGAAGCCTCGAAGTGATGGCCGCAGTTCTGGCAGCGGTGACGCAAGGGCAAGACCTTCACTGAAAGCTGGGCGCCTTCGGCCACTGTGCCGCGAGCGACATCGGCAAAGACACTTTGCAGGCGATCAAGGTCGAGGACACGCCGTCCTCCAACTGCTAAATGAACAGCTAAGATTCGAGTTGCAGCATGGCGATAGGCCGCCACATCTACAGCAGCCAGGACGTGGTTTGCGACTTCGCGTTCGTCCATGCCCCACCTCCAAACGAGAGCTCTGAAGGGGCTTGCGTGAGGGAATATGGGCAAGTGCTCGGCCCCTCACTTCCGGTAAGCCAATGGAGTTGTACACCCGGCAAAGGAGGCTCGTCAACAAGGGGAGGGACCAGTGTAGATGCTCCAAGATAATGTCACCCCATAACTGCAACGAGACTTTGTCACCCTGTAAGGATGGTGACGATGAGTCAGAAAGAGTTCCAACGAGTGAAAGTGATTGAGAATGCAGCAGG
>Ga0070717_10004146_pt1 | contig 10447 bp, 6 predicted proteins | sample LARL113metaG_FD_71366 | JGI IMG/M metagenome (GOLD analysis project Ga0070717, IMG submission 71366) | Corn, switchgrass and miscanthus rhizosphere microbial communities from Kellogg Biological Station, Michigan, USA - LAR L11-3 metaG | ecosystem: Host-associated > Plants > Roots > Rhizosphere ... | reverse complement strand
TGCGGTTGAGCAGCTCGGGACTCTGCGCGGTGAGAGCGGGCGCGGGCCGGGCCGTGACCGTGGGAAAGGCCGGGCCCTGGTACACCCCGGAGTGCTTGTTGTTGTCCTGGTCCAGGATGACACCGCTGGTCGTGGAGCGGTAGAACACGCTCTTCGCCTTGAAGTCATTGTTATCGGCGAACTCAAGCGTCAGCCGGTAGTCGAAGATCCAGCGATCTTGGCCCGCCTCGATGCTGATGTTGACCACGGGGAGCACCACGTCGGCGAGTGAGACCTCGTTCAGGTCGCCGCCGTCGCCTGGCCAGCTGATGGTCTTGATGACGCTGCGGTCATCATCGAAGTGCTGCCCGTGGAAGGCGTCCACCTTGGCGGCGACCTGCTGAAAGGAGTTCGCGCTGAGCCGGTTGAGTATCTCGATGTCAAGGCGGGTGTCGGGGTTCTTGTCGTCGTCGTGCGTGATGAATTCCAGGGTGACGTTCCGCAGAACCGCGTTCGTAACCGGCTTGTCTGGTGCCGGCGGCAGCGCCAGTGGGTTCTCGGCGCAGATTCCCGAGTAGTCCTTGTTATCCTGGTCGAGGATGATCCCAGGCAGCCCGCCGTCGTCCTTGGACGAGTACGTAAAAGTGCTCTGGTCAGCGTCATCGAAGGTGAACGTCACCGTGTAGTCGAATATCCAGCGGTTGTTGCCGTGCGGCAGGATATGGATGTCGACCGCTGGGAGCACGATGTCCGCGAGGTCGGCCTGCTGGGGCATGAGGTTGAGGAAGAACGTGTTATCCGACGGATCTTCGAATGCCTCATTCGCGGCGATCCCAGTGCGGTACCCCAGGTACGGGCTGCTGGCATGGTCTTGCAGATCGCCGCCCTCAAGATATCGCTGCGAGGCGAGTAGATTCGAGATGAAGGTGGTGTTCTGATCGGAACCTGCCGTGGTCCTGGGCCGGTTCTTTACGAACACGTGCACGACCGTGTCGGGATCCTTTCCCTGATTGTGTGTGTGGAACGTTATGCTCAAATCTCTCAGGCTGGGCATGGCGTGGATCTCCCCCGTAGTTATCGGATATCGCCCCGGACGGCCGCGACGCGGTCGCGCGGCCAGACGACTACGAAGGTAGGAGCAGGGCCTGATACGCCACTGAAACGGGACTGAAACGCGAGGCCACGCGGGGCGTGCTTCCGCCAGTGGACACCGGGCCACTTTCTCCAGCAGCATCAGTTCCCGCTGGTATCCAGCGGGCTTGGTAGGTGCCATACAGCACCGCGCCCCGGAACAGCCCGTTAGTGTGCTGCGGCCGCAGCCCTGGCCGGGAAGGGTTGCCGGATGGCTGCCCCCGGGTGGGAAGGGAGTTTGGCGCGGAGCGGGTCGCCATCGGGGTGATCCATCTCGCCGAATATGCGTAGGGCCCGCGTCCAAGCTCCATGGGCGGCGGCGGTGTCACCCAGGCTGTGGAAGGTGTCGCCGAGGTGGTCGAGGGTACTGGCCTCGTTCCAGCGGTCGGCGAGTTCCCGGCTGTGATCCAAAGATCGCTGGTAGCAGGTGATGGCCCGGTGGTGATCGCCGAGTTGGTGATGGATGTAGCCAAGGCTGTCCCAGACGGCATTCTCCCAGTTGGATGCCTCCAGATCCCGGATAACGGCCAGGGCTTGCTCGCAGCAGGCCAGGGCCTGCGGGTAGTTGCCCAACAGAGCATGGGTATAGCCGATGTCATTAAGCGCCATTGCCTGCCCCGGGTGATCTGCTGCCCGGTAAAGGTCGAGAGTCCGCACGAAGTGGCCGAGCGCAGCACCGGCGTCCTGCTGGCGATGTGCCAGCACCCCCAGCATGCCGTGAACGTAAGCTTGGCCAAACTTATCGCCCATCGTTTCGAATAGCTGCAGTGCGTGCTCCAGAAGTGGCCCGGCGTCGTGAACGTGGCCTGATCTGGTGTAGCCGACGGCAAGGCGGTGCAGGCAATGGGCCTGACCGGTGATGTCATCGGCACAGCGGGCAGCCTCCAGCCCCGCCTCGCATATCCTGGCCTGCTCGTGCCACAGCCCACCCCGTAGCAAGAAGTCGCTCAGGCTCCACACCAGCTGCCAGGCACGGGCACCGAATCCGGCGCCTGCGGCGAGCTCGACGGCGGCCAGCAGCGCGCCATGTTCGGCGTCGAACCAGTCCCGCGCGTCGGCGGCGGTGGTCAGCTGATCCCGCACAACTCCCGGCTCTGCGGGAGCTAAGGCCAGCGGATCATAGTACGGCTCGGTCAGCATGGCAGCGTGATGGGCGGCGTGCAGGTAGTAGTCGAGGAGCCGGCCAACTGCCGCGTGCCGGGCCCCGCGGCTGTCGTGGGTGTGAGCCAGCTCGGCGGCGTAAGCGCGTAGCAAGTCGTGGAACCCATACCGGCCAGGGGCGTACTCGGTCAGCAGGTGTGCGCGGGCAAGCTCGGCCAGCAGCGGGCGAGCTTGCTGGGGCGGAATGGCTGCGAGGCTGGCGGCGGCGGCGATGGCGATATCGGGACCCGCCTGCAATCCCACCAGCCGAAACAGCCGCGCCGCCTCGGCGGGCAGCCCATGATAGGACCAGGAGAACACCGCCCGTACATCGATGGCCAGCTCATCCCCCCTGAGGGGGTCCAGAACGGCGGTCGCCTCGCGCAACTCGGCAGCGAGGTCAGCTAGCCGGAAGGACGGGCGGGCGGCGGCGCGGGCCGCCACGATCGCCAGCGCCAGCGGCAGCCGCGCACAGCGCTGGATGATTTCATCTGCCGCGTCCGGATCGCTTGCCAGCTGGACCTCCCCTAGTCGGCGTTCCAGCAAGTCATGAGCCTCGGCGGTGCTGGGCAGGTCCAGGGTCAGCGGGACGGCGCCTTCGACAGCAACCAGTCCGATCAACTGGTCACGGCTGGTCACGATCACCAGGCAACCCGGGGAGCCAGGCAGCAGCGGCCGGGCCTGCGCGGCGTCGCGGGCGTTGTCCAGCACCACCAGTACCCGCTTGCCCTTCAGCAGGCTGCGATACAGCGCGGTCTGCCCGGCCAGGTCCGGTGGTATCCGCGCTGCCGGTGCTCCAAGCGCGACCAGGAAACCGCGCATCGCCTCGGCCGGGTCCACCGGCGTCCCCTCCGGGCTGAAGCCGCGCAGGTTCACATACAGCTGCCCCTCCGGGAACCGCCCGGCGATACGGTGTGCCCACTGCACGGCCAGGGTGGTCTTACCCACTCCGGCTGTGCCCGAGACCGCCGAGATCACAACCGTGCCAGGACCGGCCTCGGCCGCGTGAGGCAAGAGCGCATCCAGGCTCGCCAGCTCGGCCTTGCGCCCGGCAAATGCGGCCAGCGCGGGCGGCAACTGCGCCGGAACCGGCACCACCGGCGAAGCCTGGGGTGCCGGTGAATCGGCCGACATCGCAACTGCCGGTGAAGACAGTGGCACCGTGACTGGCAGCGTGGGCGCCCCCAGGGTTTGATCCTGGCGGAGTATGGCGGTTTCCAATTCCCGAAGGGCCGGGCTGGGGTCGATGCCGAGCTGCTCAGCCAGTGCGGCCCGCAGCCGGTGGAACACCGCGAGCGCATCGGCCTGACGACCGCACCGATACAGCGTCAGCATAAGCTGGCTGTGCACTTGCTCGTCCAGCGGGTCCTCGGTCGCCAGCTGCTCTAGGCCGGGCAGCAACTCGGCGTGTTCCCCGACCGCCAGCCTCGCCCCCAACAGCGCCCGCCGGATCTCGCCAGCCAGTAAGTCCAGCCGCTGTGACTGCTCCTCCAGCCAGACCGAAGCGGTCACGTCGGCCAGTGGCCGCCCTCGCCACAGCGCCAGCGCCCCGCGCAGGTCACGCGCGCCCTGAGCCGGGTCGGCCGCCTGCCTCCCCTGCCGCAACAGCCGCTCCGCGGCCCGCGCATCGGTGCCATCACCGCCCAGATTCAGCAGATAGCCGGGTGGCCGGGTCACGATCGCTTCCTTGCTGCCGAGCACGCCGCGCAGATAGGAGATGTGGGCTTGCAAGCTGTTGACCACCGTAGCCGGGGCGGACTCCCCCCACACCACATCCACCAACCGATCGGTGCTGACTACCTGCCCGTCATGCAGGGCTAGCGCGGCCAGCACCGCCTTCCGCCGCGATCCGCTCACCGGGCGCGGTCCGCCGTCCAGCGCGACATCGACCGGCCCGAGCAACCGTACCTGCACCACAACCCCCGCACCGCAATGTGACTGCCCTTAAGCAAGCACGGATCACAGCCATCCGCAGTTCAACCGAGCCGGGAATCGCTCAGCGGTCTTATCGTGCTGCTTGGGACCGAGCGCACAGACCGCGCCCAGAGGGTCACTACGGCACTCGCTGAGCACCCCGCGGCGGCCGCCGTGAAGCCGGGTGGGCTCGGGCCCGTGCTGAGCTGCTTGTGCCATCAGCAGCTGGCTGGCCGCGTTCACGCATCGGCGAGTTATCGGTTGTGCGTGGGTGCCGCCGCGACCCTGGCTGGAGCGCTTGGCCTAGGCCGAGCATGAGATGGCGGCCGGCTGCTAGTGCGTTGGGCAGGATGGTTTCATCTGTTCCGGGCTGGCCGAGCACGGCGGCGACGATCAGGACCCTGCTCCCGCCGCCGCGCACGTCCCGCCAGGAGGCCAGCAGGACGCATCCGCCGGCGGCGAAGTCGCTGCCGGTCTTCAGCCCGGCGATCCCGTCCTGGCCGAGCAGGGTGTTGAGGTTGCGGACCAGGCCGGCCATCGGGATGACAGCGGAACGCATCGCCGCGATCGCTGCCAGCGCCGGCTGGTGCATGGCCGCCGTGCCCAAGACGACCTGGTCGGCGGCACTGCTAACGGTGGATGCGGCGAGGCCGGAGGGGTCGGTGTAGCGGGTGGCGGTCATGCCCAGGGCGCGGGCGGTGGCGTTCATCCGTGCCACGAACGAAGCCTGGCTGCCGGCGTCCCAGCGTGCCAGGATCCAGGCCATGTTGTCCGCGGACGGCAGCAGCAGTGCCTCCAGCGCCTGGCGCTCGCTGACCCGTTCCCCCGCAGTAACTGGGACCAGTGAGTCACCGTTGCGGACTTCGGCCGGGTAGGCCGCGGCCTCGGCGGCCTGGACGACGATGTCGGGCCCCTGCTGGCCCGGGCTTAGCGGGTGGTCGCTCAGCAAGACGTAGGCGGTCATCACCTTGGCGACGCTCGCGATCGGGACCCGCCGGTGGGCGCCCGGCCCGGCCATGACTCCAGGGCCGGTGATATCAGCGGCGGAGACACCGGCTTCCGGCCAGGACACCGCGCCTAGCGACGCCGGTGACTGGACCACGGGGCCGGGCCGTAGGCCGGGCAGCGGACTGGGCGGCTCCGAGCGCCACATCACGGTCATGGTCACCAGGACGATCCCGGCGAGGACGGCGAGCACGATCCGGCCGACCGGCACGGCCAGCCGGCGGCGGGGTGAGCCGCTCCAGTCGGCGGGGCACGCAGCGGCTGGGCGCCGGGCCCGCAGCGGCACTATGGGGCCTGGCTTGCCGGCCGGGAAACCCGTTCTCGTGTCGCGCATGCCGTAACCATGCGGTGCCGGTGTGATGACACCGTCCGCTGCCGGTAACGGGCGCGTCACAACCCCGCCGGGTCTGCCGTCCTACGGAGGATCGGCCTTGTGGCAGTGTGTCAGTGCACCGGAAGCTGGACCGTGAACACTGCGCCGCCACCTGGGTCGTTGGCGGCATCGATCCGCCCGCCGTGCAGGCGTGCGTTCTCCTGGGCGATGGCCAGCCCCAAGCCGCTGCCCTCCGAGCGCGCCCGGGCACTGTCGGCCTTGTAGAACCGGTCGAACACGTGCCCGATGGCACCGGCGGGAAGGCCAGGACCGTGGTCACGGACCTTCAGGGCTAGCTCATCGCCGCCCGCCTGGCCGGCCTGGATGCTGGCCTGGACGGTGACCGGCGGTTCGCCGTGCCGCAGCGCGTTGCCGACGAGGTTGGCGACGATGACGTCGAAACGGCGGCGGTCCAGCCGCACCGTCAGCCCGTCCGGTACCTCCGGGCACGCGTCGGCCCAGCTCCGGGCCCGCAGGCACTCCCGCACCGCGGCTGCGACGTCGGTGTCTTCTGCGATCAGTTGCGCCGAGCCGGCGTCGAAGCGGGAGATCTCGATCAGGTCTTCGACCAAGCGGTTGAGGTGGCGTATCTCCTGGCTGACCAGGCGCGCCGCCGCGGTGCCGTCCACCGACGCGGCCGTGCTGTCGCCGAGGATGTCGGCCACCGCGGTCATCGCCGTCAGCGGTGTCCGCAGCTCGTGTGAGACGTCACCGGCGAACCGGCGGGCCCGGGCCTCCATCACTTCCAGCTCGCCGACCTTGTCCTGCAATGCCGCGGCCATGGTGTTGAACGTCGTGACCAGCTGCGCCAGCTCGTCCCGGCCGGCCGGCTCGACCCGGACCGAGAGGTCGCCGCGTGACATCTGCTGCGCAGCCCGGGCCAGCCGCCGCACCGGCCCCAGCACCCGGCGGGCCGCGGCGAATGCCAGCCCGGTGATTGTCACCAGCAGCAGCCCAGCAGCGGCCAGGACGAAGGCGAGGGCGGTGGTCCGAGCCGGGAAGTCAGGGCCCCACGGGGGCCGTCGGCCTGTTCCCGGCACGTGCGACCCGAGCAGGTGGCTGATCAGGGCGGGGCGGATAAGGTCGCCCAGCGACGGGTAGAACGGGACGATCAGGGTGACCACCCACGCCGACGCCAGAGCCGCCAGCAGCGCCACCACGATGAACGCGGCGATCAGGCGGGCACGCACCAGGGGCTCCTCCCGTGTTGGTTGCTACACCGGCCCGAACCGGTAGCCGAATCCGCGCACCGTCTGGATGTAGCGCGGCTCGGACGTGTCGGTTTCGATCTTGGCCCGCAGCCGCTGCACGCAGGCATCCACCAGCCGGGAATCACCCAGGTAGCTGTGTTCCCACACCAGGTCGAGCAGCTGCTGCCGGGAGAATACCTGCCGTGGTGACCCGGACAGAACCAGCAGCAGCCGCAGCTCGGTGGGGGTCAGCGAGATCTCCCGACCACGCAGGACCACCGTCAGCGAGCCCCGGTCGATCACCAGCTCACCATAGGTCTCCGCAGGAGAGCCAACCCGGGTCAGCCGCCGCAGCACCGCCCGGATCCGGGCATCGAGCACCCGCGGCTCTACCGGTTTCACCACGTAGTCGTCGGCCCCTGCCTCCAGGCCGCCCACGATGTCGAAGTCGTCGCCGCGGGCGGTCAGCATGATGACCGGGGCGTCGCTGCCGCGGCGCAGCCGCCGGCAGACTTCGAATCCGTCCAGGCCTGGCAGCATCACATCGAGTACCACGACGTCCACCGCGTCCTGGCCGATGCCGTCCAGCGCCGCCTCACCGGTTTCGGCGGGGCGCACCTGGTAGCCGAGGCGGCGCAAGGCCAGCTCCAGGCCCTGCCGGGCACCCGGATCGTCCTCGACTAGCAGCACCTTCGTCATCGACCGCCATTATGCATGTCGCCGCCGCTCACAGCGGCACTCCAGGCAGCCCGGCCAGCTCACGACCTGTCACATTCATCTCCCTGACGGTGCGGTAGCAATGTCACGAGGCTGTGCGCCGACTGTCACAACCGTGTCACAGGGGTACCGCCTGACCGGATAGCGCGTCGCTGACCAGCAAGTCGAGGAGCTCGGGGTAGGGCAGGCCGGCGCTGGCGAACATCTTCGGTACCTGTGAGTGCTCGGTGAAGCCGGGCATGGTGTTGACCTCATTGAGCACCGGGCCCTCCGCGGTGAGGAAGAAGTCGATCCGCGCGACCCCGGCGCAGCTGAGCGCGCCGAACATGGTGACAGCGGCGGTTTCCAGTGCGGTGCGGTCAGCGTCGCTGAGCGCCGCGGGGATCCGCAGGTCAGCCTGGCCGCCGTACTTGTCCTGGTACCCGAAGATCCCCCCGCCCGCAATCTCCAGCGCAGGTGCGACCATGCGGGTCCCGTCGGGGCGGCCCAGGACGGCCAGGTCGATTTCGCGGCCGGTGATGACGTCTTCGGCCAGTATCCGGTCATCTAGCGCGAACGCGGCGTCGAGGGCGGTCGGCAGCCCGCCTGGCTCTGCGACGAGGGTGACGCCCCGGCTGGATCCGGCGGCGACGGGCTTGACCACGACCGGGCGGGTCCAGCGGTAGCCGGCCGCGGTGGCGGCGGTCAGCAGGACCGCCGGGGCGGTGGCGATCCCGCAATCGGCGGCGATGAGCTTGGTGACGTGCTTGTCCATTCCCAGCGCGCCTGCCCGCAAGCCGGAGCCGACGCAGGTGATCCCCGCGAGGTCGCATAGCGCGGCGAGGGTGCCGTCCTCTCCGTGCGGGCCGTGCACGACCGGGACGGCAGCATCGCAGCCACTGAGCATGCGCACGGCGTCAGCCAGGCCTGGCAGGTGAACGCCGCCGTGATGCCAGGTGCCGTCAGAGCCGATCGTCAGCCGGACGACACGGTAGCCGGTGTGTTCCAGCGCGGCGGCGACCGCCATGGCGGAGGCGAGGGAGACTTCGTGCTCACAGTTCCGCCCCCCGCCGATGACGGCGACCCGCGCCTTCACCGGTCACCCCCGCCGCACGCGCCGGTGACCTGCCGGCGCACCCGGGCGCCGACGCCGGTGACGATCTCGTGCTCGATCGTTCCGGCCCAGGCGGCCCAGTCCGCGACTGTCGGTTCCCCGGACGTGCCGGGGCCGAACACGGTAGCTATCTCTCCCGGGTGTACCTGCTGGCTGCGCAGGTCGATGACGGTCTGGTCCATGGAGATCAGCCCGGCGACCGGGCACCGGCGACCGCGCACCATGACTTCGGCGTGGCCGGAGGCGGCGCGGGGCAGCCCGTCGGCATAGCCCGCCGGCAGCAGGCCCAGAGTCGTGTCCGCGGGCGCGGTCCAGGAGTGCCCGTACCCAACGGGACGGCCGGCCCGCACCCGGCGTACCGCCACGACTGGCGCGGTGAGCGTCAGTGCCGGGTGTAGGCGGGTCGTTCGGGAGGGGTCGATTCCGACCAGGCCGGCGCCGATGCGGCACAGGGTGTGGTGGGTGCGCGAGTCTGTGAGTGTCGCCGCGGTTGCCGCCAGGTGGCGTACCGCCGGGCGCAGCCCGGCTGCGCGAGCCGTCTCCACGCCGCAGCCGAAGCACGCGCGGCCGGCCTTGTTGCACGGGTCGGCTGGGTTGTCGGCGCAGCCCAGATGCCCCATCAGGCCAACTACCTGGAGCACGCCGCGCTGCTCGCCGCCGCACGCGGCCCGGCACAGCCCAGGCCACCCGGCGGGCTCGCATCCGTCCCGGGCCATTCCCACATCCAGCTGCAAGTGCACCCGGGCGCGGCGCCCGCTTGCCGCGGCTGCATCTATGACGACGCTGAGGTGCTGGAGGCTGGGCACGGCCAGGTCGATGCCCGCCGCGAGCGCAAGCCCGAAGTCGGCATCCACGGGGTTCAGCCAGCTCAGCACAGGGGCAGCCAGCCCGGCCTCTCGCAGCGCCAGGCCTTCGGCGATGCTCGTCACCCCCAGCCATGTCGCCCCGTTCGCCAGCGCCGCGCGGGCAGCGTCAGCGCCACCGTGCCCGAAACCGTCCGCCTTGACCACGGCCATCACCTCAGCGCGGGTGCGGGAGGCGAAGAGCCGGGTATTCGCGGCGATCGCCTGCAGGTCCACGGTGAGCACTGCGCCCTGCGCGCGATCGGTGCGGGCTGCGGTCACTGGCGCCATAGCCACGCTCATCGGGCGGCCCGGTCAGCGGCGACCGGGCCATACAGCGCGGCCGGGGCGCTGGTCACCAGGTCGGCCGCCGCACCCGCCACATGTGGCGCCACCGCCAGCGGTGCGACGAAACGGCTGGTGCGGCGTTCTAGTTCTGCCGCCCGGGAGCCAGTAAGCCTGCGGGCAGATCGGGCATTCGCATCACGCATACCCGCGACAATGAGGCCCAGATGTCGTGGCAGTGTCATAAGGCTGTCACAGCCACGCCACAGAAGTGCGGGGTCGCCTCTGCCGCCGCGCCACCCGTATTCACCCGGGCCAGTCCAGGCAGGGGTCCGGGGCGAAGTAGCGTGGCGTTCGTGGCGGTGAATGCGGAGCAGGCCGAGGACTGGAACGGGGCCAGCGGCCGGGAGTTCATCGAGCAGCGTGAACGGCATGAGCGGATGCTGGGCCGGCTGACGGCGCGGTTGCTCGCCAGCGCGCAGATCCAGGACGGGGAGAACGTTCTCGACGTCGGGTGCGGCTGCGGTGAGGTAACCATCCTCGCGGCGCGCGCCGCCGGCAGCGGGCATGCTCTCGGTGCGGACTTTTCCCGGATCCAGGTAGCCGAAGCACGCCGGCTCGCTGCCGCTGCTGGCGTCATTAACGCCAGGTTCGAGGTCGCCGACGTCCAGGTGCACCCGTTCGGGGCCGGGATCTTCGACGTGGTGCTGAGCAAGTTCGGTGTGATGTTCTTCGATGACCCGGCGGCGGCGTTCGCCAACCTGAGGAAGGCGCTGCG
>Ga0070717_10004145_pt1 | contig 10448 bp, 10 predicted proteins | sample LARL113metaG_FD_71366 | JGI IMG/M metagenome (GOLD analysis project Ga0070717, IMG submission 71366) | Corn, switchgrass and miscanthus rhizosphere microbial communities from Kellogg Biological Station, Michigan, USA - LAR L11-3 metaG | ecosystem: Host-associated > Plants > Roots > Rhizosphere ... | reverse complement strand
ATCAGTCGGGCGCTGACCCGACCGTCGCTCTCCCGCCGCGCCCGCCGACGCAGCTCTTCCGAACCAATGTCATCGCGGATCGACAAAGCAGACATTGTGGGTTCCCCCTCCCTAGACCACAACATCTGCTAATCGCGACGCGCTTTCGATGCAACTCCCTTAGCGAGTCAGCATCAACTCAGGTCGGTATAATACCTGCTTGGCGGGCCAATTGGGCCAAGTCGTCGCGGGCATCCAACATCTCGTCGAGCGAGCCGAAGGCGTTCATGTAGTGGCCGGCAAAGCCTGCGCCCTCGATCCGCGCGAACATATCGGCGAAATCGAGGTCGCCCGCCCCCGGCTTCAGATGGGCCTCATACCCGTTACGGAAGCAATCGGCGAGCCGCACTTCCTCGACGCGGTTCATATCGATGGCGTCGACAAAGCCGGCTATCCCTTCCGGGACGAGATGCGCGTGGTTGACCGTAAAAGAGAGTTTGAATGCGGGTGTGACCGTAAAAGAGAGTTTGAATGCGGGTGATTGAATAGGCACGAAATAAAATCGCCACTCCTCCGTCGTATGAGCGAGATAATGGACCTCGGCATTTTCCGGCTCTTTATTGAGATTTTCGAGCAAAATCAGCGCGCTCTTTTTCTCCGCGTAGTCGACAATGCGTTTGAGGCGCTCCAGTCCGGCGGCCATCCGTACCTCTTTATCCGAGGTGAAATGATAGCCGGCATGCACGACAATCCACTCCGCGCGGAGCTTTTGCGAAACGTCGACATAGGCTTTTAGATATCGGTCGACGGCCTCCGCCACATAGGGTGAATATTCGGCGACATTGACCGCCGACGACGTGTGCAGGCCGAGATGGATACCAAGCCGTTCGCACGACATGCGGATGCCGGCCGCACGCGCGTCATCCAGATTGGTCAACACATTGTCGGCGGTATCGAGCTGAATATCGATATATCGGACATCGTGCGCGGCCGCCCATTGGATGGCGTCCTCGAGCCTCAGACGGCGTCCGACGTCGATCCCGATCCTCTCTCGCAGTGACATTTCACCACTCCAGGAAGGCTCGCCAATCCCACCACTTTGGGCAACCAAGGGCAAGCCGGCACTTGACCAGCGGAGGGCATCGCTGATAGGCAACGCGAACTTGTGTACGGGGCCGCCGGCTCTGCAGTTCCAGCATGGTGTCTTTTGGTGCCGGAGATCCCCAGCGAATCTGAGATCCGCAACTGGTGCATCAAATACCTCGCGCGGACGCTCGACGTGTCGGAGCAGAAGATCGATCCGGATGCCGAATTTGCCCGGCTAGGCCTTGATTCCGCCAACTCGCTATACTTGATCGTCGAACTCGAGGAATGGCTCGGGATCGAGCTTACGACCGAAGTGATCTTCGAGTATCCCTCGATTGCCGCACTCGCACGTCATCTGGCACGGCGTCCCGCGGGTGAAGACAGCGCCCGCTGAAAACTCGCTGCCGCTCGGTGCGGCCACGCCAATCGACATTCCATCGCTGGCGGATGTCCTCCGCGGCCGAGCGGCCGAGCGGCCGAACGACGCGGGCTATGTGTTTTTGCCCGATCGCGGCGGCGAGCGGACGCAATTGACTTACGGCGACCTTTATGCGCGCGCACGAGCCGTTGCGCTGCGCCTGGCCGAGCACGGGCGGAGAGGCGATCGAGCCGCTCTCTTGTTTCCGCCGGGCCTCGATTTTGTTGTCGCATTCTTTGGTTGTCTGCTTGCCGGCGTCATCGCAGTGCCGATGATGATCCCGCGGCGAGACAGCAAACGGGACGCCAGTGCGGCGATTCTAGCCGATTGCTCGCCCCGTTTTGCCATCACTTGCCGGGATCTGATCGAGATCGCCCGCCCGGATCTGGGCGAGCGGTTGTCAAGTGTCGGAATAGAGTGGGTTTTTGTCGATCCGACGCCCGCCGATCCCAGTCACCCGAACGGGGCGCTCCCTGCTATAGAGCGCGCTGACATCGCGTTTTTGCAATACACATCCGGTTCGACCTCGACACCCAAAGGGGTGATCGTCAGTCATGACAACCTGCTGCATAATCTGGAGATGATCCGTCTCGCTTTCGGCAATACGGATCGGTCGACCCATGTGAGCTGGGTCCCATATTACCACGATATGGGCCTCATCCTCGTCATTCTGCAGTCGCTTTACATTGGGGCGCTGTGCGTCCTGATGGCGCCGGTTAGCTTTATGCAGCGGCCGCTGAGCTGGCTGCGGGCGATCCACGAATACCGGGCGGAAATTGCGGGCGGCCCAAATTTCGCCTTCGACCTCTGCGTCAGACGCCACCGCCCGGAGCAGATGCAGGGGATCGACCTATCGTGCTGGAAACTGGCTTACAATGGCGCAGAGCCGGTTCGCGCAGAAACGATCGAGCGGTTTGCTTCGACTTTTGCCCGTTACGGGTTTGCAGCGAACAGCGTCCACCCTGCCTACGGCCTAGCCGAGGCGACGTTGCTGGTCTCGTCGGGGCAGCGGGGTGACGGGCCAGTCACCGCAGCCGTCAGCCGCGATGGTCTACGGCACCACAAGGTGGTTTGTTCGACGCAGGGCGATGATGTTCAGCAGGTCGTTGGCTGTGGCCGGCCACTGACTGGCGAGCGCCTCGCCATTGTCGACCCGGAGAGCCGGCAGCGGCTGGGAGCGCGCCTGATCGGTGAAATCTGGGTGGCCGGACCGCATGTGGCTCAGGGTTACTGGGGCAATCCGGAGGCGACCAACGCTGTGCTCAAAGCGGTCATCGACGGCGAGGCGGCCTTACCTTGGCTGCGCACCGGTGACCTCGGTTTCCTCGACGAGGACAACGAACTCTACATCACGGGGAGGATCAAGGACCTGATCATCATCCGCGGCGTCAACCATTATCCACAGGATATCGAGAACACGGTCCAGGACTGTCATCCTGCACTGCGACGCCATTGTGGCGCCGCGTTCAGCGTGCTTGATCAAAACAATGAAGAGCAGCTGGTCGTCGTTCAAGAAGTAGAGCGCGCATACCGGCAGCAAGTCGCCATCGGGGAAATCACCGGCGCTATTCGCGAGGCCATCACCCGGGAACATGACATAGCGCCGCGTGAGATCGTGCTGCTGCGCACCGGGACTCTCCCGCAAACCACGAGCGGCAAGATCCAGCGCAACCTCACCAAGCAAATATTTTCGGCCGGTTCCTTGGAAAATCTGCAATGACGACGCCGCGACCTGCGGATTGCGCAGGCGCGGCGGGAGTTGGACCAGCACACCGACAACGGCCACTGTCCACCGCTGGACGGGGGCCGTATCATGACCGGCGGTCCGTTTACTGGGTCGTTGTCGCGCCCGAGACCTTTTTGCATATAGTAGCGGGCCGAGGCGAGAAGGGTCCGATTGGTGGCGAGGTCCGAAGGCTCGATTTTGCGCGGCATGGTAACTTTTGTCCTTGCAGCGATCCCGCTCGCATGCGCTCTCCCACAGGCTCCACAAACGGAAAATCGGTTTGTTGGAACCTGGGTCACGGCCGATAACGCCAGCATCACCATTCGTCCCGATACGATTGTTCAACACCAGCCGGACGGGGAGAGCACCGCGCTCGACAAGAACGCATGCCGGGGCATTTTTCGCTTTTCGTACGGTACCAAGAGCCGCCAGGCGCTTGCCGCGCTCGTCCCTCGCCAGCCGGAGCTGCGCCAAAGGCTGTCGGATCTGCTGGTTGAACCGAATTATCCGGTCGCTGAGCTCGACTGCGACCGGGGCGACCAGACTTACGTCCTGCTGAACGACCGACAGTTGGTGGCGATCTACCGCGATGGCGACATCGGCGCGATCGACCGGCTGGCACGCCATTGATATATAGATGTTCTTGTGGAGAGGCAGGATTTGCGACGGTCAATTAGAGCGAGACGACAGCCCTTGTTTCTCTACCCCGCTCTACTGAGCATAGGAGCCGGTTTGCTGGCGTCATGCTCTGGCAAGGAGACCCAGCTGCAGCCGCGGACTTCGCCGGTTAGTTTGTTGCCGCAACCGTCCCCGGAAGTTCCGCCCCTCTCTCCTCCCGTTGTGCGCCCGCCCCGCAAGCCAGCGCCGCCGACGGCCGAGCCCTCTGCTTCCGGCTCGGAGACGCTCGCCATGACGTCGCCGAAACCGTCAGGGAGTGCTTTCGCTTCGCCATCTTCGGCGCATCCTGGATCAGAGGCCATCACGACCTCTCTCGGTCCGGCCGAACCGCCGCCCATACAAACCAGTGATCTTATCGGGCTCGACCAGCCTGCGGCGATGCGCCTTTTGGGACCGGCGACCGAGCGATCGGAACAACCGCCGGCGACGGTCTGGCGATACAAGAACGCCTCTTGCGAGCTAGACCTGTTTTTCTATCTCGATCTGAGCAGCGGTCGCATGCGGACATTACATTATGCACTGAAAGGAGATGGCGGCGATGCCTCCAAACGAGCGGATTGTCTGAGATCCCTGCTCGCCGCACGGAGCAACTGACGTCGAACGATGATGTCGCATCTTCTGCTCGTCGACGATGACGATTTATTCCGTGAGTCGCTTGGCCTCAATTTGATCGACGAGGGCTATGAGGTCACGAGTTTTGCCAGCGGCTCGGACGCCCTTGCTTATCTGAACCATGGCGGCGGCGCCGATGTGATGCTGCTGGATTGGCGCATGCCTAACCTTACCGGCCTGGATGTGTTGCGCCGAATGCGCGGTGCGGGGATTACGATCCCAGTCATCTTTTTGACTGCATTGTCCGACGATATCTACGAAGAGGCGGCTCTTGAAGGTGGCGCGGTCGATTTCATCGACAAGTCGCGACGCTTGCCGATTTTACTAAGAAGGCTGCATCTGATTGCCGAAGGTGGGCGGCCAGCCGCCGAGCCTGAGCCGGTGCGTGAGCCGGCGCTCCAACTCGGTCCCCTCGCGCTGCGTTTTGACACCTACCGGGCGCTGTGGGGCGGACACACCGTCGACCTGACCTTGACGGAATTCAAGATCCTCACCCTGCTGGCCGAGAAGGCGGGTCGCGACGTCGGATACCGCGAGATCTACGATCTGGTCCATGGTAAAGATTTCGTTGCGGGGCACGGCTCGGAGGGGTATCGCGCTAATGTACGCACCTTCATCAAGCGCATCCGCAAGAAGTTCCGAGATGTCGACCCCGGTTTCGACCATATCGAAAACTATGCCGGTTTCGGATACCGGTGGACTGCAGACAATTGAGGCACGGCGGGCTGGACCTTGGCCCTGGTCGCTGACGGGGAAGACCGTATTTCTTAGTGTCATCTTTATCCTCGTCCCGTTCTCCCTGTATCTTCAATTCCGAGCGGCCTACGAAGCGAGCCAGGAGCTACTGTTGCGAAGCGTGCGCGCGGAAGGACGCACGATCAGTCAATCCTTGCTGCCCTTGATCGAGACAGCAGACAGCGCTGCGTTACCCAGCCTCGGGCAACGCCTCGCCCGATATGCCGGCGAAATCACGACCGTAAAGCTACTCTTACGACCCGCCGGCGGTACAAACGCCTTTTATTATGTGGCCTCTTGGCCTGCGGTCGCGCCGAATAATCTCGAGGCGGAACGCGAGACCCTCGCCCGCCAAGGCGTGCTCGACCGTCTCGCCGAAAATTGTCAGGGCGAGATTCCGTTCTCTCTGATCTACCATCGCCCGACTGGGGGTGCGGAGATCGTCACTGCGGTGACACCGCTTTCGACACCGGCTGGTTGTTGGGCGGTCGTCGCCTCGTTTTCGGACGATGCCTTCTCGGGCGCTCATCTCGGGCAGCCTTACTGGGCTACGCCGCCGGTAATCATTGCGGCTCTGATATACCTGATGATGGCGAGCACCACCTTTGCGACGTTGCTGAGCGTTCGCCGCGGCCTGCGGCGCTTTGCCCGCCGCGCCCGCCGCATCCGCGACCAGGGCCCGGACGCAGGATCGTTTGCTGACCGCAATAACCTCCCGGAACTTGCCGATGTCGCGGCCGAGTTCGACCGATTGGTCGACGCCCTGCATCGCTCCGCCGCGGATATTCGACGTACGGCGGAGGACAACGCTCACGCTTTCAAGACGCCGATTGCGGTTATCCGCCAATCGCTGGAGCCGCTTAGGCGGGCGCTGCCAAACGACAACCAGCGCGCTCAGCGGGCGATCGGCATTCTCGAACACTCGCTCGATAAGTTGGACGGGCTCGTCGCGTCGGCCCGCAGGCTCGACGAAGCAACCGCGGACCTGCTGGCCAAGCCGCTGGTGCCGGTCGATTTGGGGCGTGTTATGGCGGGCCTTATCCAGATCCGCTCCGCGATCCTCGCCGACGACGCCTCGAACGTCCTCGCCGCCCACGATCTCTCGATATCGGCGGATCTGCCGCCCGGTCTGCTCGTGCTTGGCTCCGAGGAGATGATCGAAACGGTGGTCGAGAACCTGCTCGACAATGCGGTTTCGTTCTCCCCGGCGGGCAGCGACGTCCTCGTGCATCTGGCTCGCGACGGGCGCTACGCCCACCTCACCGTGTCCGACCAGGGGCCGGGCGTCCCTGCCGAGCAGCTCGAGCACATCTTCGACCGCTACCACTCCGAGCGCCGCGCTGAGGCAATGAGCGAAGCCTCCGCGAGCTATTTCGGGATCGGATTGTGGATCGCACGGCGGAATGTCGAGGCGATGGGCGGGACGATCGTGGCGGAAAATCGAGCGCCGCACGGCCTGGCCCTGCACGTTCATCTGCCCCTGGCGCCCGACAGTGGCTAAAGCAAAAGATTGCTGACCCTCGCAATGGAAGCGAGACTGAAGACCGGAATCTGGATCAAGGCGCTGATCCGCCGTTGTGATCTTGCCGCAATCCCGATCGCGGTGCTGACCCGTGGCGACGGAGATGCCGGCGCTGTTCTGCTCAAGTTCAACGGCGGTTCCGCCGGCTGTTCGGTGCTGGCGCAGGCACGCGGTCAAAATGGCGAGCTCTTGTGGATGCGGGCAACCGGCTCGATCCCGGTCGCCGAGGCTGACGCCGACGCCTACATCGCCCGCCAGCGGGGCCGAGATCCCGACATCTGGGTCCTCGAGATCGAGGCCGGGTCGGGAGAAGCCGTGGTCGATGGACCAATTGTTTGATCGAATTGTCCCGGCGGGGCGCGTTCGATCCAGGGAGTCACGCGATGAGTTTCAGCATCCTGATTGTTGACGACGAGCCCGACATCGGCGAGCTCTTTCGCCAGCGCTTTCGGCAAGAAGTGCGGCAGGGGCAATATGTGCTGCATTTCGCGGGGTCGGGCGAAGAAGCACTGCGCCGCCTCGCCGAGATCCGTCCGGAACTGATCGTGATCTTGTCGGATATCAACATGCCCGGGATGGATGGGCTCGAATTACTAGCCCAAATTAAGCAACTGCGGCCAGAGCTGCCGGTCTTGATGGTGACCGCCTATGGCGACGACGAAAGAAAGCGGCGTGCGGACGAAATCGGCGCGGTCGCGTTTTTAGCCAAGCCTTTGGATTTCGGGCAGCTAAAACAACAATTGCTCCGGTTCGTGCCGGGTGATTCGATTAAATGAACGGTAGCTAGAGCGAGACGATGAGGCGCTATTCTGGACAACGGATTGCGGCGGGAATTCCCAAACCCGGCGAGAAGACCTGGCGGCGGAGGAAATGCCTGCGCAATTTGCGTCCGATGATCCTGGCCGTTGTTCTGGCAGGCCTGACACTGCCCTCCGCAATTGGCGCCGATGTACCAGCCGATGACGACATGACGATCGCACAGGATCTGGCAGGGATGCTTGGCGACGCGCGCACCGTGATCTCGAACAATCAGGATTTGATCAATGATCCCAAGCTTGGCGACAAGCATCTCACCGGCAAGACGGTGCTCGACCAGGCGGTAGAGAGGTATTCAAAAGCCACCGGCGTCGACCCGAGAAAGATCGACCCGGCTTCGCGCCAAGGGCGGCTGATGCGGGCGATGATGGCGGCGATTGTCGAGGTGGTGGACGACAATCAGGCGACGATCAACGAGGAGGGAACCGGGTTCAAGGGCTTCATCCCGGCAGTTTTTGCTCGCATGGTCGACGAGGCCTTCGAACGCCTGGCGAAAGGCGAAGCCTATATCAAGGTCACCGCGCCGCCCGAACTCGTCCGCAACCGCAAGGCGCGTCCCGACGCGTGGGAGGCAGACATCATCAAAACAAAACTGCTCGATCCGAGCTGGCCGAGAGGCCACCCTTATTCAGCGACCGTCGACACCAACGGGCGATCTGCGTTCCGCTTGATGGTTCCGGAATATTACGGGGAATCCTGCCTCGCTTGCCACGGTACGCCAAAGGGCAAGATGGACATTACCGGATATCCCAAGGAGGGCGGGAAGCTGGATGATCTCGGCGCGGTGATCAGCGTCACCCTCTATCACTGAACCGACAGTCACTGAGCCCACCGCCGGCAGCGGAAACGACATGATCACACGGTTGACGATCCGGACCCGGCTCATTCTTCTGACGACCGCCGGTCTTCTCGTCCTGATCGCGACGAACGCCTACCTGACGCGCAAGCTGGCCGACAATTCGGCGGGTATGGTCACGGCGGCGGAACTCCTCAACAGCATTGAAGAGGCAAACAACGCGCAAATCGCCTTTGGCGAAATGCGCTATTGGATGACGGATCTCGCGGTCAGCCAATTGACGTTGGCGGAAAAGAACGCGGCGGCGGCTCGTACGCGGATGGAGCAGCATCTCGACCAGCTCGCGCCGTGGAACCGGCAGCGTATCGACGCCGTCCGCAAAGAGCTCGCCCAGTATGAGGAAATTGCCGCGAAGGCGGTCGACGAATACACCGACGACCGACGCGTGATCGGGAACTCGCTATTAGCGCAGGCTCGGCAGCACAGTCTCGTTGCGGATCAGCTGCTCGCGTCGATCGCCCAGGAGCTGACGGGTGACGCTATCGCCGCACGGCAGCGGGTTGTCGCCGAAGCCGCGACCGCGACACGGCTTTCGGAGATAGTCGTGACCGGCGCGGTCCTGATCGCAGCCCTCCTCACGTTCCTTGTGCTGCGGTCGATCGTCCTTCCGCTGCGGCGCTTGACGGTGGCGATGGATGGCTTGAACGCCGGGAATGTCGCTGTGGCCATCCCCGAGGCGGGACCGGATGAGATCGGCGCTATGGCGCGGACCCTCGCAATGTTTCGCGACACGCTCAAGGAACTGCGCGAGACGCTGGCGCAGTTCGAGGCGCTGCGGGGGGTGGGACGGGCGGTCAGCTCGACCCTCGACCTCGAAACCGTGCTGTCGATCGTCGTAGCGCGCGCGGTCGAGTTTTCGCACGCGCAGGCGGGGATGATTTACGATTACGACGAAGCGGCACGGGAATTCCGGTTCCGGACCAGCCACGGCGCCGAGCCGGAGTTAATCGAGCAACTCAAGGCAGAACCAATCAGCATGACAGAAGGCGCGGTTGGCATGGCCGCTATCAGCGGTTCACCAAACCACCTGCGCGACCCGCTCAGCGAACAAGAAGTCAACCTGCCGCAGTTGTCCGACGCCCTGAGCCATTTGGGTTACCGCTCGCTGATTGCCGCACCACTGCTACATGAAGAGGAAATCCTCGGCGGTCTCGTCGTGGCCCGACGCGAGGCGGGCGAATTCTCAAAAGAGATCGTCGGCCTGATCGAAGCGTTCGCGACGCAGTCGGCTCTCGCGGTGCGCAATGCCAAGCGGTTCGAGGAGCAGCGACAGCGCGAGCGTGACTTGCGGGCTGCCCATGATGAGCTGAAGGCTGCTCAAGCAAGCCTCGTTCACGCCGAAAAGATGGCCTCTCTGGGCCAATTGACCGCCGGCATTGCTCACGAGATCAAAAACCCGCTGAACTTCGTCAACAATTTCGCCGAGCTCTCTCGTGACCTGCTGGCGGAGCTGAAAGAAACCATCGGTTCCGTGACCGATGGGGTCGATGGCGGGGCCCACTCCGATCTGGCCGAGCTGATTGCGACGTTGAGCGGCAACATGTCCAAGATTGCCGAACACGGACGGCGGGCCGACGGCATCGTGACCAGCATGCTGCTCCACTCGCGCGGCGGCAGCGGTGAGCGTCGGAAGACCGACCTCAATGCGCTGGTCGAGGAAGCGCTCAACCTCGCCTTCCACGGCGCCCGCGCCCAGGACAGGAGTTTCAATGTCACCCTGGAACGCGATTTCGACCCGGGCCTCGTCCCGCTCGATATCGTGCCGCAGGATATGACGCGGGTGCTCCTCAACCTTTGCGGCAACGGTTTTTACGCCGTTAACAAACGCCGCCACGGGGATATCGACCCAGCGTATCAGCCGGTCTTGAAGGTCACGACCCGCGATCTCGGCGAGCAGGCCGAGATACGGGTGCGCGACAATGGGGTAGGGATGGGGCCCGACGTGCGAGCAAAGCTGTTCACGCCGTTCTTTACGACCAAACCCACGGGGGAAGGCACCGGGCTCGGTCTGTCGATCTGC